>Ga0180437_10009584_pt1 | contig 11962 bp, 10 predicted proteins | sample SS_ome_4_FD_132410 | JGI IMG/M metagenome (GOLD analysis project Ga0180437, IMG submission 132410) | Hypersaline lake sediment archaeal communities from the Salton Sea, California, USA - SS_3_D_1 metaG | ecosystem: Environmental > Aquatic > Non-marine Saline and Alkaline > Hypersaline >... | reverse complement strand
TTTAATTACCTTCGTGTATCGTGAAAGACAAGCTGCGACCCATCATAATGAGAATTTGATGATGATACTCCTGCGACAAAAGCAGTATCGCTAAGACGTAAGAGAGTTGTTACTTCCCCTGTATATTTTCTGGTATCTACGCTTTTTGGGGTACGCACATCCCAAAACTTAACCATCTGATCCTCACCGCAACTTGCGAATACTTCTTGAGAGATATTTTCAATACTCCATACTTTTCCTTCGTGTTCCCTCCATTGTTGTATCGTGGTTTTCTGTTCTATATCAAATGCTTTTACAATGCCGTTAAATATCGACAGCCCAAAGTAATGTGGTGTGGCAAGGGGCACTAGGGAAGAAATAAAGGATCTCTGTTTTCCACACTTTTTTTCCTCTCTCAGGAGGGTTTCAGTACAGATCCATTTATGATTGGTTTTTTCCCATGCTTGCAGCGTGCCTCCGGTAACCACCAGAAGACGCCTCTCCGTTAAAGGGAAAAGGCAGAACACCCAATCGTTATCATGAGCTTTATTTACAGAGATTGTTCGGTCTTCAATAAGGTTGAATTCATCAAATATTTTGGGGAATCCAGTAAAGAAACTGGGATTTTGTTTATTGGTGTGAGCGGCAAGACAATTAACCCGACGTCTGTTAAGTGGATCACTGATGTGTCCTGGATAGGGAAGCCGTAGGGACAAATGTCTGATAAACTTTCCAGCTGTAGACCAAAGACGTACTCTACCATTTCTTTCACCAGAGAGGAAATATTCGTCGTTCAGTACTTCTATGGCTGTAATCCAATCTCTAGATGTTGTTTCTAATGGGTCCGGTTCTTTGATTGTGTTTATTAGATCTCCAGTTTGAGACCACTTGCATAGGCAATTATCTTTGGAACCACTAATAAAGGTTCCATCAGATAATAGTCGTAAAGCATGAATATCATCCAAGTGGGCATCTTTTATGACAAAAAGAGGCTCCGATTTTTGTGGGACAGAGGATTTTTGTTGGGCGAAAGCGGGTTGTGATGGAGGGCTTTGTGATTGAAGGGGGCGAGATAGGAGATACTCGATGACATTTTTTTTGTATCTGTCTTCCCGTGCATGCATGACACGAAAACCCAGTCTCCTGAAAAACACAAGGGAATCCTGCTTGGTTTCACTAACTGTGACATGAAATGATTCATATTGTAGATATAATCCATTAACATCATCGATGACTTTTTGGAAGAGAACCTTTCCCAATCCCCTTCCTGAATTACGTTCAGGGTCTATTAGAAAAAGAGATTTAATCTCTATGCTATTTTTGATGCCATATGGAGCGAATTCATTGCTAAGAAATGTTTTAAAGGCAACGACGCCTACAGGGTTTTCCTGTTCATGCAACAGGTAACACCTTCTATCTTCTGCTAGGCTAATTTTTTTTAACGGCTCTTCTTGGGAGCCATAGAGAGGCGTTAGAATTCGTTCAAAGATCTCTTGTAAAAGAGGCATTTTTTCCGTATGTTCGCCGCCAACAGGGTGAAATGTACGTTGACTGGGGGTCTCGTCTGCATATACGTGTATTCCTAAAGGTTCCATCACATTCTCTCTTTTGAAAAACTAGAGAATTTCTCTTTATCGATTAGCATACTCTTGCCTGACCAGTTCATTAACTCTCAAAAATATGGCAACAACCCCAAAAGCAGCGGCTTTTTGAGCATATCCGGGAATTGAATCATAGATTCTAACAGCCTCTTCGAGATCGTGTGCTTCAGGAATACACTTTTTGACCCCTACTTTTTGTAGCATTTCTCTAAAAGAATCAAATCTTTTGATATCAGTGATATCACAGACAGCGTCATCAAACCGATCTCGAAAGTAGTAAAACCGAATTCTTTCTCCAATGCGAAAGTTCGAAATGGGACCCTTGTTGATTCTTCCCTCAACTGTTTTTTCTCCACTTTGAATGAGGTGAATGTATTTTTGCTTTAACGTCAGTTGATTGAGCTTAATTGGAGATGTAGTCTCTCTCTTGCGTCTCTTTGCGGGTCTTTCACATTCCTCTTTGCGCTTCCTTTTGTTTCCTGTAATCGTGCCTTTCTCTGGTTCTTCAGATGGTTTTTTAATATGTGACAGCTGAATTATCTTGGCTCTCTCTCTTGGAGCTGATGTAGGCAAAAGAGGTTGTGCGGCAGAATCTGCGATATCTAGCACGAGTTGTTCTGCAATAGTTGTGAACCCCTTGTTTTTGAAAAATTCTTGGGCTTCACAATTCCGTGTATGGGTTGAAATATGAACGTGTTCCGCATTTCGTCTTTTTGCGGATTTAATCATCTCCTCTAACAAAAAAGTATCACATTCCTGTCCTCGAAATTGCTCTTTTATGAAAAAAGCGTCTATTTTTGTGCTTTTTGTGATGCCAATCTGTTTATGTTTATCGTGGAGGGTATTTCCATATATAACAAACCCACATAACATGCCTTTTAACACTACAACCTTGCATCGTTTATCTTCTGTGCTTGTAAGCTTAGACATTAATTTGCCAGAATCAAAAAGCAACGTATCCTGAACAGTTGCTCGAACTTCGGGAAACCATTCCGAACGGTTTGTTATATTTGTGCATCGAAAGTCCTGCATTGATGGTGGAATGGACATGCTTAGATCTCCTGGTGATTATTGATTGTGGCGTACGTTTGAATGCTAGAAGAGCGTGTCTCTTTCCTCAAAAGAATATGCTTTGCTTTGTAAAAAAATCTAATAATTTTATCGCTTGTATTTCTTGGAATTATTTCACGAAGGACTCCAGAAACTTTTCCTGACCCTCTTCGATGACCTTCATCATGCCCACTTTGGAGATGCAGACAAAGTCTGCTAAGGCAAAGTCTTCGGGGACAATTTCTAAGAGGCCCTATTCGATGGCTTTGCCAAAATCGTTGGCGAGAAGGATTTCCGAGCTTTTAGGGGTGCCATCGATTGTGATATCGGGACCCTGTGTGCCAATAATGTACACCATCTTTTTTAGCCCATTTTAAGCCAACGTCGCTTTGTCACGACCTTTTTCTTTCCCTTCTTGGTTCTTTTTTTGGGCTTTTCCGAGGGTTGTAGGCGCGAGACCTTTTGCGTGAGATCTTCTAACATTTTTTCATTTTTCTTTTTCTGCTCTTCTACGCTTTGCCATTCCTGTTGTGAGAAATTCTGTGGGTGGGAGATATATGATCGCAGGGCGCTTGGTGTGACCTTTGAGCGCTGAAGGTTTTTCTCGAGTGTATCGACAATTTCTTCGTGCATCTTTTGGCATCGAGAAAAGATCTCTTCAAAAGATGTGAGTGTGCTTTTTTCTTCAGATTTTTGGTCAGATTTTTTGTTTTTGGAACCCGCAGCTTCAAAGATACTTTTTGGGTTCTTGTCGTGGGCCATTGCTAATAGAAATCCTTACATGGAGTGGGACCGTTATGCAAAGTATCTTCCTTTGAAGAAAAAAGCATCTAAATTGTACAATTATAGCCTAATTGAGAGGGCTATGATGTCATATTTAGAGGAGTTTCGTTCAAGTCTTACAGCTCGTGATTACAATAAGATACTTGTTTTATGGCAAGAGTATTGTGAAAACGATCAGCTTGATGCTTGTGAATTGTCCGATATTTTGCAACTTATTAAGAAATCTGATTTTGCCACTTCCTTTGGCACATATGTTGAAGCAATTTTACCCCTTGTTATGGCTGTTTCAGATGAGGCGCAGCAGCTTGATCTTTTACGACATCTTTACGATTTACAGACGTCAAATAGTCAGGCCCTATACGATCTTGCTCGAGAGGTTTTGTTAAGGCATTTTGGAAAGGATCCAAAATTTAATGAAAAACTTCGGATTGTCGGTCTTCGAGCAAAAGACACCTTTCAAGGCGTTATTTCCAATTTTCTGCTTCTTAATCACATAGAAAAAGGGGCGTTTGTATTACATGCTTCAGACTGGGGTGTAGGAGAAATTGTAGACTGTTCTTTTTTGCGTGAGCAGATAGTTGTTGAATTTGAAAATGTACAAGGTGCACGAAAGGCCATCTCTTTTAAAAATGGGTTTCGCTCACTCGTTCCTCTTCCCAAAGATCACTTTCTCGTGATGCGCTTTGCTGATCCCGATCAGCTCGAGGCAAAAGCGATGAAGGATTCCGTTGGACTGATTATTCATCTTCTTCGGGATCTTGGACCAAAGACAGCCAACGAGATTAAGGACATTTTGTATGAATATGTAATTGATCCAGATCGGTATTCGAAATGGTGGCAAACGACACGATCGAAGTTAAAAAAGGATGGACATATCCAACTGCCGAAGACAGCAAAGGACCGCTTTTTTCTTCGAGAAGAAAAAATATCTGCTGAAGATCGCCTACACACTGCTCTTAAAGGTAAAATAGGGTTCTATGAAGTATTTGGGACTGTTTATTCGTTAATTAGAGACTTCCCAGAGCTTTTGAGAAAAAAGTCAAAAAGTGTGGCAGAGATTCGAGAAAAGATTCTCTCCTTGCTGGACGTAGAAGGAATTGGTGATATCGGTCGTCTGCAAGTCTATTTCTTTCTTCAACATTTTTTGGAGGAGCCGTCGTTCTCGGATCAAATCCAGGAGATCGTTCAGAATGTGGAAGATGTGCAAAGGGCTCTTTCTCAGATTGATGTTGTTGTAATGCGTAAGCTTTTCATGCAGGCCATTCGTCAGCGGCGCTCAGACTGGGAAGATCTCTTTTGTCAGATGTTGCTTACAGCAGAGCCGAGTCAATTACGAGACTACCTTCTCAAAGAGCTATCTATTCCACAGGCAGAGGCCAAGCTTCTTAAATTACTTGAATATCTACTAGAGCACCCAGCTTCATATCCAGAGCCTTTTTTGTGGTACTTTCAAAAACTGGTCTCTCGCGAGGCGCGTTTTATGTCTTCTCAACACGATCGTGAGCGGTTTTTTGAGAGCTTTTTTCTGCTTTTGAGTACTCTAGAACATCGATCTGGATATCGAGATATTGTAAAAAAGATGCACGCTATATTGACAGGGGATAGATTTAGAATTGTACGAGAATTGTTGAAGGATTCAGACAAAATTTTTGCTCAAGAATTTCTCTTGTTGGCTTCTAAGTGCCACACTATCGCAAAACATAATCAAAAGATTCTTCGTTCGCTTGTTGATGTTGTCCATGGCACGCCTGAGGCGCCAAAAAGTTCGAGAGAAGACAGCTCTATTATTTGGACAACAAGTGAAGGGTATGAGCGGGTAAAGCAGCGTATTAGCCATTTGGGAACGGTGGAGATTGTCGATAACGCAAAAGAGATTGAAGCGGCTCGAGCTCTTGGCGATTTGAGAGAAAACTCTGAATTTAAATTTGCCCTGGAGCGCCGATCTCGGCTGCAAAATGAATTAAAGCTTCTCTCGGAGCAGTTTAGTCAAGCTAGGATCATTACGCCTACGGATATTACTCTTGATGAGGTAGGCATAGGAAATCGAGTTCGATTGGAAGATGAGCATGGAAAAGTGCTTGAATTTTCTATTCTCGGTCCTTGGGATGCTGATCCCGATAAACAAATACTCTCTCTTCATTCGAAACTTGCACAAACCCTTGTTGGAAAGAGGGTAGGAGACTCGTTTTCTTTTCGAGATGAGCAAGTAACTGTTAAAAAGATCGATAGCTGTATAGGGTAAGATCTATGGAACTTGTTATCGCCTCTTCAAACCTCTCAAAGGTTCGGGAGTTGAGATCCATCTTAGAGGAACTTTTGCCTGATCTTCGTATTCGATCTCTGGTTGATTTTCCCGATTTTTGTCCTTTGGAAGAGGTAAAAGAGTCGTTCAAGCAAAATGCTGTTGCTAAAGCTGTGTGGGCATCAGAGCAGCTTAATAAGCCTGTTATCACCGATGAGTCTGGTCTGGTTATTCCGTACTTAGGAAATGAGGCTATAAGCTTGGAGCGAAAAAAGATCCATGATAAAGATAAAAAGCTTCCAGATACAAAAAAAGTACTTGAAGAGCTCCGCGGTGTGGATGAGGGAGATAGGGTTGGTTTTTTAGAATGTGTGTTGGCCTTTGCCGTGCCACAAGAGGGGCTGCTCTGTTCTTCTTCTGCTCGGGTTGAGGGGTATATTGCAGAGGAGGAAAAAGGGCCTGCTTCCTTTGATTTCTCGTCGATCTTTATTAAATATGATTATAGCAAGACCTTGGCTAATCTCTCCGATTCTGTCTTAGCGCGTATCTCTCATCGAAGAAAGGCGTGTGAAAAACTTCACCCCTCAATCCAAAGCTACTACCGTAGATCCTAATTGCTACCCAAACCTTGTTTAGAGCTCACTTGGAATACATCATCTACGTCCTGTAACACCTCGACAAGGGAATACCCTTGTCTTCGGATGCTACAGAAAGTATCTGAGTACTCTAAGAGAGCTCTAAACAAGGTTTGGGTAGCAATTAGGGTCGTAGAAAAAAATAAGGCTTTTCTCCTTTTGTAGGAGAAAAGCCTAAAGAAAGCTATATTGCGCTTTGAGTAACTTCTAAAGCTGCTTCTGCTTGTGTGGTTGTGTTCTCTTCTTCTCCTTTTTTCGTAAGTGAGGAGAGAATACTCGATACCTGTTCTTCAGATTCGTTCAGCCTTTTTTCCATTGAACGGACCTTCTTCTGCATATTATAAAGGTCCATCTTGGCTTTATCGAGCGCACAATAGAGGTCCTTTACCTGCACATCACCAGCAGGAAGCCACGTATTGCCCCAATAATGAACGCCAATACTTTCTGGGTATATCTTCGAAAAGGGACGTGGCTTTCGTAAATTGATTTTCTCTAAGAAGTCATACAGCTTCTCTCTCCACGCTCGAACAGAACTTGTTCGTTTTGAGGCGTTACTTGCTGTGAGGGGATAAAAATATGTAGCAGGGAAGACAATATCGATGTTACCGGGCTTGTCTATCTCTTGCATCACAGCATGAGTGAAGGGAAAATAAGTGTGGTTGATAACCTTTTCTATTTGTGAGGAAAAGAGCAGGTCTGTTTGGTCCCAGCCGTTTCGGATCCTTCGTTTCCAGTTCTTCATAATAGGGTGATTTGGGCGGCACGCCATAATAGAGATCCCCACCCACACACGGTTATTTGTTGTAGCAATCTTGTGAGGGAACTCAAGGCCAGCGTAAAAGTCATATTTTTCATGAAGTTCATCCAGGGCCGAAAACACCTCGAAATCTTCATCCATGTAGACACCACCGAATCGCTCTAACAGAGAACAGCGGATAATGTCGGACTTTTCAGCCCAGTTTTGAGACTGTTCTACGAGATCCCAATTATCTAAGTTGAGCGCTGCCAACGACTCATCATCCCAAAGATGGTATTCCCAGTCAGGATGCATGACCTTAACCTTATCGGCCAGCGCGCTAAAATAGGCAGGGGGAATCTTCGGTCCTATCCATATTTGGTGGATAATTTTAGGAATGCGCGGATTTCGACTAGCAGCGACCTTTGAGGGAAGATTTTTTTCATAAATCGACTTCATCTTCGTGTATCGAGCTACATCGTCATTGTTTACAAAAACAAACTGAAGCTCTTTTTCAGATTTTCCCATTGAAGAGTCAAAGGAAACTTCTGTAATAGGAGAAGAGAGAGATATATCTTTCTTTTTTTTGTTTGTACACCCTTGTGAAAAGAGAATTAGTGCGAAAAAGCAAATAGCAAAAAGGAGTTTGTTTCTCATTGATTTGTTCCTTCGTGAATAAGATCTACGGGAAAGCTTAACAAGTTTTCTTTTTTGTCTCAAAACAGATTTTCAGGCTAATGAGAGAGTTCAAATATCTTCTTTACGCTTTTGGACGATTACATTTTTGACCGCATGGTTTTCAATACTGTTGACGTTTTGTTCTGTGGCAAGAAGAGAATGTTTGGATTCTCTTCCTCCTGACATATGAACGCCACAAGTTTCTCGGGAAATTTGGCTGAAAGGGGGTGCGTCAACGATGTAGAGAGCTTGCAAAATTCGTCGTAGAAGAGGGCTTTTTTTGATACCATCGAGATTTTGGGTAAAGCTGTGTATGTGGTTTGGGGCTATAGGACAAAAATAAGTAGGGCTTACAAAAAGAATATTGTCGACTTTTTGCTGAGATGCAACGGCACTTAAGGAGTCTTGACATATCCAAAGATGGTTTCGTTGTTGTTTTGTTCCTTTTTGTATCCTGCCGACCATTTCGGTGAGCCAGCTCTGTATGAGGGGGTGCATTGCTTCGGCTGCTATTAATGAAGGGGAAAGAACGAGACGCCGTTGATAGCTTCTTCTTTCTAAAGGAGGCTCGAATCCGATGATACAGTTTCCTAGCTCGAGTAAGGGGGCAAGCGTTTGTACACACTCTGTTTCTAAGTCGACAACAATGCCTCCATGCTGCCAAAGAATGGTTGCAGCGGCAAGGTCGCGTATCACCTGAGGAGAAAGCTCTTTCCACACTGCTCCTACAAGGGAAGAGAGGCTCTCTTCAAACATGCTTGGAGTCCAGAGTGTATAGACAAAGTCACCGTGGTGTGTCTTTGTGGTCATAGCCGCTCGTGCAAGTGCGTCAGGAATAGGCTCATTAAATGGCCATATCTGGTGGATGACCTTTGGTATGTTGCTTTTCTCATGGCTCTTCCACGCTTGTAATCTGTGATCAATACATTTTCGAGCTGTTTTATACAGTACTCGATCGCATTTTCTATGCAGTACAAACCGTCTACCGAGTGTTCGTATTCCCAGGGCAGAGTCAAAGGCCCGTTTTGAAAGGGCAACTGGAATCTCATCTTTATGAGCAAAACCAAACCACCAGATCAGAGCTATGAGACAGAGAAAAAAAAGCTTTTTCATGTTAGATGTCCTAAACTATCAATAACCGAATAAGTGTATCTCAGTTCGCTTAAAGAGTGCACAAATAGTTTACTGTTGCTTTTGGATTTTTTGGATAGCATCTATTACTAAGGCAATGGAAACACGGCGCTTGTGAAGGTCAACAATGACTCCATAGCAAGGGTCAGATGCGTATTTTGCTTGTATATCTTTCGGGTTGACGCCTAGAAATTTCCCGAACTCTTGCCAACATTGAGAAATTCTATATTGCAAGGCGTCCCAAGCATCACAGGGCGCCATATCAAAAGATTGTTCTTTACATGGAGTAAGTCTTTGTTCGATTTTATCCCAGCTAGCTGTTGGAGCAAGAGCGTTTGGGAAGAGATGAGGAAAGCCCGAACTTGATAACATTGACATTCTCCTTATTTTTTGATTAACAGACTGTTTCTATCTTTAGAGAGGGTATCACATTAGTGTGCGGCATCCAGAGGCGGCGAAATGTTGGGCATGTATTGAGAAGCTCCTCTTTTGTTCCATCGCCTACTTTCTGTCCTCCTTCTATCACAACGATTCTGTCCGCATCTTCAATTGTTGAAAGGCGATGAGCGATAATAATCTGTGTAACACTGCCTTTAAGCTCTTTTAGAACGGATTTTATATGCATTTCACTAGAAGAGTCAAGTGCAGAGGTTGCCTCATCGAGCACAAGGACTGGGGCGTCCTTGATAAGAGCTCTGGCAAGCGCAAGTCGTTGCTGTTGTCCACCGGAGAGTGTTTTTCCAGCTTCGGCAAGAAGTGTGTTGTATCCGTCTGGCAATTTTACGATAAACTCTTCTGCATGGGCTTGTTGTGCTGCGCACTGAACTTGGCTGTCTGTATAGGGTCTACCAAACTTGATATTTTCAGAAACGGTGTCGTGAAAGAGGAAGGCGTGTTGAGGCACGATACCGAAAAAGTCACGAAGACTTTTTTGTGTAAAGCTTTGGATACAGGCTCCGTCAATAGTGATACTCCCTTTTTGGGGTTCAAAGAGCCGTGCGAGAAGGGAGACGATTGTCGACTTACCCCCTCCCGTTGGACCTACGATAGCAATCGTTTCGCCCTTTTTTACCTCAAATGAAAGAGAAGAGAGAACAGGATTGCTGCCATAGCCGAAAGAGACATTGTTAAAGGCGATGTTGTTTGTGAATGGAATCTCGGGTTTGGCCCCTTTATTATCGACAATGGTTGGATGTTGATCGAGCACTTCGTAGAGTCGATCCGATGCTGCGGCCCCCCGTTGAATGCGGCCATTTTCCTCGGAGAACTTCTTTACGGGCTCGTAGACAGTTGTAAGCAGGCCGCAGTAACAGACCACTTCATGAAGCGGAAGATGAAGAATCCAGAGGCCAAAGAGGATAATGGCAACGAGGATGAGCATGCCGATTGTATGAAGAACAGGTCGGGAGCTTGTATCATAGCGTGCATTTCTTTTTTCTAAGCGCGTCATGGCGTGGTTAAGCTCTTCATACTTTTTGAGAGAAAAAGCTTCCATAGCGTAGAGCTTGATGGTTTGAACGCCTCGCAAGAATTCAACGAGAACAGAGGAAAAGGCCTCTTGTTTTTTCTGCATTTGCCAGGAGAGGCGGCGAATACGCCGAGCGATAAAGATAATAGGGCCTACCAAAATCGGTAAGCCAAAGAAGATGATACACGAGAGCTGCCAGCTAATAGCAAAACACAAAATAAGTGCGGAAAGAACAGCAAACGGTGTTTGGACGTAGTTGACAAGGGCCGAATGAATGCCGTCGGCAATGATGTAAGCATCGTTCATCGCGCGCGTTGATAGAGCGCCGATATTGTGATTGTGATAAAAGCTCATCGGTAGAGCCTGGATATGTTCAAAATACTGTTGGCGAATGTCTCGACACATATAAATCGTAAACAGCTTAGTTCCAAACCGATATGAAAAGAGTGTGGCGGCTTTAAAGAGAGCTACAAAAACAAGTACTCCGATAAAGGCCCAGGCACTACTGTGGATGGGGACCCACTTTTGAATGATGGCAACACCCCTATCTAAGAGACCGGCATTTGGTTGCCTCTCTGTAAAGGCTCGAAGCTCTTCTTTTGTAATGACCCCGGTTTTATTCTCATCGATCAGATCCCATTTTTTAAGAAGTTCTTCTCGTGAGACGCTCTCTTTCTCTTTGTCGAGGCTGCAAAACTCGAAAAAATCGGGTCCCTTTTTCACGACAAGGCCCAATGAAAAGATCTCGAGCTGAGAGGCAACAGTAAATAAAATGGCTGAAATAAGCGTGCAAACCATTAAAAATCGGTACAGCTTCTGGGTAAATGCTATTTTGATAAGACGTTTCATACAGGTACTTTAATAATAACTCGTTTTACGTTGTCATTGTTACTACATAGGGCATGGGCTTCTTGGGGTGCGAAAATAGCCACATGTTCTGTTGGGATCTCAACGCTCTCTTCTTGTATGGTGGACGATTTCCATGTAAGCCGATCTGTCCCCTTGAGTGTATAGTAAATGGTAATTTGCTCGTCAAAAGCTTTTAAATCAGTTTGTTGAAGAGAGCTGTCACATGTAAGGACATATTCATCGAAACAAAACGTTCCTTCTGGAAATCCTTGCTGTTGCACCACTTGAAGAAGGTCTCTCACCTTTTCAAGACTGCGGTGAACGGAAAGATACAAAGAAAAATTTTCTATGCGGTCAGTAATCATCTCTAACACTCCAACAAACATAGTAGCATTTTTTGCGTATTGATTGCTATGGAGCCAAGGCCTGGATAATTATGGTCTTGCGTTAGTAGTCCTCTCATTGCTCAAACCACTGCGACTAACCAATTGTATCAACTGCGCCGTAAAACCTTAGTCATTTATGGCCGGGATATAAGGCGCCGCGTTGGTTGTAAGGCCTGTGGAGCCGCTTTATTTGCGAAACAGTTCCAAGATAATATAGGGAGTGATAGGTCTCGCTTCTTTCGCATATCTCCTGAGAAAAGATGCAAAAAGAAATTTTCTATTGTGATCAGCAATCATCTTTAACCCCGGGTTGCTACCAATTTTTCCCTTTAACGCCACAGATTTAGGTTAGATTTCGCAGATTTTTTTGAAGCGCAGGGCGTTAGCCCTGGGCGAGAAAAAAGATGTGAAAGATGGCCTAAAT
>Ga0180437_10009579_pt1 | contig 11967 bp, 10 predicted proteins | sample SS_ome_4_FD_132410 | JGI IMG/M metagenome (GOLD analysis project Ga0180437, IMG submission 132410) | Hypersaline lake sediment archaeal communities from the Salton Sea, California, USA - SS_3_D_1 metaG | ecosystem: Environmental > Aquatic > Non-marine Saline and Alkaline > Hypersaline >... | reverse complement strand
TCCACGCGCAGACGTCCCATCGCTTCTTCGAGTTCGGCTGGCGTGACTTCATCGCCGGGCATCGGGTCCGGCTTTCCAACCGCCTCGAACTGGTTCGGCTTGATGATCACGCCGCGAAACTGCCGGATGCGGCGGCGGCTGTCGGCCCAGAAGACCACGCCGTCGTAGCGTCCTGCCCGATCCGCTAGGGCCCGGCGAACGGATGCCGTGACCGCCCCACACTCCTCCTCTTCCACCTGGTCGGCGATGATCACCGCGTCGAGTTGCGGCAACAGCGCGTCGAGCGACCGAACGATTCGCTCTTGGACGGGCTGGGGCGTCGGGGTGCGATTCTTGGTATCGTATCGTTCGTGTTCGCCCGCCAGGCTGGGATCGCTCGCATTCCGCGGCTTCAGATAGGTCGGCGTGGCCCGCTGCGGATCCACGTGAAGATGGTCGGTCGTGCAACCGAGACGCTTAAGATCCTGACGCAAGTCGTACGCCTCGCCGTCGTCGCCGGTGAGCCCGACGGCGTGCAGGCCGCCGGTCCCCAAGGCCGCCAAATTGCAGACGACCGTGCCCGCCGCCCCGGGACTGTGGCGGACGCCGCTCACCTGATGGGCCGTCCTGCCCGTCTCGACGCTGATTTCCGCCAACGCGGGGTCGACGTCGAGATACTTGTCGAGAAAGAAGTCCCCGAGCACCGCGACTCGCAGACGGGCGAACTGCTGCAACAGCGACTCCAGCCGATCGGACGACATGCGATCAAACGTTTTCATGGCTTGTGCCTCGCCACAATCTGGTCGTACAAGGCGGGCACGGTCTGGCGATGGTCGCCACGAACGTAGAAGCTCGTTCCGCCGTCGGCCACCGTCCGCACCAGCACCGTCTTGTACGGGCGGAAGTAGTATCGCGGATCGGTCTTCTCCGCTTCCCGGTCGAGTTGTTCGCCCAGCTCGCGAAGATCGAACACGGCCGTGGTGAAGTGCCGGATGGCTTGGCCGTTTTGCCTGGCGACGTTGCGGGCCATGGCGATGGCCTTCAAATAGACCTCCGGCCCCATCACGGCCGTGCCCAGGTTGAGAAACGCGCCGCCTTCCAGCCGCGTGATGCTCTGGGTGAAGATCAAGAAGTCGGTATAGGTGGTGGCACCGGTGGCGATTGGGTCAAAGTTGGGGTGCTCGTGGATGATGTCCTGGCCGATGGCCACGTGGACCGTCACGGGCACGCCCAGCCGTACGCCGGCGGCCAGCACGCTGGTTTCTCGGTGCTCGAAGGCCTCGTGCTGGATCATCCGGCCGATGGCCTCGCCCAGGCCGATGCCGTCGCGATGGCCCTCCGCGGCCGCCTCGTTGATCCGCCCGGTCTCCTTCCACAGCCCGAACTCGCCGCTGGCGACGTAGCGGGCCACGCTTTCGGAGGTCTGGCCGATCAGGGCCAGTTCGAAATCGTGGATGGCCCCGGCCCCGTTCAGCGCAAGGTGCGTAAGCAAGCCCCGTTGCATCAGGTCGATCAGCAGTGGGGCGTTTCCTTGACGCAAAACGTGAGCGCCGCAGCAGAACATCACGGTTCGGCCCGCGGCGGCCGCCTCGACGATCCGCGCGGCCAGATCGGGCAACGCCGGGTGTTCGAAGGGTTCCCGGGGGCTCTCGGGAAACATCAGGTACGAGCGGTCCAGGTCGTGGTTTCGCTCGCCAAGCGCCCGCAGGTGCAACTTGTCTCGGTCGAATTGGTCGAAAGGCATCAGGCATCACTCCATAAATACACCAACAGCGGCCGCCAATCGCGATAGTCGGGAATCACCAGATCGGCCCCCACACCGATCAGGCGGTCCCGTTTCCAGGCGTCGGGCTGGCCGCTGCGGCCGGCTTCGTCGCTGGCGACGGCCACGGCCGTTCCGCCGGCCGACTTGATGTTCTGAATCTCGACGTATCCGTCGCCGAAGCCCAGCAGCGCCGCCCCCTCGACCCGATGCTTGCTGAGGATCCGCTCGATCACCTTGGCCTTGGAAAAGGTCCTGTAATCGTCCAGTGCCCCATAGACGTGCGGGCCGAAGTATTCCTCCAGGCCGAGCAGGGAGGCCTCCTCGCGAACGTAGTGCTCGTCGGTGCCGCTGGCCACATAGAGCCGCACGTCGCGGCGCTGCAGTTCGGCGAGGATTTCCAGCGCATACGGCACCAGCATCGCTTCCCGCCCGGTCCGGCCGCTGCGCAGCGCCTCGCGACGGCCTTCGATCCGCTGCATCAGCCGCTGGTGATACGCCTGCTTGTAGACCACCGGCTCCTCGGGCCGGCCGCCGCGGCGGCGGACTTCCTCGGCCAGGTGGATCATCTGGTAGATCGTCTGCTTGCCGTTAAGTTGCATCACGAACTCGAAGACCAGCTCGCGGAGCGACTCGGCCGATTCGTCCGTGCCGGTGGCCTGCAGCACCTCGACCATCATGGGCACCATCACCTCGGGCCAACCCTCGCGGATCAGGCTCAGCGTGCCGTCGAAGTCGAACAGGACGTGTCTCGGCGGCTGCCGCGCGGGGTGGTCGCGGATGATTTCGACGTTGGAACCGTCCAGAAACCTGGTGGACTCGGGTTTCGCGGCCAGCGGTCGATAATCGTCTTCGTACCAGTCTCGGCTCATCGAAGTTCCGAACTCGTGTCTTGATCGTCTTCGGCGATTGGACCGTGCCAACGCCAGAGCACCAGGGACAGGATGCCGGCCACGGCCAGCACGCCGGCCAGGATGCCGTACCTCAGCAGGTAATCCTCAATGCGACCGGCCACGTTGGGGCCGAGGCTGCCGACGCCGAAGCCGAGCGTGAAGCTCAACCCGTAGCACAGACTCCGCCTCGCCCGCGGCACGTACTTGGCCACCAGGCTATTAAACAAGGGCTGGTGCATGAAGAACAGGGGCGAGAACAAGGCGGCGGCCCAAATGCGAGCGTACCCTTCGGCCAACCCCATCCACACCACGCAGGGGACCGTTGCGAAGAAAGCCCCGGCCATCAAGGGCTCCAAGGTCGTCGGCCTGGCAATGCGGCCGGCTGCGTATTGCCCCAGGACCCCCAGCAACAGCACACCGGCGGCCAGGTAATTTCGCACGCTCTCCTCGGGCAAGTTGCCAAGCTGGAGGCCGGCCCCACCCAGGTAGCGCGGAAGGAAGTGGAGAATCGCGGCGTAAACGAACCCGGCCAGGCTGGTCAGCGTGATCAGCGTGAAATACGAAGGCCAATGGGCGTCGTCCTCGTGACGGTCGGAAGCATCGGGCGTCTCGCCCGTCGACGACGCCTCCTGATGGTGCGCGAGTCGCCAGTGAAGCAACGCGGACAGAATCACACCGGGCACCGCGAGCAAGAGATAGTATTGTCGCCAGTCGGCTCCCGTGCTCAACACGAGTCCGGCCAGGAACGGGCCCACCGCAATGCCGGCCGATCCGAAGATTCCGTGGTATCCCAAGGCCATCGGACGGTTTTCGGGATTGGTGTGATGGGTAATCAGGCCTACGCCGGCCGGATGATAGATGCTGCAGAACAAGCCCAGGGCGAACATCGCCACCACGACCACCAATAAACTCGGCGCAAACCAGGCCAATGCGGCCGCCATGCTGCAGCCGAGCAAGTAGACCAGCAGCAATCGCTTGGCCCCGTATCGATCGGCCATCCAGCCGGCCAACAGGGCACACAGTCCGAACGGCAGCCGCAGCCAGTTGCCCAACTCGCCGGAAACTTCCTCCTGCTCGGCCGGCTCGATTCCGAAAGCGGGCTCGGCCACGATCAACTGTTCGACGCTGGCCAGCGAGTGCTCGTAGACGTGGACCAGCGCGTGGCAGCAGGAGACCAACAGCACCAGCCGCAGCGTAGCGGAACTCATTTTGCCCATGATCGCTCCGCCAGCCGAGTCAACAGTTCCTGGGCCGCACCGCTGTCGATGGCTTCGGCGGCCCGGGCGGCACAGGCCGACAGCGACTCGTCACGGCCGGCGGTCCACAGGGCGGCCGCCACGTTGGCCACCACGATGTCGCGCGGCGGGCCGGGCTGCCCCTGGAGGATTTCGCGGACAAGCTGGGCGCTTTGCTCGGGCCCGTCGACCAGCATCGTCTCCCGCCCGGCCGGCTGGAGTCCGAAATCGGCCGGCGTCCAGTCGAACTCGCGGAGTTGGCCTTCGGAAGCCTCGGTCACGTGGGTGGCGTCGCCGAGGGAGACCTCGTCCAATCCGTCGGCGCCGTGGACGACCAGCGTCCGCTGCGTGCCCAGCATGGCCAGCGCTTCGGCCAACAGCGGCCGCAACTCGGCCCGCCCCACGCCGAGCAATTGGAACGGGGCGGCGGCCGGATTGACCAGCGGCCCCAGGATATTGAAGATCGTCGGATGGCCCAGCTTCTTGCGGACCGGGCCGACGTGTTTCATGGCCTGGTGCAACAGGGGCGCAAAACAAAAGCAGATTCCCAACTCCGCGAGACAAGCTTCGACCTGGGCCACGTCCGCTTCGATGTTCACGCCCAAGGCCGCCAGCACGTCGGCCGAGCCGCTGCGGCTGGTGATGCCGCGATTGCCGTGCTTGGCCACGGGCACGCCGGCGGCGGCGGTGACCAGGGCGGCGGTGGTGCTGATGTTGAAGGTCTTGGAGCCGTCGCCGCCGGTGCCGCAGGTGTCGATCAGCCCGGTCCGGTCGCTGCGGATGGGCGTCATCTGCCGCCGCATGGCCGCCGCGGCGCCGGCCACCTCGGCGACGGTTTCGCCCTTCTTATGCAGCGCGGTCAACAGCCGGGCGATTTCGTCCTCGTGGCAGCGGCCCTCCATGATCAAACCGATCGTTTCGGACATCTGGTCCATCGAGAGATCACGGCCCGATTCGACGAGTTTCAGTGTGGCTTCGATCACGTTAGGGTTCTCACGTTGCTTGTGGGACACTCTCCGCCTTCAACTTCTCGAGGTTGAAGCGGTCTATTGTACCGCTCTGCGACCCCGAGCAACAGCGACCGCAGGGCTCTCAAGGGTGGCACGAACACCTGGTCGCGGCGGGTTGTCAATGACGCAGGCGTGGGGTATGTTTATCAGTGTAGCTACGTGGCTGGCGGATGCCTACTATGCCAACAGTTATTCTTGTCCGCGGATGGCGCGTTTTTTTCTATTCCAACGAGGGCCAGGAGCCCCTGCATGTTCACGCTCGAAAGGGAGACGCGGAGTGCAAGATGTGGCTGAGGGCGGATTTGTTCGATGTAGAACTGGCCTGGGCCCATAATCTCAACCCGCGGTTGCACCGAGAAATCCGCAAGATCATTTTCGAGCATTTCGATCTGATCGTCGAAGAGTGGGAACGACACTTCGGAGGAGAGCACCATGCGGGCAACTGAACCGATCACGGCCGAGAGCATCAGAACGGAGGACGACGGACTTGTGATCGTCCTTGCCGACCAGGAGGTCCGAATTCCCTGGGAAGAATGTTCGCCGACGGTCGCGGCGGCCACCGATCAGCAGCGACGCCGAGCGGAATTGTCTCCGGGCGGATACGGCATACATTGGCCGTTGCTCGATGAAGATCTCTCCGTCAGCGGGTTGCTGCGACGCTAGCGAGGAAGAGTTCGGCCCCGCCGAAATCCGCGGTCATTCACCCCATACCACGCTCTTTGCCCCTTCCTCCACACGGCCGATCTGCCAACTCTTCAGGCCGCGGCGAGCGAGTTGGTGGCGGATGCTGTCGGCAAAGAACGGCCTGACGACCAAGGCCAGCCCCAGCCCCATGTTGAACACGCGCTCCATCTCGGCCGGTTCGACTTCGCCGAGGCGCTGCAACCAGGGGAACACCGGCGGAAGGGGCCAACTGCCGCGATCGATCACCACGCGAACGTCCCCGCGGACGATCCGCCCGAGATTCTCCAGCAGCCCGCCGCCCGTGATGTGGGCGATGCCGTGAACCGGGCGTTTCACTCGGTAGTTCTCGAGGATTTCCCGGATCGGCCGAGCGTAGATTCGGGTCGGCTCCAACAGCGCGGCGCCGACCGTCTGCTCCAACTCGTCGATGTACTGATCCGCTTTCAGCCCGGCGATCTCGAAGACGATCTTCCGCGCCAGGCTGAAGCCGTTGGAGTGCAGCCCGCTGGAGGCGACCCCCAGCACCACGTCGTCCGGCGCGATGGCCGAGCCGTCGATGATACCCTTCCGCTCGACCACACCGACACAGAAGCCGGCCAGGTCGTAATCGCCGGGGGCATAGAGGTCGGGCATGATGGCCGTTTCGCCGCCCAGCAGTGCGCAGTCGGCTTCCAGACATCCGGCCGCGATCCCTTCGACGATCTTCTCCAGCAGCGGGGGATCGTCGTGCGACATGGCGACGTAGTCGAGGAAGAACAGCGGCTCGGCCCCGCAGCAGATGGCGTCGTTGACGCTCATCGCCACCAGGTCGATTCCCACCGTGCTGTGCACCCCGGTGATCGACGCCACCTTCAACTTCGTCCCCACCCCGTCGGTACAGGAGACCAGCACCGGATCGCGGTACTTGCGGGCAAAGAGTTGGTTGGTGAAATCAAGCTGGAACAGGCCGGCGAAACCCTCTTCCAGCCGCAGCACGCGGGGAGTGTGCGTGCGCGAAACCAGCCGCGGCAGCCGGGCCATCGCTTCCGCATACTTGTCCAGGTCGACCCCGGCGTCCTTGTACGTTGCTTTGGCCATATCCTTCGTCGTCCAGTCGGATGCGAGAATCGTTATTGTAATATGGGCCCGGTCCATCGGAATAGAACCCCTCGCGCGGGGTAACCCCACGCTGTCTGCGACCCGATGGACGGGGGATGACGATCCTTGACAGGTGCTAAAGACTCTGGCAGACTGAGGTTTTTGAACGCCCTCGGGCGGTGCCCGTGTTGATGATCGACGTCCAAAAGGAGAGGTCCATGAAGTCTGTAGTTCGGGAAAGATGGGTTTCGTCAGCGATCGCCCTGATCGGCATATTTGCGGTTGCCGGCGTTGTTTTGTCCGGATGTGCCCCGGCGCCGGATTCGGACCAGCCGGCAGCCGAGCCCGCAGCCGAACCGGCGGCAGAACCGGCAGCTGAACCAGCGGCAGAGCCCGCAGCCGAACCCGCAGCCGAACCGGCGGCAGAACCGGCGGCTGAACCAGCGGCAGAGCCCGCAGCCGAACCGGCAGCAGAACCGGCGACCGAGCCCGCAGCAGCGAGCGACCCTTCTGCCACCCCCAAGGTTTCATCTTTTGCGCCCGCCGAGGATCTCGTCAGTCAAATGGCGGAGTACATCCAAGATCTTGAGGATGTCGTCGAGGCGGAGGAGGACTACAACGACTCGGAGGACAAGATTCTCAGGGGCGCGAGCACGGTGGCGGTGATCGCCTTGGCCTTGGGCCTTCACGATCAGGACAACGCGCACAAGGCAAATGCGTCTGAACTGATCAAGGCCGCCCAGGACCTGGCCAAGACGCAGGACTATACGTCGGCGAAGGCGGGGGTGGCCGCAGTCAAGACGGCGGCTGCCCAAGACAGCAATCCCGGCGAGTTGAAATGGGAAAAGGTCGCCGAGTTGCCCGCCCTGATGAAGCAGGTCCCGCTGGTCAACACGAAGCTCAAGCGATACATCAAGGGCTCGCGGTTTCAGTCGAAGAGCAAGGACACGGCCGGATTCACCGCCGTGATTGCCGCGATCGCGCAGGGCACATTGGGCGATGCCAGCCAGGCGGAGAACGAGCAACAGATTGCCCAGTGGCGGGCTTTCAGCGCCCAGATGCGCGACGCGGCGGGTGAAGTCAATGCCGCCATCCACGCCTTGGACGAGAACGCCGCCACGGCCGCCATGGTGAAACTGCAGCAGAGCTGCGAAGATTGCCACGCGATCTTCCACATCGTGGAAGAAGAAGAGTAGGCTCCGCCTCGAAACGGCTGATGGGTGTAGCCACCGTTGCCAGACGGTGGCATGCCCCTTTGCTGAAGATCCCCCCGCTGACCGCGCTTTGGCGAGGGTGGCGCCGCTACCAGTCCGGCTGCCAGAGTTCTCCGCCGCCTTTCTCTTCCGATTTGGCAACCTCGCCGTCCTTCTTCTCCGGTTTCTCTTCCGGTGCAGTCTCGCCTCCGCTTCCCGACGGCCCTGCCGGAGTCTGCAGACACTCGCGCGGCGTGATGATCCCGTCGCCGTTCAGATCGTACCGCCCAAATTCGTTCGCCGAGGAAATCGTCCAGAAGGAAGCGTACTCGGCCATGGCCACCTGGCCGTCGCCGTCGGTGTCTTTGCGGGCGAACCAGTCGGGCAGTCCTTCGGGCCATCGCTCGGCCGGCGAAAGGAAGCGATAGGTCTTGCGTTCGTGCTGCTGGCTGGAACCGGATCGGGAACGGTCCGAATCGGAAGAACCCCCGTCACGAGAATCGTGGTCCCGATCGCGGCTGCGACTGTATTCTTCCAGCCGCACGGCCAACTCGTCGCGGGTAATCACGCCGTCCCGGTTGCGATCGGCCGAACGGTGCTCGCCGGGCATTTCGCGGATCTCATCGCCTTCCAGCCGGCCGTTGTGGTTGCGGTCGTGTTGCCGCATCATGGCCTCGGCCCAGCGGCGGAGTCGCTCGTCCGGCCGATGATCGGAAGAGGAAGACGAACCATTACTGGAACGGGATGGGGAAGACGAGCGCGTGGTACGCCCGGAACTGCTCGGCGCGGCCTTACCGAACTCCAACACCGGCTGCAATTCGACGGTAATGCCGAAACCGGGAACCAGCGGCCCCTCGTTCTCCTGCTTCTTCCCCGAACCGTCTGAGCGGTCGCCCGAGTTGGATTCCGACTCCTCGTAGTGCTTGCGCAACCCGTCTCGCAACTGGTTGATCCGGATGGGAAACTTGGCTTCGATGCCGGCCCGCTCGGCCATTCTGGAGACGAAGTACCTTCGAGGTCCCTCGGCCTCGCTCTCGTCGACTTGGCCGTTGCCGTTGGTGTCGAGGCCGCGGAGGAACTCTTCGTATCTTTCCAACCGGCTGCGGTCGTCGCCCCGGCTCCGGTCGTCGTCGCGCGATCCCCAGCGGCTCCCCCCGGATGGCGGGCCAGATCGATGGTCATCTCCTCCAGGGCCACCCGGACCACGGAAACCTCCGCCCGGACCGCCCGGACCTCGGAATCCTTCTCCCGGGCCACGGAAGCCTTCTCCCGGACCACGGAAACCCTCTCCCGGACCGCGGAAACCTCCTCCGGGGCCCCCGCGCCCTCGTTGCCCGAGCGCCGGAACCACACCAATCACCAGAATCGCCGCCGCGAACGCGGCGACCATCACCCGGTATTTCCAGATCATTCGCATCCGTTTACCCCTTCATGAGTTCGGAGGCAGTAACCCCCGGACAAACCAGGCTTCCACCACGAATATCGGGCGAACCCCAAGCGCTAAATGCCAATTATAATCCGACGGGGAGGCGTTTCCAATCGAGATGTGTCGCAGCAGCGTCGGAGGAACTGTCCAAACCTACTGAACCCCGGCGAGAGGGCCAGGTTTCGCCGGCCGGCACCTGGAGGGGGGAGAATCGCGGCCCGTGTCTCGAATTCGTCAAGGCCCGTGCGAAACCTGGGGCGTTCTGCGGGGTTTTGTTACCAGTGGGAAGTCTGGACGGCGAAGCGTTGTCCGGTAAGATCGTCGTCAGTTCTGGTTTTTGGTCCATTGTTACAAAGGAGCCCGAGATGACCCGAGTGAGGAGTATGTTGGTTCTTGCCCTGGTGGGCCTGATTGCAGCGGCGATCAGCACCACAGCCCAGGCACAGCGACGTGGCGGGGGACCCCCAGGTGGCGCACCAAGTGGCCCAGAACGAGGTGGTCCGCAACGCGGAGGGCCCCAACGAGGCATCGGCATCACCCAACTGTTGGAAATCGAGAAGGTCCGTACGGAGGTGAAGGCTACCGAGGAGCAAATGCAGAAGCTCCGGGCGTTGCGTGAACAGGGACGCCCCGAGGGCATGCGTGAGCGGTTCGCACGCTTCCGTGAGATGTCGGAACAAGAGCGTGAGAAGGCGATGGCGGAGATGCGGGCGGAAATGGAAAAGCGCCGTGCCGAGCGCGATGCGCAAATCGCCAAGATCCTCAAGCCCGAGCAGATCACGCGGCTGAACGAGATCCGGCGGCGAGTGATGGGGTTCGACGCCTTGGGTGATCGTGAGGTCGTCGCCGCGCTGAAGATCACGCGGGACCAAGGAGCCAAGCTGACGGAAATCCGCGACGCGCTCCGCGAGCAAACGATGAACATGTTCCGCCGGGGCGAAGGCGGGCAGGACCTCTCGATGGAGCAACGTCGGGCCCAAATGCGAGAGCGGATGCAGAAGATCCGTCAGGCCCGGCAGGACGCCCTGAAGAAGGCCGTTGAAACCGTCCTCAACGAGGAGCAACAGGCTACGTGGACGAAACTCCTCGGCGCACCGTTCGAACTCAGCCCGGAGGACCTCATGCAAGGCCGCATGGGCCGAGGCCCCGGAGGTCCCGGCATGGGTCGCGGAGGTTCCGGCGGTGGGCCTGCCGCCGGTGGGCCCGGTGGCGGTGGACGACGCGGCGGCGGAGGCCCCGGTAGAGGGGGCGGAAGCTAACGCGAAACCATACTTTGAGGTGGAGTTGCACGGGAACCGCCCCGTGCAGCTCCACGACGAGACCAGAATGCTCCGTTCGGCGATCCGAACGAAGCCCGCCACACCCCGGGTCCGGTCGCGAGCCGGTCCGGGGTGTGTCCAACATTATCGTATCCGAAACGAATTACCACTGGACGAAAAGGGGCTTAGGTTTTATGGTGGAGGTAGGGTCTGCACTGGCGTCCCCCTCCCCCCTCCTGCCGCAGCAGCGGTGACCAATCACACCCCAGACCTGGACGGAACGGGCGATGGAAGCTGGCGAAGTTTTGCTCAGAAAAGGGCTGCTCGACCAACGGCAGTTGGAAGCCTCGCGCAGCGCCCAGAGCGACGGCTCGCGGCTCGACCAGGTGGCGGTCCAGATGGGGTTCATCACCGAGGAAGCCGCGCTTCGGGCCCTCGGCGAAGAGGTCGGTCTGGAATACGTCGATCTGGGCGAAACGGAAATCGACCTCTCACTGCTGGAAGACTTTCCTCAGAAGTTCATCCACCGCGAAATGATGTTTCCGGTCAGCCGGCAGAACGGAAGGCTGATCGTCGCCACCAGCGATCCCTTCAACCTCTACCCGTTGGACGAACTCAGCGTCGCCACCAAGGCGACGGTCGTGCCGGTGCTGGCCGGACGCTCCGAGATCGACAAGCTGATCAAGACCCATCTGGGCGTGGGCAGCGAAACGATCGAGGGGCTGCTAGCTCAATCGATTGACGACCGGGTCGAACTGCTGGAGGACGTGGAGACCGACGGTTCGGAACTGTCGGAGATGGCCCAGGAGCCGTCGGTGGTCCGGCTGGTCAACGAGATCCTCCTGGAGGCGATCGAGTCGCGTGCCAGCGACGTGCACATCGAATCGGAGGCCTCCGGGTTGCACGTCCGCTATCGCATCGACGGCGTGTTGCATCCCCAGCCCATGCCGCCGGAGATCAGCCGCTTTCAGGCGGCCATCATCAGCCGGCTGAAAATCATGTCCCGGCTGAACATCGCCGAACGCCGCCTGCCGCAGGACGGCCGCATCGAACTGAGGGTGGCCGGCCGCGAGGTCGACGTGCGGGTTTCCGTGATCCCCATGATCCACGGCGAGGGCCTCGTGCTGCGTCTGCTGGACAAGGGCGGCATGAGCTTCGAGTTGTCCAGCCTCGGCATGGAGGACGACCTCTACGAGATCTTCCAGCAACTGATCCGCCTGCCGCACGGCATCATTCTGGTCACCGGGCCGACCGGCTCCGGAAAGTCGACCACTCTGTACAGCTCCCTGCTGAAAATTCGCAGCGGGTCGACGAAGATCATCACCACCGAAGACCCGGTCGAGTACCAGTTGGAGGGCATCAACCAGATCCAGGTCCATCCCAAGATCGGGCTGACGTTCGCCAACTCGCTGCGGGCCATCTTGCGGCACGACCCCGACATCGTGTTGG
>Ga0180437_10009576_pt1 | contig 11967 bp, 10 predicted proteins | sample SS_ome_4_FD_132410 | JGI IMG/M metagenome (GOLD analysis project Ga0180437, IMG submission 132410) | Hypersaline lake sediment archaeal communities from the Salton Sea, California, USA - SS_3_D_1 metaG | ecosystem: Environmental > Aquatic > Non-marine Saline and Alkaline > Hypersaline >... | reverse complement strand
TACCGCGCTCAACAAACCACACACACCTGCCCCGCCGTCTTCCCGCTGGAACCTGAAACCTGAGACCTGAAACCTGAAACTGCTATTCCCGTGTCCGCTTAATCCCCCCAGCACTGCACCTCAACAATGTTCCCCTCTGGATCCGTCAAGTATACGAACGTGATACTCCCCGCGCCAGGGATCTCCGGCGATACGACCTGGCCCACCGTCCCACCGCCGGCTGCGAGCACGGCCTCCCGGGTGGCTTCGACGTCGTCGACCGCGAAAGCGATGTGCGCGAAGCCAGGCCGGTTGATGGCCGTCTCTGGGCGTTCCTCCTCCCGGTTGTACTCGAAGATCTCAATCGTCGGCCCGTCCGCGCCGTAGCCTGGGAGCCGCAGGTGCATCCCGCGGATCCGGACACCTTGAACCCCGGTGCCGTCCTCGACCCATGGGCCGGTCAGGTCGCGCTCCGGGGGCACGGGTGTGCACCCAAAAACCTGCTCGTAGAACTGTGCCAGTTTCTTCCAATCCTGGGCGACGAGGTTCGTGTGGACGTATCGTGCGTTGACTGCCATGTGGATTCTCCGTCCTCTCTGTCCTACTCAGGGATGGTCGTGATGCTGAGTTACGAATTGTAGCACATCACTGGGGTCAGAGCAAACCTGGAGAAGGACACGGCCGGGCGGGTTTGGGCCAGATTTCACCCCTCCCATCGACGGAAGATCAGGCAACCGTTGTGCCCTCCGAACCCGAACGAATTGGAGAGCGCTACGCGCGGCTCCAGCCGCCGCGCCGCGTTCGGCACGTAGTCCAGGTCGCACGCCGGGTCGGGGATCGTCAGGTTGGTCGTGGGGTGGACCCAGCCGGTCTCCAGGCTCATGGCACATACAATGGCCTCGATCGCGCCCGCTGCGCCCATGGGGTGGCCGATCATCGACTTCGTGGAGCTGACCGCCAGCCGGTCGGCGTGGGTGCCGAACGCTGTCCGGATCGCCCGCGTCTCAATCGGGTCGTTGAGCGGGGTACCGGTGCCGTGTGCGTTGATGTAGTCGATTGCCTCCGGCGCCACCTCCGCGTCCTCCAGCGCCAGCTCGATCGCCCGCGCCGCCCACTGTCCTGTCTCATCGGGCGCAGCCAGGTGATGGGCGTCGGTCGTGACCGCGTAGCCGATCAGCTCGCAATGGATGCGTGCGCCCCGCCGCCGTGCGTGCTCCAGGCTCTCCAGCACGATCACACCCGCCCCCTCCGCCAGGACGAATCCGTCGCGCTCGGCGTCGAAGGGGCGGCTGGCGTGCTGGGGGTCGTCGTTTCGGTTGGAGAGCGCCCCCATATTATTGAAGCCGGAGATCGAGATGCCCAGGATGGGGGCGTCGCTCCCCCCGCAGATCATCGCCTCGGCCCGCCCGTTCCGGATCAGCTCCGCTGCCTCGCCGATCGCGTGCGACCCGGTGGCGCAGGCCGAAACGATCGCGTAGCTGGGCCCGTGCAGCGCATACCGGATCGCGATACTGGCCGAGGAGGCGTTGGGCATCATCATCGGTGGCAGCAGCGGGCTGACCCGCCGCGGGCCGCGCCGCTCGAAGGCGTCGAAGCTTTCCCTGATCGAGATCACCCCGCCGATCGACGTGCCGATCAGCACGCCCGTCTCGTGCGCGGCGTCGCCGTCGAACTCCAGTCCGGCGTCGTCGACCGCCTGCCGGGTGGCCTCCAGCGCAAACAGTGTGAACCGGTCGTTCCGTCGCGCCTCCCGGCGGCCGATCAACGTCACCGCGTCGAAATCCTTCACCTCACCCGCGATCCGCACGTCCAGGTTCGATGGATCGAACCGCGCGATCGTGTCGACGCCGCTCCGGCCCGCCAGCAGTCCCTCCCACGTCGTCGCCAGGTCGTTCCCCAATGGCGTGACCGCGCCCATCCCGGTGACTACCAACCGTCTTTTCATCTTGTTGCCCTCCTCTGTTCCCTGGTCGTCTCCTAGCGTGCTTAGACTCTAGAACACCCAGCCCGCCCCAAAGTCACGGCTTTCTTCTTCCCATCCCTCACCTGGGCCCCTGGCCCCGGAGGGGCGAGGGGCCGCTCCCCGCAACGACCTCCCCCGGTTGGTGTTGTACATGTGATTGTGATACACTTTACCCAAGGGGGGGTACCATGGACCAGCATATGACCGTGCTTCAGTTTCCTGGACAGGGATCCCAACGGGTCGGCATGGGCAAGGACCTGTGCGCTCGCTCGCCGGCTGCTGCGGCAGTCTTCGCCCGGGCTGACGAACTCCTGGGTTTCCCACTTTCCCACCTGTGTTTTGAGGGACCTGCAGAGACACTGCTCGACACGCGGAACACCCAGCCTGCGGTTCTGACGACCAGCGTCGCCGCCCTACGCGCGCTCGAGGAGCGCGTTGGCCGCCCGGCCTTCGTCGCCGGCCACAGCGTGGGCGAGTTCAGCGCCCTCGTCGCCGCGGGCGCGCTCGATTTCGAGGAAGCGCTGCTGCTCGTCCGACAGCGTGGCGAGCTGATGCACGAGGCCGGCGCCCGGAACCCCGGCGGTATGGCTGCCGTCCTGGGGCTGGATGCCCCCCAGGTCGAGGATGTCTGCAGCCGGGTCCGCGAGAACGGCGGCGGCTACGTCGGCGTCGCCTGCGACAACGCTCCCGGACAGGTCGTCATCTCCGGGGAGGAGCGCGCCCTTCAGATCGGTATGGAGGCCGCCTCCGCAGCCGGTGCGCGGCGCGTGATCCGCCTGGCCGTCAGCATCGCCGGTCACTCCCCGCTCATGGCCGGGGCTGCCGCCGCATTCCGGCATATCCTGCAGCAAGTCCCCATCTGCGCGCCGTCCGTCCCCGTCGTCGCCAACACCACCGCCTGCCCGCTCGTGACCCCCGACCAGATCCGCGAGGCGTTGATCCACCAACTGTGCCGCCCGATCCGCTGGGCCAGCTCCATCCGCTGGATGATCTGCCAGGGCGTCACTCACTTTGTAGAGGCCGGTCCCGGCGACGTGCTCACCGGCCTCCTGCGTCGCATCGACCGCGCCGTCGAGCGGCTCACGACGACAGATGCCCTGTCGTAGGAATGAGGAGGAACTATGGACAACCTGCTAGAAGGAAAGGTCGCCCTCGTCACCGGCGCGTCCCGGGGCATCGGCCGTGCCATTGCGCTCGAGCTCGCCCGCTGCGGGGCGTCGACCGTCGTCAACTACAATACCAGCGCCGAGGCCGCTGCCGATGTCGTCGCCGCGATCGAGGCCGCGGACGGCCAGGCGACCGCACTCCAGGCCGACGTCTCCGATTTCTCCCAGGCCAAGACCCTCGTCCAGGCCGCCGTCAAGACGTACGGCCGGCTCGACGTGTTGGTCAACAACGCCGGCGTCACCCGCGACCAGCTCATCTTGATGATGAAAGAGGACGACTGGGACACGGTCATCCAGGTGAATCTCAAGAGTCTGTTCAACACGTGCAAGGCCGCGGCCCGCGTGATGATGCGCCAGCGGTACGGGCGCATCGTCAACATCTCCTCGGTCGCGGGCATCGTGGGGCAGGGTGGGCAGACCAACTACGCCGCTGCGAAGGCGGGCGTCATCGGATTTACCAAGAGCCTGGCGAAGGAACTGGGGTCGCGTAGTATCACCGTCAACGCCGTCGCCCCAGGGCTGGTCATGACCGACCTGACGGCCGACTTGCCAGAGGCCCTGTGCCAGAAAGCCATCGACCTGACTCCGCTGGGGCGATTCGGCGAGGCCGAGGAGATCGCCCACGCCGTCGCCTTCCTCGCCTCCGACCATGCCTCCTTCATCACGGGCACCGTCCTCCCCGTCGACGGTGGGCTTGTCATGTCCGGGTAGGCACATTCCGGTATCGGCTTAGGCTTTCCAGCGGGTCGGCGAGCGTGTCGAAAGACGCACCGCGGGGTTATATATGCCATAGGAGGAACCCAAATGGAAGCCACCGTCCCAACGACCCTCATCCCCCGGCGCTCGCGCCTGTCCTGGTATTCGTACGACGTCGGCAGCTCGGCCTACGCCGCCGTCGTCCTGCTGGCCATTTACGCCGCCTATTTCAAGCAACACGTCGTCGGCGGCGTGGAGGGATCCCGCCTGTGGGGCCTGTCCGTGGGCATCGCCATGCTCGTCGTCGCCGTCATCGCCCCTGTCCTGGGCGCTATCGCCGACTTCGCCGGCCACAAGAAGCGTTTTCTCCTGTTTTTTACCTCGCTGGCCTGTCTCGCGACCGCGTTGCTGTTTTTCGTTCGCAAAGGGGACGTGTTGGCCGGGATGCTGCTCTTCATCCTGGCCGAGATCGGCTACCGCGGTGGACAGGTCTTCTACAACTCGCTGCTGCCGGAGGTGGCCGATTCGGAGGAGATGGGACGGGTGTCCGGGAACGGCTGGGCGATCGGCCTGGTCGGAGGTATCGTCTGCCTGCTCCTGGTCCTGGCGCTGGTGACGCTGATGGAGGGTCCATGGGTCGTCCCCCTGTCGCTGGTCATCACGGCCCTCTACTTTGCCCTCTTCGCCACCCCGCTGTTTCTCCTGCTGCGCGAACGGGCCCGGCGTAGAAGGATGCCGCCGGGCGCATCCTACGTCACCGTCGCCTTCAGGCGGCTGCAGCGGACGTTCAGGACCGTCAAGCATCATCGGGAGTTCGTCAAGTTCATCGTCGCTTTCTTGATCTACAACGACGGCGTCTTGATGACGGTGAACTTCGCCGCCATATTCGGCGCCGTGATGTTCGGTCTCGATCAGCAGCAGTTGATTATCTTCATGATCATCGTCCAGGTGACGAGCGTCGTTGGGGCGTACGTCTCCGGCGTGCTCGCCGACCGCATCGGTGGCCGGACATCGCTCGTCATCTTCATCTTGATGATGCTCGCCGCGGTGGTGGGGTTGTTCGTCAACGAGACCGTGACGGGCTTCTTCGTCATCGGGGGCATCGCGGGGTGTGCGTTGTCGGCCGTTCAGTCCGTCAGCCGCGCCATGGTCGCGATGCTCAGTCCACCCAGGCGGAGCGCCGAGTTCTACGGCTTCTTCGCGGTGGCCGGACGCACGTCCTCCTTCATCGGCCCCACCATCTATGGCTGGGTGGCCGCGGAGGCCGCCATCTGGTTCGCCGCGCAGGGGGAGGCGGCCTCGTTCCTGTGGTTCAAGGCCCAGGAGGGTGGAGCCCCGTTGGCGGAACAGTTGGGACAGCGCGTGGCCGTCCTGCCGGTCATCGCCTTCCTGGTGGTGGGGTTGGTGCTGCTGTTGTTCGTCAACGAGCAACGGGCCGCAGTTGGCGCGAAGCGTGAGACTTGAACCGTGATCGTGCATACTTCGTGCTGCCATAGAGTGTCAGTCCTTCTAGTTTGCGCCCGTCACTGCCTCAAGTAGGCGCCGAACCGTGCCTTCGCCGGGCCACTGGCGCAATCTTCATAGCTTGAAATCCCCCTGTGCCTTTGAATAGGCAATTACCTACCTCGACCCCAATGGCTCATCTTGGCCAATGGGCCACATTCTTCGACAGGCTTTGGATGCTTGTCTAGCTACCCATCGCTCAACTCGTCCCAGGAGTGAACTACCCCCCCCGGATGCAGTCGAGCTTGACAGGGCTGAGATTTCGTGGTACAATATGACTAAATACCCGCATATGAATAAATATTCAAGCGAAACGGAGTTGACGGTACAATGCCGATCAATTCACAGGCACTGCGCAAAAAAGCATACGAAATTCGACAGCGTAATCTGATCATGATCTGTGAAGCAGGAGGCGGCCACACAGGTGGCGATCTCTCTTCAGCCGATATTCTTGCTGCTCTATACCTCAACGGCGTGTTGAACGTCGATCCCAAGAACCCCCGCGCTCCTGATCGCGACCGATTCTTTATGAGCAAGGGGCATAGTTCAGGTCTGCTCTACACGACCCTTGCCTTTGCCGGTTTTTTCCCGGAGGAGGAGCTTGCCACCTTCATGAAGCCTCTTTCTCGCCTGAATGGGCATCCCAATGTCCGCGTTCCGGGAGTCGAGGCGAATACTGGGGCGTTGGGACACGGGCTGCCGATAGCAGTGGGAGCAGCGCTGGCTGCCAAGATGGACGGTGCGCCGTGGCGGACGTTCGTACTCACAGGGGATGGTGAGCTCCAGGAGGGCAGCAACTGGGAGGCCGCCATGGCCGCTGCACAGTATCAACTGGATAACTTGACGCTCATCGTCGATCGCAACCGCTTTCAGATGGTCGACCGTACCGAGCGCATCATCGGCCTTGAACCTTTGATCGACAAGTGGCGCGCCTTTGGCTGGTCGGTGCGGGAGATCAATGGGCACGACCACGCCGAGATTATGCAGACTCTCTCTGCCATCCCCTTCGAAATCGGGAAGCCCAATTGCGTGATTGCCTATACGCACAAGGGGCAGGGTGTTTCGTTCATCAAGGACCGCGCCGGTTGGCATCACCGGGTGCCGACAGATGAGGAACTGAGCGCTGCACTAGAAGAACTGAGAGGTGTCGGTCAATGAGCGGGCTACACGATTGCCGCAATGCGTTTGCCAACGCTCTGGAGGATATTGCGCGCGGGGAGCCGCGGGTTGTCGCGCTGTGTAACGATTCTGTCAGTTCGGCCAAGCTGTCCCACTTTGCCGAAGTGTTCCCGCATCGACTGTTCAACGTAGGGATCGCCGAGCAGAACATGGTGGGCATGGCGTCTGGTATGGCCAACGGGGGCAAGATTCCGTTCGTGGCCGCCGCTTCCTGTTTTTTGACAGGGCGGGCGCTCGAGCAAGTCAAGAATGACGTTGCCTACATGGACACCAACGTGAAGTTGTGTGGGGTGAGCACCGGGCTGGCCTACGGCCCGCTGGGAGGCACTCATCACTCCATCGAGGATATCGCGTGGCTGCGGGCCATTGCCAACATGACGATTATCGTGCCTGCCGATTCGCTGGAGACGGAGCAGGCCGTTCGAGCCGCGGCAGACTTTGTCGGGCCGGTGTACCTGCGTCTCAGCCGCATGGGAGTGCCCGTCGTTCACGATGCGGATTACCGGTTCGAGATTGGCAAGTCCGTGCGCCTGCGGGACGGGAATGACGTCACGCTGGCCGCCTGTGGCACGCTGGTCCCGCGCGCGTTGGAGGCGGCAGCGATGCTGGAGGAGGAAGGCATACAGGCTCGCGTCATCAACATGGCCACGATCAAGCCCATCGACCGCGAGGCGATCGTCGAGGCGGCCGTCGAGACGGGCGGCATCGTCACGGCGGAAGAGCACACGATCTATGGCGGGTTCGGCAGTGCCGTGGCCGAAGTCGTAGCGACGACCCACCCGGTGCCGATGCGCATCCTCGGTGTTCCTGGTGTCTTTGCTCCTACGGGTTCTCCCGAGTTCTTGTTTGAGCACTTTGGCCTCACACCGCAGGGAATCCGCGACGCCGCGCGCGAGCTGGTAGAATCGGGAATGCCCCAATGAGCGAGAATATCCTGGCGATCGACCAGGGGACGACGAACACAAAAGCGCTGGTCGTCGGCCCATCGGGAGCCATCCTGGCGCGCGGCTCGCAGCCGACGGCCATCAGCTATCCGCACCCTGGCTGGGTGGAGCAAGACGCGCTGGAGGTGTGGCGCTGCACCCGTGCTGCGATCGCCGAGTGCCTGGGCGCGCTTGACGAGCCCAACCTGGCAGCGGTCGCGGTCACCAACCAGCGTGAGACGGCCCTGGTGTGGGAGCGGGAGACGGGGCAGCCGGTCGGCCCGTGTGTCGTGTGGCAGTGCCGGCGCAGCGCACCGTTCTGCAACCAGCTCAAGACGCAGGGACTCGAGCCGCTCCTGCGAGAGTGCACCGGCCTGCAGGTCGATCCGATGTTCTCGGCCAGCAAGATCCGCTGGATCCTCGAACATACGGAAGATGGTTCCCGTCGCGCCGAGCGGGGAGAGCTATGCGTCGGCAACATCGATGCCTGGCTGCTGTGGAACCTGACGGGAGGAGCGGTTCACGCCACCGACCTGACGAATGCGTCGCGGACCCAATTGCTCAATCTGCGCACGCTCGAGTGGGATGATGATGTGTTGGCGGTATTCGACATTCCAGTGGCCGCGCTGCCAGAGATCAAACCGTCGAGCGCTTTCTATGGAGAGACTGTCCCGCTGGACGATCTGCCGGGCGGTATTCCCATCGCCAGCATGATCGGCGACTCACACGCGTCGCTCTATGGACAGGCAGGCTTTAAACCTGGCAGTATCAAGGCAACCTACGGGACCGGCTCCTCGTTGATGACGCCAACCGGCCGGCCGGTCATCTCGGAGAACGGCCTTTCGACCACGATCGCCTGGGCGCGTGAGAAAGCGACCTACGCCCTCGAGGGCAACATCTATGCCACCGGTGCTGCCGTGCAGTGGCTTGGCCAGTTGTTAGGGCTTGATGATCCGGGGCCTGGCGTCGAGAAGCTGGCTCGCACGGTTGAGGATGCGGGCGGCGTGTACTTTGTCCCCGCCTTGGTCGGGCTGGGCGCTCCACACTGGAAGGAATCGGCGCGGGGCTTGATCACGGGACTGACGCGCGGCGCCGGGGCGGGACAACTGGCCCGGGCCACGTTGGAGGCCATCGCCTACCAGGTGCGCGACGTGTTCGACGTGATGCAAGCCGAATCCGGCGCACCGCTCCAGACACTTTTGGCAGATGGCGGCGCCAGCCGCAACGATCTACTGATGCAGTTCCAGGCCGATATCATCGACTGCTCGGTGCTGCGCAGTACATCGATGGATATCTCGCCGCTCGGCGCGGCTTTCCTGGCGGGTCTGGCCGTGGGTCTGTGGGCCGACGAGGCGGAGATCGAGGACCTCGTGCCGCCGCGTGACCGCTTCGAGCCGCAGATGTCCCCCGATCGGCGGGAAGCGCTGTACGCGGACTGGAGGGAGGCTGTTGCTCGTACGATTCTCGACCCCGATGTGTGATCTTGGCTGGCAGGAGGCATCATGGCGCGCATTGACGAACTGCGGTTGATGACAAAAGTGGCCCGGCTGTATTACGAACAGGACATGCGGCAATCGGGGATTGCAGAAAGCTTGCATCTTTCCCAGTCTACGGTTTCTCGGCTGCTCAAGCGCGCGGAGCAGGAGCAGATCGTGCGTGTCACGGTGAGTGTGCCGCTTGGGGTGTATACAGATCTGGAAGAGGCACTCATCGATACCTTTGGGCTGCGCGATGCAGTCGTGGCCGACTGCGTGCGGGATGACGATGACGAAAGCGTCCAGCGTGACGTTGGCAGAGCGGCTGCCTACTATTTTGAAACGACGCTCCATCAGGGGGAATGCATCGGCATCTCGTCGTGGAGCGGCACGATTCTGGCCATGGTGGAGGTCATGCGCCAGATCCCCCGTCCCATCGGCGCCCGGGTGATCCAGATTTTAGGGGGCGCTGGCGAACCGCAGGCCAAGGTCCACGCTGCTTACCTGGCCAGCCGGTTGGCGGAACTGGTGCGTGGGAAGGCGACGTTCCTGCCCGCTCCTGGGCTTGTCGACTCGGCGGACGTGCGGCAAGTCCTCTTGAATGACTCGTCGATCCGTGAGGTGATCGAGTTGTTCGACGAGATCACGTTGGCACTTGTGGGTATTGGCACGGTCGAGCCTTCTCCGCTGCTGGCCAGCAGCGGCAACATCTTTTCGGCCGGGGAACTGGATTTGCTCCGCGAGAATGGCGCGGTGGGCGATATTCTCTATCGGTTCTTTGACACCGAGGGGAATCCCGTACAGACGCCGCTCGCCGATCGCGTGACGGGTATGGATCTCGATCAACTACGACACGTCAAACGTGTCGTTGGTATTGCCGGTGGGTCGCGCAAGTTCGCTGCGATCCGTGGCGCTCTGAACGGTGGGTTGATCAACACACTGATCACCGATCGCTTCACCGCCGAACGGCTTGTTCAAGTATAGGATTAGGTGATATGAGGCAAGAATCGAAATCAACCCAAACAAGGATAAATCCATGAAACTCAAAACATCCTCAATCATTATTGGAGTGGCAACACTTCTGTTTCTTGTTCTCGCGGGACGCTACGGTTTTACCGTGGTCAGTACCGAAGAAGCCGAAGAGACAGTGCAAAACGAAGCGTTCGATCCCGTTGCTTATGTGGATGGGATATGGGAATCCAAACTGTTGCCGACTTTCAATGAGAAGGCGGTGGAACTTCCCAAGATTTTATCTGAAATGGAGCCGGATGCCAGTGGAACAGTCCCCAAGGACGAGTTGATTGCCATTGCCGAACGACATGGGCTGATCACTGTCGGCGAGGCGCATGTCTACATGGTGAAAGGCAGTGGCACGATCAGAAGCGTCAATGCCGAAACCAGCCTGGGGACGGCGGAAGTGGCGCTCGATGGCTATGATGGACCCGTCAAGGTGCTGCTCTATGTTGGTACCCGCATCCCCAGTGATGATACCTCGGTGCGCGACTCGGTTGGTTTCATCACGTTTGGCGATTTCAAGGAGCAGACCGAGTACGGGAAGGCGGCAACCGAAATCAACAAACGTGTTCTCGCCACTGTGCTTTGCGACATCGACAGGGACAACCTGGTCGGCAAGACCATTTCATTCAAGGGTGCTTTCACCATCCGCACGTTCAACCTGATTCAAATCGACGTGAATGAAATTAGCATTGTGCCGGTGGAAATCGAACTAGGAGAATAACCATGCCCGATCTGATCCCTATTCTCGATGCGGAGACTGCTGTTTCAGACAATGTCATCCTGACCGCCGAAAACATCACCAAGGTTTTCCCCGGGACGGTGGCGCTGGATGACGTCTCGTTCAACGTTCGCAAAGGCAAGGTCAATGTTCTCATTGGCGAAAACGGCGCGGGCAAATCCACGTTGATGAAGATCCTGGCTGGGGTGCAACCGCCCACCAGGGGCAGAATCCTTCTCGATGGAAGTGAAATCCGTCCGCAATCCCCGATCGAGGCTACCCGCTTGGGAATCGGCATGATTTTTCAGGAGTTGAATTTGTGTGCCAATCTGAGCGTGGTGGATAACATTTTCCTTGCGCGCGAAACGACTCGGAGGGATGGTCTGATCGCGCGTAGATCCCAGAAAGAGCGTGCCCGCGAACTGTTGAACAAGCTCGAGCAGAAAATCGATCCTGATGAACTTTTGGGTGATCTTCGTATTGGACAGCAGCAGATTGTGGAGATTGCCAAGGCGCTGGCTCAAGACGTGCGCATCCTGATCATGGATGAGCCGACCTCCGCGCTTAGCGCTGCTGAAGTGGAAGTATTGTTTCGTGTCATCCGGGATCTCAAATCGGCTGGGGTTGCCATCATCTACATTTCGCACAAACTGGAGGAACTCTCGCAGATCGGCGACTATGTCACCATCTTGCGGGATGGGCGCAAGGTTGCCGAAGATCAAGTCAAAAACGTGGACGTCCTCTGGATGATCGAGGAAATGGTAGGACGCAACCCAGCCACCTTGTTCACCCGCAAGGAACGCCAGCTAGGCGATGTGCTTCTCAAGGCGGAAGATCTGACCCTGCCGCGTTCTGGCGGCGGGTATCTGCTTGACCATGTTTCATTCGAACTACGCGAGGGAGAGGTTCTGGGCTTTTACGGGCTGATGGGTGCCGGACGCTCCGATCTGGTGGAGTGCCTGGCGGGTGCGCGTCCACAGGCAACCGGGAGTATCTGGTTGGATGGTAAACCGGTGACAGCCACAACCATTTTGGGTCGCATCCAATCCGGATTCGTACTTGTTCCCGAAGACCGCCAACGCGACAGCCTGGTGCCAACGCTTTCGGTAATGGACAACATGCTGCTTGCCAGTCTACGAAAATACCTCAGGGGAGTCTTACTAGCCCCCTCACAGGAAAAATCAGCCACTGATTCGCAGATCAATGATCTGTCCATCCGCGTGGCGAATTCGCAGCAGCCGATCACTGCACTCAGCGGGGGCAACCAGCAAAAGGTGGTGGTGGCAAAGGGATTGCTGACCCGTCCCAAAGTCCTGCTGCTCGACGAACCGACGCGCGGGATCGACGT
>Ga0180437_10009575_pt1 | contig 11968 bp, 23 predicted proteins | sample SS_ome_4_FD_132410 | JGI IMG/M metagenome (GOLD analysis project Ga0180437, IMG submission 132410) | Hypersaline lake sediment archaeal communities from the Salton Sea, California, USA - SS_3_D_1 metaG | ecosystem: Environmental > Aquatic > Non-marine Saline and Alkaline > Hypersaline >... | reverse complement strand
TGAGCAAGGGGAGGGTCTGGTGAACGCTGGAGGCCTGCCGGGCGTGGAGATGGCCCCATTCCCTTCCCTATCCTTTCCCTATCCCACCGCGCTCTGGGGGCTTGGGGGCGACTTACAGCCCAAGTCCCGGGGAATGGCGCGGAGGCCGCTGGGATAGGGAATGATAGGGAAGGATGGCCCTAAATACTCCAATTGATTGAAACTTCCGCAATTGGCTTCTTGGATATAACGATGGTCTTGTAGTCGCCTAAATTCGCGACGAAAAGCCTGTCCTCTCCGTCGTATTGCTTTTTCAGGTACTCTAAGACCGCTTCAAGTTTTCTTCCTCTTTTTTGTTCCATTCTATTATCCATATCTTGCTCCCACATTTGTGGCATCCTTCCTCTGGGGTAATCGAGTATGATGAATAACTGACATTTGGGTTATAATACCACAGCGCGCCACAGTTAAAGCAAGCGATCTTTAGTTCATACATTTTTTTCATTTTTTTCCTTCCGTATAGGGAAGGGAAATAAATTTCGTCAAGCGATAATTTCCCTCCACCTCGTTCCTCGTTTCGAGGTAGGGGGCGATCAGGGGCCTCAAAATCTTGGCCCTGTGAAATCTAAAATTGCGTTTCCCGTTTTTGCAACGGTTATTGTCTTCATTTTCATAAAAATCTAAAATTTGGGCTAATTGCTCGCACAATCGCTTGTCTTGTAGCAACCACGCGCGGGACTTGCGTTCCCAGTACTCGTACTGCTTGTTGGCTTTCTCTCCCGGCGTGGGAAGAATGCTCGCGAGCAACCGCGCCCTGAGCCAGTTCACCTTCTAATCCACCCTCATAACCAGTTCTTTGATTTCCAGTAATCTGGCTTCAAATTGGCGCACCAAGTCCGAGTTCCCCGGAATCCCCAGCGCGAATTTCTTCAGGATGTCCGGGACATATCCCGAGTCCCAGAACTGAAAACTCCCGGCCTCTAACTCCCGCGAGTACATCGAATCCATCAGCGCGAACGGGATGGTCTCTAAAATGGCGTCCCGAATTCGCGCCCACACATCATATTTCAGGTTGTATAACCTTATCGTTATCATATTTTTCTCAACTCCTCGTTAAATTGTCTACAGCGCGCCTTGGCGCGATGGATGAGGAAAAAAGGACAGAACTCCAGTTCATTATTTTTTCTTCACCTCTATCCCCGCCGCGTTGCAGAGTTGGTCGAATTCATCCGGCCCCGGCGGGATGGTGACGCGGAGCGTGAAGCAAGCATCCTTCTTGATAGTTCCCAGTTCACACTTCCCGTTCGTGCACTTCAGCACGAAATCGTTCACTTCTTGCAAGCGCGCTGGGCTTTTGATGAGCGTCATTACCTCGCCGCACTTGCAAATCAATTCCACGGTTGGACTCGTCATTTTTCTTCATTTCCATAAACTTTTGTTTAGATAGGCACAATTTGCTTTCTCGCGCTTGAGCGCGAGGATTGGACAGAGTAAATGTGACCCACAATCCGGGACGCGCTGGAAGTACTTGCATTGCCGCGGCGCGGGCTTGGCTGGCTTTCGCTTCCCGGAAAAAAAAAGGGGAAGGGAAGATTGTGTAGGTTTAGTTTCTGGCATATTACCTACTTCTTTTTCGTGGTCTTGGGCTTGGGCCGGCTCGTGACGGTGCGCTGGGCAAATTTCCCGGCGGGACGCGCGCTCACTTCCGCGATATTCCCCGCGTCCACGATGTCCTGTATCTCCTGTATCAGGATGCCACTGGCGAAAAATGAGATATTCACGCCATCCGCGTCAACGGCCTCCACGAAGTACGAGTTCCGGTACTGGTTGCTCTTGAAGAACTTGACCGTCTGGGCAACCGTGAATGAACTTTCCGGGTCTTGCTTCCGGGGAATGCTCCGGATGTCGCTGACCGTGACCTCCGTCATTTCCGACATATCTTCCGGCTCGTCATCCGAGTATCCCGAGCCCTTGATTTCCTTTACCATTTTACTCATTCCGTTGTTTTTGTTTGAGGCGGGATAGACCCGCCAGAGGAACCCCGAAACTCACGGGGGTGACCTAATCGGCGGCCTTCACGAATAGGATCGTTGGACACGCGCGCCGAGGTGACGCGCGTCGCCCGATTCTCCGAGAAACACCTCGGGAACGAATTACGCGACCGCCGGTCTGGTGAGCAAGGGGAGGGTCTGGTGAACGCACCCCGACCTCTGTCAATCATCGTTCCGGAGTTCCTCTGGCGGGTCTATCGTTCAATAAATGCGCGATGTCCCGCGCGCGGGGGCACTGGTGGACTGGGACTGGGCAGGTGGTCGGGGTACAGGCCTTTCCCCGATAAGTGGGACATTCCCCGAGGAACTCGCGCCTGCCTTTCATTAGCAAGATCTTGAGGTCTAACTGGCGGCCCCCCTTGCTCCGGGGGCGTGGCGGGCGCCTCAAGACGGGGATTACCTTGACGTTCCACTCCCGCGCCTTTTTCACTATTACCATCGGGCGATTAAAAAAATAATCAATAAAATCGATCAGCCAGTCTTGGGCGCGCGGGGGAAGCGCGTCAAAGCCCTCCCCGAGGTCGTAGCGCAGGATTGGACTCTCTTCCGGCTCTAGACTCAATTCTGGGCCTCCCTCAAGTGGGTCTTCACCCATTCCGATAGCGCGTCAAAGGACATCGCCAGACTCTGCATCCCGGCGACGAGCCGCGCTTTATCCTCGTTCCACTGGCTTTTTAGTTCTTCAAACCTGCGTTCCACGCGCGCCACGCGCGCCGCCAGATTTGCCGGCTGTTTGATTCTTGGCATTTTATCGCTCCCTGATCTTGAGTTTCCACGCGCAGGTCTGATACCCGCGCCGCGCGGGATAAATAACGTCGTGGTGCTTCAATTGAGTCAAGACCCACGAGACCTGTTTCATATTTGCCCCGGTCACTTCCCGGATCTCTTTATTCGTGAAGGGCGAGGTCAGGGGCCAGCGATGGAGCAAGTAGCGCATTATCTCCCACTTGAGCCCCCCCGTGGGGCGTCCCGGGGGATGGTTCAAGTACCAGTTCTTCTCTCGCATTTGCTCGATCGTGCGCTTGATGTCTTCCCGCCCCGTGACCGGCGGGTTGTCCGGGTTGTGAATGTTACCCATTTTCCCGGATTTCGTCTGTTTCCCGTTTGCAACGTGGAACTTCCACGGGGATCGCCTATCTTGCTTGCCGCGAATTTCCATACCTCGTTACCCTCCATATCCTGCCGGCTTCAGGGAATAGCCAGACGCGGCGATGTATCTCTCCGAGATCTGGACGACCTCGCGCGTTCCCTCGTTATCAATCAAAAAAATTTTATTTGCTGAAATTCGTTCTACTTTCTGGTATTCCGAGAATCTTGTCCCTTTCTCGATCAAGAACCCGTCGAGACTCTCCCCCTCGAAAACCGGGAAGACGCGCGAGAGCGCGCGCTCCGCGCGGGCGTCGATTACTATCCATTCTACATCCATTCTACTCCTTCCTTTCTACTCATTTTTTAGTACTTTTTCAGGATTTGGTCAAGTAGGCGGAGGTGCTTGCGCTCCTCCGGCGTCAGGCTCAGCGATCTGGCCATTTGCTCCCACGCGCGCGCTTGCTTGAGCGCGGCTTGAATCTGGACTTTCTGGGGCGTTCCCGCGCGGAACTCCCGCCGCCGGTCGAGGAACTCCATCCACTTCACGAATGCGTCCAGCGCGAGGGTCACGAACCGCGGGATGGGGTTCACCTGTAACTTGTGGAACGCCCAGAGGCGCGCGTCCGCGATTTCCTCCTCCGTCCCGATGGCACACGCGGGACATTCCGGCGCGGGACTGGATGGTGCTGGCTTAGATTGCTCTTCTTTCCACAAGTCCCCGGCGCGCTGTTTCGCCTTGATTATGAGTTCCCCGAACGCCCACGGGAAGTTTCGCCCTACCTCGGAACTGGTCGGCCATTTTCCGGTCTGCTTGAATTGCTCGAAAATCCACGCGCCCACGCGGTCTATGTCCTCCGGACGAATCGTAATCGGGGGCTTGGGCGCGGGAGGTGACACTTTCGCGAGTTCTTCCTTGGCGAGGCGGAAGGCGTCCGTGACCTGCCCCGCGACCAACCGGGGGCGCGACGCGATCAAATCCTTCTTTCTCGGGAGCGCGCCAGTCTTGGAGTACTCGCCCAAGAGCCAGTCCGAGGCCTCCTCGACCATATTCTGCCAGACTCGCGTTCCCGGCTTTGGGCCGGGTTTCGGGACGGTACTCGGGAGATCCGGGGGAATCGACACCGGCCTCGGGGCGGGCTTGGGGGCGGGCTTGAACTTCCCGGCCTCGACGTCCGCGACGAATTGGGTGACGGCCTGCTTGCCGGCCATCCCGACCTCTTTCTTCAGCGCGCTGATGAGTTTCTGGGACGCGCTGAATTTCGTGGTTAATTTATCGCCGGTCAGCCTGCGCTTGAACTGGCTGGCGTTAATCGAGCCATCAATCAAGTGTTGTTTCTGGTTCTCGATGTAGCGTTTAATCTTCTCGCGCTTGGCGGTATCGCGTGGCGGGGGCATCTTTTTCAAATCCTGTTTTTTTTTCAAGATGGCCCCGGCGCGCGTTCCGGTCTGGGCGGCGCGCTCGTTCCGGAAGATAAAAAATAGCGTTGACAATCGTGTTACGGTTTCCCCGGAAAAGTCAGGAGGCGAATTTATGTTTGGGGAAGTTAGGTAGGCGCGCCGAGACCATACTTACTAATTCTCCCGGCCCCACTTAAACCCTCGTTCACTTTTTTCACGAAATCCAGTGAAAAAAGGTATAAATAGGATGGGCGCGTGGATATATATAGGTACAAAAAGTACCAATCAAAAAAAAAAGGATGAGTAAAATGAAAGAATTGTACGCGGATTTTACCGAATTCGTGAATGACGCCCAGCGTTTTTTCGAAACGATGGGTTGGGACGAGAAGACCGAGCAAGTCACCCTCGCCGCGAAAGTGACAATCAGGCCGGGAAAAACCCCGGTCATTCGCCTTCCCGAGGTGGACGACCATCGCGTGAATATCGCACATTCTAAGATACAGGAAGACTTGTATTTCTCCCTGCTCGACGAGTATGGCGCGCGTGGTATTGAATTTGAACGCGAGTGTTCCGTGTCTAACCGCGCGCGCGTGGATGGCCTCAAGATCAGCCTCTTCATCCCGTGGAGTTTTCGCGAGGAGAGTAACTGCCGGACGCTCCGCGTTTGCGGGGGGAACGCGAACGAGAAACTGGCGTCCATCCAGAACGCGCGCGCGGAATTGGATAAGATGGCCCAAGAGGCCCAGAGCGAAATCGTCGAGGCCTGTGAGGCCTACCTGAACCCCGCGAATACGGACAACGCCCCGGCGTGGTACGAACCGGACGACGAGCCCCGCACCTAGGGGGTTTCTTTTTATGTTTACCCTCAACGAACTCCGGCTCTTGCAGGATTGGTTTCGCGTCGCTGCCGGCCCCGGGAAAATGATTTATGGTATAGAATCGCGCAAACTCAGCGAGAAAGTAAACGCGCTCGTGGACAAGATACGCGCGACCAAGGCCACGAGCAAGCGTTCCGACCTCGTGCATAACGTGTCAAAAATCGTGGAAGGCGCGACCGCGTTCCTCGTGAATCCAAGCCTGTATAAAGACGAGGCGACGGTCAATCGCGCGATTGGCCAAATTGGGATTTACTATGGCCGGCTAAAGACCCTCGCGCGCGCGCAGGTGAAATAAAGTGAAGTGCAAGTGCGAGATTTGCGACTCGAAAGCGAAACCTATCGAGTTCGTGCCCCGGTACGTCTATCTCTGTCCAGATTGTTATGAAAATTACGTCGAAGACTTGCTACATCTCGACGCGAAAAAGTTAGAGCAATTCATTCGCGAGGAACGCGAGTTCCTTGACGAATTTTAATTTTTTTTTTATCTCTTTCTAAGCGTTCGTAACTTGGTTTGAATGCGACTCGTCAACCCGACCGCTTCCGCCCACCAATTCTCCAAGTCTTGCTCGGACTTGGCGCGCCCCGCCTTCTCGATAGCGAGGTATAACTCGTGGGCACACTTTTTCAGTTTGCTCGCTTCCGCCACGCGCTCTTCCAGCGTCCCGTAGACCCCAGCCGGGGGGTAGGGGTTCTGCTTGACGTTGTACAGGTGCTTGGGCACGAGGATCGTCTGGATGCCCCACTTCCCGTTAGATTTCTTCTTTCCCACGACCGCCTGCACGCCTTTCCTCCGGTACTTCCCGGTATAACTAGTATGCGCGATGGGCACGGTCTTGAAGGTGGACTCGTCAAACAGGGCGGGGCGCGCTTGCCGGATGCGAAAATTGTTCGCGGTTTCCTCTACTGGCATATTTTAAAACTCCGAAATTTATCGAAAAAAAAAAGAAAAGGAATGAGTAGGTACCCTTGAGTTTTACTTCCCGCCGCCGGACGCCACGATAATGTCACACGGGACGTTCTCACGGTAAGTTCGCCCCGCCCCGTCGATCTTGTCGTGACTGGTACACTTGATGATCCATCCCGTCTTGGGGTCGAGCCCCGGGACGGACTTCAACGCCTCGATGGCTTTCGGGACGCGCGGGCTCACCCAGCCGCCGGGATTTTTCGCGGCGGTCTTGGGGAACTTCCGCAAGTCCGCGACGACGTTCACGGAGCCCAGCGATTTAGTGCCTTGGAAAATCTCTAACACGAGCATAGCGTTTCCTCCATTCTGTTGTTGGGGATGCCCCCTTATCCTGTAATCCTCTTGATTTTTGCCTGATAGTCGGCGATGCGCTGGCGAAATTGGGGATAATATCGCTTGTAAATCGGTTTTTTCAAGTATCCCTGATAGCGCGCGATGGCGGCGCGATAGTTCCGCAATTGGGCTTCTTGTACCCTCGACACGGTTCGCTTCTTAAGGGCGGTCGTCCGGGCGCTCACCCTGCTCGCGACCGCCCTCGCGGCCACGCGCGCCTTGGGCGCGGCTCTGCGTGCCAGCGCGCTCACCCTGCTCGCGGTGCGAGTAATAGCAGTCCGGACGGGGCGCGCTTTCTTTAACTGGGCAACGACCTCGCGCGCGCGCTCCCGGCGTTCGGTACGCGCCTCTTCTTTCCTCTCCTCTTTCGCGGCCTTGCGTTCCCCGCGCGCGGAGAGTTTTTTCGCGACATAGACAACCCCGGCGGTTCCCAACCCCACGCCGGTAACCGTGGCGATAGTTTTCGCCAGTTTCGTTTTTTGAACTTCTTTTTCACTCATTTTTAATAACCTCTTGAACTTGTTCGTTAGCGTTAAATAACTCGTCCCACGCGAGCACGGAGAGTTTCACGATGCGCTCGATCTCGATGAGTTTCTCTTCCGGTCTCGCATTGGACTGGATGACCTCCCAGAGCGAGGACATCAATTTCCCCATCTTGGGGACGCGGATGTTCAGGTACGCGGCGACAATCGGGACAGCACACAAGACCGCGACGGTCGTGAATCCCTTGCCGCCCAGCAGGTCGTAATTTGAAATCAGGACGGTTATGATGGCCCCATACACGCCCAGCAGCGTTTTACTACTCATATCCTTATCTTTCAATCCCATTTTTTTCACCTAATCAATTATTACATCCAATATACGCAATCCCGCGCTCCCGTCTAATGCGGGGGTCGTGTTATATCGCCAAATCCTGATAGAGATCCGGTCGCCTTCCGTGATAGCCCCGGCCCCGATGGAAATCGAGACCTCTTTCTGGATGCCGGCGTTCCCGGCCCCGAATGTCTGGTTCCCATCCGAGATATTCCCGGATGTCCCGCTCATATCTTCATCAATCGCGCGCGCGTCGATAGCGACTCTACACGACCGATCGCTTGATTCATTTGCCCCCCACGCGAACCTGATTTTTAACGTGCGCTGGGCCGAGAAATCGAGGTCTTTCGCCACACACGAGTATCCCGCGTAGGTATTACCAGCGGCCCCCAGATCATAATACGGGTTAATCGTCCACGAGTTCGGGGTTCCCGTCCCGGCCACGAGGTTCGGTTGGAGAAAACCCGCGCCGCCGGCGGGAAAATCGACATAATCAAATAGGGACTCGTCTGACTCGCTCACGATGATTGCTTTTCCCTTATCCCCGGAACCCGGCGCGCCACTACCATTATAATCTAATTTGGGAGTACTGACCGCACCCGTGTTTAATTTTGACCCGTCGACAATCCCATTACTCAAATTCGCGCGCGCGATACCCAAGGTTGCGATTTTCGTCGAATCTATCGTTGAATTCACCAATTTCGCGTTTGGTATGGAATTATCGGCCAATTTTGACCCGACGATACCCGCGCTCGCGTTGACATCCGCGTTCACGATGTCCTTGTTCGCGATGTCGGAGTAATCGACCGCTTTCGAATTGCTCCCATCGTGGTCGTGTCCCGCGCTATTGTCGAATAAAAGTTTTGCCTCGGTTATCCCAAATAGGGGGCCGCCAAGGACATGCTGGTCTAAGATGGCCCCGTTCTCAATCCCCGTCGGGGGTAACGGGTTCCCATTGGTCGTCCCGGAATGGTCGTGTCCCGCTGGACTAAATAGGATTTTAGACTCCGCGATTTGGGCAGATGGGGCAATATCCGCGTCGATTATCGTTCCATCCGTTATCTCGCCGGTCTCGATGGAATTCCCGAGGGGATTGAAGAACGAGAGTTTCAATAGTACGCCTCCGGCTGATAATCGGGGCGTTCCTTGACGTAGAATCCCTCGAATAAGACAACAATATCATTCCCGGCGGGCGTCCCGCCGTAGGGGGTCGTCGAAACATAGAAATGGTCGTCCGGGTCTCTCCCGAGTTCCGCGATGTCTGGCACGACGAGTTCCGTCTCCATAGCGGCGGGAAACGATTTAATTAACCCGTCGACGATGGCGAGGCCGGTATTCTCAAGACCATCAGTAATATCATACGCGTAATAAATCACGCCCCCGATACTCTTGCGAAATACCTTGTAACTAAAGAGCGTCATCCCACTGATCGCGGTATTGATCTGGACGGTTATTTTCAGCGTGACCCAATGCGTTGCCTCGGAGAATAGCGTTTCAAGTTTATTCAGGTGAAAATCAAAATCTTCCTTCCCTGTATCGTTAGAGAAAAACAGCGTCAAGTGGCCGGACAAGCGTTGATACCAGCGGCCCTTGATTTTAATAAACTCCTCCTCTGAGTAAACTTGAAACGACATTCTACTCCACCATCTTTTAATGAAAGAAAAAAAAATTAAATTAAGCAAGGGCCTCCTCAAGCGCGAGAATGTCCTCCTCAGCCGGTTCTTCCATCACCATCACGAAATGCACGTCAACGTCGGTTCCCGCGCCTGAGGGTTTCGTGACCTTGATAGAAATCTCGTCCGAACCGAAAGCGCGGCCTTCCATATCGTAGACCGCGTATCCCGTCGTGGGCGCGACCGAGAAATCTTCCCGGTAACGTTGCTGGATGTCCGTGAAATAGCCCTTGAAGATCTTCTCTTCCCCGCGTTCAATCTCAAGGAATTCAACCGCGTCGTTCGCCGGCGTCCCGTTGTCTTCCCCGACGAGAATGAGATACGAGCAGAGAAACCCCTCCTCGGTCGCCGGGAGCGTGAATTCATAGGAAGTAGAAGTCCCGACATTCTTCTTCCCGCCCTTGACGTACGGGAGGATCTCGTCGCCGGGGATCGTGTCCCCGAGCACGTAATACAAGTCCATCGTGCTGGTGTTCGTGGTGCGGTTGCCCCCGGCGGTCTGGATTTTCGCGATAGTGTTCCACTCGTAAAAGACCTCGATTTTCTCGTCGATCGGGAGCGCGTCCGGCAAGGGAATGGGAAATTGCTCCGCGGCGTTCGCGATGCCCTGCAGCGCTTGCGCGAGTTCGCGCATCGCCCCGATGCCATACGCCACCTGCGCGGCATCGGCGTCCAAGTCCCAGCGAACGAGCGTCTTCCCGCCTACAATGAGGTGAATTTTCGCCAGCGCGCTGTTCGGGACGTAGGTTCCACTGGAACCGCCGGTCAAAGCGGCGGCGCGATAGATGAACCCAATTCCACTAATATTCTTGCCCTTGGGTAGGGGAATGGTATCGGAAGCCCCGGAAGACCACCCGATGCCAGTCCGAAAAATAATTTTGTTGTTTGGCATTTTTGATTCCTCTTTTTGATTTAATTTTTTTTAGATTTATTCTCCTTAAAATTAGCGTCTTCTCCGGCGCGCGGCATAGCCCCGGCGGCGCGTGGGACGCGCGGCAGGCCTCTGGGCGGGAGTCGGGGCGGCTAACTGCGTGACCGCGGTACTTCCCCGCCGGACAATTTTCTTCATAAACTCGAAGAGTTTATGGCCCAGCCTTTCCGCGGGAGCAACTGCAAACCCCGCGGCAACATTCGAGGCATCTTTTTGCTTGATAGCCCCGGCGGCAAGCATACCGCCCAACATCCGCCCCACGTCGCGAACGGTATCGTTCTTGACATAAGGCTTCATGGCCTTGTCGGCCATCCCCGAGATCGTGGCCCCACTTCCCATTTCCAGAACGCCCAGAATCTTCTTCCCGGCCTTCTTGGGGTTCTTCAACAACTCTTTCGGGGTAATATCAACATCCGCGACGTCCGCCGCGGCCCCTTTTTCAGGCATTTTTTTAATCTCCAAAATTGGTTGTGTATATGATTTAAAAAGGCGCGCGCGTTTATAATCATAATGGAAAGCGTCAGGATTGGAACACTGGACAATAAAGCCAGACTAAATCTGGCGATCAAGCAATTCATCGAAAGCCAAGGAATGAGTTCGGGGATTAACGAGGTGGGCAAGCGACAGACGCCCCTCGCGAATATGATGCCCAAGATAGCGAACTGGCTCATAAGAAACGACTTTATGGGCAAGGAAGAGAAGACCGAGTTCCTCGCGCAAATGAAAGACGTCTTCAAGTCCGACAAATTCCGCGCGTTCGACCGGTTCCTCACGACCGCAGCCGGGAACGTGTTCGGACGAATGATTAGCCCCATCGCCATTCCTTTCTTCCAGAAACTAAAGGGAAAACTGAAAAAGGATGGAGAAACTTAAATTCGATTTCCTCGCGTTTATGCGCGAGGTTCCCGTCCCGCGAATTGCCATATTAGGCTCTACTGGCTCAGGAAAAACGGTATTCGCGCGGAAACTGTGTGGGCATTACCTCACGCGGAAACGAAAAATTCTCGTGGTCGATCCAAAATGGGAATTCGACGACATCAAGACCCTCGACCTGAAGGAATTCCTTCCCTACGATAGGAAATCCTTCATTCGCAAACTCCGCTCCCTGCAGTATTGTGACCTCAAATTCGAGAATCCACTACAAATTTCCGAGTTCCTCGCGTCCCTGTGCTGGTACTTCACGCCTTCCGTATTGTACTTAGAAGAAATCGCGGAATATATCGGGAAGAACGACCACCTTCCCGAGAGCCATCCCCTCGTGTACAAGGTACTCCAGCAAGGCCGGAGCCAGAAAGCCGGTATCATAGCAGCCACACAAATGGTCTCTCAATTGAACTTGGCGTTCATCCGCCAATCTAACGAGATATTCGTGTTCGCGATGGGGAAGGAAGAAACCCGGACTCTCGAAAAACATCTTGGGTTAGAGCGGGACACCCTCGCGTTTGAATTACCCACGAGGGAAGAGAAAGCCAAGGGTATCAACAAAGACCTCTATTGTTTTTACGAGTTCCAGCACGGAACCGCCCCGACCTTCTACAAGCCAATATCATACAAGAAACGATAGAAATGAACCGTTTTCCAGATCCTTTTTGTCCCCGGTGCCGGGGAAAGTTCTGGCGCGACTGTATTATCGCCAAGACCTCCCCCAGCGAATGCCCCGCGTACAAAAAGAAACCAAGAGTTTAGGGCCATCCTTCCCTATCATTCCCTATCCCAGCGGCCTCCGCGCCATTCCCCGGGACTTGGGCTGTAAGTCGCCCCCAAGCCCCCAGAGCGCGGTGGGATAGGGAAGCCATAGGGAAGGGAAAGGGCAGAGCTCCACGCCCGGCAGGCCTCCAGCGTTCACCAGACCCACCTCT
>Ga0180437_10009574_pt1 | contig 11968 bp, 11 predicted proteins | sample SS_ome_4_FD_132410 | JGI IMG/M metagenome (GOLD analysis project Ga0180437, IMG submission 132410) | Hypersaline lake sediment archaeal communities from the Salton Sea, California, USA - SS_3_D_1 metaG | ecosystem: Environmental > Aquatic > Non-marine Saline and Alkaline > Hypersaline >... | reverse complement strand
TTTGTAATGTGAATACCTTTTGTCTCCGAAATGAATAAGTTTCTTTTGACCGTCTTTCATAACATAAACGGAATACTTCTTATTTTTGGCCGAAGATACAAACGGTTTATTCAACGGTTTATCAGACATACGTCAATATATACATATCCTAGAAATTTAAACAAGAGTGATATTTAATGTAAGTTCTGCATTTGATGCGGTGGCTGATGTGCCAGTTAGAACCGTACGAGCAGCTACAGCGCCTCTGAATGGGATTGAGTCGTTATATCCTGTAAATGACACACCATATAAATCGGCTGTATTGTCAATATTTACAGTTCGTACGACAACAAAATTAGCAGCTATTGCAGGTAGATTATTAGGCACATAACCGATTTCTACAACAGCCGTACCTACACCCCCTAGATTCCACGGTGAATTATATATCAATCTAATATCAACTTCAGCGAGTTTGCGGCCATTGCCTGAACAGGTACACCAGAATTCTCCCGGGCCAATTGTTGACGTTCCTAAATTAAAATATGATGTTCCATTTCCTCCGAAACTGCTTTGAATCATTTCAATGCATCTTGGGTAGGCTCTCCAGGACATAACACCGCTTGTATCAACATTGAGCATAGAGTTATTGATAAGCGAAGAAGAGTTATTGATACCAGATACATTAACGATATCTTTTAACGAAATATCCACTTGACCGCTAGCCCCAGGATTCAAAACCACATTACCCGATCCAGTTTGTTCACATCTAATTTCCATATCTTGATTTGCCGTAATATGTTCAAATCTCATATTACCCGGCGATGACATAGCCATAGCACCATTTGTCGAATCAAAAACAAAAGCAGTGCCATCATTTGTATTTGTAATACTAGCAAGAACCGAATGTTTTAATTGCAACGAACCACCGGTAGATTCAAGATTTGTAATACCACCAACAAGATTTAACTGACCAGCAGGCGGACAAGTAACATCAAGATTACCAACAGTCGAAGAGAGAGATGTTGTAGCTCCAGATATCGCCCCGGTATTTTTAATATCGAACGAATTTACATTTAGATCGCCTGTTGTTTGAACCTCTCCACCATTCGCCGTAATAATAACGGGTTGTCCAGGGGCTTGATTCAAAATAGCAAGTGGTTGGGCGGCTAATTTATTAACAATGAACTTACCATTAAGATCGATCTCACTTTCCATTTTTACAGAGTTTGCACCAGCATCCAAGATAATATCATCAGCTAGACCTGTCACCTTGATAGAATAATCAGTCGGCGATACAGTTATCTGACGTCCTGCAAAATTATCAGATATTACATCGAATGTTCGCACTGATGATTGAAATTCTGCAAATCCATTTCCTTGTATTCTTGCATTTGTTCCATTAAAATTAATGCCTTCAGTTCCTCCACATGTTACATTCAGAGAACCAGCTGCTCCCAGATCCATGGCTACATTATCATCAGCATTACCTTGAATAGTATTGACATTCAATTGATTCAAAGGCAGTGGATCGGGAATCATAACAGAGGCGTTTAAGATCGCATTACCCTGCATATCCAAAGGCGTACCTAGTTTGACAGAACCAGAACCGGATACAACTTGTAGATCACCAGTAGCTTGAAGATCAATAACCATGCCATCGGCTAGACGGCCTTTCAATGTATCAACTTCAATCTCATCAGTCTTTACGAAATTACATTCGACTGTACCGGCCACAAAAGGATCATTAACGGGGACAGTTCCAGGGTCGTAAATCGGTACCCACGGTCCATCGGGTTGTTTTATATATTCGATACCTGTTGATGTATCGATATAGCTATTTCCGGCAATACCGGGAGTACTGGAATTTGGAGGTCCGGAGTCGGCTCTAGTTGCCCCAATCTGTAACAGGTCACTCACAATCCCTGAAGGATTTGACGTGGATGGTTGAGTTCTAACAATCTGCGATATTGATGCCATTTATATATGATACATAGATAAATAAATTTAAACTTCTTTAAAACTGACTCCCCAAAATTCAACATTGAAATCTTGTGCACCTCCAACCCCTTCGAGTTCAAGCCAATAATCATTCTGAGCAGTCGATGGTTCATCAAATACAAATGTATTAGTAACGGTTGCCCATCTACTGGTATCGGTTGATTGAGGTAGAACAAATACATTCAAACTTTGATCGAATGCCGCTCCATCTGATTTGCGTTTCATCCTCCATAGGTATCTCTTCTCATTAGCGGTTGCTCCCGCAAAATCTGATACAATAACTGTAAATGTACACATGTATGATTTTGGATTAGTGACAGGGTTACGTCTGAATACACCTCTTGATCCATCATTCAAATATGTAAACTTACTAGATGGGGCTGATGCTTCAATCAGAGCCGGAAGAGCGCCAGTATTAAAATCCTGCCATCCACCTGTGACTGATTGTAGATATCCGACCGATTGTCTGATAAATGATATGTGGTCTTTTATTGTTGATGATCCAGACGGATTGTATTGAACCCATTCAGCGGCACCATTTGCGGCATTGTTACAAATCCATATGATGTTGTTGCCCGAAACTTCTTGCTCCACCCATAAACTGCCTCTAGACCAACCAGAAGAACTATCATCATTTACAGTAGGATTTGAAAGTGGCCCGGTTCTATTATCTTGAATATTGTACAGTTTATCGAGAGCGACCGGAACATATGAATCAACCATCTCAATCGTATTCGTTTCGAAAACACTCGAGCTATTAACCAGTACCTGTCCACTCGTACCCTGAATACGTTTGAGTCTTGCAACACCGGCAGCAGTTGTATCAAGATATATGGGAGCACCTGATCCGACATTCTCGATATCTTTAATTCCGAGATCTTCACCGGCCAACTCTAACCATACTTTAGTTGTTGGATTATTACAGACCCAAATACGATCCGTTGTACCCACTTGAATAAACAGAGATCCTAAATTGTATTCTGGTGAACCGAACAATCCATTAGGATCGAATGTCCCAGAACCGATAGACACTTGCACAACACCATTATCGCGATAACCAGATAGAAGAACGGGTTTGAACGAATCAGCGATTGAGAAATTCAAGGTATCTGTTTCGGGTGTATCTTCTTCGATCACGATACCATTCCCACCACTTGATAAGGTTCTAAGTTCTGCAACAGTTCCATTAAGACCTTTGAACGATCTAACACCTCCACCGATATTAGATAGATTGGTTAGAGTTCCACCAGCTCCACCTGAGAAGTTGTAAATAGGTGGCCCCCATACTCCACCACTTTTCGGTCCGTAAAGATCACCGGTCGTATTGTCAATGAAGTAATCCGAATTTCTACCACTTGTTAGTATCGGTGGTGTATTATTTACGAGGATTCGACTGACACCCAAAATGTCCTCTAAGAGACCTGTAGGATTATTGGGATCATTGCCTCCGTTTCTGACTGTCTGACTGATTGACATCTATATACATATATGTCTATAAAAAAATAGATTCTAAAGATCTGTTCCCTTGCAGAGGATGAGAGTATTATTCAATACATCGAGTACAAAGAAGTTGTAGTTACCATCGTTCATGATTCGTAGATAGAGATTTACTTTATCGGACATCTTCAGATCCTTGAATGGTGGGTAGTTTCCGATGTACTGCTTCATGATGTAGTTTTCGATCGTGTATGAGTTGTTAAACTTCTTGAAGATGATGATATTAGAATTCGATCTGCTAGTGCTCTTTAAAAGCTGGACGTTCTGCAGTAGTGTGATGATACTTACCTTTGAGTTACGTAGGGTCAGATACATCGATTCTAGTCTTGAGTCGTTCTTGGAATCGATAATATCATCGAGAATGAATGTGAACGGATATCTGTTATTCAAACGCTTGTTTATTCTGGCTGAAGCCTTGATCAGAATCGGTGAATACGTATCGGTCTTGATCAGATCCGATGGGTAGTTCGAGTAGACATCGTTATGGATGTTCTGAGCGGACAGAATGCTTACACCCTTACCGGAGATGTATTTATCCAGTAGATGCTTCAATAGATACGATTTACCAGACTTACTGGAACCGAAGATCGTGCAGGAATAGCCGGTCTTTGTGATGTCCATATCTAGATGGAACGGTGAGAAATGTAGTTCGCCGTATATTCTATCTATCTCCGGTGTCGCCTCCACGGGCATGTCCATTAGATTTTCAGTCATGTCTTGCCTGTCAGAACTAGCTAGTTCTTTATTGTCGTCTTTGTCCTTGAAATCGCTAGTGGTTAGGGATGGGCGTTCTAATTCTTCCTTTGTGGATATTTGCTCTGCGACACCATTTTTCAGATTCTCGATGATCACATCTCTCTTATCCTCCAGAAACTTTCTAGCCTTTTCGGCTGAACCATGGATAGCGATATTAGTCTGTAAGAACTTCTTTTCATTTGTCAATGGGTGTCTATATGAAAGTCGCTTGACTGTGGGCATATAATTATTATACACCCATAAAATATAATTATTATATCCTGACATTATATATATAGATAGATCGAATGGTCGATAGATTTGCCGGACTTATACCTTTAGATGCCTCTAATCTGGCACCTCCCAGTAACATGCACCAGTATCCAGTGGGTAGAACTCCCAGTCAGTTTAGTAGACAGAGTCTATACGCTCCGATGACCGATGATGAGAGCCTCAGGGCACCCAGTAGGCAGGTGTTCGATAGACCCGGTGTACAGTACGACACTAGACTGGTGAAGGATTTCAACAAGGCTCCCCAGACGAAGAAGGTGAGAAAAACGAGTATCGAGGGTGAGACTATACCTGAGATTGTGAACAACATAATCAAAGAGAAGACGGCTTCATTAAAACTCGTTAATAAAGCATTTCAAAATATGGTCGATATACTCGAAGATGAGAGAGATGAATTAGATTTCATGCTCACTTAGAGTATTCTGACTCTTTCTAAACCGCTGAACCTTTGGAGGTTCTGGTTATAGTTAGGAACCGGTCTATGATTGACCGCGTAACGCTGTTCCTGAAGATGTGCAAGATTCTTGTCTTCGATAAGTTCGAGATCTTGATCCACCTGCATCTGATTCGCAGCATTTATGATATTTATCAGTCTGTTACGTTCTGATAGATTACTCTCATTAGCAGCCTGAGCATAGACGAATGACTGTGATTGAATGTCTGATTGTGTGCTGGTCATATCCGTGTCCAAGAACCTGGAATTGAGGATCGATTCATCCGTTTCAGTCAAACGGGGGTCCGAAAATCCGGCGAAATTACGAGCAGGTGCAACACCGGGAGGCGGAGGAGGTTGGCGGGGATCAGGTCTACCTGTAGGGGCCGGAGGTGGACCAGATGGCGGATTATTATCATCGGGAGGTGCAAAACTCGGTTCTGTAGAAGATGACGATGGTTCGGATCTCAGTCTTCTAGGGTTCTTTCTGATTGGGATACCTGGAATACTTCCCATTGGGAATCTACCGAACTCGTCGGTGACACGACCATACTTGAGGGGTGGGTCTTCTGCTCCTCCGCGGAAATTGGCCGGTTCGTCCTTAGAGAACTTGAGAACTCTGTCCCGGTTGAATTCACTCATATTCGGTGCGAGTGTTCTGAGATCCTCTTCTTCCTGTGCTGTGCGTCTCTCCTGCAGCATCGTTCGAATTCCACCTGCAGGACCGCCAAAATGTCCACGAGTAAAGGATTGTCCAGCCTCTCTTCTTCCACCTCCTGGGAATGCTTTATCGAAACCCTGTTCGGATGCCTGTCCAAAAGTCGTAATCTGTCCTCTTCTAGGCACAAGACGGATAACTTCCATTATGGTATTCATTCCCTGCGGATTCATGGCACGGAGTTCTCCGATACCGATATTATCAGTCTGACCGGTCTCATCAAATTGTTTGAGATCCTCAATAACCTTTTCCTGCTCTTCAGGTCCGAAGATACCAGCTATCGCATCTCTGGCTCGCCTGGCAAATGTGCTTAATTGTGGCACGACAAATGACGAAAGAGCGGTCGCAACTGCGAGTTTATCCTTTACGGGTAGACTTGTGAACATATTGAGGGGGGATGGTCCTGCTGATTCCGGTCTAGACACAGCTCCGAGAGCTTGATCGATTCTAAGCTGTTCATTGGCCAAAAAATCTGAATCCGATTCCGACAAACTTCGACCTGCGAACTGTTCTTCAACTTGTTGTCTTGCTCGTTCCATATATCTATATATATATGGATACTAAAATGATTTTACGGATTGTTTAACCTCGTTATCTGACCAGAGGAATACCCCATCTCCTATTAGCATTTACCTGCTGATCGATGAGCCTGTTACCCTCCTGGAGAACTCTGTTACGCTCAACCGCCGACAGTTCATCGACTTTCAGTTTGTAGGCCTCCATTTCGCGGTTCTGAATAATCTCTCTCCATTCCTCGAATGTCACCTCGGGGTTTTTGAACCCCTTAGCGGCTCTGTTAGAGTTCTTCTTTCCGATGTTGGCCTTAAGTAGCATGTTCTGCTGAGCCATCTGACTAGCAAATATGAGACCGGATTCAACATCCTTTCCACGATCTTGAAGCATATCCGATTGACTCATACGTGAATCTTCACTAGGGACATGAGAGAATGGGATGTGTCCGAATTCCGGCATGTGTGTTTCGCCGCTGTAAGCCTGAGTAAATGAACTGTTCTGGTTAGATCCGCGATCGGCACCCGGGACTTCCGCACCATAATCGAATTCGCCGAATGCAGCTGGGTTTAACTCTCTCGCGTCCTGCATATTACGAAGGAATTCCTCTCCCATAGTCTCTTGAATTGGTTCAGTAGATAATTGGGGGTCCGGAAATACAGGTGGTGGAATACCTCTTTCCATTTTTAGAATTTCTTGAGCACTGTTGATGACCTGTTCTTTTATAGTATTCATAGCCATACCGATAGCGGGACCTGATATCGTAGCGAATGCTCTGGACACACGTTCAGCATTACCCGGATTAACGTCGATAATTTTTGTCGACACGATCTCCTGCAGGATGGCCTTTACATCGGTTTCGAGTTCATCACCTCTCTCACTGAGGAAATCGACAAGTTGGTTATTCTCTTCCTCAGTGAGCTTTGTGCTCGATGATCTTCCACGGATATCTAATCTGGCCACCTGTCTCGCTTGGAGAAGTTGCTCGATCGGTTCCTCGGATAGTTCTTCCAGACTCACCTTGAAAGTTTCAACAGGATTGGTTTTCTTGGGGAATTTGATTCGCTTGAAATCTCTCAAGACTACTGCAAGTTTACGCATAGAATCCTTATCTGTGGGGATTTTTTGTGTAGTCTGGATCTTTTCCAGGATCTCCCTTTCAACACCTTTTAATTCCCTTCTCGCTTTCGCCGAATTTAATATAGTATTAATAACTAATTTCTGAGCATCGTCGATCGCGAATGACCTCTGTTTTTTGGTCCTGATTCTTTGACGGCGTGTTTCCATTTATATAATACCGATATATATTTTTTATCGAGCAGTAGTATATAACATGTCCATTCTCCCAGTTGCAAATAACGTTCGCAATAGTGCCCAGCCTAAGAGTAACGTTTACCAGGATAATTCCAATCTTGTGGTAGCCAGTGCGAGAGTCCTTAATAAGGAAGCGTATAGATTCGGATTTCAATCGACTTCGCTCGGTTCTTCCGCTAACACCCTCACCATCCCAAAAAATCTGATGGTGTCGCATGTTCTTGTCGAACTTCAATTGAATCTTGCTGTGGCAAATCTGCCAGCTGGGTGGTATCTTCCGGCTAGTTGGGGTTATTCGATGCTGAGGCGTCTAACTCTTGTCTACGGCGGAAGTGAACAGCTCGAGATCGATGGTCGCGATAATTTCATTCGCATGCTCAATGAATGTGAGGACGATCGTAAGAAATCGGCACTTATACAACTTGGTGGTAAGGAAGTCTATAACAATGCTGGTGGTACTTCTATCACCGGTCTTGATGCCGGTCAGGACGCCACTGTTGGTGGTACCGTTACCGCCGTGTGTGCTATCTACCTTCCCCACTCTTCCGCGAACGCGATGAAGCAAATTCCCTTCGATTCCGGAGTGCTGAACATGCCCATCACAATCAGAGCCGATCTTAACTCCGCCGAAGATGTCTGGCAGCAGACTCGCGCCGGAGCCGATGCCGCTCCCGCTCCTCTCACCGTTGAGCAGAGAAATCTTTCTAAGGCTGAATGGATCGTCGGTCAGCAGACTATGATCGATTCCGGTGCCAGTAAGCGTGATCTTGTCGGTCCTAACGGTCAGTTCCAGCTTAACTACTTCTGGTACTACCCTTCCCACTTCCTTGCGGCTTTCAACCTTCCCCGTGTGAATAACAGTGATGTCGGTAAGACGATCTCTGATCCTATCAATATCACTCTTAATGGTTTCCGTAACGGTTCTCTGCAATCGATGGTCTTCTATGTCGAACGTGTAGATAACTTCAGATACAGAAATAACCCCGCTGCTGAGGGTATGCGTAATCCGCTCAACTATCTCGAAATGACAAATATCCGTCTCGAATTTGGTGGACAGATTGTCTACACGGCGAGTTCCACTATTGTTGCTCAGGCTCTCGACGCTATGATCAATACCACGGATAGTACTTATGATTACACAGTTATTGGGCGATCAGCGCTTAATACTCCAAGCAGAAACCCCGGTCGATCCAACTACTACCGTGTTCAGCTCTCCCAATTCAGTGAGGTGTTCCGCGACTACCTCCAAAACGGTGCTCAGTTATCAAGCGATTCGATGCAGCTATCGTTCTCCATTATAGATGATCGGGGTGGTATCGATGAGGCTACTGCTCCGCCAAACATCAGATACAATCTCCATGCCCAGTACCTCTACCAGTCATCACTTTCCGTGTCTAAAGGAGTGGGGGCCTTTACTTTTGTTAACCCTACCCCCAGTCCCATGCCGCAACAGCTCTCGGTGGCCCCTTAAATTTGACAAACATTTTCATGTAATTTGATATAATTTAAATATCGACATATAACATATACATCGATGAGTTCTCCATCAGACACCCAAGCCTATTTTATCATCAGATCGGAAGATCGTAATAAGGGTCTCTACCCAAGTCCTGCCAGATTTACAATAACGCCAAACGAGCACTCTTTCGTTAGTTCCGGTATTAGAAGTCTCGAGGGTGAATCCTTTCAGATGTTCTACAACATACCGAATATCAATGAGAGAAATAACATAATCGTATTCGATGACGGTTCGACGTCTTATCCGATCACTGTACCAGAGGCTTTTCACACCTATGTCGATCTCGGTGAAGAGATTAAAGCTCAAATGAATTCGATAATCGGCGCCGGTCATGATTTCAAATGGGATCCGGTTCTTTTAAAATACACCCTTCAGGCCCCTGCTCCTCTGAGAGTTACGAAATTCCCTGGACAGCGTAGAGATTTGGCTGGTGTTGTCGGTTTTGCTTACGATCAGGCTCTATCGGTGTCTATCGTCGGGGGTTGTGCCGATCTTAACTACACTCGGGATATCTACGTAACCACCAACAGGCTTCACAGAAATAAACGAGCACAGGACCAGGCATCCGAAGGAATCATATCAGATGTTTTGATGGTTGTGCCGCTCTACAGTGAGTCGGATTACTGGGATATCTTCAATCGTAAGACGACACCTTATGATACTCTATTGAAGCCGCGGAATCTCTTCCACATGCCTACTCTAAGAAAGCTGGTCCATTTCAATGACGATGAATCGATCTCTAATATCGATATACTTCTATTGGATGATCAGGGTGAGGAACTTTACAATCCGTTCTCGGATAATCCCGATTTCTCGTACAAGTTCAGACTGACGATCAATGCCAATCACATTTAAACTAGTATTCATTTTAACGCATGTGTATATGTAGTATATAAGAATATATGACAGTATACATATATATAAGAAGAAACATAGCAAAATGCCATTCTGCAAGAAAGATGACGCTGTTCAAAAGAACGGAAAGATCAGAAAAGGATTCTCGGAAAGTATTGGAAAGGACGGTAAGACTCGATACATTAAAAAAGTTGACCCTAAACCCAAGGTTGCTAAACCCAAAGTGGATAAACCAAAAGCGGATAAACCAAAAGCGGATAAAGCCAAACTCGCTAAGCCAGTAAAGCCTATCGCTAAGACTGTGACTAAGCCGAAAAAGGATAAATTAGCCAGTGGTGATGAGCTGATCGAGATCGTTAAGTCCAATGAATTGTAAAAAATTGTATTAATATATTTTAATGAGCGACACTAGAATATGTAAAACTTGTAATAAAGAACTGCCGGTGGTCGAGTTCCAATGTATATTTCGGACAAGATCGGATGGTTTTAAGAACTGTGCAATCTGTAGAAGAGGTTACAGATACTACGCGAATAGGAAGAAAGATGCTGAGTACAACAAAATTACTGATTTTCGTAAGTGGGGGAGACCAAAGGTAAAGAATAAAGCAACTCCAAATAAGAAGAGAGTTTTGAGATCTCAGAGAAAGCAGTGTTTCGACTGCATATGGTTACATAATAAGCATTGGGAATGTGACCATAACGACGTTGATAAATTTATAGTATTCAGTGATTTGAGAAGAGATAAGATTCAGGCTATCGATGACTATGATCGAGCGTATGCCTTCTACCGTAAGAATAAGGGTGTTCGTAATATCGACAAGCATATAAACAAGGTTAAGGCGGAGTCTAATGATAATAAGATTCCGAAAGAGAAATTCACAATTAAGTTTACAATGTAATTTTATAGACATCACCTCTTTGTTCGATGCGGTGACCATTAACTAACTCGTATTCTTTTCTATCGAGTAACACACGATCTGTATAGAGATTACTACTATCGCACCGAACTTTACCATTATGCTTACCGAACTCAATGAATTCCGATTCCTTCAAAATGTATAATGTACCGGCGTATTCATCAACTTTCAGTACCCAATGATCTCTCACATAAGCTTCATTGTATTCATGATCGTGAGAGACCCTTGCACGGGCCAATTCAGATTCGTATGACGAAAAATCAGTCATCTCATGGAAATAATAATCAGTGTCATGACATCTGAATCCGGGAGGTCCCCGTTCATACACTTCAACTAGAAGGAAATATTTATCATTGAGTTCAAGATCTCTGATGTGCTTCGCCATTGTTTTATGTTTAGCCAGATATTTTTTACGGACTGATGCCCCGCATTCACATTTGACAATCTTTGTCAGTGGTTGGGGATTTGTTTTATGATATGCTTGACGATCATAGGAGCCATCTTCTTTTTTCGGCATCTTGCAAAGTTTGGGATCTTTCTTTTTTCTTCCCCGCATATCTTTTTTAGGTTCAATGACTTGTTTCACGTTCTTGCGTTTGGTTCCTGGTCTTCCTGCCAATGGATTGGACAAGGGAATAGTTTTACGAATGCCCCGTATGATGTCCATTGTAAATTCGTACAAGTCATCGTATTCTTCTTCGGAAATATCACCATCTTCATAAGTTTTTTCTATGTAGGCCAAATGTTTTCTCGTCGATGCAAGTCTCTTCTTTGCAGATTTTTTTAGTCTTTCTTTGAGCATTGCAAGTCTCTTCTTTGCAGATTTTTTTAGTCTTTCTTTGAGCATTTCCATTTGCTGAATCTCATAAAATTCATCATCGTAATCTCTCGGCTCCAATGTCTCCGATGAGGGGGAATCTTTCTTAAGGTTTACGACCGTTGATTTTCTGAATATGGTTTTGGGTTTAAATTCCCTGAGGTTATCATCTCCAAATGTCATACTGTTTTATATAATATATTATAGTTTTTCATATTTAAGTCATATTTTGACTAAAATAAATAATTACAAATTATATTTCTCATAAATTGTCTTAAATTAAATAAACGAAAAACCCGAAAAAAACCCATATCATTGAAGACCCGTGGAATGATGTAATATTGGGTCACGCGTATATGTTGGATGCCTAATAATGGGGCCGTGT
>Ga0180437_10009573_pt1 | contig 11969 bp, 12 predicted proteins | sample SS_ome_4_FD_132410 | JGI IMG/M metagenome (GOLD analysis project Ga0180437, IMG submission 132410) | Hypersaline lake sediment archaeal communities from the Salton Sea, California, USA - SS_3_D_1 metaG | ecosystem: Environmental > Aquatic > Non-marine Saline and Alkaline > Hypersaline >... | reverse complement strand
GGGATCATCATATTGCATCCGAGATCCATCGCAAGGCTCAAGGGCGTCAAGAAAGCTTCTGGTGTCAACTAATCCGGAAGGAGGAAGACAATGATCGAAATTCTAACAATTCTGTCGATATTCCTTTTCGTGGCTCTTGGCTTCAGTGATGTGATCAAGGATGCGTTAGCGGTCCTTAAAACATCTGGAGTCATCGCTGACGGGAATGGAACCGGGATACTTGTTGGTCCAACAAAGGTGATCAAGGCGGTCGTCCTCATTACGGCCGTTTCTGGAACAGATCCGACATTAGACCTAAAGATCCAGGATTCGGATAATGATTCGACCTATTATGACAATGTCATCTTGCCTCAGATCACCGCCGTTGGGAAATACGTTGCTTATTTCAAGACTAACCGGAAGTATGTCCGGTATAACGCAACCAACGGCGGGACCAGTCCTCAATTCACAGGCGAAATCCTCTTAGATGACCAGCCGTAAGGAGGTGCCAGATGGCCAAGATATACATTCTGAAGCATCAGAAAGAAGACTTTACCGGTTTTTTCGGAGGTCTTGATTTCTCGAACGGAATCGGCTCCACGAGCAGCAAGTTCGACAGGGATTTTCTCATTGAAAATCATGGTTGCAAGGACAGTACTGAGGAATTCCGGGCCAAGAAGAAGAAGGAAGAAGAAGCGACAAAGAAAGCCGAAGCCCAGAAGGCCAAAAAGGCTGAGGCTGCCAAGAAGAAAGCAGAAGGAGGATCCTCGAGCAAAACTAAGAAATGAGCGAGAAAGTCGAAATCCTGACAGAGGATCAAGCCGTAAAGGGACTCGACTACCCGATAGAGGTCAAGGTCTATGAGGGGGGCACTCAGAAAGTGCCCTCCTCGGCGACCATCACGGTAAAGAATCCGAGCGGCACGAAACAGGTCGAGGACCAGTCCATGTCCATCGATGAGAACGGAACGATGACCTATACCTTTTCCTCGAGCAAGACGACTAAGCTCTGGGAAAACGCGGTCATCGAAATAAGCTACGTGATCAGCAGCGTGACCTATAAGGCCGTTTTCTTTTTCGATGTTGTGTTGAACAAGCTCAAATGCTCTGTGATAGACGCAGATCTGAAGAACTACTTTCCAAAGCTGGCAAATCTGATCTGGTCAGAACAGCAGAATTACGACAAACAGATTCAGGAGGCCTTCAGGCTAGTCAAGCGCGATATCAAGGACAAGGGAAGAAGGCCGGCCATGCTGATAGACGGAATGCAGATCCGCGAGCTGATCATCCTCAAGACGTTCGAGCTGATCTTCTTCGACTTCGCGAAGAAGGAAGAAGATGTCTGGTACTTGAGGTATGAGGAAGTTAAAAACGGATACAGGGACCGGTTCGACAGGTTGAACATTCTATACGACAAGGATGAAAGCGGGCTAATAGAGGAAGACGAAAAGAAAGAAGTGCTTGGTCAAATAGATCTTGATAGGTAAATGGGCGCCATAAAGGACATCATCGAGAAGATCGAGGCCAGGCTCGAGGCCCTGGGCTTCAAGGCCACGGAGGAGGTATTCGATTTCGAGAATGAGCCGTCTTCGGTTATCCACAAAAGATTCCGGATCGAGACGGAGATCATCGATAACGAATACCACTCCGGAGATATCGCGAATGTCAAAGAGGAGATCAGCATTTGGATCGCTTATCACATTACGAGTTCAAGAAGGGCCACGTGGAAGACGGCCCTCAATGACAGGGAGACGATCGAGATTGACCTATATAACTCTTCTGATATTTCCGGGCTTTCAAGCGATCCGCTTCTCGAGATGGACAGGGAGGCTACGACCCAGAAGTTCCTCGAGGAATACGTGATATCCAAGCTGGTTTTTACTTGTGACTATATTCGGGATATTTCACCGAGTCCATAAAAACTGACGGAGGCTTAAAATGGAGAGACAATTTAGGTGGCTTCTGGACTCTTCCGTACCAAGGAAGGGACCGCCACTCAAAAAACTCGAGCTTCACAATACAAAGGACTATCCGAAACATGTCGTTGATGAATGGGTAAGGTCCGGAGCTGCAGAGTATGTCAAGGATAGTCCCAAATCCAAGAAAGAGGAGAAAGGATAATGCCGACACCGACAATACCTCAAAAAAGTCATCTTGCAGCCGGCATGGCCAAGGCTTCAAACTGGCAAGAGGCTGTTGCCCTTGGAGCGAATAAAGGAATTCTCATCAACGCAGACGGAGGAGTTGGAAGCGCGAGGAATCAGCCCTATCTTCCCGCGAAAGAGGCTGACCATCCCATGGTCAAAGAGGGAGATCTCGGAGATATCGATGCTGTAGACGTCAATCCTGAATTCACCATGAGGTACGACCCGGGGCAGCTCGGGACCGCGATCGCTGCTTTATTCGGGATTGCAGGGACACCTCAGCAGCAGGATACGACTGCAGCCTGGAGGCATACCTTTCAATGGGCCGATAACAACTTCGGCAAGTTCGTCACTTTTGCGGTTGAATACCCGGGCAAGATCCTCGAGATAGCGACTGCGAAAGTATACGGGCTCGAACTCAATATCGCGGAGGGATTCCTGAAAGGAGTCCTCAATTTGAGGGGAGATACGGTCATCGATGATTCGACTGTGAACCAGGCGGCTCAGATGGACGCCCTCACCTACATAGACATCGAAAACAGGATCAAGGCAAAACACGCGTCAGTAAAGATGAACGCACAGTCCGGAGGGGACGTCGCGAGCGAAAACGCCCTCGAGGTGAGCGGATTGAATGTTAAATACTCGAGGTCTCCGGATGCAGAGCATGTCATCGGGGATCAGCGAATTATCGAGCCTGTTGAGAATGAATCCGCCTCTCTCGCAACGGTCCATCTCGATTTCCCGAGGTTCAACAGCGTAAACGCTGCCTTCTTCCAGGATTGTTTCAAGAACGAGACGGAACAGAAAATGCTGATAGCCTTCACCGGCGAGACTATCGAAAGCACATACAAATACGAACTTTTTCTCTATTTCCCACGGTTGAGAATGACGAAGCCTCTTGGATCCTGGGAGGACGTTGTTAAGAGCGGCCTGGACCTTGTGGCCGAGGAAGCAGCCTCGAATCCGACCGGCATGAGTTACAAGAGGTTTTATATCGAGCTGCAGAATAAACAGACAACCGATTATCTGGCATAGACCGGGATAAAGAACTCCGAAGAGTTCTTACATCTTTATTCCTGGAGGTTAAGAATGCCGAAATTCTATCAGCCGGCAAGCGAAGTCTGGGCAAAATTCAATTTGGATAGCGGATATCTGGACTCCCCGGCCTTAAAACTTCTGATAAAGCCGTCTTTGAGGAAGGAAGTGATATTAAGCGCTTTCTCGAAATTAGATTCTTTCAAAAAGAAGAATGATATCCCATCAGGCAAAGAGATTGCTGCAGCATTTGAAGAAAGCGTTCAGAGAGCGATGGAGCTAATTGTTGATTGGGATCTGACTGACGAGGAAAACAATCCTATTTCTCTCAGCGATGAGAAAGGAAAGAAATGCCTTGAGAATCTGATGTGGGAAGATATCAAAAAAAATGAAAAAAAGAAGAAAAAAGAAATTTTCAACTGGTTGTGGATTGAGGTCCTCAAGTTCTCTTCCGATATCAAGAATTTCATAAAAAATTAGAAGCCTATCTCGTCTGGCTCATAGATTATCGAGACATGGTGGATTGGGATGAGATAGGCGAGGGAGACAAAGCATGTCAGAATCCACCGGAGTTAACGGAACATGATCTATTCGTTTACAGGTGGTATCAGAATTGTCCTCTGCATGAGAGTTATTTGGTTAGAGGATTCAATCTTCTCCCGGATATGATCGCGGATCTTGAGCTTAATCCTGATGAAAAGCTTCTTTTTCTGAAAAAACTGGAAATGATTTACCAGGCTCATTTAAGCATCCAAATAGAAAAGGCTGATAAGGAAGGAAAGGAAAATGCCTAAAGTTAATATAGACATTTATTCGCGTCTTCATAGATCAGAGAAGAAACTCAAGGAAGTTGAAGACCGGCTCAAGGGTGTAGAACAGGGAGCGAAGAAAGCCGATTCATCCTTAAAAGGTCTCTGGAAACAAGTGGCCGCGGGAGTAGGGATTGGATTTGGAATCCCAGCTCTGACTAGAGGAGTTGGAAGGCTTGCCGGATCCTTCATGGAGGCAGCCGTTGAGACTGAAAATTATGAAGTCAGGCTCGAGGCTCTCCTTGGATCCCAGGAAAAAGCCACTGAAGCTATGGAGTTCTTCGAAGAAGTAGCCTCGAAAGTTCCTTTCACACTCCAGGAAGTCATTGAATCCGGCACACAGCTTTCAGCCTTCGGTCTTAATTTTAAGAAATGGACGCCTGTTTTGAATGACCTGGCTGCCGTGATGGGCATGAGGCTTCCCGAGGCTGCAAGCGCGTTGGGTCGTGCTTTTGCCGGGGGCGCAGGGGCTGCAGATATATTCAGGGAACGCGGGATCCTTCAGATGATCAAGGATTTTGCGAAAATGGAAAAGGGGATTGACGATATAACGAAAATCTCTCTCCCTGAATTCAGAGAAGTTATGTTTGAGACGTTCACAAACACAGAAGGTAGAGTCGCCGGAGCTTCAGATAAACTTTCAACAACTTGGAAAGGTATGGTCTCTATGCTTTCGGATGCCTGGTTTCAATTCCGCAAAGATATCATGGAAGCCGGTATATTCGACATGATGAAAGAAGGGCTTGAAAATGTTCTCGAGTGGGTGAAGAAATTCAAAGAAGAAGGCGGATTTGATGAAACAGCCTTGAAGATCAGTGCCCTGGGAGAAGCAATTGGATACGTCAGAGATGAAGTCGAAAGGGATACTAAAATCCTTGGCATGTTGTTTGACATTCTAAGTGGAGATAAAAAAAGAACAGATGAGCTTACCGAATCAAATAAGAGAGCTGCGGAGGCAGCGAGGAGAGCTGGTGCAATTAATGTCGACTTAATCAAAACAATTCAAGCTATAGTAGATGAAATCCGAGAAGAAACGAATGAGATCGAAACTCAAATTCCTGCTGCCGAGAATCTCGCCCTTATTTGGGGACTTATGGGAGATAAGCAGAAAGAGCTTCAAAAAGAATTACAGGATACAAGAGAAGAAATAGCAGCCTTTTATCAACCCCTCGGTGAAAGCATAAACTTATTTGAGAGATTCACGCTATGGCCGGAAAAAATGAAAGAAGGTTTCCAGGATACCCATTATTTCATAGGTGAAGCCATATTCGATACAACGGAATATATCAAAGTGGTTAACCAGTTAACAGGATCGATTAGATATTTAACCGAAGAACAGAATAGACAGCTTGGCGTTCTCTATAAGTGGACGGCTGCCCTTGAGGGTGGGATAAGTGGCGTTCTTTCTTATCTCAAGGCGCTTGTCATTGAAGAAATACTTGTTGCCTTTGCGAAGTCAAAGATGCCTTTCTTTCTGAAGCTGGCAGCCTTGGTTCCGACTATGATTGCCCTGAATGAGTTTACCAAAGGGCTCGAAAAAATGCTCACTCCTCAGACGAGCCTTCAAACAGGAGGGATCATAAAGAAAAGGATGTATGCAGAGTTACATCCTGAAGAATTAGTTATGCCTTTATCGAAGGCACCTCAAGTTTTGAGAGAGACCTTCAGAGAAGTCATCCGGGAACCAGGAGGTGGGGGTTCTCCCGTCAAAGTCCAGGTATTCATTGGCAATAGAGAAATCAAGGACTTTGTTGTCAAGACCGTGAATGAAGATGAGGATATCGTTTTAAGAACAGGAAAACTCCAATGACAAAAGTAAGACTCATAAAAAGCCTATGGAGGGAAGGGACGATCCTGACTCCTTCGAGCGAGGATCCGAAGCATCCGGCCACCGACACACAGATAGATACAAAGGCACAGTTCTGGAAAGCCTCAGGAACATCAACCCCCATAACTGTTCCCTGTAATTTAGGAACAGCTCAGGAGATTGATTCTGTGATTATTCTTGGCCACAATCTTCCGAGTGGAACAACGGTACAATTTGAAGGTGCAGATAATTCGGGATTTACAACCGGGCTTATTACTCGAACTTTGACTTGGAATGCCAATAATATCTTTGCATTTATAACGGCCTTTACTAAGAGATATGTCAGATTAAAAGCATCGGGAACTTTCACAGTTGCCCCTCAAGTAGCCACGATCCTTTGCGGGAAGTATTTCCAGCCGAGCCGGACTTTCGTCAAATCCTATTCTAAGGGCAGAGAGGACTTCTCTGAGTTCGAGTATTCCGACTCAATAAATCTCTTCGGCCAGGATAAGCCTGTCCTTAAAAAATGGAACCTTCCTTTCAAGGGCTTGAGCAATAGCGACATCACAAGCGTCCTTTCTTTTCTCGAGAGCTGTAAAACGATAAAGGCTTTTGTTGTTGTGTTTGATTACAACAATCCGAATACCGACTCTCACCTTGTAAGATTTACTGAGCTCGTATCCCCCACATACGAGCACGTTGATAACTGGAATTGGGAAGCCCTTCTGATTGAGGTGAAGTAATGACCCTCCAGGCCCCCAGTAATTTCGAAGCGACAATCATATCTCCCCATGAGGCGACATTTACCTGGACGAATAATTTACCTCCTCCTTATCATTTCATCGAAATTTGGGAGAATGAGAATGGCGGGGGTTACGTAAAAGTCGATGAGATTGATGGGAGTGAGGAGTCTTATTTCAGGAGTGGACTTACAAAAAACACGCCTTATTGCTGGAAGGTCAGGGCGAAGAGGTATTTTCCGGATGAAACGAGCGATTTCTCAAATGAGGATTGCGAGACAACATACGATGAGCTTGAGGACCCATCCGATATTGTGACCACTGTTTTCTCTAATTTCATCGAGATAACCTGGAAGGACAACTCGTCATCGGAGGATGTGTTTTGTATTGAGCGGAAAGTGGGAGCAGGCTCCTTTTCGGAGATCGCAACAGTCGCGGCCAATGTAGAATACTACAGAGATACGTCTGTTTCAGCCGGCACTCAATATACATATAGAGTCAGAGCGCGTCAGAATCCCTCGAACTATTCCGGGTATGTCACAGGCTCTCAAGTGACGTCGAACTCCGCGCCCGGGCAAGCCCTCAGTCTGACTATATCCGAGATAACTGATGAAGAGATGAGGCTGACCTGGCAAGCTCCATCATCGGGCGGATATGTGACGGGATACAAGATCGAGAAATCTGATACCGGAGTATTCGGGGGCGAAGAAGAAGAGATCGCTGTTGTGGATTCCGATGTCCTGACTTTGCTTGAAAAAGATCTCAGCGCGAATACCCAATACTGGTTCAGGGTCCGGGCTTATAACGGAGTCGGGAACGGCACCTGGTCGAGCACGGCAACGGATACGACCTTGACTCAATATCAGAGGTCAGACTTTGAGGTATTTGTTAGAGACCCGCTATCAAAGCCTGTTTATATCGCAGTGATGGAACTAAAGATGGATCTATCAGGATTCACTCTTGTATCTGGCAAAACATATACCTATGAGGTGACAGTCGATGAAAGGGGCCTTGAGTTTGATTACGTCTGGGAGGATGGCGGCCTATTGACCAAAAAGACATCGATTACAGAAGTCGAAGCGAATGCCGGCTCCTGGTATTGGGACAGCTCGGCTCGGAAGCTCTATGTCCATGCGAAGGACGGGACGGATCCTGACAATTTCTTCATGGAAGGCGAGTTCGCACACAAGATACCTAATAGAGATTTTGCTTATGCCGATGACCTCTGCACACTTCCCCCCTGGCTCTCTGCAGACGACATTCCAAGCGTAATCCAGGAAATTAAGCCGCACTACGAAGGCAGTTTCAGGTTGTCTACAGGCTCGATATCTTTTAAGAACGGCCTGAACAAAGAGGGCGAACATTACTTTGACAAACGATTCGAGAAATTCACCTGGATAGGAAGGAAGATAACGCTTTACTGTGGGAAAGAGACGTTTGATTCCTTATCGAAATTCAAAACAATGTTCTCGGCCTATATCTCAAGCAAAGATATTGACGACAGGAAAATTACCCTTTCCCTTGCAGATTTGAGGAAGGAACTCGAGAGAAATCTTGTGCTGAATAAATACTGGCAGAGTGATTATCCAGATATGAGTAAAGACTTTGAGGGGAGGGAAAAACCGAAAGCCTTGGGAAGCATTGAGAATCTTGCGCCTATACGGATTGCTCAATACGATTCCAATAATAATAAGTCAGCTAAATATCATTATAAAGATGGGCGATCCAAAATGGTGGGCAAAGTAACCGTGAATGAGATCGAGAAGACAAAAGACACGGATTATTATGTTGATCTTCAGAGGAGCATTATAACTTTCGATAAAAGCGTCGATGTCGGTGAGGATGACGTAGTTCGTGTGTCTTTTATGGGGGAGGTAAACTCGGCCGATGAGCCGATCGAGAATGGAGCGGATGCTTTTAAACATATCATGAATAATGAGGCAAATGTATCAACCTCGAAGCTCAACACGGATTGGATATATGAGACGAAGAATGCCAATACAAAGGAGCTGTCAATCCTGATTTATAAGGATACGCCATTCGATGAGATAGCCAAAAACATCGAACATACGACAGAGGCTTATATCTTGCAGGACGGACAGGCGAGGATCGGCCTGAGACCGCTTCAGACAACAGTCCCTTCGAAGGCGAAATACATCTGGAACTTTCAATCAAAAGGACACAAACACAGCAAGGACAGAAGTTCTCTTTACTGGAAGGTCAAGGTCTATTACAACGAGGACCCGCAGCTCCAGGAGTGGGAAGTCAAAGAGGCTACGAATAACAATATCAAGTGGAAATTTGGGATTGAGAAGGAATTGCCTCCCGTCCACTGTTATTTCAAAGATCCTTCTTATGCTCAGACGTTGGCGAATAATATTCTCAATCTGCTCAATAAGACACCAATAGAGGATGAGCTTCCTATGGAGCTTTTTGATGTGTTCCCAGGCGATTTATTGCCTTTCTCGAGGGACAGGTTTTTCGACTCAAACGGGACGGCTTCAGAGGTTACGCTTAGAGTATTGAGAACTGAGAAAAGCCCACAGACAGAGAAAACAAAAGTGAAGATGGTAAAGGTCTGATGTTAGAGAAACAATACGTTACGAGAGCGGAGTGGAAGAAGCATACTCAGACCCATCCGTTAGTCGCGCACGGCATTTGGCCGATATTAAAAAAATACGTCCCGGGATGGGGCTACTCGAAGGATGAAATTGACGATATGTGGGAAGGATACACTCCTGCCGGAAAAGGCAAGGTCCATTGGGACAGCATAACAAACAAACCCTCAACTTATCCCCCATCAAGCCACACTCATCCGGGCTCGGACATCACCTCTGCCGTAGCAGAGGCGAATCAATTAACAGTAGGCTCTTATCATTTGAATTCCCTCATAGCCAACAACAAAGTCCCGGATTCCGACATGCTTGACGGCCAGCATGGATCTTATTACGCGCCGGCCTCTCACAGCCATGCGCACGGAGATCTGACGGGAGTCACATATGATCAGCATCATGCCAAGCTCCATGCCGCAACCCATCATTTAAGCGGGGCGGATGAACTAAATCACGATAATCTGGCCGGTTTCGTGGGAAATGAGCATATCGACTGGACAAATGCCTCTCAGCTCCTAAAGACTTCCGGAGGGATCCAGACTGCGATTTTCATGGCTTACGGGACAGCAGCCTCAGGAAACGCCCTTTATCGCTTAAAACCATATGGGACTGATGATGACTCATTCGTGAGGTGGTTGGATAAAGATGGTTACGATGAGTGGTCGATAGGAACCCAAAGTCATCAAGCCTCATGGATAGTCCGGAGGGAATCCGGGACCCCTCAAAATTGCCTCATTGTTGACAGAACGACGGGAAAGGTCACGGCCGCTGTGGAGCTGGATACCTCCAAGGTGACGATCGGGGCCTATTATCTCAATTCACTCATAGCGAATAACAAAGTTCCGGACAGCGACACCGTTGACGGTATTCATGGGACGGCATTTGTCCGGGGAGATGGAATTGACAGCGGGGGGAAAGCCATCCGGATAGATGATGCGGATTTTAAGGTCTATGACGGGACAGACACATCCCCGACAGAATATATCTTCAGGGATTGGTCAGAGGGTAGGCTTTATATCGGCACGGCCGCTGCCCTGGTTTATTTCCGTAGCGATGTACGAATAAACGGAAACAAGCTGTATTTCTCTACCGGTTATCTCGATGATGTCGTTGCCAATAATAAGGTCCCGGATTCAGACAAACTCGACGGGCAGCATGGATCCTATTACGCTCCGACCACAACGAAACTCGATGACTGGGGAGTTCCAGACGACAACACAGATCTCAATGCCACGACCTCAAGACACGGACTCCTTCCAAAACTATCAGGCAGCACATCTCAATTTTTAAGAGGAGACGGCTCCTGGGGAGCTCCACAAGTGGGCGCACACGCAGCAACTCATCACTCTGGAGGAGGCGATGAAGTCAATCATGACAGTCTTGTAGGCTTCGTGGGAAATGAGCATATAGACTGGACAGATGCCAGCCAAATGCTCCTCACGTCCGGTGGAGTCCAGACCGGGATTTTTATGGCCTATGGGAGCAATCCTATTTATAGACTGAAGCCATCTGGTACAGAAGATGATTCCTTTGTGAGGTGGCTGGATACGGGGGGATTAAATAGGTGGTCAATCGGTACGGAGAGTCATCAAGGTTCGTTTGTGATAAGAAGGGAGTCTGGAACGCCAGGAAATGTAGTTGTGGTAGAGCCAGGAGGCGGGGTTCTTATTCCTACTGAGGTCGATACAGGAAAACTAACCATCGGCTCCTATTATCTCAACTCACTCATAGCTAATAATAAAGTCCCTGACAGTGATAAGTGGGATGGCTACCAGTTTGCTAATTATCTTGATTCAGACAATCCAGTGAAGAAAACTTCAAATCCTACATTTAACTCTCTTTATCTTTATGATTCTGGATTAAGGCTTCAGAAAAGCACATCCCTTTATGTAACAACTCCCTATGGTTATATTCAGATTGGTCCCCAGAATTCTTCCTGGTGTCACATTTATAGTGGGTTTAATTTTTATTTTAATCAGCCAATCTATATTTCAGGCACAGCAGTTGCCCTTGTAAACAGAAAGCTGGATGATTTTGGGACTCCCGATGACAACACAGACCTTAATGCCTCAACCTCAAGACATGGGCTTCTTATGAAGCTGCCAGGGGGCACAACTCAATTTTTAAGAGGGGATGGAACGTGGCAAGTCCCGCCCACTGGCGGTGGTGGTGACATTCATTATTCGTGCACACCTCAAAGTTTAAGCCTGACGATAGACAATACCTGGCGAGATATGGACGTGACAGCATATACGAGTGCCAATGCTAAATTTGCAATCTTGATGCTGAAGGGGAGCACTACCAGCACATACGGTGGTGACCTCATGGTTAGAGAAAAGGGTGAAACAAATCCTTGTGGTGAAGTCACATTGAATGGAGACTCGGAACATGACACTGATGAAAATAACAATGTGATTGTCCCCCTGGATTCATCCCAGGTTTTTCAATACAAGGCATTTCGGCAAAATGCCACTGTTGGGTTTAGCTTAAAAATTGTGGGATGGATTGAATAAGGATATTTTATAAATATAGGAGGTTTATTTTATGTCAAAGAAAAAGCCAAAGGTGCCAAAGACCAAATTTGATAAGGACCCGACTTTCATCCCCTTCGGCAAAATCCACAGGAACTATATCCGGGAGGTGTTTATCAGGACGAACCAGGAATTCAATGCAGCTGTCGAGGCTGTCTATGAAGAAATGGGAATCCAGGGCAGGGTGAGCAAGAACCCGGACAGGTACAAAATACGGCCAGATTTCAGCGGAGTCGATATCCTACCGCCGCCTCCGAAAAAAAAGCCACCTAAGAGGAACAAGGAAGAGCTCGAACAAGAGAAGGAAAACAAG
>Ga0180437_10009571_pt1 | contig 11972 bp, 9 predicted proteins | sample SS_ome_4_FD_132410 | JGI IMG/M metagenome (GOLD analysis project Ga0180437, IMG submission 132410) | Hypersaline lake sediment archaeal communities from the Salton Sea, California, USA - SS_3_D_1 metaG | ecosystem: Environmental > Aquatic > Non-marine Saline and Alkaline > Hypersaline > Sediment... | reverse complement strand
TCTCGCTGTCCCAGATGAGGTTGGCGACGATGTCCTCGGCCACGATGGGTCTTCTTTTTTCTGAGCGAATCACGCGGGCCAGCGACACATTTTCCTGGACGTCATAGACCTGGATTTCAGCCTTTCCAGTGCCTGTGGGGGGGATGGGCATACCTTTGTCATAGACTGCAAATGTCAGGCCCCTGTAAACTCCGTCGTCGGTCCCGATATTGAGCTGTATGATGTTGTTCTCAACGGCCATTATTTGCCCGTCAGGCTTGTAGGCCGGAACGTTGCTGTCCGGCGGGGCGTTAATCTTCCACAGGTCGGCCTGCGTGCGCTGCAGTTTCTCTTTGGTCAATCCAAGTTCCGACTGTGTCTTGAGCAATTGCTCATAAGTCTGTTTTTGTTGAGCCATAGCCTCGTCGCGTTCGTCCTGAAGCATCCGAACTTTTTCTTCGGTCGTCTGGTTCAACCGTGCCTTCAGGGTGTTGTAGTCCCGCTCGATTTTGGCGACCTGCTCCATTAACTGTTGTTTCTCCGCCTCTAAGCGATTCTCGGTTTCGGTTGCCTCTGCCTTGACGGCTTCATATTCTTTACGCGTCTGTGCGAGGATCTTGTCCAACTCGCTGAGCTGCTCTATTTTCTGGTCGAGCTTGACGCTGAGGTTTTGTATGATTCGCAGCAGCCCCGCCGTGTTCGGGTCCGTGTCTCCGATATCGTTGTGGTCCTCAGTCAGGGCATTCAGTGCCTCGTTGAGCTGCCGGTCCACGGTCTCTATCTTGATGTCGGCCGAGGTTTCGGGCAGCGGCGATCCGATGATTAAACCCACCGTCTGGTCCAGATAATCCGTCATTTTGCCCAGATAGGTCTGGCCCCTCTTGATGGTGCCGATGCGCGCGGCCCTTTTCTGGAATTGCGAATCGGTAGCCAGCTCGTTTTTTTGCTGCGCGAGCGTGTTTGTTCTCGCCTTCTGGTCCTCCAGTTTATAATAGAAGACCACCGCGGCGACCGCCGCTATCACAAACAGCCCCACAAACGTAACCAGGGCGTATAGCGTACCGCTATTCTGTTCTCTTCTGGCTGGTGGCATCTTTAAGCCTCCTCAGGAATACGGACAAACAAATAGTGCGACCCATTAAACTATATTATCTCGTCAAAAGCCCTTAAAGTCAACAAAAAAGTGCTTTTTGCGTGGTGCAAACCGGCTTCGAGGAGCCGTTTCTTTGGAAAATACGGGCCGGGGGTGCCTTTTTCACAGCTCAGCCAGCAGCCCCGGCAGGTCGGTAATGTCGCGGATAATGTGGCGGGCGCCCCCATCGGGCTCGCAGCAGGGCTCGGTATGTATGCCGGCGGGGCGAATAACGCGGATTGTGGCAAAACCGAGCCTGTTTGGTGCAATAAAGTCCTTCTTCTCGTTGTCGGCGACGTAGGCGGCGTTTTCGGCCTTTACGTTCAAGGTTCGAATCAGCTCTTCGAACCCGACCGACGAGGGCTTCCAGAACTGCCGGCCAAGCTGCTCGGTGTAAATGATACGCTTGAAGTAGTGTTCAATGCCGAGCGCGCCGACTTTTAGCCGCTGAGCCGGCAGAAAGCCGTCGGTAAGCATAGCCAGTGTATAATTTGGCGCGAGCTTATCGAGAACCTTCCTGCTGTCGTCGGGAAGGTTTATCGTGGGGATATAGTTGCGATATACCTCGATAAGTTTGTGGATCAATTGCGCATCAAAGCAGACGCCCAACTGCTCGAGGGCGGCGTTGAACGTTCGCGTGCGATTGCCGCCGCTGAACTGCTTCCACAGCCCGTCAAGGATGCTTTCGGCATTTGGGTATTCGGGCAGGCCGGCCAGATATTGGGCCGCTGCGGCGAAACCGCTGCGGCAATAATCCACCTCGTCGTAGAGTGTGTCGTCCAGATCGAAAACAACTGCTTCTATCATTGCGTCGTTCGGCGTATTGCGTAAGAAACGGACTATGTAATATTGGCTTATCGGCGTATAATGTTATGCGTTGTAAATTGAGATGTCGATGCAAAAATTGGCTGCAGGGGCAGGCCGGTAACAGGGACGGCAGATATGGCTCAGCAGAGATTGCAGAAGATTCTGGCGGCCGCAGGCGTGGACTCGCGAAGGAAATGCGAGGAGCTGATATTGAGCGGGGCCGTCCGCGTGAACGGAAAGGTCGTGGATGACCTGCCCGTCTTTGCCGACGCCGAGAAGGACACGATAACGGTTGACGGCAGGAAGATTGGTGCCCAGCGGAAGGTTTACTATCTGTTGAATAAGCCTAAGGGTGTCATTTGCACCAGCTCGGACCCGCAGGGCAGGCCAAAAGCCATAGACATGGTTCGCTCGGCCCAGCGCGTGTTTTGCGCCGGCAGGCTCGATGCCGATACGACCGGCCTGATTGTCGTCACCAACGACAGCGAGCTGGCAAACAGGCTCACGCATCCGCGCTATGGCGTGGCCAAGACCTACGTTGCGCAGGTCAGGGGCAGGATTGACGGCGCTGCGGCCGAGAGATTGAAGAGCGGAGTGCGACTGGCAGAGGGAAAGACCGGCAGGGCGGCGGTGAAAATACTCAAGCGCAGCCCGCACGAGTCCCTGATAGAGATAAAGATTAGCGAAGGGCTTAATCGGCAGGTCCGCAGAATGCTGGCGAAAGTCGGCCTGCCGGTCAAATCCTTAAAGCGAACTCGCATCGGCAGACTCACCGACCGCGGCCTCGGCGTCGGCAAATCCAGAACTCTCACCAAAGCCGAAATAGCATATCTCAAGAAGGTCACGAGTATTTGACTTCGCATAGGCTTAGAGCCATCCGGCTTACTCTGCTGGCCAGAGGCCTTGCTGGGGCCAGAGCTTCCACTGGAGCCAGTGCTCAGCCAACAGGGAAAAGTCCTTGAAATTTACGATCTTCTGGCCTGAAGGCTCCTCGCCGTAGATCTCGGCGGGCGACTCGAGCGGCACATATCCACTACCCTCGGTTGCAAGCCACGCGACCTCCCCCGCAGACAGCCCACGGTCGTAAACCCGGACATCGTCAATCCTGCCCATGAAGGGGCGCATCATGTCGTCGGCGCGGTTGCCAATGGCCAGACCGGCGGTATCCTGCGAAAGCACAATGGGGCCTATATCTTCTGAGTCCTGAAGCAGGCCGTTTACGTGGCACTTGACCTGCTGGCCGTCATAGCTTCCGGCTATATGGATCCATTCATCCTGCCAGATGTTTGCAAAAGTAAAGTATCTGACTCCGTTGACGTCGCACAAGTGGAAAACGAGTTCGTCGTCATCGGCCAAGAGGATGAATGTTTCGAAGTTATCGGCGCCTTTGACGAGCACGCGGGCTACGAACTGGGGCTGGTCATAATAGATCCAGGCGGACGTGCTTACCTGATGTTGTGGTCTCAGTTCGGGCGTGTTTCCGTCATCGGGCACCAGAGCCCTGCCGCCTGCGAAGTCTATGGCGTAAGCTCCGATTCGGCCGGGAACCCACGAATAGTCGGCCTCCAATGTGCCGGGATTGTTGTAATCGCTGGAGTCGCCGGCGGTGTTGCCGTCGCCTTCGTCAAGTTTCCAGTGACCCAAAAGGTTAGCATCGCAGGGCTCCTGCACTTCGATACCCAAATAAGCGAAGTTGACATCGTGCCTGAGCCAGTCCTGTGTCATTAGCCGCAGGTCCCGCCCATCGACGAAGCAGTCCCCTGTGAGGTCTGCGACGGGGCCGTATTCGCTCTTGCAGATAGCCCGATACAGCCGGATGTCGTCGAAGTAAACGACACCGTTTCCATCAGGCACAGGATCGCGCCTGTTGCCGAAGCCGATATACAGCCGGGCGATGTCTGCAAGATTTACGTCATTGAAAACGGCGGCATAATCGGAGTCATTGAAGTCCTGCAGCGCGATATCCCATCGCTGCCACTGTTGGATTTTCAGGTCGTTCATATCTTCCCCTCGGTAGTCGCCGAAGCGGATTTCCCCATAGAGTCCGTCGCCGTCCTCAATCCCGACGTACATCTGCTCGGTGTCGTTGGTATCGTTATCGCCGCCGCCGTAGAAGAACAGCGTCAATATCTTGACCCCGAGCTGCGTCCAGTCCTGAGGACCGGGACAGTTGCCGCCCAGTATTCGCCGGACCTCCGCATAAGCGTAGTCCTGGTCCCAATAGACAGTGTCATCCGTTTCGTATTCGTATGACATTGCCCGGCTGCCGCTATGAACGGGCGAATCTACAATGCCCAGCCAGGCGCCGGTCTTTTGGCCGTACGGCTGTGAATGTTGGTCATACCAACAATCGAGCAAGTCCTCATTAGACTCGTAAGACTCAAAATCATCTACGACGAGATAATTTGCGGTGGTGAATGTCCAGATGCAGCCTTTCCATGTGTTTGGGCCGTTGACCTCATCGACTCGCCAGAAATAGCCGGTGCCCAGATCGAGCGGCCCGGGGTCATAAAGTTCTTCGCCGAGGTTCTTGATTGCGCACGGGTCGGTCATACTGTTGACGTCTTCCCAGCTTGTACCGAAGAAGACCTTATGCTGGAGCGCATAATCTCCCGGCCTCCAGGTAAGATTAGCGTCAGGAGGGACGTTTACCTCGCTGTCATACGGCGCCGGATTCCAGGCAAGCGCCAAGGGATTCAGAAAGTAGCAACCCATAGCAATGTCGCCTTCTGAGACGGCATAGTCATAGATTCTGAAGTCGTCCATTTTGCCTATTAAGTCGTAACTGTGCCATAACACCCTGCCGATACTGAACGGCGCACCGCGCAGATAAGGGAGGTTACTGTGAACATCATTTGCAGTTGCTACCAGCGCGCAGTCGACGTATATGCTGATTCGGCCCTCCGCTTCATCCTTGAGAAAGATGAACCAGTGCCACTCTCCCGCGCACCAGCAGCGCGGGGCCGGTATATCGCTCCAGTCGCAGACCAGCACGTCGCAGGAATCGTCGCCGGCCCGCCAGAAGATTTGCTCTGCGTATCCGTCAAGCAGGACCTGCATGCGGTAGGCTGGGTTGTAGCCGGTATCGAGGACCCAGTTATCATAATCCTCCACAAAGGCGCCTTTCAGCCATAACGAAACGGTGATTCCGTCATCGATGGGATCAAGAACCTCCGGCAGAAGATCTATCCGCGTGTCATCATCGAAGACGCGGCAGCCGCCCTCGAACCCGCCGTCCGGGTCCCACCCGCTTTCGTCCCCGTCCACCAGCCCATTGTGGTCAAGACCGGAAGAATCTTCTGCAATATATCCGGCACTCTCGTCGAACTTGTACCACAGCAAGAGGTTGGGGTCGACAATGTCTGCCGCAGCGGCCCCAGCCACGAACGCCAGAATTAGCATCATAATTGCGGTTCTGCATCCCATAACGGTCCTCCACAATCTTTCGGCGGGCAGAGTTGGTCCTCTGAGCCTAAATAGGCAGATAGCTGCAAAGTCGTTCCTGCTAACTGCTTGCAGACTAAAAGCCCGGTCCAACTCGCAAACGACAGAACAGAGTATAAATGGCCCAATCGCATACTCTTTCCTCAAGGATATCCACTTTTTGTAGTTTACAGCCCTTTATTGGGAAAGTCAAGAGCGAAATGCGCATTTTTCACGATGGGCGAAGGGCGGGATGCGTGCCACGCCGTGCAGGTTGACTTGCAGGTAAAAAAGCCGGATTTTTGCTTGCAGTAGCGAGTAAAACCCATATACTACGAAGTTCACAATGTCTTGATGAAGTGATTGCTCGCCGGGCAGGGCTCCGGTGGGCCGGCTAAAACAGGAGTGTTCTAGATGTCGAGAGTATGCTATTTTACGGGCAAGCGAACCAGTGCGGGCAGGAGCATCGCACGCCGGGGCAAGGCAAAACACCTTGGCGGCGTCGGCCGAAAGGTTACCGGTATCACCAAGAGAAAGTTCAAGCCGAATATCCAGAAGGTCCGCGCCGTGGTTGACGGCAAGGTCTGCCGCATCAGGGTTTCGGCCAAGGCCATTCGTTTGGGGCTGGTTGAAAAGCCGGCGAAGCGCGATTACAAACCCGCCGAAAAGGCCACCGGCTGACAACAGCGTGCTTCCAACGCGAATTAGAAATGGCGAGGCGGGTCAGGCCTCGCTTTTTGTTTGGTAACTGCACAAATGGCCAAAAAGATTGACAGCGAGCAGGTAAGAAAGGTTGCAAAACTGTCTCGATTGGAGCTGACCGAGGCCGAGATTGAGGAATTTTCGGGCCAGCTAAGCGCAATCCTTGAATACATGGAGAAGATGAACGAGCTGGATACGAGCAGCGTCGAGCCGTTAGCGCATTGTCTGCCGGTGAGCAATGTGTTCCGTGAGGATGTGCCAAAGGAGTCGTTGGGGACGGAGAAGGCGCTGGCGAACGCGCCGGATAAGGATGGCGAGTTCTTCAAAGTGCCCAAGATTCTCGATGAGGGCTCCGGGGCATGAATGTGAGATGAAAGTAACCTGTTGGGCATGTATCGTTCTTCTGGTCTTTTCATGGGTGGGCTGTGAATCGCACACGAAAGGACCGATGCACCAGCGGTCAACGTCGGCGTCCGTGCAGCCCAGGCAAGTGTTAGAGAAGGTGACAGAGGGTGATAGCTATCAATATTTGCTATACCTGCCGGAAGGTTACGGCAGAGAAAAACGTCTCTGCCCCATAATCCTCTTTCTGCACGGCATAGGCAATCGCGGGGACGATTTGGAAAAAGTGAAGACCTCCGGCATCCCAAAGGTAGTGGAACGCGACAAGCGTTTTGATTTTGTGCTCGTTGCTCCGCAGTGTCCGAAACGCCAGTGGTGGTCGAGCGAGCTACTGATAAAGCTCTTGGATGAGGTGGCGACCAAGTATAGGGTTGATACGAGCAGGATTTATCTGACGGGCCTGAGCATGGGTGGTTTCGGGACGTGGAGCCTTGGGTGTGCCTATCCGGAGCGGTTTGCCGCTATCGCACCGATTTGCGGCGGCGGCGAGCCGGATAAGGCGTGCAAATTGAAGGACGTGCCGGTCTGGGCCTTTCACGGCGCCAGGGACGAAACGGTGCCCCTGCGAAAGTCGCAGGAAATGGTCGAGGCGGTCAGGGCCTGTGGGGGCAACGCAAAGTTGACGGTTTATCCCGAAGCCGGCCACGATTCCTGGACGCAGACTTATGACAGTCAGGAGCTTTACGATTGGTTTCTTAAACATCGCAGGAGCAGCAGAGCCGAATGATAGGTGATATATGACAATCGAGCAGCTAAGCGCAAGACAGTTGCGGGATCGGATAGCTACAGGACAGGTCAAGAGTGTGGCGGCGACGGAGGCTGTTTTCGGGGCCATCGGCAAATACGAGCCGGTGGTTGGTGCGTATATCAGCACGTTCAAAGAGCAGGCTCTCGCCAAAGCCAAAGAGGTTGATCAGAGCGTCGCGGCAGGGCAGTCGGTGGGGGCTTTGGCGGGGGTGCCCATTGCAATCAAGGACGTTATGTGTACCACGTTCGGGGCCACGACGTGCGCTTCGAAAATATTGGAGCATTTCCACGCGCCTTATAACGCCACGGCGGTTGAGAAGCTCCTCGCCGCCGACGCCGTCATCGTGGGCAAGACCAATATGGATGAGTTCGCTATGGGTTCGAGCACGGAGAACTCGGGCCTCAGGCGAACGGTCAATCCCTGGGATACGAGCCGCGTGCCGGGCGGCAGCAGCGGGGGTTCGACTGCGGCGGTGGCGGCCGGAATGTGCTCTGCGGCCCTGGGCTCGGATACGGGCGGCTCGATTCGCCAGCCCGCATCGTTCTGCGGCGTGGTCGGGCTAAAACCAACTTATGGGAGAGTCTCGCGGTACGGCCTCGTTGCGTATGGTTCAAGCCTCGACCAGATTGGGCCCGTGACGCGGACCGTAGAGGATTGCGCGTTGCTGCTGAACATCATAGCAGGACACGACCCTGCCGACAGTACGAGCGTGGATGAGAAACGGGCCCCGCTGGTTGATTATCTTGCGAAGCTCGATGAGCCGATAGAGGGCCTGAAGATTGCAGTCGTGCCCGCGTTTAATGCCGGCGCCGATGAGCAGGTGCTAAAATCGATTAGCGAAGCAATTGACGTGTATAAAACTCTTGGGGCCGAAGTGATTGAAGTCGAAATGCCACACTTGGATTATGCGATAGCCGCCTACTATGTCATAGCGACGGCCGAGGCGTCGAGCAATCTTGCGCGCTACGACGGAGTGCACTACGGCCATCGGACTCAAAACCCCGCTGATTATATCGAGGTCTATTCGAAGTCGCGACAGGAGGGATTCGGCAAAGAGGTCAAGCGGCGAATTATGTTGGGTACATACGCGCTTTCAAGCGGGTATTACGACGCGTATTATCTGAAGGCCCTTAAGGTGCGTAATCTGATACGCGCCGATTTCGTCAAGGCATTCGAGAAGTGTGACTGTATTATGATGCCGGTGGCGCCGACCACGGCCTTTAAAATCGGCGAGAAGGTGGACGACCCGCTGCAGATGTATCTATCGGATATTTATACCATAGCCGCTAACTTAGCCGGCATTCCGGGTATCAGCATCCCCTGTGGGTTTGACGGTAACGGGCTGCCCATCGGTTTGCAGATACTTGCCCCGGCCTTCGGCGAACATAAGCTCCTGCGAATAGCAAGAATGTTCGAGAAAAGAACGGACTGGCACGCGAAGAGCCCACTGATTGAGCAGGTTGGCTGACAGAATGAATGGGTTGCAGTACAAGGTTATTGTTGGTTTGGAGATTCATGTGCAGCTTTGCACGCGCAGCAAAATGTTCTGCGGCTGCGCCGTGGAGTTTGGTGCGCCGCCGAACAGCCGGGTGTGTCCCGTGTGTCTTGGGATGCCGGGTGTGCTGCCGGTGATGAACAGGCAGGCAGTGGAGTACGCGGCGATGGTGGGTATGGCGCTGAACTGCCGGATAGCGAACTTCACCAAGTGGGACCGCAAAGGTTATTACTATCCGGACCTGCCCAAGAATTACCAGATTAGCCAGTATGATTTGCCGCTGGCTTCCAACGGCTTTATCGAGATACCGCTGGAATCCGGGCGGACAAAAAGAATCGGGATAATAAGGGCGCATCTTGAGGAGGACGCGGGCAAGAACCTGCACGCGACCGGCAACTTCTCGCAGGTGGATTTGAACCGGACGGGTACCCCGCTGCTGGAGATTGTCACCGAGCCGGATATGAACAGCGCCGCCGAGGTGCGGGCGCTGGCGGTGGAGCTGCAGCGCATTGTGCGGTATCTCGGCGTCTCCGAGGCCGATATGCAAAAGGGCCACATGCGCTTCGAGCCGAACGTGAATCTGATTGTCACCAGGGGCGATGGCGAACATAAGACGCCTATTGTTGAAATTAAGAACCTTAACAGCTTTCGGGCGCTGGAGCGGAGCGTCGAGTACGAGGTGCAAAGGCAGCTCGATGAGTTTGCAGAGACCGGGCGGGTGATGGAGATGGGTAACAAGACCACGCGGGGCTGGGATGATGTGAAGGAAGCGACGGTGCTTCAGCGCGAAAAGGAAGAGGCGCACGATTACCGCTATTTTCCGGACCCGGACCTTGTGCCGGTGCAGTTCTCGGATGAGCGGCTGGCCCAAATTCGCAGCCGCCTTTGCGAGCTGCCCATCAAAAGGCAGATGCGGTATGTCACCGACTATGGCCTGAGCGATTATGATGCCGGCGTTCTTACCGCCGACCGCGCGACCGCGGACTTTTTCGAGCAGGCGGTAGAAGCCGGCGGCGAGGCGAAAAGGCTCTGCAATCTTCTAACACAGACCGGGCTCAAGATGGCGAACGAAAAAGGATGCACCGTCGCCGAGTTGGGCGTGCAGCCGCAAGGACTGGCTAATCTGGCGAAGATAGTGGAAGCCGGGGATGTGAGCGCGACGGCATCGGTAACGATATTCGAGCAGATGGTAAACACCGGCAAAGACGCGCACGTTTTGGCCGAAGAGCTTAACCTTATTCAAAAAAGCGACGCCGGAGAGCTGGAGGCGATTGTTGAGCAGGTGCTCGCGGAAAATGCCAAGGCTGTTGAAGACGTCAAGAGCGGCGGCAAAAAGAGCGGCAAGGCGCGGGGCTTTTTGCTGGGACAGGTGATGCAGAAGACCAAAGGCCAGGCGAACCCAAAGGTAGTCTCTGAAATCCTGGGCAAGAAACTCGGCTGAGACTTCTGTCTGCTGTTTGAAGAACTGTTGAGTAATACGGTGTTGCTGAAGGACGAAGATATGAAGGTGACCAGGAGCAGGGATGTGCCGAAGCAGGCGGTGAATGTGGAAGGTGCACAGGGAGTCGAGATACGGTGGCTTATTTCGAAAGATGACGGGGCGCCGAATATTGCGATGCGGATGTTCGAGGTGCAGCCAGGCGGTCATACGCCTCTGCACACTCATCCGCACGAGCACGAGGTGTTTATAGTAGAGGGCGAGGGTGTCTTTGTATGTGAGGGCGAGCAGTACCCCTTTGGCGCAGAGCACGTGATATTTGTTCCGGGCGGCAAACAGCACCAGTTCAAAAACACAGGCGATTCGATACTGAGGTTCCTCTGTATTATCCCGATATCTGCCGCGTAGCGCCGATATTTCACGGGGTCTCTATCTCAGCATCCGACAATTCCTGCTGAAAAGGGGGGTTATTTTGCTTGACAAGCCCGTCTGGATGGTGTAGGATTAAGCCGACCGCTTTGGAGTCTGTCGTTTGAAGAAACGGTTCACGCCCGCCTTTTGTATCGGCGGACACAGGAGCGGGAGAATAATCAGCACTTGAGAAGTCGTATCTGCACCTTGGCCTTTTCCCCCGCGAAATAGAGGGTTTTTCGTATTAGCCGCGGCTGAGGTTTGGCCGAGGGCTATTTGGGGGGAAGGAGCGTCTTTCTGTGTTAGGAGGATGCGAGAACTCGCGGAGAGGAAAATGCGGGGCGGGGCTCCGTCACCAGGCATCTTCAAGAGGCATTTCAGTAAACCACCGCAAAAACGCGGCCGTGGGTAGTCTCACGGCCGGGGCAGTAACTTACTATGTCGACCCCAACGGCTTGGCCGACTTTAACAGCATCCAGGCAGCCATCGATGACCCCTGCACCGTCAACGACGACGAGATCGAGGTTGCGCCGGGGACGTACTATGAGGCCATTGATTTCAAGGGCAAGGGGGTGCGGCTGTACTCCAGGGACGGTCGGGACGTTACAACGATAGACGCCAGCGGCGCATATCATGCGGTGAAGTGCGTCAGCGGCGAAGACGCCAATAGCATCTTAGAGGGGTTTATCATCACCGGCGGAAACGCCAACGGCCCCGAACCCAACGACCAGCGCGGCGGCGGGATGTTCAACTACACCAGCAGCCCGACGGTGACCAACTGCAGCTTCAGCGGCAACTCGGCCAGCTCGGGCGGCGGGATGTACAACTATCAAAGCAACCCGACGGTCACTAACTGCATATTCAACGGCAACTCAGCCGAGTACGGCGGCGGGATGAACTGTGCAAACAGCAGCCCGACGGTGACCAACACTACATTCACCAGCAACTCAGCTGACTGTGGCGGCGGGATGTTCAACTTGAAAGGCAGTCCGACGCTGACCAACTGCACTTTCAGCGGCAATTCAGTTCATGACTCCGGAGGTGGGATGTCAAACTGGGACAACAGCAGCCCGACCGTGACCAACTGCACATTCAGCAACAACAATGGCTGGGGGATGGAAAACTACGAAAATTGTACCCCAGCGGTGACAAACTGCATCTTATGGGGCGACACTCCAGATGAGATTTACAACTACGCCTCTTCCCCTGTTGTCACCTACTGCGATATCGAAGGTGGCTATGGCGGTTCGGATACCAACAATATCGATGCGGATCCTCTCTTCGCAGATCCCTTAAATGGTGATTTCCATTTGCTTTCCGATTCACCCTGTATAGACGCCGGAACCAACTCGGCCCCAAGCCTGCCGTCCACCGATTTTGAAGGACAGCCCCGCATCTTCAACGGCATCGTGGATATGGGAGCGGATGAGTTCGT
>Ga0180437_10009570_pt1 | contig 11974 bp, 9 predicted proteins | sample SS_ome_4_FD_132410 | JGI IMG/M metagenome (GOLD analysis project Ga0180437, IMG submission 132410) | Hypersaline lake sediment archaeal communities from the Salton Sea, California, USA - SS_3_D_1 metaG | ecosystem: Environmental > Aquatic > Non-marine Saline and Alkaline > Hypersaline > Sediment... | reverse complement strand
TCGTCGACCTTAAATCCATTCAAACCCTCTAATACTTATCAAGAGCATGGTAAAATATAGTTCCTTTAGGAAAAAATCCCTCTTTAAAACAAAGTGGTTTGATATCTTTTGTTTTTTATTTACTGCTCTTATTATCTCAATTACCGCTCTTTACTTTACCAACAAGGATTTTGCAATCGAGTTGAGGCAGGTTAGACAGCCTAAACCAAACCTATTTAATATAGGGATCGATGTATCGCAAACTATTAAGCCAGGTGTTCTTGCTGATTTTAAGAAGGCACTTATATTACGACTAAGAAGCCTTGCTGGAGATAAGAAAGCTCGCTACCATATTTCCCTCTTCGGGACTCCGGGTTGTGGAAAGGAGGCTATTGTCGATATAGTTTCAGCTCCATTTCTAAAAGATTCTGACTCTTTTAATCGAAGTGTTGAGAAAAAGATTACACAGATATCTATTGCAAAAAATACAAAAGAGCAATCTGACACACAGCCCCTGACCACTCCATTATTCTTCTTTCTCGAAAAGATACTTACAGAAAGAGTTGGTGAGCGGGTGATAATCTTATCGGATCTAGTGAATGATGATAAAGGTTGCCAAAAGCAATATTCTCTTCCCGTAAAAATAATAAAAAATTTTGGCATAAATAAAGATGGCCAGATTATTTTTTTATATTCTACTCCGTATCTACCAGGCAAATATACTACTCCCGAGATCTATGAAAAATTGATTACTAAACAGGAAAATTTTATTAAGGAGATAAAGAAACTTAGTAGTCAGGGTAAGGTGAGGGTATTCTTTTACCATATTCCAGATAATCCACAGAAAAGGCTACTTTTTTTGAGATCGAAATTACAAAATTCTATACCAGCAACTACCTTCGAGGTTATTTGGGAAAGGGTTTCTAAAATGATTAACACTATCATCTGTGCTGTGAGGGGGTAACAAATGCACCTTGAATTTATTAAGGCAAGAGATTTACCAGATGCCTGGTTTCAGTGTGTTTATCAGATACTCGACACTGGAAGGACATACACAATAGATAGGGGAAGCTATGAAGGACAGAAAAGGATTGAGTTTGACTATATAACAGTACACATAAAATATCCAGGCAAAAGACCGCTACTGCCCGACATCCCTCCCGCTTTAGGAATACCTAATCCGGTAGACAATGATTACCTTGATCAATACCTTCCATACCTTATGACCTCTATAAAAAAGGAAGGGGAAGAGTATACATATGGGGAATATCTTGAACCACAAATAAAAGAAATTATAAGGATGTATAGGGAAGATGGCCATGGTACAAACCAGGCCTATATGACAGTAGGCAATCCAGAAACATTATATCTCAGCGATCCCCCCTGTCTCAGAGGGATCGATACCAGAATCAAGGAAAATAAGCTCCACTTTGTCGTCTATTTCCGCTCATGGGATCTGTGGAATGGATTTCCAGCTAATTTAGGTGCCATTCAATTGTTGAAGGAGTATATGGCTGAGAGCATAGGTGTTGAAGATGGGCAAATCATAGCTGCAAGTAAAGGCCTTCATCTTTACGATTATATCTGGGAATTAGCAAAATTACGGACTATGAAATCAGGGTAATGTCAGTAGTCCGTTATCAGTAGTCCGTTGTGTTTGTAATTCTAATTACTTAGGTTAAATATAGAAATTATCATCTTTGTAGCTATTTCGTTGAATTAATTTGTTTTTTGTTATTTCCAATGGGCAGATTACAACTCATAACAGACACCACCAATTTTAAGCTCTTAGCTTATAAAGATAGGCGACGATGATAAAGGTAGATCTCAAGGATTTGGATCTGAGTGAGACAAAGGCGCATGTAGAAAAAATCGGACTTGAAACCTATAAGGCAGAACAGATCAGGCAATGGGTATTTGGCCACAAGGTTACATCATTCGAGGGAATGACCAATATTTCTAAGGAGTTAAGGAGCTATCTCAGCTCCTCTTGCATTATAACCCAGCTAAAAATTACTAAAATCGACATCTCTCGTGATGGCACTAAAAAGGTCTTATTTGAACTTGAGGATGGTAACAGGATTGAATCTGTTCTTATCCCTGAAAGGAATCATTTTACCGCATGCATATCATCCCAGGTTGGGTGTGCTATGGGATGTAAGTTTTGCCTTACTGCCAGGCAGGGATTTATCCGGAACTTGAAGAGTTCTGAGATAATAAACCAGGTCATCCAGATTAGGGAATTGCTCGATCAACCAGAAAAACTTACAAACATTGTTTTTATGGGCATGGGTGAGCCATTGGCCAACTTCGAGGCTGTAAAAAAGGCGGTCAATAATATAATCTCTCCTGGTGCCCTTAATTTTTCTCGCCGTAGGGTGACTCTTTCTACCTGTGGTCTTGTACCGGAAATTGAAAGGCTTGGCAAAGATTTTCCAATCAATTTGGCTGTTTCCCTGAATGCTGGCGATGATAAAACGAGGAACATGCTTATGCCAATTAATAAAAAATATCCTTTAACGAGTTTAATAGAAACACTTAAGCATTTTCCCTTACATAAGGGCAGGAGAATTACCTTTGAATACATCCTTATAAAGAATATTAATGATAGGCTTAGTGATGCTACTAACGTGGCGAGACTCCTTAAAAATCTTAGGGCAAAGATAAACCTGATTCCATTCAATCGATATGATGGGAGCCCCTTTGAGGAACCTGATGAAAAGCGAATTCTCGCCTTTCAGGACGAGCTAATAAGAAAAAACTATACTGTTATGATCAGAAAAAGCAAGGGGGTCGATATCTCTGCTGCCTGCGGGCAATTGATAACAGCTACGTAGAGTCCTTCGATAAACACTGACTCTCAGTCTTTCACAGTATTCACCTCTATTTTAACCTCGCCGAACTCTACCGGGTCCCCTGGAAGGTTTCCTTTTTTCTCTGTAATTTTCACTCCCCTGGTCTTCATGCCAACTTCTAGTGAACCAGTCTTCACCATGTAAATACCTTGAGATGGAATGAGATCCAACTCCCCGAGCTGGGTAGTAGAGGCATAAAGGGTAATGCTCTCCAATCCCAGAGGTGGGCTTACTTTCAGTTCAAATCTGTCTCTCCCAGAAGGTATTTCATAAATGACACCACCATTGAAATAATTTTCACTCCTGTAAGGATTAGGAATGAGTTGGATGAGATGGTCCGCTGCATCATGGTAAATAATTTTGGCAAAAAAGGGCTTGTTGCCTTTAAGATATATCTTTATTTTCTCACCAATTTGGTATTGTTTCTTGTCAGTCCAAAGTTTCACTGCAAGAGGTGCATTAGGGTCTTCAAGAAGGCTTTTTTCCTTGAAAACTTTCCTTAGAGAATCTGGGTCAGGGGTAACCTCAGCCTTGATCCTTACCTTATAGCATTCACCAGCATACTCAGTTTTGAACCATCCTTTCTCCATTTCTTCAATAACGCTCACCTTTGCCTGGGCATAGGCATTTATAATGTCTGAGCTCACGATGGCATTTTTTACTTCTGTCTCACTTTTTATATGTGTGAGAGCCATCTCTGCGGCTTTTCTTTTTGTCTCAGCCATGGCCAGTTCCCTGGTCTCCTTTCTGGATTTATCCTCTCCCATACAGGCATGACCCTCTGCTTCCAGTATTACCGAGTTCTGAACATCAAGGTTCTCCATCTGGGCCCAGGCCTGAAAACTCCCCAAAAAAAGCCCAGCACTTACCACAAAAATCCACCACCTCATCATCTTTTACCCCCATTTAGTTTAAAGCTAAAGCTCCCTTATCATACATAAACCTTGTCATTTTCCTTCTCTTTTTAAAAAAACTTCCTTTTGGAAAAATTTAGAAAATATATTTAGCTCCTCTTAAACTATTCCTTACATACCTGTTTAAATCTCTCAATCAATTATGCCTAAAACCAAACGCCCTTCCACAATTCCCTTTTTAACAGGGTGTTGCTCTTGACCAGTAGCTTGAGGTACGTGCTTGGATACATAGCTATACGCCTCATCTACAGTGACTGCTCCGTCTTTGTCAGTGTCTGCCTCTCCTCGAAGCCCTTTAAGCAAAAAATAGGTAAAAACCCCATGATGAAGTTTCTCATCCTCACTGCTGACCTCATTGGCTCCACTGGCTGTCAATATAACCCTACCTTTCCCGCCTGCAATTCGATCTAAAAAGGCATCAGAGATATTTGCCCGCATTCCTGTCACATTAATAGTTCTGCCCCCACTTGCACCGCTGTAGCAAGAGTCAGCAATGAAGATTAAGCGTTCTGACCGTATCCTGTTGAAGATACGTGAAATCTCCTCCATAGGTAATGCTGTGGCATAAAGGTCCTTTGGATCAGCATCATAGGGAAGAAGGTACTTCTCTAGCCCATCGCCATCTGGACTCATCACATCTTTTTCCGTTGCTCCGTGACCGGCAAAATAGATGATAACCATATCATCCTTGCCTGCTTTATTCTTTAAATGGGTCCCAAGGATACTTCTTACCTTGGTAAGGTTAACCTCCTGGTTTAAAAGCAGGGTAACATTTTCAGCAGGTATATGGTTGGAGTGTACTAAATGATCATAAAATGCTCGCGCATCATTCACAGCATAGTGTAGCTTGCGAACATGTGGATAGTTGTTTACTCCAATGACTGCAGCCCATATGTTTTTACGTATCTCAACTTTATGAACTGTGAGTATCTTCTCACATGAAAGGTCATCAGAGTCAATGGCACGTAACTTAATTCTATTTTCCCCTCTTTCAAGCGGGATTCGCTCACTAAAACTAAGACGTTTTAAATAACTCTCTCCTTTCACCATAACACCCCGGCCTATCTTCTTTTCTATAGGCCTGTTATTAATGAATATTTCTAGTCTCTCTAAGCCTTGTCCATCTTCTGCAACTCCGGAAAGTTGGATTATATTAGCTTCCACCTTACTACCATCTTTTGGTGAAGCAATGACAATAACAGGGGGAGTTTTTGAACCATGCTCTAATTTAGCTAACAGATTTTTTTCCCTCACTTTTTTTTCTGCAAGTTCTTTGCTGAGTCGGTCTGCCTTTTTTCTCTCCTCCTCAAATTTCTTTTTCATTTCTTCCAATTGGGCAAGGGTTTGGGTTAGTTTTGACAGTCTTGTCTCGAGCTCTTCAACCTTCTCTTGCCTTTCTAACACTCCTGTAGTGGACTCGAGTTGCTCCTTCTCTCTCTCAGGTTCTTCTTTCAATTCCTGTAACTCTTTTCTTGTCTTCTCTATTTCTTTTGAGGCTTTCGTTTCAGCGAGATATAGCTCTTTATAGCTGTTGGCTTGGTTAAATGCATCAATAATAGCCTTGTTCGTGGGGTCTTTCTCTTTCATCTTCTCAAAAAAATCAGTAATCTGAACCCAATCCTCTCTTCCCCAAACAATAATATCCACACTGAAAGACCCAGTGTTATTATCATAATATTCAGGATTCAAGGGTCTTCCATAGAGATCAACATCTCCATCTCTAATTCCTAAAAATAGATCTCCTCTCCAATGAGAGTTGGTTGTAAAAGCATTTGTAAGCCACAATGGGGTTTTATAAGGTACATTGCCAATCCTCATCATAAATGGCCAGGCATGTTCCGGTCTCACATCATGATACTTATAGAGAGGGGGTGCACCCCGTGGCCATAAATCAATACTCCCCGTTGCTAAAATGGAATAAACATCACCTTCATTAAAGTATATCCCTGTATTTCGCATACCAGGTCTGTTCCCATAAAGGGTTATATGCTTATATTCTTTGATTATGGGTGGTAGAGATTCCGGCATCTTAAGAATGGGTTTAGAACACCCAGTGATCAACAAAAAAGAAGAAATAAAAAGATAACAAAATGATAAAATAAATCTATGCCATTTCATTGAATATAGCCCCTATACTTTTTTCTTTTGAATATAGCAAACCAATATGGCTTTACAAGGAAAATCAGGTTGGTTTTAAGTCCCCAGGTACTTTGTATGTGCTAATTACCTCGTCAAATCCTTTAGCCTGATATCCCCTAAGAATTCATTAATGGTTTGGATTTTTAAGGACTTATTGAAGCAAACAGACAGTTTAACAGTATCATTTATTATATAATCTTTAAATGCTAATGTTCAAAACAAATCTATCACATTTGTACACACTTAACAAGGCAATCAAACACCAAAATCACCATTCGGTCTCCTTACAATTTCCCATTCCATATTCTTTCCCGATTTCTTAAGCAATACTACTCACTATCTCATGACTATAACGTGATTTTAGGAAGAGAATCCTTGCCACTATTCCCGATAAATCTTTACTTGACACATGGTGCTTTTTTTCATAAATTTTTTTGAATTCCATATTTTTTAATCAGGGAACATTAACCAGAGGATTGCCTATGAGAAAACTTTTTCGTTTCCTGCTCTTTCCATTCCCCATCGCTTTTTTTTTAATCTTCTACACCCTCTCCTTCGCTACTACCCGTGGCATCAAGGTTACTTCCAAAGAAGGACAGAACTTATATTTTTATAAGGACTACCACGCCCTCGTGGTAGGAATTAGTAACTATGAGAAATGGCCAAAACTTCCCAACGCAGTGAATGACGCAAAAGAAGTAGCAGCAAAGCTTAAGGAATTGGGCTTTGAAGTGAAGATAGTGTTGGACCCGACATCCCGAGAAATGAAGACGGTCTTAAGTGAGATGGTGTATAAGATGGGTCGTGAGAAGAACAGGGCTCTTTTATTTTACTATGCCGGTCATGGTGAGACAGAGTCCTTGGCTGACAAAACCAAGATGGGATATATCATCCCCAAGGATTGTCCTCTTCTAGACAAAAATCCCATGGGGTTCGCCACCCATGCCATCAGCATGAGGGATATTGAATCCGCCTCTATGAGGATCAGATCCAAGCATGTGGTGATGTTATTTGACTCCTGCTTTTCTGGCTCTCTTTTTGCCTTGGTACGAGCAGTACCTCATGATATCACGGAAAAGAGTGCATTGCCGGTACGCCAATACATCACTGCTGGGAGGGAAGACGAACAGGTGCCGGATAAGAGCATGTTTAAACGATGCTTTCTGGTTGGTCTTGAAGGCGATGCAGACCTGACTGGTGACGGCTATATCACCGGCTCTGAACTGGGGATGTATCTTTCAGACAAGGTCGTCAACTATACCCACCGCAGGCAACACCCTCAGTATGGCAAGATCAATAACCCGGATCTGGATAGAGGGGATTTTATCTTTGTGCCCTTAAAGGTTCAACGCAAGGAAATGGCGAAAGAGAAAAAGCGCCAGGATGAAAAATCTGCCATTGCTGAGGAACTCAAAAGATTGCAAGAGGAAAGAAAAAAGAGTGAGGAGCTTGTAGAGCAGATGAAGCGCCTTCTCGAAGCCAAGTGGCAGTCTGAGGATAAGGAAAAAGAAACTTTATCTGAAAAGAAAGAGTTAGAAAACAGACTCAAACAAACAGGGGAAGGTCGGCACGTTAATAAAGCACAGATGGATGCTAAGGCAAAGGAATTGGCCTCTCAGCTTCTGGCCTCTCAAGAAAAACTGCGGAGGGATGCTGCCGAGAGAAAGGCCTTGGAAGAAGAGCTGAAAAGATTAAAGGCTGAAAGACAAAAGCAGGCCCTTATCCTCAAAGAATTGCAAGATAAACACATCCAAGAAAAGCACTTAGCCTCTATTCCCAAAGCGGTAACGGATGCCAAAATCAATACGGTAAACTTGAGAGATATCCCAAAAGGATTATTTAAATCTCATGTAACGGAGATTATTAAAAAGTACCATTTCTTTGACAAAAACATCAACAAAGAAGGAGATTTTCCCAATGATTTCGTTGATAATGGCAATGGAACTATAACTGATCGAGTTACGAAACTCATGTGGGAGAAAGGAGGATCCTCATCACTCGTTTCCTACAGGAATGCAAAGGAATACATATCACGCCTAAATAAAAGAAGGTTATTGGGATATGATGATTGGCGCATTCCCACTCTTGAAGAGTTATGCTCACTGCTAGAGCGGGAGAAAAATGAAAGAGGCCAGCATATTAGCCCTCTTTTCAAGGATACACAGTCAAAATGTTTAAGTGCAGACCGTTTTGCTGAAAGTCGTTATGTAAAATCATGTGGTATCCATAATATTGTAAATTTTACTAAAGGTGAAATTGAGGAAAGTGCAACGGAAAATATTGGAGACGCTTGGTGTCAACGTCTATCAGTGTTTTTTTATATAAGAGCAGTGAGAAGCATCAAAGGGCTGCAAAATGAACAGGGTCAAAAAAAGCGCTTAGCCTCCATTCCCAAAGCGATAACGGATGCCAAAATTTATAGGGTAAACTTGAGAGATATCCCAAAAGAGTTAATGCAATCTGATATTAAAAAGATGATTAAGAAGCGCAATTTCTTTGTGAAAGACCTCAATGAAAAGGGTGATTTTCCTAATGATTTTGTGGATAATGCCGATGGGACTATAACTGACAGAACTACAGGATTGATGTGGGAGAAGGGAGGATTTTCATCAACCCTTTACTATTGGAAAGCAGAGAAATATGTATCAAGCCTAAATAAAGAAAAGTTCTTAGGATATGATGACTGGCGAATTCCCACCCTTGAAGAGTTGTGCTCGCTCCTGGAGCAAAAGGTGAACGAAAGAGGACAGCATATTAGCTCTCTTTTCAAAGATACACAGTCAAAATGTTTGAGTGCAGACCGTTTTGGGGGAGGAAGTAATCCAAATTTTTGCGTTCCCTATAACATTGTCAATTTTAGTAAAGGTAAAATCGATGAAACCGCAACTGAAAATGTAGGATCCACTTATTGTCAATCAGTATATTTTTATACAAGAGCAGTGCGAAGTATCAAGTAATACGAAATTATCTTGTTAATAATTCTTGAACTCAACTCATAATCGTAACACGACAAAGTGGTTAAGGATAAGGGTTAACTGCGGCATTATACTCATGCAACAGCGCGAAGGTAAAGAACTGGCGAGGAAGTTCTCAGAGGAAAGGAGCTACCTACAACTCGTAAAAGTTATTGTTAATCAGATAATTCTTACCTTTTCCTTTCCTCTCCAGCCGGAGTACTCTCAGAGGGGTTAATTTTTATTGAAATTAATTCAAGAATTTTGGGCTTCCTTTGATCTCAAACCCCCCTTTTGAAAGTGCCTTAATAAACTGATCCACACTGGCTTTCTTTTCATCAAAGAAAATTTTTACAGAAGAATCCTGATAATCAGCATCTGCCTTATATACTCCGTCAATTTTTTCAAGTATATACCTTATACTTGCTGCTGTACCGGGTCAGTCACACGTAGGAACGTTTAATTCGACAATTCTGGCATTTCCCGGAATAGGTTTTTGGGCAGCACATGAGAGCACTAACATCCCTAACAGCAATATAATTACAATACCTATATTTCTTTTCATAGTAACTCCTCTGTTTAAAGTTGATTTGTTACGGTTTCGCCTTTTCTTGTTCCCCTCGCTTACCTTGAGCAATAACTCAGGCTTTTTTAGATAAAGCGGAATCCAAACGCGCTAAGGCACAATGAAAAGCCCTAATTATTATTCATATTCAGCTCTTTGGTATTGTCAAGAAAAAACTTCAAGCCTACTGAACTCATTTATTAAATAATAGGGCTTATACATAAAGAGCTCAAATTATACGCTCCTTACAAGGATCAGAGCACACAAACAGGGTAATCTCATTGGAGCATATTTTAATCATCGCATGATCAATGTGGAGAGTGTGAGGCCAAATCAGGATCTAATTGTAGCTCATTTTGGCAGCCGTTACCGAGACGGATCAAGATTCTTCCTCCCGAAATCTTGGCTCATCATCAATATAAAGAGGTGACAGTATATCATATACATACATCGTCGTCTCATCAACCGATTTGATGACCACATGGCTGCAGGCACAAAACAGATATCCATAGAATTGATCACCCGGTCCCACTATCCTCCAAAGTCGTGGATCAAACTGAATGTAGGTTCGAATCCAACCGATGAGTGCTGACAATGTTTCCTTATCTTCTACCTTGATCCACTTATCGCCTGTCAGAATTTTGTCGTCATTTTTCGGATCAAACATGATACCTGCTGCCGTACCAACAGACAAACCAGCATAATAGATGGTGTAATCCTGCCAATTTGTTTCTAACTCCTGAAGGCTGATCTTCTCCTCGTGTCTGGGAAGTACCCTGATTTTTCCATAGCCTTTGAGCTGTGCACATCCATAGATGAGAAATACCAGAACAATAACAATTAGTAATGAATATAAAAAATTTCTTGATTTCATGACCTTTTCATTTCAATCATGCGTAATCTTGCTGACCGTATCTAAAGATAATCAGCAAACATTGTATTGCAATAGTTTTTTAAAAATTTTTGGTTTAAAATGGTATCAGACCATATAGATTGAATAGAAGCATCTTTGTGTCAATGAGTGTACTATTATGCGAGAATAAGTCGAAATATAAAGTGATAAGAAATTAACCATTCAATAATGTATCTAATTTGAGATTAAAGCAATAAAAAAGGTCTTACCTGTAAAATCTCGGTAGACCTCTTTTTTCATGGTGGGCGGTATGGGATTTGAACCCATGACTTCCACCGTGTGAGGATGGCACTCTCCCGCTGAGTTAACCGCCCAAATATATACCTACAGGTAAATTGATACTATAGTAAAAAAGTATTTGCAAATAAAATTAATCAAGCCCAACTGATTTACGTAAGGCCTTTACCTCCACATTCTTAAGGTGCCGGTATTTTCCAACCTTTAGGCCGCCTAAGTTAAGATTACCATACCTTATCCGGGTAAGCTTTATAATTTTATGCCCAACAGCTTCACACATCCTTCTTATTTCTCTGGATCTACCTTCAAAAATCGTAATCCTTACTACACTTCTACCATGTTGTATCTCTATTATCCTCACACGAGCTGGATTAGTTGGCCCATCACCAAGAATAACACCCTTTTTTAATTTCTCAACTGACGTATCTGAAATAGAACCTTCAACAATCACCTTATATGTCCTTGGGATATGGAATTTTGGGTGCATGAGTCTATAGGCAAACTCACCATCATTTGTAAGAATTAAGAGCCCGGAGGAATCAAAATCAAGACGTCCAATAGGATAAATCCTCTCCTTAACATCTTTAACCAGATCCCGGATGATAGGCCTTCCTTCTGGGTCGTGCAGGGTACTCACATAGCCAAATGGTTTATTTAAAAGTAAATAGGTTTTTTTCGGAGGATCAGGGATAGGGTGACCATCAACGTTTATTGAATCTACTCCCCATACTGCCTTTGAGCCAACTCTCTTCTCCACCTGCCCATTAACCGTTACAAGACCTAAAGATATAAGTTCATCGGCCCGTCTTCTGGAGGTAATACCGGCTATAGCGATAATCTTGTTCAACCGCTCCTTTTTTCTATCATCCTTCTTCTCCATCACTTAGCTCTTCTATCTCTTTTAGAGTGGGAAGGGAGGAGAGATCCTTTAAATCAAAGACCTCGAGAAACCTTTTTGTTGTACCATAGATTATTGGCCTACCAGGCAAGGATTTTCGGCCCATAATCCTAATCAATCCTTTTTTGAGTAACATCTTTAATATACCGCCTATCTCTACACCTCGTAGCCTTTCAATTTCTTGACGTATAATGGGTTGTTTATATGCAATAATAGTTAATGTCTCCAGGGCTGCCTTACTCAATCTGGATTGGGTTGACATAAACATATTAGCAATGTACGGCCTAAACTTAGCCAGAGAGCGAAACTGGTAGCCTTCAGCAACCTCCTTGATAAGGAAGCTCCTTTTCATTGTTTCGTATTCACCTTTAAGCTCTTTGAGCACCTTCTTTATATCTTTAAGATCTTTTCCTGGAAGCAGATCTCGGATTTGGCGAGGGCTTAGAGGTTCACCAGATGCAAAAAGAAGCGCTTCTATTATTAATTTTAGGTGATTATCCATACAAAATGTCTAAAATGA
>Ga0180437_10009567_pt1 | contig 11975 bp, 12 predicted proteins | sample SS_ome_4_FD_132410 | JGI IMG/M metagenome (GOLD analysis project Ga0180437, IMG submission 132410) | Hypersaline lake sediment archaeal communities from the Salton Sea, California, USA - SS_3_D_1 metaG | ecosystem: Environmental > Aquatic > Non-marine Saline and Alkaline > Hypersaline >... | reverse complement strand
TTGAGCTATAACAACCGAACTTATTAAAAGACCTAAAACTATTGAAAATATTATTAGTTTTTTCATATATTTTTCTTTATTATCCTTTTTCAAGAGGAAATTGTCAAATCTTTTTTTCTATTTCTTGCTTCGCTTTTGCAATAAACTTTTCTATTTTCATTTTGCCTAAGTCCTTGTTTCTGCTTCTTACTGAAACAGTATTTTCTTTCATTTCCTTGTCTCCGACAACCAAAAGGTAAGGGATTTTCTGTGTTTCTCCTTCTCTTATCTTTTTCCCTACTGTTTCTGCTTCTGTTTTTGCTTCCACCCTTAATCCTTTCAGGTTTTCTTTTACTTGTTTGGCATATTGCCTGTGGCTGGAGCCAACTGGAATAACCCAGGCCTGAACAGGGGAGAGCCATAAAGGCAGAGCTCCTTCGTAATGCTCTATCAGGACAGCGATAAACCTGCAAATACCACCTAATAAAGTGCGATGGAGCATAATAGGGGTTTGCTTTTTGCCTTTTTTGTCAATGTAGGTCATTTTGAATCTTTGAGCTAGATTCATATCAAGCTGCAGGGTAGAGCATTGCCACTCTCTGCCAATTGCATCTTTTATTTTTATATCAATAGCTGGACCATAAAATTTTGCTTCTCCCACATCCCTGATATACTCAAGCTTGTTTGCCTTTAACACCTTTTCCAGGATTTTTTCAGTAAAGTCCCAGGTTTTATCATCTCCAATGTATTTCTTTTTATTTTTTGGATCTCTTACGCTCAAATAAACAGCATATTTTTTAAAGCCAAAGTCTGCTAGCATTTTTCTTGTGAATTTCACAACACCAGTTAATTCTGCTTCAAATTGTTCTTTAGTACAGACTAGATGGGCATCGTCTTGAGTAAATCCTCTTACCCTGGTCAAGCCGTGCAGGACTCCTGATTTTTCATAACGATAGACCTGAGCCCATTCTGCCCATCTAAAAGGAAGTTCTCTATAGCTTCGTATTTGAGAATTATAGATTTTGACATGAAAAGGACAGTTCATGGGCTTTAGCTGGTAAAGCTCTTTCTCTACTTTCATGGGCCCGTACATATTTTCTTTGTAAAAACCAGTATGGCCTGAAGTTTGCCAGAGTTTTAATCTTCCAATATGAGGAGTTTCCACTAATTGATAGCCATTTTGCAAATGTTCTTTAATCCAATGCCGCCTGATGAGCTCTCTTAAGAGAGCGCCATTGGGATGCCATAAGATTAAGCCAGGCCCTACTTCTTCATCAAAAGAATAAATTCCCAGCTTCTGACCTAAAACCCTATGGTCTCTTTTTTCAGCTTCTTCCAATTGCTTTAGATATTGCTTTAATTCCTTTTCTGTTTCAAAAGCAATACCATAGATTCTGGTCAGCATTTTGTTTTTCTCGTTTCCCTTCCAATAAGCTCCAGCCACTTTGGTGAGCTTAAATGCTTTTTCATTTAGTTCTTTGGTTGACTTGACATGAGGTCCTTTGCAAAGATCTGTAAATTCACCAGAAGTATAAACAGAAATCTTGCCTTTTAGCTCTTTTATCAAATCAAGCTTAAAAGGCTGTGATTTGAATATTTTTTTAGCTTCTGCTTTGGAAATGGATTTTTTTTCAAACTTTAAATCCTTTTTAATCAATTCCTTCATTTTCTTTTCTATTTTTCCTAAATCAGAATCAGATATTTTCAAATTATCAAAATCATAATAAAAGCCGTTTTCTATGGCAGGTCCAATGCCAAACTTGACCTTTGGATAAAGTTGTTTTACTGCTAAAGCCAGAATATGGCTTAAAGAATGCCTTTTTATTTCTATTTTCATATTTTAAAAGCCCCTTTTCAGGGGTGTTTCTGCTTTTTTACAACAAAACCACAGAAAGACCCCTTTAGGCCCTGGTTGTGGTTGTTGTTGTGGTGTTTTTCCGCATTGTTCCAGTTTAAAGAAAGGGGAATGATTTGTCAAATGCGTTTGTGGATTAGGCCTCTGTTATTATCTCTTCAACAGAATTGGCTATTATTTTTGGCTCTCCGCTTCTGGTGTCTTTTTTTCCAGAAACAAACACAATCTTGTTTTCTTGAAAAACATCAGGGTTTGATTCTAAAAGAGAGGGGAAGATAATGACTTCTGCTCTGTCTGTTAAGTCCTCTAACTGCATGAAAAGCATGGGCTGTCCTTTTTTAGTGAGAATTTTTTTTATGGAAGAAATTATTCCACCGACCCTTATATTGCGGCTGTAAATAGCCCCTTTCATCTCTCTTAAGCTCATTGTTCTTTTTTGCAATATTTCCCTTACTTTTTCTAAAGGATGGGAAGAGATGTAAAGGCCTAAAAGCTCTTTTTCCCAGAGCAGTTTTTCTTCTGTTTGGGCTATTTTTGCTTGTTTTAGAGACAGCTTAGGACTCGAGGCCTTAACAACATCGAACAAGCTTGTCTGTTGATTCGAGTTTGCTTTTCTTATCTCTCTGTTAAACTCAAGTATTTCTTCTAAATTCTCTAAAAGCTTGTTTCTTTCTTCAAATCTGTCAAAAACCCCTGCTTTTATCAAGCTTTCCAAGGATTTTTTGTTAAAGTCCTTAGTGTTGATTCTAGAGACAAAATCAGAAAACGACTTGTATTTTCCGTTCTTTTTCCTTTCTTCAATAATGCTGGTGACAATATTGCCGCCCACATTCTTAATAGCTAAAAGCCCGAATCTTAATTTGTTTTCTTTAGGGATAACAGAAAAATTGTGGAAGCTTTCATTAATGTCTGGTGGTAAAACCTCGATTTCCATTTCTTTGCATTCTTCTATTAAAAAAGATATCCTTTCAAGGTTGTCTTTGTCTGAAGTTAAAAGGGCTGACATAAACTCAACAGGGAAGTGGGCTTTTAAATAGGCGGTTTTGTAAGCAATCATAGCATAAGCCACAGAATGGCTTCTGTTGAACCCGTATTGAGCAAAAGGCAAAATCCATTCCCAGATTTGTTCTCCTATTTCCTTTTTAATGTTATTGTTCATTACCCCTTTGATGAACTTTTCTTTTTGCTCTATTAGCAAGTCGTGAATCTTTTTTCCTACTGCTTTCCTTAGGACATCTGCTTCTGATAAAGAAAAACCAGCAATGTCCCTTGCGATTCTCATCAATTGTTCTTGGAAAACACAGATTCCTTGAGTTGTTTTTAAAATTGGCTCTAATCTCGGATGAAGATATTTTACTTCTTTTTTCCTATGTTTTCTATTGATATAGTCGGGAATAAACTGCATAGGGCCTGGCCTGTAAAGGGCAACCATGCTCACAATATCCTCAAAACAAGTTGGTTTTAGCTCTTTTAAGTATCTTTTCATGCCAGATGATTCTAATTGGAAAACACCTGTTGTTTTTGCTTCCTGGAAAAGCTTGAATGTTTTTTTATCATCAAAAGGAATATTGGAAAGGTCAATATTCTTGCCCCTCACTTTATATATCCTGATTAAAGTGTCTTCAATAATAGTAAGGTTTTTTAAACCCAAGAAATCCATTTTCAAAAGACCCAAGTCCTCAATGGCATGCATTTCATACTGGGTGACAATATTTTGGTCATTTTGGGTGGGAAATTGCAATGGGACAAGCTCGTCCAAAGGCTCTTTTGAGATAACTATTCCGCAAGCATGAGTTGAAGCATGCCTGGCGCAGCCCTCTAACTTCATTGAAAAATCTATTAGCTTTTTTGCTTCTCTGTCTGTGTTGTACAATTGTCTGAATTCAGCCACATTGTCCAGAGTTTGTTTTAGAGAATGGCCAAAAGGAATCATTTTAGCTGTTTTATCGCAGAAATTGTAAGCTAATCCCATGGCTCTCCCAACATCTCTAAGAGCGGCTCTGGCAGCCATTGTTCCAAAAGTTATTATTTGAGCTACGTGGTTTCTGCCGTATTTTTGAGAGACATATTCAATAACTTCATCTCTTCTTCTGTCTGTAAAATCCAAATCAATATCAGGCATGGAGATTCTGGCAGGATTTAAAAACCTTTCAAAAAGAAGTTCATACTTTAAAGGCTCCACTTCAGTGATATTTAACAGAAAAGCAACCAAAGACCCGCCAACAGAGCCCCTTCCAGGTCCCACCACTATTCTATTTTTTTTAGCCCAGTTGATAAAATCCTGGACAATTAGAAAATAGGAGGCAAAACCCATTTTCTTTATTACAGAAAGCTCGTATTCTAATCTTTGTTTAGCTTGTTTTGAGCTTATTTCTTTAGCTTTGGCTTTTAACCCCTGATAACAGAGCTCTTTTAAATACTGGTCCGGGTCTTTGTTTTGGGGAGTTTCAAAATGGGGGAGCTTTACTTGATTTAGTTTGAAATCGAAATTACATTCTTGTTTTATCTTTTCTGTGTTTTCAATTGCCTCAATTATTCCTTTTTTCTTGCAATATTCAATCATTTGTTCTTTGGTTCTTAAAGAAAAGTCGTCTGCTTTCATGGTTAAGCGTTCCGGGTCGTCCTTTTTAGCTCCTGTGTTAATCAGCATTAGAATGTCTTGAGCTTCATTGTCTTCTGGTTTTAAGTAATGTGAGTCATTGGTCATTACAAGAGGAATGCTGAGTTTCTTGGAAAGCTCAATAATGCCGTTGTTGGCTTTTTCTTGGCCTTTAAGATGGGGATGGTCTTGGACCTCTAAAAAGAAATCCTTTCCAAAGATTCTTTTATATTTGAGGGCCTGTTTTTCTGCTTCTTTTAAGTTCCCGCTGATGATTAGCCTTGGGATTTTACCTTGGATGCAAGCAGAAAGAGCAATAAGGCCTTCCGAATGCTTTTCCAGGAGTTCATCATCAATCCTGGGCTTGTAATAAAAGCCCTCTAAATGGGCCTTTGTTATTAACTTTACAAGATTTTTATACCCTTTTTCATTTTTTACCAGAAGCGCTAAATGATATCTTTTATCGTCAATATTGGGTCTTTTTTGGTTCATTCTATCCAAAGCCATGTATAATTCTGAGCCAATAATGGGTTTTATGCCTTTCTTTTTCGCTTTTTGATAAAATTCAACAGCGCCATAAAGAACCCCATGGTCTGTTAAAGCAACAGCATCCATGCCTAATTTTTCCACACAGTCCAAGAGTTCATCTATTTTTGGCAAGCCATCTAATAAAGAATAATGAGAGTGAACATGTAAATGAGTAAATTTCATTTTATCATTTCCTTATACTTTGCTCCCTCTATCATGAGTTTTTGTTTAATTCTGGAATCCTTTAAAACCAGAGTTTGTTTTATCTTGGCTTCTTTTAAACTTGCTTTTCCTCCAACAAAAACCTTAAGCATGTCTAAAGAGCCCTCAATCATGGCGTTTTCTGCTGACAAATTGCCTGAAACCATTGCCTCTCTTAAATAGGCGTCTCCTTTAACTATCAGTCCCACATGATAAGCGTCGTTTATTCTAATGGCGTTTAAATTAACATCACCCTTAACTTCAATTTTAGCCAAGCTTAAAAAACCTGTTAAAGTTAGACCTGAAAAATCAATAGTGCCTGATATTTTAGCCCCTACCAGATTAACCACCCCTTTAACATTTGCAGCTTTTAGAATTAAATCTCCTTCCACATTAGCCAAACCGCAGTAAAAAGAATCCTTAACACTGGCTCTGGTTAAATTAATCCTTCCCTTTACTTCTGTCTTTTCTAAAAAAACAGATCCCAAAACAACAGCATCTTCCATATTAAGGCCTGTGTCTAATTCTCTTTCTTGTAAAATGAGAAAGGGGAGTATCTTACCTGCAAAATCTACTTCTCTTTCTTGCAAAGAGGCCATTCTCAATTCTTCTTCTATTTCAGCTTGGGTCAAGACATGATTTTGTTGCATATTTTTGCTATATTAAAATATCTTACCTTATTTCCCCTTTTTATGTCAAAGCTTATTTTTGGTATTGACGAAGCAGGCAGGGGTCCTTTGGCCGGTCCTGTTGTGGCTTGCGCTTTTTGCTGTTCTTGTTCATTTCCTTTTAAAGCTAAGGACTCAAAGAAAATGAGCGCTAAGAAAAGAGAAGAGCTGTTTTTGTTTTTGAAAAAACATTCAAAAACGGACTGGGCTTTAAGCCGGGTTTCAGAAAAAGTGATTGACAGAATTAATATCTTAAACTCAACAAAGCTTGCTATGCAAAGAGCTGTCCTCAATTTAGAGAGGAAGGTGGGAAAGAAAGCAGAACTTCTTTTAATTGATGGCAATTTTGGGATAAACTTGGATAGAAATCAAAAGTGGATAATTAAAGGCGATGAAAAAGTTCCCTTGATTTCTTTTGCTTCTGTTGTTTCTAAAGTAAAAAGAGACAGAATGATGAAGAATTATCATCAAAAGTACCCAGAATACGGATTTGACAAGCACAAGGGCTATGGCACTTCTCTTCATTTTGAAAGATTAAGAGAGTTTGGTCCTTGCTCTGTTCACAGAAAGAGCTTTGCTGGTTTGGGCGAACTATTGCAAACTTGACCATTTTTTGCTATTTTATATAACATGGCAGTTCCCAAGCAGAGAAAAACTAAATCCAGAGTTAATCAGAGGAGAATGCATATTTTTGCAAAAGAACCCTCCCTTTCTTTATGCCCAAAATGCAAGAAACCAGTAAGGCCCCATACTGCCTGTTCTTTTTGCGGTTATTACAAGGGCAGGGAGGTTTTAGATGTTATGAAGAAATTGGAGAAAAAAGAAAGAAAGCAAAGAGAAAAGGAAATGAAAGAAACTGAAAAACAAGAGAAAAAAGAAAAACCAATGACTTTAGAGGAATTATCCAAAAAGAAGTTTTAAACATATGGCTTCACGTCATTTAGCTCGTTCAATTGTTTTACAATCATTATTTGAGTGGGACTTTTATGAGAAAGAGGCGGATTTAGAGAAGATAACAGAAAGAAACATTGATTTTTTTGGAAGTGGATTTGACGAACAGGAATTTGCAAGGAGTTTGTCAAAAGGAGTAAAAAAGAATTTGGCAAGATTAGACAAGGTAATTCAAACTTCAGCTCCAGAAAGACCCCTTACTCAATTAAGCATTATTGACAGAAATGTCCTAAGGATAGGTCTTTATGAGCTGTTGTATGAAGATAAAAAAGAAGTGCCCCCAAAAGTAGCCATAAACGAAGCAATTGAATTGGCTAAGAACTTTGGGGGAGCAAGCTCTGGCAAGTTTATCAATGGTGTTTTGGGCGCTGTTTTCAAGGAGATAAAAGGAGAAAATGAATGAAAAATTTGAACAATTAGAAAAACAGTTAGGTATTTTTTTTAAAAACAAGAGCTTATTAGTTCAGGCCTTTTGTCATAGGTCGTATTTAAATGAAAACAAGGGTTTTGACTTAGAGAACAACGAAAGATTAGAGTTCTTGGGAGATGCTGTTTTAGAGCTTGTTGTCACAGAACATTTATTTCAAAACTATGATATTCCAGAAGGTGGGATGACAAACCTAAGAGCGGCCTTGGTAAACTCACAAAGCTTAAGCAAAATTGCTTCAGAGCTCAAGTTTGAAAAATATCTTTTATTAAGCAGAGGAGAAGAAAAAGACAAAGGCAAAGCCAGACAATATATTTTAGCTAATACCATGGAGGCCTTTTTAGGTTCTTTGTACTTAGATCAGGGCTTGGAAAAATGCAGGGAATTCATTTTAAAGCATTTAATCAAAGAATTGCCTGGGATTTTAAAACAGGGAACTTATAGAGACGCTAAGTCTCTTTTTCAGGAAAAAGCCCAGGAAATGGTTAGCATTACCCCGAGCTACAAGGTTTTAAAAGAATGGGGGCCTGACCATGAAAAACACTTTGTTTTAGGAGTGTTTTTAGAAGATGAGCTTGTTGCTGAAGGAGAAGGTTCTTCAAAGCAGGAAGCTGAAGAAGAGGCCGCCTCTCGGGCTCTGGAAGCTAAAAATTGGTAAAAATATGCTAAGAATACGATTTATAAAACAAGGGAAAAAGAACAGGCCGTTTTTTAGAATAGTAGTGACAGAAAGGCAGAATGCTCCAAAAGGAGGCAGGTTTTTGGAAATTGTTGGGTTTTTCAATCCTTTAACCAAGGAAAAAGAAGTGAAAAAGGAAAGGGTTGAATATTGGCTCAGTGTTGGAGCTCAACCTTCTGGCAGAGTCCATAATCTCTTAGTAGATGAAGGGATTATAAAAGGGAAGAAGGTTGCTGTTCATAGCATGAGAAAGAAGAAAGAAGAGAAGAAAGAGGAGAAGAAAGAGGAAGCTCCAAAAGAGGAAAAGTCAACAGAGGGAAAACCAGAAGAAAAGCAAGAAGAGAAAAAAGAACAGGCCCCTAGAGAAGAAAAGCCTAGGCAAGAGAAAAAGGAAGAGCCGAAGCAGGAAAAAGCCCCTGAAAAGGAGGAAAAACCAGCAGAGCCAGAGAAAAATATTCCTAAAGAATCGAAGTAAAGCCCTTTACTTTTTAGGAATGCCATGGTATATTATCAACGGAGGTGATATTGATGAAAGCAGTGATAAAATGGTTGATAATCGACTGTTTTGTAACTGGAATTGCGTGCTTTCTTTTATACAAGTACGGACTCCAGTTAGCTGCAGTCCTGTTTCAATAGGGCGTTTCGCCCTTAACCCTAAGGACATATTGTGTTTTTAGGACTAAGGGTGATTTGACAGATAAAAGGATGATGTATAATATAGAAGTAAAGATATGAAAGCAAAGGTCGAGAATCCGTTATTCAAAGAAAAAAATGGCTAAAGAAAGCAGTGATAAGGAATTCCTTGAGCACCTTGTTAAGGCTTTGGTAGACCACCCAGAAGATGTCAAAGTTGACAGAAAAGTTGATGAAATGGGTGTTCTTCTGTCTCTCCATGTCCACCCAGAAGATATGGGTCAGATTATTGGAAAGGCAGGCTCTACTGCCAGAGCTATTAGGAACATTGTGCGCATCGTTGGCTTGAAAAATCATGCTAGAGTTAATCTAAAGATTGAAGAGCCAGAAGGCGGCAAAAAGCCTAAGAGTCAAGGAAAGAAAGAAGATTTAGAAGATCTTAATTTATAACCTTATTGAAATTTAGGGAAACAGTGCTACTATTCAAGTAGGGCTGTTTTCTTTTGTATGAAGTTTAATATCTTAACAATATTTCCAGAGCTTTATGAGCCCTTTTTAAATTCTTCTTTAATTGAAAAGGGGATTAAAGCTAAAAAGATTAAAGTTAAATTATATAATTTAAGGGATTTTGCTTCTGATAAGCATAAAACTGTTGATGACAAGCCCTTTGGTGGTGGAAGAGGCATGGTGATGAAAGCTGATGTTGTCTCTAAGGCCTTGAAGAAAATAAAAGGAAGGGTGATTGTTTTTTCACCGAGAGGGAAAAAGTTTAATCAGAAAATGGCTTACAGGTTCTCTAAAATGAAAGAATTGGTTCTAGTTTCAGCAAGATATGAAGGCATCGATGAAAGGGTTTTAAAACATTTAGCTGATGAAGTTGTATCAATAGGGGATTATGTTCTAATGGGGGGGGATGTAGCTTCTCTTGTCGTTTTAGAGGCAGTTTCAAGAATAATTCCTGGTGTTATTGGAAAGCAGGAATTGGTTAAACAAAGGATAAAAAAAGGTGGTTTTATTGAATATCCACAATATACAAGGCCTGATGTTGTTTCCATTAAAGGGAAAAAGAGAAAAGTGCCTCAAGTTCTTTTATCTGGCAATCATAAGGAGATAGAAAAATGGAGAAAAGACCATAGTGTTATTATTGAATAAAAGGGCTTTTTCTGGTAGTATTAGCTAATTTTGGGTAGGTGCCGGAGCGGTCAAACGGACAAGACTGTAAATCTTGCGGCCTTAGGCCTACGGGGGTTCGAATCCCTCCCTACCCACATTAACTGCCCGAATAGCTCAGGTAGTCAGAGCGCAAACTTGGTAAGTTTGAGGTCGGCGGTGCAACTCCGCCTTCGGGCTCATATGGCAAAAAAGAAAAAACAAATTACAAAAATGCAGTGTCAGGAATGTAAGGAAGTGAATTATTTTACTTCAAAAACAAAAGCGGTTGAAGAAAGGTTGGAATTAAAAAAGTTTTGCAAAAATTGCAAGAAGCACACTGTTCATAAAGAAGCAAAGAAGTAAGTAGAGGGGTATAAGCTTAACGGTAAACTGCGGCTCTCCAAAAGCCGACTTCCGGGTTCGAATCCTGGTACCCCTGCACTGTTGGATTTTTGGAGTATAAATCTTCCATTTCCCCTTTGTTTAAGCCACATTTTTCAGGTTCGAACCCGCCCCTAACCTGGGGAACACCCTTTACCACATTTTCAATTGCCATAAGTGGTTTTTTCAAGTCCAGCATTAGCTTCCGGTCTCTTAAAATTAGGTTCGAACCTAAAGACTTCAATATGCTGGCTTTGTCTTGATCAGCGCCGTTTTCAAACCAATACTTGGCATGACAGGCAAAATCAAAGGTCCTTTCTGCGATCTCCAGCCATTTTTCTACCCTTTTGTCAGTATCGCCCAATAGCTCCTGCAACCTTGCTTTCTCCTTAATCAATTCAGCTTTCCGCTTTGCATATTCCTCGTCAGATAGCAAGCTCCCGTCAGCATTCATGGGGGATATTTTTAATTGGAGGAGATTGTCAATCTTTCTAAGGCAGTTATCATAGGCCTTCCTCTGAGAGCTTATAATCGCTTCCCTTGAATGAACCTCTTTAGTATTTTCCGCTTTAAGATGTTTTATGGCCCAATTCTTAAAGTTCTCTGAGATATGTATTCTGGAAAGATACTTGCTTATCTGCTCTATCAGCTTTCTGGCTTCTAGTGTTTTCTGGGAGCATTTTGGGTCCTTTCTCTTGGTGCAATGGTAATAAACATAATGGAGAATGGTTGGATTTTCCATATCCTCAATCAAAATGCCGCATTTCGGGCAGGCCGTTTTATTATTTGAGGAAAACTTATGCCTGCACTTTGAGCAAATAATTTGGTTTTTCTCCTCTGCTGTCACCATAGCTCCACATTCGCCACATCTTATTAAGCCGGTGAAGGGAAAGTTGTGCCTTTTAATCCTGGGCTTCCCTCTGCTGCCAAGGAGAGTTTGTACCCTGTCATATTCTGCTTGAGTTATCATTGGCTCATGCTTTCCCTCATACCAGTTTCCACTACCTTTGGGATATTCAAATAAACCACAGTAAAACGAATTCGCAAAAAGATAATAAACCGCGCTTGTAGCGATAAGGCCGCCCTTGACATTTCTCAAACCCCATTCCTCTATAGCAATTTTGAGGATTTTTGGTGGTGAATACCTTCCGGACAGCATTAGCTCCCACATTTTTTTAACTACATCAAACCTTTCTGGGTCTTTTATGATTTCACTTCTGCCTCTGGCCATTGTCTTATCGTTCAAATAACCAAGAGGAGGGGCAGCGGGCAACCAACCTTTTTCCGCTTTTGCTTTAAGCCCTCTTTTGACATTTTTGCTCAGATCCAAGATAAACTGGTTAGCCATGCCGAATTCCATACTCATCATTAGAACGTTATCTTCAGGATGGTATTCTCTATCAAACGTCTGGATGTGCTTGATGATGCCTTGTTGAAGCATCCATATAATCTGTCCGCCGTCTATCGGGTTTCTGGCTAAACGGTCCAGCTTCCAGCAAATGATGCCATCTGCCTTGCTTTGCTGTATCCTTTTAAGCACTTTATTGAATATAGGCCTGCCTGGGCGTTTGGCTGATTGGGATTCTGACAACACATCAATCACTTGCAGATTCAGTCTTTCTGCAAGCCCTTTTAGTTCATTTACTTGTGATTCTATGGATAGAACCTGCCTGTCCTCCGATTCAGTGGATTTCCGGCAGTAGATGATATAACGTGGCATGGATTTGAGAGTTGAAGCATTAACCTGGATCTATTCTCGCGCTGCTTAAAAGCTGTGTCAAGGATTCCGACCTTCATCTTTTGAAGTTTTTATATCATTTGGGATCGGTCGATAGATCACCTTGAATAGAGAGATTAAATTTTCGCCCAGTTCTTGGGCTTTGCCATCTGAGATATCCTCCTTGAACTCCTTGCGATATATA
>Ga0180437_10009566_pt1 | contig 11976 bp, 8 predicted proteins | sample SS_ome_4_FD_132410 | JGI IMG/M metagenome (GOLD analysis project Ga0180437, IMG submission 132410) | Hypersaline lake sediment archaeal communities from the Salton Sea, California, USA - SS_3_D_1 metaG | ecosystem: Environmental > Aquatic > Non-marine Saline and Alkaline > Hypersaline > Sediment... | reverse complement strand
TTATAAGATATTGATATAAGATATTATATTATGAGAACGGATATTTATCTATATCACTCGCGACATAGTCAAATTTTAAATTATTTATGGATCAAAGGAGATTGGTTTTTGGTTGACCAAATAACTAAGTTGCATACACCATTAACTTTGTCTCAATTACAAGTCTTATTGGATTTTAGTGTACAATACTATGAATTTATAAGAAATAATATCAAATCCAGTAAACAGAGTAAGATAGGGGATACGGATTGGGAAAAGAAAGTTGTGCAAAGTATTATTACACAGTTAGAGTCCATAATAGAAAGTTATCATGATGGTGATATCTTAACTTATGAATATTCTCAACTGCTTCCTTATATGTGAAGAATGATATACGTTAATTTGCAAATGATTCTATATCTTTTCGTGATCTAGGAGAAAACCCCGGTGTCGGTGGAACCGACATAAGCCAGGGATAATCGTTAATGTTCTCAAGAATTTGAGCACAAGTTGGCCTTTTTCGAGAATCAAATTCAAGAACTCGTTGCAAAAAATCTACTAATTCAGGCTCAAGGTAGATTGGATTATTATTAATATCAGTTAACTCCTTTGGTATGGGAGAATTGCCTTTTTCCAATCCAAAAAAGAAATTGTTGAGGCCAAATACATCTTTTGCTATATCAATAAAAGGTATTTTGGATGTCAACAGTTCGAGTACTAAACAACCAACTGACCAAGTATCCACTTGACAATTGTAATGCTCCTCGAAAAAAAATTCAGGAGCCATCCAATGTAAACTTCCATTTAAATATCTACTATTTGTGAAACCATTTGGCGAACCTGGTTTATGTTCGCTAACGCCAAAATCAGTTATTTTAACTGATTCTTGGTCATCGCTAATTAAAATATTAGCGGCCTTAATATCTCGATGAATAATTCCTTTTGAATGCATATGGGCCAAGCCTTTAATAGTTTGTAAAATGACCTGTTTGGTCATGTCAATATCTAATGGCCCTTCACGGCGTAAATATTGACGAATACTTCCATTTTTCTGATATTCAGTAATGAAAACAACCATACCGCGATTGATTTCATTATCGAAGAACTTGATAACATATGGGTGATCCAGAGTTTTATGGGCCTCTAACTCTTTCATAATTTTTTGCATTCGATATTCATATCGAGGATCCCTAATATCCAAATAAATTTCCTTAACTGCCACTTTCATATTATTGTAATTAGCTAACCAAACAGTCCCACTCGCACCATGCCCCAAACGTTTTATTTTTTCATATTGTAATATTCTTGGACTAAAAGATAGATCTTCAGAGGAAAGACTGGGCATCACGGTTATTTTGAAACCACTCGGTTTAGTAACACTTGACTCCAACTTTTTGTCAACGGGAACGGGAACTTGTTTTGTTTTCTTTTCTTTCGACTTATCTGATGAATGATCAATATTTGACTGTGTTAAATTACATACCTCATGATTCTTGACATGTTTACCTCCCTTTGTTTCAGAACATCCTTTAATTATTTCAGAAAGTCCAATAGTAAAGCTTTCAAATCTAGTTGATGTTCCACTTGACGATACAACTGAAGTAACCGTATTTGTACTTACATTGATATCAGGCGATTCTTGTTTGTCATCCAAAAATAAACTTTCAATCGTTCTATCATATGGTATTGGAGTTGTTTCTTCATCCGAATCATCTCTGTCCACTTGGAAACTAGAATTACCTTTAATATCCGTTCCTATAACCATCGAAGATCTAGAAGATGTAGGACACGAAGATATAGGAAGTGGCAAGGGAATCACAGATCTTCTGGACCTTTTAGGATAAGTGGCCAATCTATGTAACCTATCTCTTCTATTACAGGGGAGAGAGCCTCCTCCTGATACTATACTCGAATTATTACTTATAAGTGGTAACATTTGAATTACAGATAAGTAAAAAGAATTTTTTAAATTTTTTATCCTTACTCACTAAAAACCTTTTCTTACTTATAAATAAGAATGCAAGAACTTACTCTCACACAAACACAAGGGGGTACACCACCCCCTTTAGAAACCCCACTAAGCGGATGCCAGGATGTGTCCCCTTCACAAACACAAATGCAAATACATGAGGAGGAGAGCTTTCCCGTGCGAACAAGGTGTTATGATCTTATAATTGAAGAACATGAAGCACGACAATTAGCCGAAGAAATTACTCAACTTCACATATTAGCACAAGAATTCAGCCAATTTTTACAAATCCAAGGAGATACCATTAATCGAATTACAGAAAATTTGGAAGAAACTGATATGCAAGTGGAGAGAGGGAACGATCAATTAATTGGGGCCGTTAAAACAAAGGGAAAGAGAACGGTTTTGAAAGGCACTGCTATTGGATTGACTTGTGGTTCTGGTGTTGGAACAGCTGTTGGAATATATTTTGCAGGTGTTGGTGCAATACTGGGACTAGTCTTGGGTGCAATTTGTGGTACATTAGCTGGCGGTACTAGTTCCAAATTGATTAAAAATAAACTTGATACTTTCTTGCATGATACCATTAAATATAATCGCAATAGAACACCATCCTCACCCAATATTGATTCACAAATGCAAGTTTTTTCAACCGAAACGTCTGCGCAAGACAATAACTTTTCTGACGTGCAAAATAACATGCCAATATCAAATAGTTGTTCGTCCATGCAGGATACGGCAAATGCGTCTATAGTTGAGAGCCATCAGACAGAACAACTACTTCAAACAAGTCTCCAAAAACTTTACCAAATTAGTAATTTATCTGGTGTTAATTTTGATCAACTCGTTATTCAAGGTGAACAGCTTTATCGGTCGGCACGTACTGTTGAGAATATCCAACAAGAGTTAGAAACAACTGGTATACTTGTTACACGTATTACTAGTAATAGTGCATTATATTTTTTAAAATTGCTTTTTAGTCCTCAAATGCGGCGAGATTATATTGGACGACTAATTGAACATATTAATAATCAAGCCAGAACAGTTAAAGAAAGGGAAAGAAAAAGAAATGGAGTGTTAGGGTTGGGACTTCCTGTTATTAATTGGCAAGATGTGGCATGTAAAAAGGATTTTTTATTGCTTCAACGCCGATATTTGAACCAATATCGGATTGTGGCGATCAATCCGACTAATAGGAACCGTGTGACTAAAATTTACTATTTTCAAGGTAAATTAGAAGATGCCAAGAATCAACTTGAAAAAGTCAAACTTTTATTTATCAAGATGTATGATCAATTATCAGTGGGCAATATTTATAAAATTTTAAATTGTTTACCTGAATTGGATGATATTGTGGAAAATATACATCAAAAAGAAAATAAATTAACCACAAAGAATGAACATTTTTTGAATGAGATGGAGAGAGTCCTCAAGGATGAAATTTTACCAACTGGCAAAGCCATTAATGAAGAGCTACGATTACAAAACGGAACGCTTGATATAATGCAACGTCCAATCGAAAGAAATAAAGAAAAGATTTCCAAGTACAGTCAAAAGTTAGATAAATAAAAAACATTATTGCCTGGTGGTCCATGGTCTTTTTAGGCGTTATAAACTATATTATATTTGATTATGTCTACCAAATTTTTAGACAAATAATCTGAAGTGGTGGGCAAATCGCTAGAAATACGTGAATGTTCACAGACCAAGTCCGAAAAATGTTATGCTTGATAGCCAATCAGAAAAATCAATGTTTGAATAATCTATAGTATTATTTTTAATAAATAATACTTTGGGTTAAAATTTCCTCTAAAAATAAATAATATAGAATTAGATGTCGTCTTGTCCGAGAATAGTCCCAAAAACTTCTTGTAATAATCAACCACCGCGTACTGTACCTTATAAGGAATATCATTTTCCCAACTGGTATGATAGGCAAAAGTCAGATTTTCAGCAGAGCCCTTTTGGTTTTAGCAACTTTAGACGTAGTAACACCAATCCCACTACACTCAATGAAGGTCAACTTCCACAATGTAGAACTGATCCAGCAACAATGCCAAATAACCCTGAAGCAACTCAAGAAATTTTAAGGAGCGAAACTAACCTTTTTCGTGATAAATATGGGGATTTTGGGTTATATGATGATTATCGACAAGAAGATGATCCAGCCTGCACTACTTATGACTGGGCAATCAACAAGACAATTAATACGAACCCCTTAATGCTACTCTTTTTTAGTAGAAAGAACGTTGATCATGTTTTACGATTGATTTGTAAGTTGGTTCGTGAGTTCTGTCCACAATACAAAATTAGCCCAGAAGCTCAAAATAAGACCGAACTTCTCACTATATTTAGGTCCATGTATTTCAGCGTCCCATCTAACCCATTGGCGACTGGTTCAGAACTAGAAGAAGAACTTTGTCGGCTAAATCGGGCAGTACTAGACTGGGTTGTGCCCAGAATGATCACCAATATTCAAACTTATTTAGGTTATGTTCGAGATCAGTCCACCCGTCGTCAAACTATTCCGAGAGCCGAAAATGTTAGTTTGGCTGGTACTCGTACTAATATCATGCGCCCCTTATGTTAAAAGTAAAAGAAAGAGAATATTTACATTTTGGGTAGACCATCTCCCTTTTCTGTTAAGAATCCAGTGTTTTCGAAGCTAAATATTGCTAAAGAAATTTTAGAATTTTGATCTACAATAGCGTTTTGGTGCAAAACTTGGTCTACTTTAGTGCTTTGCCCCAAGACTGGGTCAGGAAAATAAGTGATTTGGAACGGACCATTGATCTTTTCGTCTACTTGACAGTGTTTAAGAGCAACATCATAACTACTATAAATACCCTTACATATATTACAAAGATTATCTGGTGAATCAGACTTTATTCTGACAATAACATAATATTCTTTTGGTACATTACGAAAAGTGTCTAAAATTGACATTTATAATTAGTATAATTATTATTAATTATAAATATCAGAAGATATTTTTACCCGAAACTCTGATAAGATATAAGTTTAATTCAATGATCTAATACTATCTTATACGATTGATATACTTCTAAACAGGATATTCTCCGACATTGACAATTTCTCTCACCAACTTCTGATATTCTTTACTATTTTTATCGATCTTGGGATTAGTTGCTCGTTTTAATTCGGTCAGACCATTATCCAAATAAAGATGCTGTTCTAAATGATCATCGAATATTTTATGGTGTTTTTCATCTAAATAATTAGCAAATTTACGTTCAAATTGATAGTCTCGTCCTGTATTAAGCTCGATTTTGCGGAGTGTCATCCATCTTAAACTCCTAATTGGATAGTTATCAATAACTTCATTATATTTTGTGACTAATTTTGGTAGGAAATATCGAAAAACAGCTAAAACAATTGTTTGATCATTATAAACTTGCTTATGATACCAGTTCACACTGGTCAAAAGATAGAGACCACTTAGGATATCAGACATTTGTCCTGCTAACATTTGACGACTTTTAATCTGCCCTCCTAAAAGTGCCACAATATTGACTAGATGGCTATATTTGACCAGTAATTCATTGAAAAGCGCGAAATAATATGATTGGGTAGAAACAGGTATTAAATTTCGCAGTTTTCTTGGCCAACTTATAAAATGGGATTGGGTTCCCTGTCGCACGAGATGCCATAATAGCGACTTAAAATGTTGGTGGAAAGCTTGATAATCGTTATCTATCGTAATACTTTGATAAATAGGAAAGATATGAGGATGACTTTTATTAAGTCCTTGGGCAAAAGTCATTAGACTTCGTGTCATGGTGTTACTCCCTTCCACTGTAATCCCAACTGGACCGGCTTCGTAAAAGCGATGAAGAAAATTCATTTCTCCTAAACAAATACCTGACCCGGCATATATATCCATTGCATTAATAATACAAGTTCTGCCCATTTCAGTAGTAGAATATTTCATGATACTACTAATCACTGCGCTTCGGTCCCCGCGGTCTAAAAGTGCATTAGTTAGACAAACTGCACTATTGATGGTCCAGGCATTAACAAAAAGCTCAACCCATTTTTCTTGAACTCCTTCCATTTTACCGATTGGTCGTTTAAACTGTTCTCGTACTTTAAGATATTTTCCAATACCATAAGCTGATACAAGCCCCGCCGCTCTAGCACTTGCTGGTAAACTAACTGCTCGTCCCACCGTTAGACAATTCATCAACATTTCCCAACCATTTCCTAGATTGACTGGACCGCCAATTATATTTTCCAATGATATTTCTAAAGTACCTTTAAGTGTCCCATTTGGAAAACCGGCATTACCTGGGTTATGATAGGTTTTCTGTAACAATCCGGGATATGGGCCTTCCAAAATAACAACTGTAACACCATTACTTTCTTCCAAGTATTCGGACTGTTCATTTGATAAAATATGGTTTGGGTCGGTAACTCGAATTGCTAGAGCGATCAAGTTAGAGACTGGACCCAGAGTGATATATCGTTTATTGATTGTGGTTTTAATCATTGGTCCTCCATTCTTTCTATTTCTAACAATGATACCAGTATCCATTTTCCCAACAGCATCACTACCATTGTCAGGACCAGTGAGACCAAAACATGGTATAAGTTCACCAATGGCAAGTCGATTTAAATATTTGTCCCTCTGTTCTGGTGTACCATAATGATTTAAAAGTTCTCCTGGACCTAAACTATTAGGCACCATAACTAATACACCCAATGCTGGATTTTTGGTGGTTATTCGCGTGACAATTTCACTCTGAATACTAACTGGGAATTCCCGTCCTCCATATTTTTTGGGAATAACCATGCCCAAAAAACCTTCATTTCCTAAATGCTGTAACGTTATGTTAGCGGTGATCTGACGGTCTGAATCATAATGGTCATATGGTTTTGAATCGCGATAGAAATCCAGAACCGCATTGCACTTGGTTATATATTCGGCGTGATCATTATAAACTGTTTTTTCTAACTGTTTTAAATTAGGCCACTGACCACTGATCAGATCACGATCGATACTAGATCCACCGACTTTGATGGCAGTTAATTCTGTAGTACTGATTTTAGGTAGCTTCTTTCTAAGAGAATTGTAAACGAGACGTGACATATTGTATTTATATATGCATATCGTAAAATAATGTTAAATCTGCAAATCGTAAATTTTTCCGAAATTATTGGTAAGACATATTCATTCATGATACAAACAGTTCAAGAAACAAGCAACTAAACACTCTGACATCTTCAGTCAAAGTGGTAAAGTAGTTAGTAGATCCACATTCTATATGGAAAAATAGATATATTCAAAGATAACAATGATTAATAAAAATTGATTTGGCGCACTTTCATATGACATGCACAATCTAATTATCTTTTTCGCCCCTTACATCAACTTTCTCACTCTTTTCTAGATCTTTATTTTTGCCATATTCATAATAAAATTTCTTGAGATTTAGAGGAACTAAATAGAGATGACAATAGGCTGATTTAGCATTAGTCGATTTACAGAAGGGTATTTCTTCTGGTTCAACTCGTTGGCAACTAAGATAAAAACCACAAGTCTTATATGTATCTTTCAAAAAACGATAAATTAGATAATTACAGTAAGTTAAATTAAGCCCTATATCACGTAGATTATAATATTGTAAATCGTTAAACACCACCTCCATATCAAGTACTGCATATTTCAATTTAGCTAACTTTTCTTTGGGATATTCAGGATGATGTAAACGAATAGTTGACATAATTTCAGTAATCATATCAGTATCATATAAATCAAGACGTGTTTGAGAAACGAATTCGGTGTTCAAATTGACTGTTGAAATTTTCTGACACCATGATTTCAAATAATTTTTGAGTTGACATGCTATTTGACTATAATCCATATCAATTTCTGAGTTGAATTCGAAATTAATATCTTGTAATAGATTGACAAAATTTTGATGATTTAATGAGAGTAGCCCTAAATTATCGAATTCTCCAGTACAAGTTAATAAACGATCCTCCTTTCCATATTCGTCAATACAGTCACACATTTGATCATAAACTAATGCTAAATATTTAAAGCAACAATGGATATCATTACCACATTGATATCCGTAATCCTTAAGGGTAAACCGAGGAATGTGGTGAACTAAGTTTTGCTCTGCAGAACAAGCTTTCCCTTCTAAGAAAGTTTCCTGTCCTTGACTAGATATGTTAGCGTATCTTGTTTCTGGGCCTGATTGAAGTTTTTCACCTTGAGTTTGTGATCTTGTTGTTTGTGGCAAGTCAGTTTGTGAAGCAAGTTCAAGATTTACTTCGTCTATGATAGGTAGATTTTCTTGAGTAAGATGGGTGGTTACGTTTATGGGTAAAATTATTTTAATAGGTTGTTCTGCGTGTTCTAAAATTGGCTCGTGTTCTAAAATTGGCTCGTGTTCTAAAATTGGCTCGTGTTCTATTACATCGTTCAGTATTATATCAGTGCTCAGCGCATGGTAATCTGCTTTGTTGACTGAATCTTCGATTATTTCCAAATAATCGTTTTTGTGCACAGGAGCAACTAAATAGTTGATCATCAAATAATAACTGGAAATAATCATTCATTTTTTTTGAAAATGTCTATAATTAGGCCAAATCAATTGCGACATAAGAAAGTAAATCATTTAAGAACTTTTTATTTCCGAAATTCCAGATAAAATATTTATAATAGATCAGTAATATAAGAGAAATCCTTTATATAAAACTCATATACTATGATAGATTTCTGAACATATTTGCAAAATCCAGTGATATATTATTTATAAGAGGGAGTCTGGATTTTTTCCAAAATTCGGATAATAAATGTATTTATTAAATAGTATACAAACAACAAAATGGATTGGACACAGATTGGACAAGACATTAATGGCGAGGTTGCTGGTGATCAAAGTGGGTTTTCAGTCGGCATATCAACCGATGGCTCACGAGTAGCAATTGGAGCAACCTTAAATGATGGAAATGGAAACAATAGTGGTCATGTTCGTGTATGGGAATGGAATGGAACCAGTTGGATACAGATTGGACAAGATATTGATGGTGAAGCCGTTGACGACCTAGGTGGGTATTCAGTCGATATATCAGGCGATGGTTCACGTATAGCAATTGGTGCGTTCGCTAATGATAATAATGGTATTACTAGTGGTCACGTTCGTATTTGGGAGTATAATGGAACTAGTTGGATACAAATCGGACAAGACATTGATGGAGAGGATGTCGGTGACTCTAGTGGTTATTCGCTTAGCATATCGGATAATGGCTCACGGGTCGCTATCGGTGCTCGCTTTAATGATGGAAATGGTAGCCTAGCCGGTCATGCGCGTGTATGGGAATACAATGGCACCAGTTGGATACAGATCGGACAGGATATTGATGGTGAAAGCTCCTCTGACCAGAGTGGAGTTGTCAGTATATCAGGGGATGGTAGTCGAGTTGCAATTGGAGCCAGACTTAATGATGGAAATGGCACCAGTAGTGGTCACGTTCGTATTTGGGAGTACAATGGAACCAATTGGGTACAAATCGGTCAAGATATTGACGGTGAAAACGGACCCGGTCCTGGTCCAAAATATCCCGCAGGTGAAGATGAAAGTGGTGAGGCTGTCAGTCTATCAAATGATGGTTCACGAGTAGCAATCGGTGCCAGATTTAACAATGGCAATGGTCTAGAAACCGGCCATGTGCGTGTATGGGAATTTAATGGAACCAGTTGGGTACAAATTGGTCAAGATATTGACGGTGAAGCAGACAGTGATGAAAGTGGATATTCAGTCAGTATATCAAGTGATGGTTCACGAGTCGCAATCAGTTCAATTGAAAATGATGGAAATGGAGGCGGTAGCGGTCATGCCCGTGTATGGGAATTTAATGGTACTAGTTGGATCCAAATTGGACAAGATATTGACGGTGAGGTCGTTAATGACCAGAGTGGTCATTCAATCAGCATATCAGGTGACGGTACTAGAGTTGCAGTCGGTGCTATCGGAAATGATGGAAATGGTGGCGAAAGTGGTCATGTACGCATATGGGATGGATTTGCCGCTGCTCAGCCAGAACCTGAACCTGAAATGGTACCTCCAACTGTTCAATGTCAGGATGTCACCGTTAATCTTGACGCCAATGGTCAAGTAACCATCGATTACACCGACGTCGTACAAACAGTTACTGGTGGTACTGAACCCTTCGTTTATATGGTAAGTCAGACCCTTTTCGATTGCACCGATTTGGGTGATGTTACAGTCGATGTTGTTGTTACTGATGATACTGCTCAAACATCAGAGTGTATGGCCACAGTAACAGTTGTCGATCCTATACCACCTGAAGTAACCGCACCGATGGCTATTACCGTCGAATGTGGCGACTCCACTGATCCAACTAATACTGGAACTGCAACTGCAACTGATAATTGTACCGTGTCCAGTCTGACTTTTAGTGACGCAACCGTCAGTGGTATGTGTCCAGTGGTCTACACAATTACTCGTACTTGGCTAGCCACTGACAGTTCTGGAAATACAGCCACTGCCGATCAAACTATTGAAATTCAAGATACCGTGGGTCCCGTTGCCCCGTCCCCACCAGTTGATACAACTATTGAATGTCTCGATCTAGTTCCAACTAACGTCACTTTAACCGCCACCGACGCATGTGACGGCCTCATCTCAATTGGAGGTGTGGATACAACAGTTGATAATAATGATTGCACTTTCACTGTTTTACGCACTTGGACATTCACTGACAATTGTGGTAATGTCAGCGGCGTAACTCAAAATATCCAAGTTATTGATACCACACCCCCAGAAATCACCGCGCCATTCAGTGTTACAGTAGAATGCGGCGAATCAACTGACCCAACTGATACCGGCACTGCAACTGCAACAGATAATTGCACTTCAACTCCAACTGTAACGTTTAGTGATGCTACTGTCACTGGTACATGTCCCGCGGTTTATATCATTAATCGCACATGGATAGCCACTGACGACTGCGGTAACAGTGCAAGTACTGTCCAAAGTATCGAAGTCCAAGATACATTGGCTCCAACCGCACCCTCCGCACCAGCTGATGTCACCTTTGAATGCGTTAGTCAAATCCCAACTGCTGATAGTCTCACAGCAACCGACGCATGTGAGGGAGATATATCAGCAACCGGTATCGATAATATCTTGAACCCAGGCAATTGCCCACTTTTCATTCAGAGGACTTGGACTTTTACTGATACTTGCAATAATTCAAGTGGAGCTACCCAAAATATTACTGTTATTGATACAACTCCACCTGTGTTAGGAACTCCACCACCGGATCAGACCTTCACTTTTAATCAGGCTTGTCCGCCAACACAGTTGGCATGGACCGATAACTGTGATGGTACAGGATTAGTCTCAAGTGATGACACTTTACAACAAATCCTACCAGGTGATATCCAAATTTTCGAACGTACTTGGACTTATATTGATCTATGTGGTAATAGTGTTCAGGCTGGTCCACAAATATTGACAAAGTTTCCAAAACCACGAGAAAGTTTCAATTTCGGTAGCGGTCGCACTTATGTATATTGTTAATTAGATCTGTCCTGCCTATACAACACAAGATACGATTTTTATAAATAGTATTAAAAATTTAGAGAGTTAGTTACCGAGTCTTTCAGGTTCTATTATCATATTAGGTACCTTAATATGATTATAAAGACCTGCAGGTGCACTTTATTAGAGCATATTAGATACAAAGAGTGTTAGTTAAAATAACTGAGTGAGTTAAAATTAACTAAGTGAGTTAAAATTAACTGAGTGAGTTAAAATTAACTAAGTGAGTTAAAATTAACTGAGTGAGTTAAAAATTTTAGAGAGTGAGTTAAAAATTTAACTAGACTTAGTTAGTCTACTTTCTTGATTCTATTACTCTATTAGGTGCTTTAATAGCCAGTATTAAGGACTTTGGTGCACTCTACTAGGGCATATTAGATACAAAGAGTGTTAGTTAAAATAACTGAGTGAGTTAAAAATTTAGAGAGT
>Ga0180437_10009565_pt1 | contig 11976 bp, 6 predicted proteins | sample SS_ome_4_FD_132410 | JGI IMG/M metagenome (GOLD analysis project Ga0180437, IMG submission 132410) | Hypersaline lake sediment archaeal communities from the Salton Sea, California, USA - SS_3_D_1 metaG | ecosystem: Environmental > Aquatic > Non-marine Saline and Alkaline > Hypersaline > Sediment... | reverse complement strand
GTAGCCGCTCGAAGCGCTTGTGTTGACTTCAATTCTTACAACTCCAGTATTTACATTGTCAGAAGAAAGATACCCAAGATTAATGTCATTTCCCTCAAGTTTGTATACAAAGTCATCGCCACCAGCTGGCGCGCCCATTGACCCATTGTTTCCATCCCATTTATCAACGGTCAGTAAATTGCCGGCAATGTTTGTAATTTTGCCAATTGCGACCAGCTGATTTTCGCCCAAGTCTTCAATCACGGCAATATAGTCCCCGACTGCATACCCCGAAGCATCACTCAAAGTGACCTGTTTACTAGAGTCGCTAAATGCAGTATATGAAATCTTGGTTGAATTTTTTTGTGCTGACAATGAAAATTGCAAATAGTCTTCTACTTCCTCTGGTTGACGATAACCAGCATATATCCAGTAATTCGTGCTTGAGGATCGACCAGTCGACATCTCGCCCAAGGTATCGTGCATATAAAAATTTGTCGAGGAGCTAAAGTCAGTGCCGCCAATATTGATTGAATCCCAGTTAATGTAGTAATTTGTCGAGCTCATGGCATATAAGGTATGACAAAGAAACGCAGATAGCGCTAAAACCACAAGAATTGCAGAGAATTGACCCGTTTTATTCATAAATTATTAATTTTCAGTATTAATTATACCATAAAATAGGCTATTTTTCAATGTATTTTTTAGCTAATTATAGCAAAAAATTTAATAAATGTGGATAATTTTTTTATTCAGTTATATATTTATTATATATATTATTGTACTTATCCACAGAATTATACATAAATATCCCCATTTTTTTACAATTCATTGATTTGTCTACCCTGTCTTGGACAAGTTAATATTTTTATATGCTTTTTGTTTCATATGAAACTAAAATACTTCATTGCAGATATTTGTATTGTAAATGGCCAGAAATAGATCAATTAATAAAATTACATAATATTTTGTCATGTAACATAAAACACCAAGTAAGGTCCGGTTACTGCATTTCAAAATTTTCAGCTATGCAATAATATTACCTGGTGTCATCAATAGATTTCCAAATATTTAAGAACCAATGGCTATAAGTACAGCCATTACAATTTTTCTTGCCTCATAAGTAGAAACGTCGTAAACTATCAAATCATTTCTCACCAACAATGTGTATTAATTTAAATGGATTATGTTAAAGAAATTTATATATTTATTATAAATATTTAGCAAGCAAATTAATATTATACCAATGATAAATATTTTAAATACAGGTAAATTATTGTGTCGTAAAATATATTTATCTATCTTCCTACTATTATTGATTTCTTCTTTACTTTCATGTAAAATACTTATATGTTTGATATACTAATTATTTCATTTTTTGCAATTAACGCGCTTTTATTAGTTGCAGTCTTGTTTTTTGTTTGGTATAAAGGACGTTCTGATAAAACACAAGACAACAGCCTGAGTGAATTAAGTCTTCAGATTAAAGAAATTCAATCTGAACTAAAGGGATCTCTTGAAAAAAATATTGACTTTCTTCAACGACAATCCGGTGCCAGCAATAAACTTGTTGAGCAGGTTACCTCTAAGCTTGAAAGGCTCGACGCAACAAACAAGCAGATCGTCAACTTTGCCACACAGTTGCAAAGTTTAGAAAACATTTTAAAAAATCCAAAACATCGCGGAATTTTAGGTGAATATTTTTTAGAAACACTTCTTGAAAATGTTTTACCCCCGGACCAATTTAAAATGCAGTATCAATTTAAAAACGGTGAAGCGGTTGATGCGGCAATATTTGTCAAAGATAAAATTATTCCAATCGATGCAAAGTTTTCTTTAGAAAAATATAATCAAATTCAAGAAGCAACAGACAAATCATTGCGCGATAAACTTGAAAAAGAATTTAAGCAAGATATTAAGAACAGAATTGATGAAACCAGCAAGTACATACGCCCAAATGAAGATACAATGGACTTTGCCATAATGTTTATACCGGCAGAAGGGATTTATTACAATCTCTTAGTTACGTCGGTTGGTGCAGTTGACGTTAGCTCACAAAATTTAATTGAATACGCCAATAATAAAAAGGTGATAATTGTTTCACCGACCACATTTATTGCCTACTTACAAACCATCCTTCAGGCACTTAAAGCCCTAGCTGTTGAAGAAAATATTAAAGACGTAATTAAGGGACTGCAAAAATTAAATAAGCATTATCTTAATTACGACAATTACTTGCAGAAACTTGGCAGCCACCTTGGCACTACGGTAAATACCTACAACACCGCTTATAAAGAATTTTCAAAGATTAACAAGGACATGAATAAGCTTACCGGCGCAACTGACACAGTTGATCCAAAGCAACTTGACAAGCCTTCTGATATATCATAAAATACGGTCACATTAAACATTTGATTTTAACTCAACACTTATGCCTGTTACAAAAGCAGCAAAAAAAGCTTTAAGACAAGGAGCAATCAGAACAAAAAAGAACACCATTGCCAAGGCCGAAATTTCTACCTTAAAAAAGAATTTACTCAAAGCCATCGAGGGTGCTAAAGAAAATGAAGCAAAGGAAATTTGGCTAAAATTACAGAAAAAATTAGATAAAGCCGCCAAGACCAACCTGATTGCCAAGAACACAGTCAACAGAACCAAGTCCCGCCTTAAACATAAAATTAATCAGAAGTTTAAGAAAAAATAAATATTAAAAAATCACCCCATACGCAAGGTGATTTTTTTATTTATTAAATATTGCCAATAATCAACTCTAACCCGAGACGGGGGTCGACTTTGCCAGACTTTAAACCAACGTCCAGGTCCAGTGCTTTTTGATAGACAATTTTTAGTTCCTGAACATCAAATTTGTTCAGTACGGTTAAAATTTTTTTAGCCGCATATGGATGTATACCTAAGTCTTTTGCCGCCGTATTAATATTTGCTCCGTGGTTATCATCCATGTATGAACGCAGCTTAAGAATTATTTTTAACTGCCAGGTAAGTTTACTCAGTAGTTCAATTTCATTAAAGCCTGATCTGAGTAGCTTTTCCAGCACCTCAACTGCCTGGCTCGCTCTTCTTTGGCCAAGAAAATCGCAAAAAATAAAAATGTTGTCTTCTAGCCGGGTATCAACCAGCTCTTCAATATATTCCGGCTTAACTTCACTACCAGCGGCACGTGACTTTAGCTTGTCGAGCTCTGAATCCAGGCGCCAAATGTCCTGGCCAATCTTTTGCAATAGTTTATCCAGAATTACTGGGCCCACTTTTATGCCCTTACTGCGCGCCTGGCCAATCAACCAAGCTCTTACTTCATTTGCCGAAAGCGGGGGATAGTCATAATAAAACACGTCCTTTTTTGGCATTGTTTTAAATGCCTTTTCTAGTTCACGCGGCTCACCGTCCTCCCAAAGCACCAAAATCGTCTCTTCGGGCACGCGCTTCCAAAGCGGGGTAAGCTCGTCCCAGTCTTTGGCTTTTACATAATCGGTTAGATCCTCAACCACAATCATTTTCTTGGGCGACATAAAAGGCGCGGCAGTGGCAGCTTGAAAAATTTCATCAGTTGAAAGCTTTTCTTTAAAAAAAATCAAGTTCAACCCTCCTGGATCAAACTTTTGCTTAAAGCTTGCGATAAGCTCTTTTAATTTTTCACGAGAACGAAAAGTGTCCTCGCCATACACCCAAATTATCATAAATTAACTTATAAAGGGTCATCCTCACTGCCGCGGGCCCAGCCAAGCTCACGCGCCTTGTCAAAGGCTTCACGGGCTAGTTCCTCTTGATCAGTGTGCTTATAGGCTTTGCCAAGCTCAAAATAGGAGCGACCGACGTTAGGCTCCATTTCAACAGCATACTGATACTTAGCTACCCCTTCTTCTGGGTGACCAGCCTCAATAAGACTGCGGCCCCAATCCCAGTATATAGACTGCCGATTCGGGCTGAGCTCCAGTGCCCTGTTAAATGTTTCTTGCCCTTTTTCAAGCTTTGCTGAATCGTTAATACTCCAAATAATATAGACCTGGGCTAGATCGGCCAGAGTATGATAAATAAATGGATCGGTGTCATGGGCCCTGAGATACCACTCTTCGCTCTTTTTAAAATTATTGGTTCGTTCGCTTTCATTAGAGGTGTGCTGAGCAACGATAAAATAAAAGGATCCCATCTGCTGTTCATATTTATATTTCTTAACATCGCGCGAATAATAAAGCGCCTTGTTTAAATAGTGGAGGCGAATGTCTTTTTGGCTAACGCTTGTATAGCTCTGAGCATAATTAAAATAATAATCTCCAACCACTGGAAAAACATAAAAGTAGACAATAAAGGCAAGGCCGGCCAAAACCATGGCATAATATATCAGCTTGTATTCGGGCGCATTCCAAAATTTGTTTTTTTCATTTTTGTTTCTTTGCTCATTTTCAGTCGTTTCAATCTCTTGTTTTTTTGGCCAAGCCAGGTATATGGCAATACCCAGCAAGAAAAATAATATAAACCGAGCGGTCACATCTTCAAACATAAATTGATTATGGACAAAAAAACCGACAATGGCTAAAACGCCTGCCCAGCTAAACCATTTAATTACCTTATCATGAGATCTGAGAAAATTACGTAAATATATTACGATGCCACCGCCAAGTAATGTGAGCAGGCTTACCAAGCCCACAAAACCACTGGCGTGGGCCGTGTCAAGAACGATATTGTGAGCCCGGTCAAACCAAGTTTCCGGCATCTGGGTAAACGAAGGATCATAATAATAATCAAAAGCGTATAAAAATGCTTCCTGGCCAAAGCCAAGGATTGGCCGTTCAAGTATCATGTGCCAGGCAATTTGCCATACGCCCAGACGTTCCTGAATAGTGATGCTTTCAAACTTAAAAATACTGGCAATTCGCTTGACTATATAGATGTCCGACCCCTCCAAGGCCTCAAGAATTGGGCCAAGATTTAAGTAAAAAATAAGCGCAATCCCGACTATTAGTACCAGGCCAATAAAAAAGTATAGTTTTCTTTTGCCCAAAAGCAGTAACAACAAGCCAAGCACGAATAGTACGGCCACGGCAACAAAGCCACTACGACTGCCGGTTAAAAATATTGTGTAAATTACTGCACCAGAGACAACTAGCCAAAAGGCTTTTAAATAATATTTTTTATTAATAAAGACCAGGGCAAAGCAAAACGGCGCCACCACAGTTAAGTAGCCGGATAAATAAAGCGCATTGCCTAAGGTTGAAATTACACGGCCGCCGGCAAATAGATTGCCGGCATTTTTATAAAGAAATTCAATACCGTAGTATTGAAGTATGCCATAGGCCGCCACAAAAAGAGCGCCGATTGACATAGCTGTAGCAATGCGGAATATCTGACCACTGTTTTTAAGGCGCCAGGAAATGAATATCGAAAATATAAAAAACATTACATAGGCAGATAAGCCAATGTACCGATCGTATGAGCCCCACCAACTAACAGCTGGATGCCAGCCAAGCACGCTGGCAAGGACAAGAATGATAAAATATGCAATTAAAATATAGCTTAACCAGTTAAACCTGATCTTAAACTTATGCTCCTCAAGGCTCTTGATAAGCCAGAAAACCAGCATCAGTACCAAGGCTGAGCAAAAAAGATGGGTCTTGGGCAGGTCAAAGGTTTTAAAACTCAGATAAAAGAAGAGTGGGACTGCCACCAATAAAAAAAGCCATAATACTTCTATGGCGTGCGTGCAAAAAATTGAAACCTTGCTTTTATGTATTTCGTTATTGTTTTTCTTTTTGTCTTTCATGCAATTATTTTAACTTTTCCATATCTTCCCAGTTTTTGCCAACCTCAACGTCAACAATAATTGGTACCTTGAGTTTGTAAATATTTTCCATTTCTTCTTTTACAAACTCGCCAACTTTTTTAATATCTTTTTCTGGGACTTCGAAAACTAATTCGTCATGAACCTGTAAAATCATTTTAGCGGCTTTACTTACTTTGGGCAAGCCTTGGTGCACGCATATCATGGCCATTTTCATGATGTCGGCCGCTGTGCCTTGCACCGGCATGTTAATTGCCATGCGCTCGGCCGCGGCGCAAACCTGCTGAATGTTTGATTTAATGTCTGGCAAATAGCGTCGTCGGCCAAAAATTGTCTCAACATAGCCAAATTTATGAGCCAGGGCTTTGGTGCGGTCAAGGTATTCTTTAACATCAGCATAAGCAAGAAAATACTTTTCAATAAAGTCTTTGGCCTCCATAAATGTGATGTCAGCCGACTGGGCCAAGCCGTGCGGACCCTGGCCATAGATCACGCCAAAGTTAATTGCTTTGGCGGCGCGGCGCATATCTTTATCAACCCTGTCTTCGGGAATGTTCCAGATGGCCGCGGCTGTGGCAGTATGAATGTCTTTGCCAGCTTCAAAGGCTTTGATCATTTTTTTGTCACCAGCCAAGGCAGCAACAATTCTGAGTTCAATCTGCGAATAGTCTGCCGCAATTAATTCATTGCCTGGTTCGGCAACAAAAGCTTTTCTAATTTCACGGCCCAATTCTTTTCGAATGGGAATGTTTTGTAAATTCGGGCTTGAAGATGACAGCCGGCCGGTCGCGGTCACGGTCTGATTAAAGCTGGTGTGTACGCGCCCGGTTTCTTTCGAAACAAGCTTGGGAAGGGCGTCAATATAAGTGCTTTTAAGCTTTGCCAGTTCACGGTGGTCAAAAATAAGCTTAATTATAGGGTGTTCACCTCTTAATTTTTCAAGCTCAGAAGCCGCGGTTGAAAGCCCGGTCTTGCCCCTACGAATACCTTCGGTTGGAATCTGGAGGCGCTCAAAAAGAATTTCTTTTAACTGCTGGGGTGAGTTAATGTTAAATTCTTCACCCGCCAGCTTGTAGATTTTTTTAGTGATCTTTTTTAAATCGCCATCAACTCGGGCGGCCATCTTTTTTAAAAAGCTGGTATTCACTTTAACGCCGTTGCGTTCCATTTCTGCGAGAACCGGAATCAAGGGCATTTCCACCTCATTAAAAAGTTTAAGCACATCAGCCTTTTTAAGTTTGGGCTCCAGCGCCTTTTTTAACTCCCAAATAAAATTAATTTTTTTGAGTTCAATGTCTTTGCCTGATTCAGCTAGTTCTTTGCCAAGTTCCTGCAAAATAATTGCTCCCAGATCATGGGTGCGCGTGCCCGAGGCCAGGAGATACGAGGCAATCATAACATCAAAGTCAAGGCCTTGTAATTTTACGCTGTAATTAGCCAAAATTTCCATTTCGTGCTTAAGATCATAGCCGATTTTTTTAATATTATTATCCTCAAGAATAACTGCGGCTGATTTCCAAAACTTGTTTTGCTCTTGCTTTTTCAAACTTCCCAAAGCAAGAAAGTAGGCGCCTGATTTTGTACGAATTCCCATGCCGGCCAAGCTGTCGCCAAAAAGCCCGGCATCTTCAATCTCAAGCGAGATAGCAATTTCACGCTCTTTTTTCAGGTCATTGATCAGCTTTTCCATTTTGGACAAAGCGTCTATGGTAATAAATTCTTTTTTAGATATTTTTTCCTCAGCCTCAGCACCAGGAAGCTTTGCCAAAAGCGATTTAAAACCATAACGGCCAAATTCATTAACTAGTTTTTCACGATCCCAGGTTCCGACTTTGCATTTTTCTAAATCAAATTTAATTTTTAAGTCTGTGACAATGGTCACCAGATCCTGGCTCAGTTTGGCACTCTCTTTTCCGTCTTTTAATTTTTCAAGAACTGACTTTTTAAATTTATCAGGATTCTTGACAATTTCCTTGTAAATTTCGCTTAAACTGCCGTATTTTTTGATTAAATCAGTGGCTCCTTTATCACCAATGCCAGGCACGCCTGGAATATTGTCAGACGGATCGCCTTTAATTGCTTTAAAATCAATTAATTTTTCCGGACCAAAGCCGTATTTTTTATTAACTTCTTTTTCGTCATAAAGCTTTGTCTCGCTTAAGCCTTTCACAAAGGTCAGAACCTTAGTATTGTCATCAACCAGCTGCAAAGTATCAAGATCACCGGTCACGATAACTGATTCAACGTCGCGCTTGGGATCAAGAATTTTACTGATCGTGCCAATCACGTCATCGGCCTCATAGCCGGCTTTTTCAAAAACCGGAATATCAAAAACCTTTAGCATTTCTTTTGCCAAAGGAATTTGCTCGTACAACTCATCCGGTTGTTTAACGCGTGTGGCCTTGTATTCTTCAAACTCTTCATGACGAAAAGTTTTTCCTGGAAGATCAAAGGTTACGGCAATGTATTCTGGCTCTTGTTCTTTAATCATCTTGAGGAGCACGGAAATAAAACCATAAATTGCATTAACAACCCGGCCCTGGGGATCGGTCAGCGGGGGCAGGGCATGCCAGGCGCGGTGGATTAAGGCATTGCCGTCCAGGATGATAAGGGTTTTTTTCTTTTTCGTCATAACATAGGGTATTTTACCGCAAATCTTGGGCTTTGTCTATTGAAAATTTTGGCTAAATTTAGAGAATTTTTCCACATATTGTAAACAGGCTTTAAACACCTTGACATAGGGCGGTTTTTATGCTAATTTGACCTATTCTGTTCCTTAAACCAAACAAGGAGGATGAAGATGGAGGTGATAAAACGCTCCGCTCTAAATACAATCGCGCTCTTAGCAACACTCGGCCTAAAGCTCGGCAAGGTGATCTTTCCTATCATTGGCAAGCTTGGCGGCACATTAATCAAGCTGCTAAAGGGCGGCTCCCTGGCAAAGGTCGCGCTTGGCGGCGCCTCATTTGCCGCTTATGCAGCACTATGGGACTGGCGCTTTGCCATCCTGATTCTCGTGGCGCTTGGCTTTCATGAGTCAGGCCATGTCTGGGCAATGAAGCGCACGGGTGTGCCGACCAAGGGTTTTTATTTCATTCCCTTTGCCGGCGCCCTGGCCTTATCAGAAAAAGACTTTGAAGCCAGTCCCTGGACACATTCGATCATTGCGATCATGGGCCCGCTTTGGGGTTTTGCCCTGACGCTCCTTTGCTTCGGCATGTACAAGATAACCGGACTGGAGATTCTCGAGGTGGCTGCCTGCTGGATGGCGTTCTTAAACCTCTTGAACCTTATTCCGCTTTACCCGCTGGACGGTGGCAGGTTGCTGCGCGCCATTACCGGCTTCCGCAATAACAAGGGATTTATCGGGCTTGGCATAAGCACCGCTGTAAATATCGCCTGCCTTGCATTTTGTGGGATAAAAGGCTACTGGGTCTTTTTCGCATTTTGCCTGATTCCAACGGTAGGCCTTGTCGTTAGCTTGGTCCAAGCGGTAAGGAGGAAGAAAGGAGAAGGGGAGTCTGAAGACGTTCTGGGCCAGCCGCTTGCCGAACTCTTGCCCTCCTTGAGGGAACTGAGCAAAGTTCCGGACGACGCGAAGATAGAACAGATTGTTAATTCTCTCGGGGCTCTTTGCGAGAATCAGAACCTTCAGGATGAGTTGGCTCGTTTTGGAAGCCTGCGAGAAAGATATCAGGCATGGGATAGTGATTACCAGAGCTATGCCCAAAAACTCGCTCGAATCTGGAATAAGCCGGACTATGCCGAGGTTCTTAAAAAAATGGAGCCAGCCGATTGGAAGGATAAGCTAACGGAAGAGGAAATGGCCCTGGCAGATCGCTTACGAGTCATAGTCTCTGAGATGAATGAGTCATGGCCGGCGCTCAGCGATAAACTCCTGCAAGAATACCCTGATCTGCTGGCAGACATCGGAGTGAAGCCGTTTTCCCGCTACGACGATGGGCCCTGGGGCTACCGGTTCCGCCACCTCGCCGACGGGGGCCACCTTTTGCTTTGGGATGAGTGGGGCTTTCACAAAGAAGAGTACTGGGGCCTCTTTGTTAGCGCTATTCTTCCCTTCAGGGAACCGCCGCCCAGGGGCTACTCTCTCAACACAGCTAGGCTCCGCCCCTTCGAATCCGACATACTGGCGGCATGGCTTAAACCAAGCCCTTTCCTCATCGCCCTGCTTGCCACTGATCCATTGGCGCGCAAGGAGTTCCTTTCGTATATTTACGAGAACAGCATGCTTGTTCGCGAAGATATGCGGCCGTGGAGGGTTGCCCTGGTAGCTTTTTCCTATCTGTTGCTCGTTGCCCTGCTCTTCCTGGTGATGGAGGTGACCGGCGGCAGTGAGGCAGCCTATGGCGCGGTTAGATTCTTCAAATCGTTCTAGCATGATCTTAGTCCTGCAAATGCAGGACTTTTTTTATATTGATGCCTTGATTTTTTAGCAAAATCTTGCTATGATACGAGCAATTAAGGCCACGTAGCCAAGTGGTAAGGCAGGAGTCTGCAAAACTCTTATTCGGGGGTTCGATTCCCCCCGTGGCCTCCAGAAAAATAAATGAAACGGTTGGGGTGACTGACCGTTTTTAAATTTACAGATTACGCTAAAAATAGTAAAATTAAGGCAATATGCCAATACCACATCTTAAGAAAGGATCGTCTTTTTATAAAAAAAGCCTGTACAAAGGGCCGGGTAAAAAACGCAAAAAACAGCTAAAAAAGCTATGGCGCAAAATTTTTTATATTGTTGGCGTCGCGGCTTTAGCTGGTTTTATTTTACTTGCCGTACTTGTGGCCTGGTATTCGCGCGACTTGCCAGATCCGAATAATCTTCAGGAGCGGGCCATTGCCCAAAGCACGCAAATTTATGACCGCACTGGCGAGCATCTTTTGTATGAAATCCATGGCGAGCAAAACCGGACATTGATCAAACTTGAAGAACTGCCTGAATACGTTGTTTGGGCAACGCTTGTTTTAGAGGACCGAGATTTTTACAAACATCATGGCTTTAACTTGCGCGGCATTGTGAGATCGGTTTTATCAAATATTTTCAAAGGTACAAAGGTGGGTGGCTCAACCATTACCCAGCAGTTTGTAAAAAACTCAATTCTTTCTACTGAAAAAACCTATACCAGAAAACTTAAAGAACTGATTTTATCAATCCAGATTGAAAGAAAATTCAACAAAGATCAGATTTTGCAACTCTATCTGAACGAGATTCCGTATGGTTCAACCAACTATGGTATTGAAGCGGCCAGCCAAAGCTATTTTGGTCATACGGCAAAAGAGCTGACCTTGTCTGAGGCAGCTACCCTGGCATCATTACCACAGTCACCAACCCGATATCTAAACGATCAGGGGCTTTTGCACGGTAGGCGCGACTATGCTCTGGATGAAATGGCTGAGCTTGGCTACATCACCCAAGAGGAGGCAGAAGCTGCCAAAGCCGAAGAGGTAAGGATCAGACCAAGGATTGACGATATTGAAGCGGCGCACTTTGTTTTTTATGTAAAAGAAGTATTAACTGAAAAATACGGCGACCGGGCCGTGGAACAAGGCGGACTTAAAGTAATTTCCACACTTGATTATGATAAGCAGGTAATTGCCGAGCGAGCGGTCAGGGAGCATGTCGATGAAAAGGGCGTTTCACTCGGACTTTCTAACGGTTCGCTTGTGGCAATTGATCCTAAGGCCGGGCAGGTCTTGGCAATGGTTGGTTCAAAAGACTTTTTTGATGAAGAAATTGATGGTCAAGTTAACGTGGCCTTGCGGCCGCGTCAGCCTGGCTCATCATTTAAACCATTTGTGTATACTCAGGGCTTTATTGAAGGCTACACACCTGACACAATTCTTTGGGATGTGTTCACGTCATTTAAAACCGCCATTAAACCCTATGAGCCGCATAACTATGACCTGAGCGAACGCGGGCCAATCACGGTTCGCACCGCGCTCCAGGGCTCATTAAACATTCCGGCAGTTAAAATGCTCTACTTGGCCGGAATTGATGATGTCCTGGACTTTGCCGAACGCCTGGGCTATACCACCTTTGGCGATCGCTCGCGCTTTGGCTTGTCGCTTGTTTTGGGCGGCGGCGAAGTAAAGCTTTTAGAGCATACCGCGGCCTTTGCGGTTTTGGCAGCCGAGGGCAAAAAGCATGAAATTACGCCTATTTTAAAGGTAGAAGACCCTTGGGG
>Ga0180437_10009562_pt1 | contig 11977 bp, 11 predicted proteins | sample SS_ome_4_FD_132410 | JGI IMG/M metagenome (GOLD analysis project Ga0180437, IMG submission 132410) | Hypersaline lake sediment archaeal communities from the Salton Sea, California, USA - SS_3_D_1 metaG | ecosystem: Environmental > Aquatic > Non-marine Saline and Alkaline > Hypersaline >... | reverse complement strand
CCTGGAGAGTCTGGACGCAGAAGCTCATGTGCCCTTCTAGCGATTGCCGAGAGGTCTCGATGACCATCAGTAATCGCCTGCTCAATTGCCACTTTGATCTCAGACCATTCTTTCATGGTCCGCTTCCTCCTTTGTTCATCAGAATAAATAAATGATATCATAAAATAGATTTATAATCAAGATAATTTATGGAAATAGTTCAATCAGCAGTTTTGGGGATTATTCAAGGGATTACAGAGTTTTGGCCGATTTCTTCAACGGCTCATTTGGCGATTTTTCCTTGGTTTTTTTCTTGGGAAGATCCAGGCCTGGCTTTTGATGTTGCTCTTCATATGGGAACATTGATTGCAATTATCATCTTTTTCTGGCGTGATTGGCTAAGTATTTTTCGACCAGAAAATCGCTTTTTGCTTTGGTTTATTTTAGTTGGTACAATACCTGGAGCTATTGCCGGATATTTTTTAAATCAATATGCAGATACGGTTTTGCGAGCGCCCGTGATCATCGCCTCAGCTCTGATAGTTTTTTCCATTGTCCTGTATCTGGCTGATCAATACGGAAAAAGATTTGATGAAATTAGGCATCTTTCTTGGGCAAAAGCGATCTTTATTGGTATAGCTCAGGCAATTGCGATAATTCCTGGGGTTTCCCGTTCAGGGATTACAATTTCTGCCGGCCTTTTTTCCGGACTTAAAAGAACTGAAGCAGCCAAATATTCATTTATGCTGGCAGCGCCAATTATGTTGGGTGCTGGTATTTTTAAAGCTAATGAATTATGGCAGATAGGTCTAGTTGATGGAAATTGGCCGGTGATATTAGTCGGATTTTTATCGGCTTTAGTTGCGGGGATTTTAGCAATTAGGTTTTTATTAGGATTTTTACAAAGAGCTGGATTTACAATTTTTATTTGGTATAGAATAATTTTGGCAATTGTGATAATATTATTAATATTTTATAAATAGAGAGCGGCTAGCCATTAGCAGCTAGCTGATTGCTTTCCGAAGGAATAATATGTTTTTAGTTAATTGGTTTTCGGGTTGGTCGCCGGAATTGGCAACTTTAGTGATCGCGGCCATGCCCATTGGAGAGTTGCGAGCGGCTTTACCGATTGGATTAACTGTCTATCATTTGGATTTTTGGCCAGTATTTGTTTTATCAATTTTTGGAACTTTGACAGCGGCGATTGTGGTAATGGCCGTTCTTGATCCAATTACCAGTTTTGCTCGAAAATATTCTCAGCCAATAAACCGCGCCTTAGAGTGGCTATTTGAAAGAACAAGAAGAAAGCATCAGGGTAAATTTGATAAATATCGAGATTTAGCCTTAATTTTATTTGTAGCGATTCCTTTGCCGTTCACTGGCGCTTACACCGGAGCGCTGGCTGCTTATGTATTTGGGATTCCGTTTCGAAGAGCCTTTCCTTTAATTGCTATCGGAGTAATAATTGCCGCGGCGATTGTCACAGCAATAACTCTGGGTTTTAAGTCGGCTGTTTATGTGATATTTTAATAATCTAAGGAGATCGTTGAACAAAATTACTTTAAAAGATAGCTTGCGAGTAATTACTATTCCTTATAAGGGGACTAAGACGGTTTCGGTAATTTTTTTAGTTGGAGTTGGTTCTCGCTTTGAGACTAAAAAGATTACCGGCCTTTCTCATTTTTTGGAACATATGGTTTTTAAAGGAACTGAAAAAAGATCAACATTTCATGATATTACTTCGGCGATCGATAAAGTTGGCGGAATTATTAATGCTTTTACTGGCAAAGAATATACTGGTTTTTGGTCTAAGGTTTCTGCCGAACATTTTGACACGGCTTTAGATATTGTGGCTGATGTAGTCCAAAATCCTAAATTAGATCCAAAAGAAATTGAAAAAGAGCGCGGAGTAATTTGCGAAGAAATTAATATGTATGAAGATACTCCGAGAGAGAATGTCGGATTTGTTTTTGAGGAGGTAATCTTTCCCGGCAATCCTCTTGGTTGGAAACAGGCAGGAACAAAAGAGGCCATTAGATCTATTGCGCGTCAGGATTTTGAGGAATATTTAAATCGGTTCTATGGAGCTGATAATGCAGTCGTGGTTGTTGCGGGAAATCTTGATCCAGATGAGGCAGCTAAAAAAGTTGACACTGCCTTTAATTTAAAAATCAAAAAGGCAGATAAAAATTATCAAAAAATTTCATCGATTCAGCAAAACCCGCAGAATAAAATCTTAATCAAACCGACTGAGCAGGCTCATTTTGTTTTAGGCCTCCGGGGTTATGGAAATGACCATCCTCAAAAATATCCAAGCAAAATTTTAGGGATAATTTTAGCGGGCGGTATGAGTTCGCGATTATTTGATGAAATCAGAGAAAAAAGAGGTTTAGCGTATTATGTTAAAGGTTTTTCCCACTCGTATCGCGATGCCGGTTATTTTATGGTCCAGGCTGGAGTTGATAATGGTAAAGTCGAAGAGGCAATCAAAGTTATTTTAGAGGAATTTGAAAAGATGAAAAAGACTGGTGCGACTGAAGCTGAACTTTCCAAAGCCAAAGAGATTTTTAAAGGGCATTTATTGATTGGCATGGAGGATTCAGCAGAATTGGCGGAATTTTATGCCACCAAAGAGTTGATGGATGATAGAATAAAAACTGTTGACGAAGTTATTGCTGAGGTAGAAAAAGTTAGCCTTTCTGACATCGCGCAGGTAGCCAAAGATCTATTCCAGAATAAAAATCTTAATTTAGCCGCTATTGGCAATATCAAAAATCAAAATAAAATAATTAATTTATTGGAGGTTTAAAAATGCCAAAAAGAGAGCATCCAAAAGAAGAGAGAACTTTAGTTCTAATTAAGCCCGATGGAGTCAGGAGGGGATTGATAGGAGAAATCATTGCTCGAATTGAGCAGCGGGGCTTAAAAATCATTGCCATTGATATGGTTGAACAATCAAGAAAGCATATTGATGATCATTATCCAAAAGATAAAGTCTGGATCGAGAGGCTCGGTCAAAAAACAATGGCAACTTATAAAAAATATGGTATTGATCCCATGGAAGAATTAAAAACTCGTGATACGATGAAAATTGGCCAGATGGTTCGTAAGTGGTTAATTGAATTTATGGTTTCCGGCCCAATCGTTAAAGTGATCGTTAAGGGCATTCACGCGATTGATATGGTTAGAAAACTAGCTGGCAATACCTGTCCTAATATGGCTGAAATGGGGACAATTCGTGGAGACTATTCGGTTGATTCACCGGCATCTGCCAATACCGACCATCGGGCGATTCACAATATTATCCATGCTTCGGAAAATCCAAAAGAAGCTGAGCATGAAATTAAACACTGGTTTAAAGAGAACGAAATTCATGATTATAAGTGCGGTGACGAAGATGTAATGTTTTAGTTAGTCTAAGTACCCGCGAGACCTTAAAGCTTTTCAGCTATTGATATTATATCCAATTTGAGATAGAATTATTAGGATAAACAATATTGAGGGGCGAAAGAAGAAAAGTGAATTACGCTCCCTATGTGATTCCATTTGCGGCGGCGTTTTTCCTGGCGATTGTTGCCACGCCGCTTATTATCAATTTGGCCAAAAGATATGGAATCGTCGACAAACCGGCAAAAAGAAAAGTCCATAAAATTGCCACTCCGAGGTTAGGAGGGCTCGCCATGGTGGCGAGTTTTTTAGTGATTTGCTTATATTTTATCTTTTTTGAACCAGGAATGATGGAATTTTGGAAAGAGAAAGTTTTGGGGATTGATAAACATTTTTTAGGCTATTTATGGGGCGCTTTGATCTTGGTGGCAGTTGGCGCTTATGATGATATCTATAATTTACGGCCCTGGAAAAAGTTCCTCTGGCAGGTAGTTGCCGCAATCATTGTAGTTGGTTTTGGGGTTGGGGTAGGAACGATTACAAATCCATTTGGGGGGTTAATTCACCTTGATCATTTCCGGATTCCAGTCGGATTTTTAGGATTAGATAATATTGTTCCATTGGCAGATATAGCGGCGATAATCTGGATTGTGGTTGTAATCAACGTAGTTAACTGGCTCGATGGATTAGATGGGTTAGCGGCTGGGGTTTCAGGAATTGCCGCCCTATCTTTATTTGCTTTAGCGTTATTGCCAATTGTTAATCAGCCAGCGGTGGCTTTGATCGCGATAATTTTGGCAGGTTCAATTGCTGGTTTTATTCCTTATAATTTTTTCCCTGCCAAAATTTTTATGGGTGATTCAGGGAGTATGTTTTTGGGATATTCTTTGGCTGTTTTTTCAATCATTTCCGGCGGTAAAATCGCCACCGCCTTTCTAGTTCTCGGGTTTCCGATTCTTGATGCCATTTGGGTGATCTCTCGCCGCATTATAAATAAACAGCCCATTTGGCAGGCTGATAGAAAACATCTTCATCATCGTTTGTTAGATCTCGGTTTATCGCAACGAAAAGTTGTGGTCTCAATATATATCTTAGCCGCAATCTTTGGCATCATCGCCGTACTTTCTGGGAGTATGGGGAAGTTGATTACGCTAGTTGTTTTGGCTGGGATTATGATAGTTTTGGGCTCAGGACTTGTATATTTTGAATGGCGAAAGAAACACGCTTAAGGTCTTGAAAAGTTATAGTAATCTGATATAATGACATCGACGCAATCGATGTTAATCCTGGAATGGGAGAAAAAAGAAATGGAATGTCCGCTGTGTCACGGGGAGTCGTCAGATACGAGGGTATGTACCCAGTGCGGGAGGGAGATAACCTACAAGTGCGCGGCCTGCGTAGGCCAGCACACGATCGGCGCTGTGTTCTGTCCAGAGACGAAGAGGCATATCGAAGTATGGGTTGCTGCAAAGAAGGAGGCTGCAGAGCGAGTACGCACCATCAGAGAGGATCCGATTCGTCGAGTTGGCCAAATCGAAGCAAGACTTCAAATGTTGCTAGTCTTTCTTTCGATAATCGGGTTTGCGGCGGCCATTGCGGGATCATGCTTCCTGGCTTTTATGTTATGTAACACCGGCGCCATGAATGAGGGTGAGGTGGTTACCATCGCAATAATGGGTGGGCTGGGATTCGCGGGCATAGTACTACTTGTAGTAGAGTGGATCCCGGATAGATGTGCTCGGTCTGCCGAAAAGGGCTACCGCCAGCAGATCCTCGACGAGATCTACAAGGAAAAGCTTGCTTCCGTGCAAGCTGAATCTGTTAACAAGCATGTGAGCTGAGCGTCACCTGCCGGATTATCGGTCATCGATTTTTCCAGCCCCGATGTGGGTCGTTAGCAACGTATCGCCAACAATTCACATTAGGGCTTCTTTTTTTTGCTCAAATTGGTAAAATGGGCATTAGGGATTATAGCAATATAGAAATATGGCAATATAGATAAAACATTAAAATCCATAGCGCAACCATCTTCAAAAGCGACTTATGAAATCAAGAACTCGTAAACAAGTTATTAAGATCGTTTTTATAATCATTTTAGTGGTTTTGATATTGGGATTAACGCTGCCTCTTTTCTTATAATATCAAATGTCAAAATCCAAATGACAAATGAATGTCAAATGAATAAATATCAAATTTTAATTTTAAGCTTTGGATTTTAATTGACATTTGAGCTTTGGACTTAGGATTTATTATGTTGCGTTTTAGTGATTGGATTTCAAAAGAAAAAGTTTTCGAAGGCCAGCATACTAAAGAGCAGGTGATTGCTGTAATTCATCGTCACTGGTATGCTTTATTTTGGCCAGTGGTGAAAATCTTTGCCGGCCTTATTTTGGTTTTTATCGTCTTTAGGTTAGCCGGATTTTGGTCAACTTTTTCTTGGTATATATTTTTTATCTGGCTCGTTGTCGGCGGGATTTATATTTTGATCTGTTGGTTTAATTGGGCGCGGGATAAATATATTTTAACCGATGAGCGAATTCTTAACCTTCAGCAAAAGAGCTTATTTTCCCGAGCAGTTTATGAAACGCCATACGAAAATATTCAGGATTTAAGTTATGAAGTAAATGGATTTATGGCCACGCTTTTAAGATATGGAAATGTCAGAGTTCAAACCGCCGGCACAAAAGAGGGGATTATTTTAGAGCAGGTAGCAAATCCTAGAAAATTAAAATCAAAAATTGTTAAAATCCGTGATATTGTGATGAAAGACAAAGATAATTTGACAGCCAAAGAGTTAATCACTGAGCTCAAAAAGGAGATAAAAAAATGACTCTTGTGAGTCATTTTTTGTATATATAGATCTCGAAAAACTAAACTACGCTAACAATTTTTTTCTTTTTTAAACCGTTGTCGTATCCTCGCATTTTGCGAGATTCGAATTTTACGATGCCATCTCGAGTGGCAAAAATTGTGTGATCAACTCCCATACCAACACCTTCACCAGGTTTGAATTTTGTTCCGCGTTGTCGAATTATAATATTTCCAGAAACTACTTTCTGGCCGCCAAATTTTTTTACACCCAATCTTTTTGATTTAGAGTCACGACCCAATCGAGTCGTACCCTTAGCTTTAGTATGAGCCACGTTCCTCCTCGCTGACGCGAGTCGTCAAAATCAAATATCAAAAATCAAAGATCAAAAATATTATAATATATGGAACTAAATAAGTCAATATTTGTCAGAAAAAATATTTTGTTATACATTGTAATTGCAGCAGCAATTAGATTGCATGGTAAGCAGCAAATATATTGGAGCGTGAATTTTTGTTTGAGCCAAAGGCTCAAAACTGACTAATTACCAATCATACGAATGTACTAATTAGATTTCATTCGTACATTAGTATTATTAGTAATTAGTTAGAGGAGAAGTTATGCGCCCGACCGATTTTGTCCATCTTCATGTCCATACCCACTACTCTTTACTTGATGGTTTGGCAAAACCAGAGGCTTTAGTTAAAAAAGCCAAAGCTTTGGGGATGAAGGCGCTGGCGATTACTGATCATGGGGCAATGTATGGCGTCCCTGAATTTTATAAGGCCTGCAAGGCCGAAGGCATAAAGCCAATTATTGGCGTTGAAATCTACATTGCCCCAAGAAGAATGGAAGACAAAACGCCAAAGATTGACTCAAGTCCGTATCATTTAGTCCTTCTTGCCAAAAATAATGTCGGCTATAAAAATCTTCTAAAATTAGTAAGTAAGGCCCACTTAGTGGGCTATTATTATAAACCAAGAGTTGATAAAGAGACTTTGGCAAAATATTCCGATGGGCTGATTGCTTTTTCCTCATGCCTTCAAGGTGAAATCCAGCGGGCATTACTTTCCGGAAATCGCGACAAAGCTGCCAAAGCAACCAAATTCTATGAGGAAACTTTTGGTAAGGGTAATTTCTATTTAGAGCTCCAACATCATCCAAATAATGATGATCAGATCAAAGTTAATAAACTTCTTAAAGAACTATCAAAAGAGACTAAAGTACCCTTGGTTCTCACCGAAGATGTTCATTATTTAAATTCAGATGATCAAGAAGCCCATGAGGTTCTTTTGTGCGTTCAGACAGGCAAATTTGTGACTGATAAAAATCGACTTTCAATGGCTGACGAGGACTATTCTCTCAAAGACCCTCGCCAATTCCTTTCCGAATATCAAGACATTCCCTCGGCAGCGGAAAATACCCAAAAAATCGCTGATATGTGTGATCTGGAAATAGAATTCGGCAAAATGATTATCCCAAAGTTTGAGACTCCAGGCGGGGTTTCAATTAATAAATATTTTACTGATCTTTGTTGGAAAGGAGCCATTCGGAGATACGGAGAAAAAGCTCAAAGCTCAAATGTCAAATGTCAAAATTTAGGAAACCTATTAGAAAAAGATAAATTGGCAGATATGGATATTGAAAAAATCAAATCTAAGTTGTCTAAAGAAGTAGTTAAGCGCCTTGAATATGAGATGGGTGTCGTTTCCAAGATGGGGTTTGAGTCTTATTTTTTAATTGTTCAGGATTTTGTCAATTTTGCTAAAAATAAAGATATTGTTGTTGGGCCTGGGAGGGGATCGGCGGCCGGCAGCATTGCTTCATACTCTTTAAATATTACTGATCTTGATCCTTTTGAACACGGTTTAATGTTCGAAAGATTTTTAAATCCTGGCCGTATTTCTATGCCCGATATTGATATTGATTTTGCTGATGATAGAAGGAGCGAAGTGGTTGACTATGTGGTGAAAAAATATGGCAAAGATCATGTGGCCCAAATTATTACTTTTGGAACAATGAAGGCTCGTAACGCGGTTCGCGATACAGGCCGGGCTTTGGGAATGACTTACGGCGACGTTGACCGGGTGGCTAAACTAATTCCCATGGGGAAAACCCTGGAAGAATCTTTAGGGCTATCGCCAGATCTAAGAAATTTATATGACGAAGACAAACAAGTCAAACGCCTGATTGATCTTGCCAAGAGATTGGAGGGTTGCGTTCGCCATGTTTCGGTTCATGCGGCCGGGGTAGTTATCGGCGATAAGCCCTTAGATGAATATCTGCCGATTCAATATGCGCCTCAGGGTGATATTTCTATGGTGACCCAATATTCAATGTATGAAATTGAAGATTTGGGCCTTTTAAAAATGGACTTTTTGGGTCTTGCCAACCTGACAATTATCCAGCGAGCCTTAAAGATTATTAAAGCGGTTCATAAAAAAGAAATTGATCTCCAAGAATTGCCGATTAATGATCAAAAAACTTACCAGCTTTTGCAACGGGCGGAGACTACCGGCATTTTTCAGCTTGAATCTGCTGGCATGAAAAGATATTTGCGGCAGCTAAGGCCAACCGAATTTGCTGATATTACAGCAATGGTGGCTTTGTATCGGCCAGGACCAATGGAGCTGATTCCAGACTATATTGCTGGAAAACATGGTCGCAAAAAACCTACATATTTACATCCCAAACTGGAACCAATACTTTCACCAACTTATGGAATCGCGGTTTATCAGGAGCAAGTTTTGCAAATTGCCCGTGATATTGCTGGCTTTACTTTAGGAGAAGCAGATGTTCTTCGTAAGGCGATCGGGAAAAAGATTCAAAAATTACTTTTAGAACAGCGAGAAAAATTTATTTCGGGAGCAGTCAAAAATAACGTTTCGAAAAAAATTGCCGAAAGATTATTTGATTTCACCGAACCCTTTGCCAGATACGGGTTTAATAAATCTCACGCCGCTTGTTATGCCCAAATAGCCTATATTACCGCCTATTTAAAAGCCCATTATCCGGCTGAATTTATGGCCGCGCTTTTAACTTCTGATCAAGACAATACTGATCGCATTACGATTGAAATAGAAGAATGCCGCCATATGAATCTTACAGTTTTGCCGCCGTCAGTCAATGAAAGTTTTGGCACTTTTGCCGTGGTTCCGGGGACAAAAAATATTCGATATGGCCTTGCGGCAATTAAAAATGTTGGTAAAGGAAGCATTGAAGCGATTGTCGAAGAACGAAAGAAAAATGGCAAATATTCGTCTATAGAAGATTTTTTAAAACGGGTTGATTACCGGCAAATAAATCGTAAAGTTCTTGAAAGCTTGATTAAATCCGGGGCTTTAGATGATCTGGGAGAAAGGGGAGCAATGCTTGCAGGAGTTGATGAGATGATTAAGTTTACAGCTGATTTTCAAAAATCTCGCGAAAATGGCCAGACTGATATTTTTGGTGTCATGGGTAGCGACGCTGAGGAATTAGTGACTAAGTTGAATTTACCAGATGTGGGCGATCTTTCCAAAAAACAAAAACTCTCTTGGGAAAAAGAACTTTTGGGAATTTATGTTTCCGAGCACCCCTTATCTGAATATGTGAATTTTCTTAAAAAGATTGCTACACCGATTGGTTCGATTGGTCTTGATCACGAAGGCAAAAGAGTTAGAATTGGTGGAATAATAACAACCCTCAAGCCGATTATTACTAAAAATAATCAGCAGATGGCTTTTGCTCAAGTCGAAGATGATCAAGGAAAATTGGAAGTGATTATTTTCCCCAAATTATTTGAAGCTGGATCAGATGTTTGGAGAGAAGATAATCCGGTAGTGATAATGGGCAAAGTCAGTACCAAAGACGATCAAATTAAAATTCTGGCAGATAAAGTGATGGCTTTGGAAGAAGCAGTTGCTGATAATAATTTAGAAAAAATGCCAAAAATCAGCTCTCGTCAATTATCGCCAAAATCTTCGCCTCAAAAAATTATTTTACAGATTACCAAAAATACTAGCAAAGAAATTTTGGATATGATTAAAAAGATTTTGTCTAAATCAACAGGGATTTCTCCTGTTTATATTCGGGTACCTCACAACGGTGGCAGTCGAGATATGATAACAAAAACTAAAGTTAATATCTCAAATGATCTCATAAAAAAGTTAAAGGAGGTTCTGAGTTCAGAGGCGGTTAAAGTGGAATAAAATATCTACGAAATACGAAATCCGCCAGTTGGCGGATACGAAAATACAAAAAAGAATATTAGATAGCTCTCCAATTTTTCGTATTTTTGTAATAAAATTTGTAATTTGTAGATAATTTGGGCTTGACAAATAAAAAATGTTTTGTTATATTGAAAATATCCCAACATGGGAAATCTACTTCCGCAAGGAGGTGGTGTTTGCAGTTCTTTACCAAGTTGGCGCTAGTCGCAGAAATCTGATGTAAGGGAGGAGGCCGCTGAGTACGACAGCAGGAGTCGCATCAGACCGTCAATCTTTGGCAGCTGTTCTAGATCGGGCTGAGTTGCCAAAACTGACTTGTGTCCAGTGCGGAGGTGCTTTTCACCGAATGGCGCAGGGCCTCAACCAAGGAAATAGCCAGGTTGGCGATGTCCTGGAGGGGCTGAGCCATCTTCGTCGATCCGGTTCGATGAATGGATGTAGGGTTGCCAAAGGATGTCCTATCGAGGATATCTTGGGACGTTTCAGAACTTCGGTTCCTGATTGATCCTGGCAAGCAGGAACAAAAAGAGAGGAGGTGAAGAAACCAGGAAATCGCTGAGTTTCTCTTGATGATGTCCCTTGTTGTTTAAGGGGGAATGGACTGTCCAATCTTGGGGCAGCCCTGACGAATATCAAAGCACAGGAAATGAGGTATGACAGATGTCAGCAGAGTCAGGGTTAGTGGATGGACTGGGCTCGACCTCAATTGAGGATATCAGGGCCCGGAAGGCACAAGAAGCACAGACGGGTTGGATGAACTGTTCGCATTGTGGGCCTAGCTTCGGCGGCGCAGGAATATTGGGCGTTGCTTCCAGTATTCCGCCGGCCATACCGATTGCCGAAAGGCTCAGAGCCGCCGCCGAGCAGCGAAGCGGAAATGGCAACCCCGGTAGGGGGCAAGGGAGGCAGCGGAAGTTCGGCAGTAAAGAGTCGTCTCGGTAAAGGGCGAGGAGATCTCGTGACCGCAATCATACCTGAAACCGAGGCGACTAGTCTAGACGAAGGCCTCAGCAGGAGTCCACTTGGCAGAAAATCCAGAGGGTGTCATCTCCCGTGGAGTTCTAGCGGAACACCCCCCAAAGTGTACTCAGGAGACAGACGTTGTCAAGTCTGTGGAGGGCGTCTTAGTACCCTCAATCCCGGGAAACGCTGCTCAAGAGGCACCTGTCAGCCGAAAAAGGCCGAAGAATAACCGTTCAGAAAGAGGCGAGGAGGAAAAGAGGAGAAAACTAAGCGCTAGCGCAACTGAATAGATGTCCGGGAGGTGGGACAAAATCGCGTATCCGCGACAAAATCCTACCTCCCTCTTTTATTCTTGAAATGGATTTTTGCCTCGCGGCATCATGAAACTTGAAATTATTTAAAAAATTAGATACAATAGCGAGTAGTAAATAGAAAGTAGTAAATAGATATGGATATCAATTTTATCACAAAAGATCTTTTGCCTGTTGGCGAATCAGACAAAAAAATTCCCAAAGTAAAATCTGGGGATGTTGTTAAAGTATTTTCTGAATCCGGTGAAGGTGGTCAGCAAGTTTTTGAGGGCGTGGTGATTTCTGTTTCTGGTAAAGGATTTGATAAAAATATGATT
>Ga0180437_10009560_pt1 | contig 11980 bp, 7 predicted proteins | sample SS_ome_4_FD_132410 | JGI IMG/M metagenome (GOLD analysis project Ga0180437, IMG submission 132410) | Hypersaline lake sediment archaeal communities from the Salton Sea, California, USA - SS_3_D_1 metaG | ecosystem: Environmental > Aquatic > Non-marine Saline and Alkaline > Hypersaline > Sediment... | reverse complement strand
CGTCATCAACCGGTACCTCGCTCAAAACGGCGTTCTCACGCCCACTACCGCCCTGGTCACCGGCTACGACTTTCTCATCGACGGCGGCAATGCCATTAGTGACACCCTCGGTGCACGGGGATTCACCCCCATCTCGCTCACCACGCTCATCGCCGACACATGGATCGACGCCGACCTCGAGGCCGCCTGGCTAGGCCAGCGCCAGGATCTCGCCTCCCTCAACGCCCACTTCCAGCACTTTGAGGCCATCCCGCCCACAGGGACCGAAACCACCACCGCCTCCGAGGTCGCCAGCGCCTCCACCGACATGGGCGGCACCCTCAACTTCTCCATGGGTTGCCACTCCGGCTACAACGTCCACGACACCCACGCCGCCATCAACCCCCTCGACTTCCCCCAGGCCCTGGCCCGACGAGAGGCCTGCTGGGTCGGCAACACCGGCTTTGGCTACGGTATGGACGACGCCGTCGCTCTCACCGAACGCCTGATGCAGCTCTTCGCCCGCCACGTGACCGCTCAGACACACATGCCCGTCGGCCAAGCATTGGTCCAGGCCAAGCAGGATTACCTGAGCGAGGTGCCCAGCAGCGGATTCGGCACCTACGACGAAAAGGTGATGATCGAGTCGACGCTCTATGGATTGCCCATGTACCGGGTCAGCGTCCCCGAGCCCGGACCCTGGCGCCGGCAAAATTCCACCAACATCGAGACGAGGATCCTCCAGACCAGCCTCCAGGTCTCCGGTGTCTACACAGCGCTCAAAACCCTCTCCATAACCTACGACGCAGTCCACACCACCGACGACGGCAGCTTCTACACCATCGACACCCTCGCCCAGGCCGGCCCCGGACGCCCCATCCAGCCCAAGACCAGTATTCCCCTCGATACCGTGCCCGGTATGGAGCCCCACGGCGCTCTTTTCCTCCAGGGTCTCTCAACCTCGGCGCCTGGCTTTGACCCCGTCATCGCCCACCCCGTCCCCACCAGCACGCTGGAGTTGACGGAGCCTACCTTCGAGTCTGAAGCCTGGTCCCCGGTCAAGATGTTCACCGTCAACCGCCTGGGAGACCCGGACCGCCTGGTGGTCGTCCCGGCCCAGTTCCTGGGCAATCAGGACCAGGGAGCGCTCCGCCGCTTCACCGAACTGACCTTCACCGTCGTCTACTCCGACGGCGTGGACTTTACTCCGCCCGTCATCTGGGAGGTAGAGGCCACGGGTGTGGCAGGCACGGCTGCATTCAGCGTGTCGGCCGACGACGCCTCTGGTATCGAGCGGGTGCTGGTCACCTACAGCACCGACGGCCTGCACTGGGAGAGCGCCGACCTGACCTACGTCGCGTACACAGGGCTGTGGCAGAGATCGCTATCGGGCTTGAACGAGGAGACCAGCTACTTTGTCCAGGTGATGGACGGGGCTGGCAACGTGACCGTCAGCAACAACAAGGGCCAGTACTTTGCTCCTCAGAAGCACGACGTCTACCTGCCGCTCGTCTTGAGGAACTAGGGTGGATTCGGTCAGGGGGAGACTGGTAGTCGAAGACTGGTACAAGGGAATTATCAGGTCTAGACCGAGCGAAACCGTATCGGCCGCACCTTCGAGTCGCTACTGTTCTTCGATGTCGTAGCTGTACGACCCCATCTCCGTCGTCACAGGCGCCAGGCCGGATATGGTGAGGATAGCCCGGTCGGTCCGTCTATCCAGCGGGATGACCCACTCTCCCGTCTGATCATCGTCCAGCTCCAGCCGCTCCACCGTGGTCTCGGGACCAAGGAGGATCATCTGGACCAGCCAGCGCTGCGCCAACGCATTGGCGTGCCGGATAAAACCGGCCGCTTCCCACCCGTCCTCGTCTTCCTCGAAATCGCTGTAGTAATCGATCTCGGGAATCGCGATGTCATCTGCGACGAATCCAGGGCGGTTGACCGCGTCGTCGGTGATGTACTCGAAGCGGATCAGCACCTCCTGCCCGGCATACCGAGAGATGTCCACCTGCTCCTGAATCCACTCCACCGTTCCCCCATCGTCATCGCCGCTCCTGCCGGTGTAGGCCCAGCCGAAGGAATTCCCATTGGGATTCGTGGGGGTGCCGGAGGGAGTGGTCAGAATCTCCCAGGTATCCCCGCCGTCGGCGCTGGTCTCCACGTAGGCATAGTCCCAGTCCTCCTCGATGTCGTACCAGGTCCAGAATTCCAGCGTGGCCTCGCTGACGTCCGAGAGATCAAAGGCCCGTGTGAGAAGCATGTCCGAGTCATCGCCCCGGTTCGACCACCACATGTAGCGCCCGCTGTGGGCGTTGGCGTTCACCAGGCCGATCTGGGTGGAGCCGGTGAAACGAAACACCAGTGGCCGCTCGCCGCGCAACTCGATGTAATCGGTGCCGTGCTGATGTACAGTGCTGCTCTGGGAGACGGGGTAGTCGGACTCACGGTACATGGTCTCGATCTCGAAGGAGGGCGGGTCGATCTCCTCGTAGCCAAAACGCCCGTCGCCAGCCCTCGGATCATCCAGGGCGTTAGCCACGACCCAATCGGCGAACAAGTCCTCGTACGCCAACCCCGTGCCCAGTTCCCCCAGCACGGCCTCCACGCTGGCGAAGGAGTTGTCCGGGTGAGCGACCAGCGCCTGGGTGGCCTCGGAGCCGAAACGGTCGAGGAAGTAGGAGGTAAAGAGATAACCAGCGCCGTAGTTGGCCCCCGCCGCCCCAGGACCCTCAGGCCAGGAATTCAGCTGCGTGTCCGGCGTCACAGCGAAGGTCCACTCCGAGCCACCGACATCGAAGCCGTTCAAATACATCGCCAACTCGGAGAAACCCTCGTTCATCCAGGTCTCCTCGTTCCGGTCGTTGTACCAGTGGATCATGTGCTGAAACTCGTGGGCCAGCACGCCGTTGTAGAAAGAGTCGTTGATATTCACGTTCTCGAGGTTGATGTAGAACATCTCCAACTCATTGGAGTCGTCCCGTACGGCAGAGACGAACTCATCCGCGCTGGAGTAGTAGCCAGCGACAGTGTTCCCCAGGCCACTGGCGTGAAGGACGCTGAGATGAGGGTCGTTGTCCACCCCGGGGCTCCACTCGGAGCCAAAGAAGGCCCGGTTGGTGGGGTACGTATACGCCTCAAACAGGTCAGCGGCATCCTCCAGGTCATCCCGGTCGAAGCGTGCCCCTTCCTCGACCCACATATACACGTGCTCGGTCTTGTACTCAAGAATTGCAGTGACGTCAAACTGCTCATCGGTATCCACGTTAGAGACATGGAAGATACGGCGGGTGCCCACTGGATAATCGGGGGAGCCCCCAGGATTGACGGTGCGCGGTGTATCGGCGGGCAGGCCCCGCAGCCGGATCGCCAGGTCGTGCAGATCGCGCACCGGCACATCGGTCGTCTCCAGCAATCTCTCCGTCTCGGCTCCAACGTCGCCCACGGGCTCGCGGGTGATGACGGGGGTGACCTCGGGCGTGGGCGTCTCATAGACGGGTGGCAGGGCCGTCTCGAAAACCACCGTGGCGATCTGCTCCCAATCCCAGTCCCCTGACTCGGACCACCTGTTGATCCAATCGATACCCCCACAGCAACAACAACAACTAACCACTGCCACCAGGGCAGCAGCGGCGACCAACACAGCGAATACTCGACTCATTACTTCTCCTTATCTAGTAGTTGGTAATTGGGGATAGGCGGGCGGCACGCATCGGCGACCTCCAGCTAGCCGCGGACGCCCACTGGCTAGGAGCTGAACGTCTGGGCCAGGCCCTGTACCGCCTGCGTCAGTGAGGAATCAGGGCTACTGAGGGCCAGGGGCGACCCTTGTGCCAGGGCCCGTGCCTGACCCGCATCAAAGGGAACGGACCCTGCCAACGAGCGTTTCAGCGCGCGCGCTATGGCTTCGGCCGGCAATTGAGGCCCCGGCGCAATCTGATTAAGGACAATATGCAGCCTATCCGACCAATGCTGTAGCGCACGAAGTGCGCCGAGAGTCGTCTGGATAGAAGGTGGCTCGGCGGTCAACACCAATCCCACGGCCGAGGCTGCCTCCAACACCGCCATCGTCGCCCCGTTCAGCATCGACGGTACATCCACCACGACGACAGCGAATTGCTGCTGGAGAATCCGGAGCACCGCCTGCACCACCTCCTGAGAAACCTCCTGCCCCACAAGAGGAATGAACGGCGAAGCGAGCACCCGCAGCCCGGAGCTGTGCTGCAAGAGATGTGCCTCGACAGCCGTTGGGTCAGGAGCCCGTGTTTCAGCAGATCCAAAAAGGTCCAGCCAGTTAGGCTCGGGACGCAGTCCCAGTTGCAGCGCCACGTGTCCCGAAGAAAGGCAAAGATCCACGAGACAAACGGCTCCATCGCTGGCCTGAGACAACACCGCCGCCAGGTTTACCGCCAGCGTGGTAACGCCGACGCCGCCCCGAAGACTCATCACGCCAAACGTTCCGGCCAACGCTGAGGCCTTTTCTGCTTGCTCAACCAGCAGAGCGTCGACTTGCTCAAGCAACTCCCCCATCATCACAGGTTTGGTCATGTAGGCATTGGCGCCAGCACCCATCGCGGCATCGCGGTCCATTGGCTGGGCTCGCGCCGTAAGAATGATGATGGGCACGGAAGCTGTGATAGGCTCAGCCCGAAGTTGGCGACAGACGTCGTAGCCATTCATACCCGGCATCATCACGTCGATGATCGCCAGGTCGGGCGGGTCAGCCAAGGCTTTGGCCAACCCATCGGGACCCTCGGCGCTGAGCACGGCCTCATGGCCCCCACGCTGCTCCAGGACCAGCCGTATCATCTCCAGAAGATCGGCCTCGTCGTCAATGACCAGAATCCTTGCCATCGTCAGGTTACTCCTTCTCTGCCTGTAGACAAAAGACCCCGATGTGATCCTTGTTGACCAGGACCGCGCCGCCGCTAAAGACCACATCCGGGCGGATGGAGGACCTCATCTCGCCATCCAGAACGGGAACGAAAGCGTCAGTGCCGGTGGTCAGCACCGTCCGCAGATCCATTTTGCCCGACAGGCGTATATAGCCCGTGACCTCGAAAGACGGAACGGTGAGGAAGAGTTTGCGCATATAAGTACCAAAGTAACTGCCATAGGTCTGCTCCCGCAGCAGCCCATCCTCCTGGCGGGAGAGAACGGCAGCGGTGATGTTGTTCTTGCGCAAGATCGAGGTCGTGTAGCTGGCGACGATGTCCGCAGGACGCTCCACGTTGGAGACATAGGCATCCTCGAGCTCAAGGAAGGACGTAGTGGCGTCGTTGAGTTGAGCGGCCAACTTGTTGTAGCGCACGTCCACGCGCCCCGATAGACGGTGCCTGTAGGTGAAGAAATCCGCCACCAACCAGGAAGAACTCACTTGTTCGCGCATAGTCACACCCCTTTGTACTTGTTCACAAACAACTCCGTACTCCCTTCCTGCCCTCTACACCTAATCCCCCTGATCCGCGGGCGTCGGAAAGGCATAGTGTGTCACAGACCCCCACTTCTCCGGTGGCCAGTAACAGAGCCAAGCCTTCCCGACGATATTCTCCCGGGGGAACACCCCCCAGGTATGTGAGTCGCTCGAATTACGGCGATTGTCTCCTAGAACGAAATAGTCCTCTTCCCCCAGGTCCCACACGCCAGAGTATGATCCAGTATTGGCAATATAGGGCTCCTCGAGAAGGATGCCGTCTACCGAGACTACCCCGTCCCGAATCTCTACGTGCTCGCCAGGCAGTCCCACGACTCGCTTGATATAATCATCACTGAGACTATTGGGCGGGTGGAACACGATGACGTCTCCCCGCTCCGGCGGATGAATCCAATAGATCATCTTGCTGATCAACATATACTGCCCGTTATGCAATGTCGGCACCATGCTGGAGCCGCGCACCTGGAAGCGCCCCGTGGTCGTGTTGAGCATCAAAAAGATGATCGCGGTCAGCAGGATGGTCTCCAGGACCTCGCGCAGCACTGAGCGACCGCCAAAGGCACGCGCAAGAGAGACCTGCTCGCCGTCTGAGGAACGATAGGCCTGAGCGTCCGTCACAGGGGCCTGTTCATCCTGTGCTTGTGTAAGTTCCTCCAATGACTTACCTCCTGATGCACAATTCTACCCCGCCCTGCCCATCTGTGCAAGTCGGCCTGCCACTCGGTTTTCCGGAGCCAAGAGGATCACCAGCGCACTGTAACCGCGCACAAGACTAGACACTCCTTCAATGAAATCTGCCTGCTAACAGGAACCTCTCCCGGTCTGGTGCAAGAGCACCTAGACGATTATCAGCGCCCTGTAACAAGGAGGCCAATCTGACAGCGAGTGACTGAAGTTGCTTCTCCTCCCCCCTTATGGTACCATGTGTCTTACCCACAACGGGGGAGGCGGGAAACTTCAGCTTGCGCTAACTTGTCTCCCTTTCCCTGCCCTAGCCCAGCCTCTGTCAGGCGCTCCCCAGTGAGTATGGGGCATTTACCACAATAGGCGAAAGCACTGTTGTGGCGAAGATATTGGTTTGGGCAAACGAAATATGAATGGCCCTGAACAGCGCGAACATGACTTAGTACGGAGTTGAGACATGACTGTGATTGAGTATGGCCCTGACATCAATCTGGAGGAGCTGCGCAGTCGGCTGGCCGATCGCATAGCATTGTTGGTGATGGGTGCTAGTGGCCTGCTGATGCTGCAGATGCTACCTCGAGATACCCTTGCGGTTGTCCCACTGAGTCTATTGGCTGTGCTACTGCTGTTATGTTGGCGCGTACGAAAGTTGGTTAGTGTACGTCCGCTCGTAGCGCATCACCTGCTGGCCTGGGGACTCACTGCCGGATTGCTGACTGCTATGGGGTTACTCCCTGTTCCGTGGCTCCCGTTCTTGGCTTTGATGCTCACATTCATCAACGCGATGCTGGTCTCGGGTGGCGAGTTTGCAACGGGAGCTATGATCGCTGCACTGGCGGCGTGGCTGACATATACCGGAGCGCGGATATATCCACTGCTCGAGCTGCTCGTGGCACTGGCGCTGGGCATGGGATTGGCCTGGCTGATCGTGCGCACGCTGTACACCGCGTTGGAGTGGGCTTGGAAGATGCAACAACGTGCTGATCGCCTGCTGGCGAGTGCACGTGAGCGCCAGGGCGAACTGGCCCGCACGCTCAAGTCTCTGGACATCAGCAACTCGATCCTGAGCCGTACGCAACGCGAACTGATCGTCGCTCGCAAGCAGGCGGACGAAGCGCGCCTGATGAAAGAGCAGTTTGCGGCCAACGTCAGCCACGAACTACGCACGCCGCTTAATCTCATCCTCGGCTTCAGCGAGTTGATGTACCTGTCGCCAGAGATATACGGAGGTATCCAATGGTCACCCAAGCTACGCCGTGCCGTTTACCAGATCTATCGCGGTAGCCGCCACTTGCTGGAGATGATCAATGACGTTCTAGACCTCTCGCGATTTGAAATGGTAGGATTTACATTGAGCAGAGAGCCTACGCCGTTGGAGCCACTGCTGGAGGAGGTAATGGAGATTGCCGAGGACCTCTTCTTGGACCAGTCTATTCGCCTGGAGCTAGACGTTGCGCCGGATTTGCCCGTGCTTGAAATCGACCGCACGCGCATCCGCCAGGTGCTTCTGAACCTGCTCAATAACGCTGCGCGCTTCACCGAACAGGGCACGGTACGGGTGGAGGCGAGGCAAGCCGGCAATGAGGTGGTGATCGCCGTGAGTGACACAGGCCCCGGCATCCCGGCGGATGAACTGCCCAGGCTCTTTGACGAGTTCTATCAGGTGGACCGCTCAGTGCACCGCAGACATGGAGGGGCCGGACTGGGCTTGGCGATCAGCAAGCACTTTGTCGAGGCACACGACGGACATATCTGGGCGGAGAGCCCTTCGGATTTACTCAGGACAGGTGGAGGAGGGATGAGCTCGACGTTCGCCTTCGGCCTGCCCATCCCTGGGCAGTATGTGCCCCTTTCCCGTCTGCACGAGACCCGGCCACTGCAGCCGTCGGTGCCCGAGGCACGTCCTCTTGTCCTGGTGGTAGACCCTGATCCGGCAGTGGGGATTCTGATAGAGCGCCACATCGAAGAATATGTTGTCGTGCAGGTGGACGACGCGGATCGTTTGGTGGAGGAAATAACGCACCATCACCCTCGAGCGGTGGTGTGGAATATTCCCCCAGGCAGGGAGGAGAACTACCGTCACCTGCCGTCTGTCCCGGTTCCCTTTGTCGAGTGCTCACTCCCAAGCCAGGCATGGCTGGCGGATGACCTGGCAGTGAAGGGGTGTCTCACCAAACCAATAACCAGCCAGCAGCTCGTGCGGCAGATCGAGCCCCTGGGTGGCATCTATGACGTATTGATCGTCGACGACGAGCGAGGATTCTGCCAACTGGTGGAGCAGATGCTGGAGACCAGCGGCCACGCCTTTGCGATACGCCATGGGTATGATGGTCAGGACGGGCTACAGGCAATGCGTACCCAGCGGCCCGACCTGGTGTTACTGGATCTGATCATGCCGGGCATGGACGGCTTCCAGGTGCTGGAGGAGATGCGGCAGGATGCCAATCTGGCCGATGTGCCGGTTATTCTGCTCACGGCCACCAGCTACGTCGAGGATGCCTTGTCGCAACGTGGCGGGCAGGTGGTTATCCGTCGCTCGGATGGGTTGAGCGCGGCCGAGACTGTGCGTTGCTTGCGCGCAGTGATCGGGGTGGTGGAGCCACACTACGACGAAAGATCGGCGCCGCAGGAAGGGGCGTGACACGTGAAAGCTGACGCGTATTCTATGGCACGGGCGGCATGGTAAGTGCCTTGGAGCAGCAACACGTCCGCGCTACACGATCTTTAGCTGACGTAACGCGTTCAGGACGTCATCGCGGCTGACTGGTTTGGGCAAGAATAACGATGCGCCTAACGAATACGCCAGGTCAGGGTTGTTGATGACGGAGCATATGATGACTGGGATATCGGCCGTGTAGGAATGGTTGCGCAGCCGCTGCAATAGCTCCCAGCCGTCCATCTTGGGCATCATGACATCTAGTACGATGGCGTTGGGAAGCATCTCCTGTGCCAGCTGCAAACCCTCGTGGCCGCTTAGAGCTGGTATCACCCGGCAGGCGTGGCCGGTGAGATAGTCTTCTAATAGTGCCACCAGTCCTTCATTGTCATCAATCACCAACACTGTGGGGCAGTGGATCGCTATCTGCATATCGGCCGTACGGGTGCCTTTGGGCTGGTCTGTTTGCTTCACTGCCCATCCGAGCCGGTGTGCCAGTTGTGTGATTATCCGGTTAGTGGCAAAGATGTCAGCTGCTCCCGGTTCCGGCCTATAGTGCACCGTGATCGATACCAACTCCTTCTTAGCGCTCAGCGCGATGTGGACAATTCCAGGCTGGGCCTGTCCTATGACCATGCTGAGCGTATTCACCAGCACCTGGCGGGCGATCACCGGATCGGTCGAGACGAGTATCGGGTCCTGAGGGATGTCGAGTTGGACATGGACAGCCCGTTGTGATGCCATCCGCCCTACGGCTTCCTGGGCGCGCCGTAGGAGGAGGCTTACATCTGTAGGACCCGAATGGGCCTCCAGGCGGTCCATCTCTGCCTGGATAGAGGAGAGCTGGCTGGCGCGAGGCTTCTCTACGGCGGGCGCCGGGCGCCGGGTCCATAATATCGCAGCCACGTTTTCTTCTCCTCGCCGCAGGTCCCGATGTGCCTGGCGCCTTGACACACCTAGCTCACGTGCAGCCTGCTGAACGGTCATCCCCTCCACATAGTGCAGAAGCAACAGATTGTATGGACGTGCATGCGGAGTGCGAAAGGGAACGCCCCGCCCCGGATTCAGGTTCTCAATGGCGCTGATGAGCTCCCGTCGCAAGCGCTGGTCGGCCGTCTCACTGTTGTTTTCGGAGGCAACTCCGATCTCCTTTGCCAGGGGGTGCCGTTGCAGGTAGAGGAAGTCGTACAGATGCGCCAGCACGTCCTTGACCTGCTTAATGAATGTCTCTGGAGGGCCGTCGTTGCCCCGCTCCCTCAGGTCCTCAGTCATTCTTGGGAAATACTCCCTCGTTTCTGGTTCAAGGTCACCTAGGTTTTCGCGGATCCTGTCCGATCCCTCACGTATTATCGGTGTTTTGGGGTTTTGGTCAACTCAGATCAGATTGGTATACTCCGTTTTCCTCGGTGACAGCGAATGACACTTCTCTGTCCCATCCGTGTCACACACCTGGCTAGATCATATAGACATGGGCGTGGCTGGCATGGTATACTTTTGTCAGGGACGAGGGAATAGTACATAGTTTCTGCAAAGGAGGCGCATATGGTATGAGATGATATGGAGAGTCCTGTTGTCAGAGGATTCCAGGGCGCACTGCGCCCTAATCCTCAGAACCAAGTTCCGTGCGCAAGATAGGCTGAGCTTACATAAGGAGGGAAGAAATGAGCACGAAAAGGTGGTCTATCCCGTTTGTCTTGGTTATTCTGGTATCCATGCTGTTGGCTGGATGCGGCCCGGCCCCAACGCCTGAGGTGATCAAGGAGACGGTCGAGGTGCCAGTCCAGGAGACCGTCGTGGTTGAACAGACGGTGGTTGTTGAAGCGACAGCCGAACCTGCGGCAGAAGCTGTCGAAATCGAATTCTGGCATTCGTGGGCACCAGACGGTGTTCAGGGAAGGGTATTGCAGAGACTGTTTAACGAGTTCAACGCTTCCCAGAATGAGGTATTTGTCACACCGATCTTTGTCGGTGAGCAGCGCAGAGAGAAGATCACTGCGGCGCTTGCGGCAGGAGAGCCGCCCGACGTCGCGTGGATCGCCGGCGCTGGCTCTGCATACTATGATGCTGGTCAGTACGTCTCGATGAGTCGCGTGTGGGAGGTCCTTGATCGCAGCGACTTCTATCCCGCTCTTCTGGAGAATATGCAGTTCCTCGGTGAAGACATAGCCATTCCTTTTGAGAACTCGAACCTGGCAATGTACTACAACAAGGATATGCTTGATGCAGAGGGGGTGGAGTACCCTCCAGGTGAGGTAGGCGGGTGGACGTTTCCCGAGTTCATCGAAATGGCCAAGATCTTCAGCGATGCGGAGCAAGGCAAGTACGGATGGGACCCACTGCTTGACTGGGATATTCAGGTTCACCTCTTCTGGGCGGCCGGCGGCGAAATGTTCAGCCCAGACTTTAAGACAAACCTGCTGTGCGCCGATACGCCAGAGGGAGACAAGCAACGTGAGCTCATGGCCGAGGCATTGGGGTACTGGATTGACATGTTATTCGTCTCGAAAATCACCTCAACCGATGTTGGTGACCAGGGTTTCGTCTCTGAAGATATGCCATTCGTGATCTCGGGTCCCTGGGCTATGCCACGTTACCTGGAAGCCAACCCTAACCTCAATATCGGTGTAGCGTCACTCCCGGCGCATCCGGAGACCAGACAGGTTGCCTCATACTGGTATCAGAAGGCGTTGGCGCTGTTCAAGACAAATGAGGAGCGCGAAGAGGCCACCCTCAAGTTCATAAAGTGGTTCTACAGCCCCGAGATCCACGCACGCTGGTGTGCCGAGGCCAGCTACCTGCCGATCACGATCTCGGCGGCGGAGCACCCGGTTTGGCAGGAGTTTGTGGCAGAGCATCCATATGCCCAGGTCTTTCTGGATCAGGCTCCCACGATGAAGCGCCGGCCTATAGGTATCCCAATTGGATCGCTGGGAGGTGGTATGTTGCACCCAGTAATCTACGACGGGGCTACGCCCGAAGAAGCGATCGAGAACTACTGCCTGGATGCTCAGGCCTTGCTCGACGAATTCTGGGCAATGCGTCCATAGTGGGACGATTCAGGTGATATACTGATACCCGGGGAGGGGGAGGTATTTCCCCCTCCTTGCCTTTATCGACAAAACGCCTGGCGATTCTCAAGGTTCTGGTGTAGAATCGGTAATAGGTCGAACAGTAGGCGTTCTCTCAGGACATACCGTCCAATGCTGTCGTATTCCATCGTTGCCCTG
>Ga0180437_10009559_pt1 | contig 11981 bp, 9 predicted proteins | sample SS_ome_4_FD_132410 | JGI IMG/M metagenome (GOLD analysis project Ga0180437, IMG submission 132410) | Hypersaline lake sediment archaeal communities from the Salton Sea, California, USA - SS_3_D_1 metaG | ecosystem: Environmental > Aquatic > Non-marine Saline and Alkaline > Hypersaline > Sediment... | reverse complement strand
CGCGCGTCCGGAAAATCCCCTGCACCAAGCGAAGCGTCTCGGTGCTGATGACGACGGTATCCGGCTCCGCCTCGGCCAAGAGCCGCGCCGCTACGTTTGCCGTCAAGCCGAGGGCGAGTCTCTCCCTGTGCTCGCCGCCACCCATCTCGCCCACGACCACGGGACCCGTGTGGATGCCGACTCGGATCCCGAGGCCAATGCCGTGCTTTTCCTCAAGTTGCGGATTCAACTTCGTGATCGCTTCCACTATGCCCAGAGCAGCGCGCACCGCGCGCTCTGCGTCATTCTCGTGAGCCTGGGGGTAGCCAAAGTAAACGAGCAGCCCGTCGCCGAGGTACTGCGCCACGTAGCCCTTGAAGCGCTCCACCACTTTCGAGGCTGTCTCCTGATAGGCGCGGACGATATCGCACAACTCCTCCTCGTCGAGCCGCTGCGAGAGCTGCCTCGAAGCCACCAGATCGAAGAAGACCACTGTGAGGTGACGATGCTCGGCCGCTTCTGAAATGCGTGAGTCATTGGGAACAGATTTCGACGACTCGCCCATACGCTCCCCGCAAGAATGGCAAAACCGAGCCGACGCTCCGAGTTGTGCTCCGCACCGCGGGCACCGGACATCGAGACCAGTCCCACATCTCTCACAAAGGGCCGCTTGTTCGTGATTCTGGTGACCGCAGGAAGGACAGCGCATCGTGCCCTCCGGGCTGGCCCCTACCGAAGGGGCACGGAGGTGACTTCTTTCGCAGTGACAGAATGACGTCAAAGACGGCTTTGGTTTCCGGCGACGCCAGTCTCGACGAGGACGGGAAGAAGGAGATACGACTCAGGAAGTGACACGCCGCGTTAAGGTCAGCACCTACTTCTGGCTCTACCGACGCCTCATTCCCCATGTTTTGTACCTAGTCGTACTGATGCGCCACCGCGACTCTGCACCGCAGCTACGAAGACGAACCTTCCGCACTTTGGGAGCGCATTTGCGACCTCCACGATGCCTCATGTCCCGAGCTCGTCACGACTGCCGTCGGGACACGGGAGCACGCCGCCTGCAGATTTTGGTCGAGCCGTCCCTGCGAGGATCTCGTCGTTCCACCCGCCTACTCTGGCCAACCCCTCCCCCCTGATCGATAGGAGGCTTGTTTCGCGCAGGTACAAAATACGACAGAAGGGAGTTGTGTGTCAAAGAGAAAGACGTCCCGTATGTTGTGGCCGGCCGCCCTCGCAGGTGAGGGAGGCGTTGAGGCATTCTCGCCGCCCTTCTTCAGTACTCGGAACGATGAATATATCATTCCCCTTGTCTACACATGAATAGCGACCTGCGATTTCATGTAAGGCCACGAAAGTGATCGCCCCAACTGCCCAGGGCGATCTTGAGATTTCTCTTAAATATGGAATGACTGCCTGGAAGGTAAACATCAAGAATAACAGTTGATATATTCAACAACCTCTCTACTCCACTCGAAATTTCATCGGCATGAGCGAAAAATAGTTGGGCAGAACAAGAATGCGGGGTTCGGCTCCCGTAAGTGCCAACGCTTCCACCATCGCGTCTTCAAAGGTTTCGGCGTATTCGGCGCCAACGAGGGCAGGGGCCTCAGGGTTCTCTGCGGTAGCGATAATAATCTTTCTGGCGTGGTCGAGCGCATACTGGTTCTCGTTGAACAACCAAATGGGGTGCACGGGATGGTACGCATGGGAATCGTGGTATTGTCGCAGGAGTTCCCCATCCGAATGCAGACTTTCGAATAGCTCTTCCTCAACCGAGACCGCCGACCCCAAGGAGCCGAATCGTTCGAGTGCGCGGCCATAGGATGGATGCTTGGCCGTGTCGATATGGCCGTCACATTTGCTCACTAGAATCACGACACCGCCTTCTTTGAGAATTGCCTTGTTAAGCCAGCTTCGCATGACGGTCGTCGCGCCGACAACGTTGATTATCGGGTCGCGCGTATCGCCGTAAAGCAAGTAGCGAGGCAGGCCCGCGACGATGATGTCCGCCTGGGGCGCGTCATAGACATGCTGCCGATCGGCACACGCCCATTGCGGTTCCTGAATCTCCTTGTAATGTCCAGCAAAGAACCCGACCCAATTGCCGATCGCATCCGGAACCCCGTTCAGGAAGAAGATCTTCTTTCCGGTATATTCCTCGATCCGGTCAATTACGCCGTCCTTGTGGCGGCGGTAAGCGTGGGTTCGAGGGTCGCCGTGGAGCGAGTCGGGAGCACCTATCACCGAGTATCTATGATGCGAGTATATACTGCTGGCGCTCCCAAGGCCCACCACGACACCCTCTCCAGCGTATCCTCCCCAAATGAGGGGCAATACCGATCCGTTGTAGATGACGAGGTCAGCGTCGATGAGGACGCGGTTGTGCTCGACGAGATCCCCGAGGCTGGACGTGCCCATATCAACGAGCATGGCAGGATCGTGGGCGTCGTGGTTTATGAATTGGTCGGGCCAAAATTCATCCAGGATGTCATCCGGAAGTACCGGATAGATTCCTCGGTACAGGCCCTTGAAATCGTCTTTGGGCGGTTTGTCGTGGGTGCCGTTTGCGCTCACTAGGGTGATATTCGTCCTTTCCACGCCCGCCCGTTGAAGTTCCTCGATCAACGTTGGCACCGCGAGGAATTTCGGGCTGTATTTCAGCGGATCGTCGAAAGCGATGGCGACCTTACTGTTCCTGTGGACGAGTTCGTGGAGAGGAGGCATTCCCAGCGGAGAGGCGACGGCCTTGCGAATCTCGTCTGTCGGATCTTCGAGCGCGGGATAGTCGGGCCTGAGCGCCGCTTCAAGCACGATTGAGGACTCAGGAACGGAAATCTCTACCTGCTCATCCCACCGGTCGACATTGATCTTCTTCTCAAACATAGGAACCCTTCCCAGGCAAGCGCTGAATGGAATGAGTTGAATTTATTGGTCTCGTTTACGAGCTCACCTTCTTCCCGTGAAAGAACTCACTTCCCGCCCCGGGATAGACCCGCCGGTCCCCTTTCGGCGTGGGCGTGGTAACGTTCGGCCACTGGTTGGTCTGCGCTTCGGGCCCTTCCTTCGTGATATCGGAAGGCGCCTTGTCCGCCATCTGGGGGTTCTTGCGGACGTCGATGCCCTCCACGTTGTGGCTGAACTCGATCGGGATGCCGTTCGGGTCGAAGGCGTAGATGGAGTGGATGAACCCGTGATCGATCACCTCGGAGACCCACAACCCGGCAGCCGACAGCTTGTCCTTGAGCCCCCACAGGTCGTCCTCGGTCTCCACACCGATCGAAACGTGGTCAAAGGCGAAGGGCCCCTTCACCGGGCGTCCGTGATCCTTCTCCGCGATCGGCTCGACCTCTGACCACTCGAAGAAGGCAATCAGGTCACTCGCCGATATCTCAAAGAAGTAGTGCCGATACCCGGGGCGGCCCAGTCCGGCCACGAGCCGCATGCCGAGCAGGTCCCGCCAGAAGCGAATCGTCTTGTCCATGTCCCCGGTGGCCATGGCCAGATGGTTGACTCCGTTGTACCTAACCATAAATCCTCCTGTGAGAGCCCGGCTACTTGCCTCTCTTCTCTCGTCGTTCCGGAACCGTCCGGATTGTCATTTCTCCTGCGATCACCTTTTCGGAAACGTACAGGCCGCAATAACAAGCGCCGAATTCCGCCACATCCTGCTCCCAGTAGTCGCAGGGGCAGATGATATCCCGGTCGTCCTCCCTGTTGCCGGCAGCGAGCCTGCAGGGACAGGCCCAGTATCCGTGCCGTTTCTGATTTTCCAAAAGCCCGTCTATGAGTTTTATGGTGATTGCCGTGTCCGGGTTCAGGGAAGCGCCCTTCTTCTCGCTGAATCCCTGGAGTCTCTCCATGATCCTCTTGATCTCTTCCCTTACCGGTTCCGCGGCGCCCTTTTCCTTCTTCTCCCTTGCATCAGGAAGACCAAGGGTCTTCCTGATGTCCCCCTCCCGATATCCGAGGATGAGGACCTTTTCGTCGAAGAGCAGACAGGGAAACCCCCATTTCGGGTAGATCGAATCCAGGAACTCCACCGTGCCTTCCCGTTCTTCCTCATCCACGAGATCGAGATCTATATAATGGTATTTGACATCGTTCTCGGAGAGCAGATCCTTCATCTTGTCGCACCAGGCGCACGTGGACATCGTAAAGAGCCGCACATCTCCCAAGTCTTTTCCCTCTACCGTCTGGAAACCCATCTCTTCTCTCGCCCCCTCTTTCCTGCACCCACTTGTTGCAACCTTTCTTAAGACCCCGGCATCCATTATAGTTAACAAACCAAATGAAGGAAACGGACGGAGCAGTTTTTAGGAAAACCTACTGAAAAAAGGGAGAAAACGAGATGGCGGAGACGGAAACCTTCAAGGGAAGAAAAGAGAGCTACATCGTGGTCATCGGTGAGGACGGGGAAGAGTACATCTGCCCCCAGAGCGCAATCAAGAAGAAATCCGAGGCCACGGAAGAGGAACTCAAGAACTGCGTAGCCGAGTGGAAGACGGGCGGTGGAGCCACCATCGGCGGGTAAATGAAAGAAACGCTGAGAAGAAAGCCACTTGCATTGCGGGTGGCTTTTTTTGTTCAGCATCCCCCGCAGCAGACGCGGGCCGGGTCCTCCGGCTCAAGGACGACAAAGACCAGTGAGTTTGGGTCCACTCTTGCGTATGCCCTGCCCTGTTTGACGTAAACCGGCGTCCCCGGCGGATCGGGAATCGTTCCGTCCTGGCCGGCCACCTGCCCCTCGATCGAGGCCCGGGTGGCAGTGAGGTCACCGCCCGCACCTACGGTCCACTGCCTGGCACTGACAACCTCTGTCCCTTCCAAGGCGATCTCCACCGCAAGCCCCTCGTCCGATGGGTTCGACAAGACGGCAGTGACCCGTCCGCCTCCACCCGCCGTGCAGAAGCCGTGCGCCTTGACCTGAGATCGGTCGGCAACGGTCTCGAGCCTGCTTCGCTCGACGGTTCTCCTGAACATGACGTAGGCCAGGAACGAGGGTCTCGGATCGAACGTTCCTGGGTCCAGGAGCCCGTAATCACCGCCCACGATGGTTGACCGGACGATCGATCCGGACCCCTCCTCTGCCATGATCCCGATCCAGTCCGCAAACCATAGGGCGTCGAGCAGGGTGTCGGACACGCCGGCCTGTCCGCCGCACTGGCTCGACGCGCTCTCCCCATTCATCACCGGCATGCCGGCGGCTGCGTCCACCACATACCGGGCGAACCGGCGATGCATGGCCACGAAAGATTCGTCAAAGAGATTCTCCTTCGACGCGCGCGCCGGGGATTGGAAGGCCGGACACCGGTCGGACTGGGTTGCGTAAAGGTGCCACGTAACGACATCCATCTTATCCCTGGCAAGCTGAAGAAGACTCGGCGTGAAGTACAAATCGCGCAACCATTCGACGGGCATGAAGAAACAGCCGGGAGATGCAATGAGAGCATCCGGATCCTCCTCGTCCACCAAGGTGCGGAACGTGGCCAGATCCGAAGCATAGGGGCTCGCGGTGGGGCCGATGGGCATGTTGAAGGCAAAGAACAATATGTTGACCTCGTTGCCGAGTTCCCAGATGTCGAAGATGTTCCCGTTTGGCAATGACTTGACATACCGAATCAGGGCCCTCGCATTGTCCGGGGTCCACCGCCCGGTTTGCGGATCCCGGGGGCCAGGTCCTGCGTTGATGCAGAACATTACCCTGGCTCCCACTGCGTCGGCGAAGTCGGCAGCCCGTCGGATGTTTTCGCGGGTGAGAACGCCAGGCCGCTCGCCCTCCTTGTTCCTGAAGGCATCCCGGTACTGGGGCGGAAGTTCGCAGCCCCCTTCCTCGGGGCAGAAGTAGGCGGCGTCGGCATCCGTACCGCCGATTCGCAGCCTGGAAGGGGCCAGATACGAGACGAGCCTCCTCAGTTTTGCGCTCTCGAGATCAGGGAGGGCCTCGGGCACAGGCCCTGCGGGCCCCCAGTTCCACCAGTACCCCCCAGTGAACTGGACCGTATCAAGGGAGAACCCTATGTATCGTTCGTCCAGGGTACCCGCCTCCTCCGCAGGATCGATGGACATCTGAACCGGGGTCCCCCGCGGCTTCGTCAGGGTAGGCAAGCCAGCCTCTTCTCCATCTTCCGAATCCGAGCAGCCCGTCGGCAGAAGAAAGGAAAAGAAGATCAAGAAGGCCCAGAAATGGCGACTCACGGTGATGGAACGCATGGAGATCCTCCCTTATCAAAACCGGTCAGGCGAGTGGCTCAGAAGATCCAGTGGGGCCGATCCTTCATCCAGTGCTCTGCGGTTTCCCTGAGCCAGCCCTCCAGGCCCTCTGCGATGTAGAATCGGGGCCGAAGCAGGTCGTCATCCCGAGCGATCACACCTTCTTCGACTGCGGTCTTCGCCAGGGCCGTGTGGGGATAGATGCGAATGCCGATCGAGACCTTGACCATATTCAGGGGCAACGAGTCGACAAAGGTAAAGCTCTCCGTGACCGATTCCCTCGTTTCCCCCGGCCCACCCAGAAGCTGGAAGCCCATCTGGGCGATCCCGTGATCGGCGAGCATGCTCGAAAACTCGCGCACCGCCTTGCTGTCAAACCGCTTGTTCATGCTGGCGAGTATCCGGTCTGACCCGCTTTCAAAGCCCAGACTCACCTCCGTGCAGCCAGCCCTGGCCATGCCCTTGACGAGATCCTCGTCACCCACCCCGGGGTAGATGATACAGCCCCAGGCTATTTCCAGCTCCGCATTCGCTAGGCCCTGACAGAGCGCCCGGGCATAAGGGGGTGGCATGTTGAAGGTGTTGTCCACGAAGAGGAAACGCTTGAAGCCTTCCCCGCGGCGCCGGATGATCCAATCGACAACGGTTTTCGGAGACCGCTTCCGTAAGGCCCTTCCCTCGATGGTCGCGGTGGAGCAGTAACTGCAGTCCATCGGGCAGCCGCGCCGGGTCTGGACCGGGATCATCTTGTCGGAATCACTCGCGTCCGTAGAACCAAGCAGGTGCCCCTCAGGAAGGGCAAGGCTGTCCAGGTCCCTGGTGAAGACCCTCTCGCCCTGAAGCCCCCGGCCCGGAAGGTACAGTCCCGGGATTTGGGACAAGTCGGCACCTCTTTCCAGGTGGTCCAGGAGGGCGGGGAAAGCCAACTCTCCCTCCCCCTGAATCCCCATCTCGGCTCCGAGATAGGCCAGTACGCCCTCGGGAAACAGGCTGAAGCCCGCGCCCCCGAGCACCAGCGGGGCGTCTGACAGGACCCGACAGTCGGCAACGACGTCCTTTGCCTGGTCGAGAAGGAATCTCGTGTCTGCCATGCTCTGGTCGTCGATGTTCCGGACGGATATCCCGATGACATCCGGCCGAAAGCCTTCCATGGCAGCCCGGATGACCGGAAGGGGCTCGGCTTGGTCCATCAGGTCGACCAGCTTGACCTCGTGCCCGGCCCTTTCCGTCGCAGTGGCTACGCAACCCAGCCCGACGGGCAAGGTCGGCATGAGGATCTGTTCCGTATTCGCTGAAACAAACAGGACTCGCATGTTCTCTGACACCTCCTTGGGCTGGTGGCCACAATGGCGCGTCGACTGCAGCCACAACGAACAGGCGTTGCATAGATTATATGACTATCTTCACCTCTTGGGCCAGCCGGAGGGAGAACAAAAGACAACCCTCCTCTGGGAGAGGGAAAGGGTGAGGGAGTTACCATCGTTGGACCGAGGACACGGGTAACACGTTGAACCGGGCACATAGGTAACGCTTTCTATGTTCGGGTGCGGGGCCCGGCGCCGAATCATGCAACCCCGCCTCTTACTTGACTTTTTGGCCTGTGTAGTGTTCAAAGGGAAGGTTGGATTTTCGCTGCCCCGTGAACGCTGACAGGCCAAGGAGAACGCCATGAAGACCCCGCTCTGGAGTCCCTCGGATGACTGGACCCGCAATGCCAACATCACGCGCTACATGGAAGAGGTGAACAAGAAGTACGGCAAGAAACTCCAGTCCTACAACGACCTCTACGAGTGGTCGGTCGATGCGATTCCGGATTTCTGGGCCAGTGTATGGGAGTTCGCGGGAATTCGTGCGTCCAAGGGCTACGACCAGGTCGTGGATGACCTGAGTAAGTTCCCTGGGACCAAGTGGTTCCCTGGAGCAAGCCTGAACTTTGCCGAGAACCTTCTCAGGTATCGCGACGATCACCTTGCCTTCGTGTTCCGTGGCGAGGACAAGAAGAGGGTTCAGATGACATATGCGGAGTTGTACGAGAGGGTGGCCCGGTTGGCCAAATCGCTGCGAGACCTGGGGATCAAGCCGGGCGACCGCGTGGCCGGATACATGCCGAACATGATCGAGACGGCCGTGGCCATGCTTGCATCCACGAGCGTGGGCGCCACCTGGTCTTCCTGTGCCACCGACATAGGGGCGCAGGCGGCCCTCGACCGTCTGGGCCAGATCGAGCCGAAGGTGCTCTACACGGTCAACGGGTATTACTACAAGGGCAAGACCTTCGACTCCCTGGGCAATGCGACCGAGATCGCCAAGGGAATCCCGTCCCTGAAGAAGGTGATCGTGACCTCCTACACGGACGAGACCCCGGATTTGAGGGCCGTCCCGAACGCGGTCTGGTTCGAAGAGTTCCTGGCCAGGGGGGAAGTGCCTGCCCTCGAGTTCGAGCAGCTCCCCTTCGACCATCCGGTCTACATCATGTTTTCCTCAGGGACCACGGGAAAGCCCAAGTGCATGGTGCAGGGGGCCGGCGGGGTGCTGATCAACCACCTGAAGGAGTTGCTCCTTCACACGGATCTGAAGCGGGAGGACAGGATCCTCTACATCACCACGTGCAGCTGGATGATGTGGAACTGGCTGCTCAGCTCCCTCGGTGTCGGAGCGACGATCGTGCTCTACGACGGCAACCCCAACCATCCGGATGAGGGTAATGTCTGGAGGATGCTCCAGGACGAGAAGGTGACGATCTTCGGAACGAGCGCGAGCTACATCAACTTCGTGAGGTCCCAGGGGATGACGCCGGGCAAGGACTTCGATCTGTCCGCTCTCCGGGCCATCTCACAGACCGGCTCCCCCCTGTCTGCCGAAGGGTTCGAGTACGTGTACAAGGAGATCAAACAGGATCTGCACTTCAACTCGATTTCGGGCGGCACGGACATCAACGGCTGTTTCGCCGCCGGCAACCCGATCAGCCCCGTATACGCGGGCGAGCTCCAGGGCGGGGCCTTGGGCATGAAGGTGAAGGCCTACGACGAAAAGGGCAAGGCGGTGCTCGGCGACCAGGCCGAACTCGTTTGCGAGGCCCCTGCCCCGTCGATGCCCTTGTACTTCTGGAACGACCCCGACGGGAAGAAGTACCACGATGCCTATTTTGATGTATACCCGAACGTGTGGCGACACGGGGACTACATCGTGATCCACAAGGACACGGGGGGCATAACCTTCTACGGCCGTTCGGACGCGGTCCTGAAGCCATCGGGCGTGCGCATCGGCACGGCAGAGATCTACAACATCATCGATCCCTTCGAAGAGATCGCGGACAGTCTCGTAATCGGACAGAACTACAAGGGGGATCAGCGGATCCTCCTGTTCGCCCGCATGGCCCCGGGGCACGAGCTGACCGACGAACTTACGGACAAGATCAAGAAGACCCTGAGGGGACAGGCTTCTCCCCGGCACGTCCCTGCAGTGATCATGGCAGTGCCGGACATTCCCTATACCTTGAACATGAAGAAGGTGGAGAGCGCGGTCACGAACATCGTGAACGGCAGGCCCGTGATGAACCGGGACGCCCTGGGCAACCCGGAGAGCCTCGACTACTACGAGTCGATTCTTCCGGCGCTACAGAAGTAGAGGGGCCTATCGCCAGGCAAAGGAAGGCTGCTCGTAGTGCGCCACACGTGTCTCCTTCCCCAGGATCGCTACTTCCCGGAACTGATACAGCAACGCGGCCGTGGGAGCTGCTATCCAGCTGTTCCCCACGGGCATGCACAGGATGGGGTGCTTGCTCTCCGGAGTCTCTTCGAGCAGTGGAGCATCCTCGCGCATGAACTCCACCACCGGGATGCGATGAATCGCCCGCACCTCGGCAGGATTTGGCTTCATGTCAACGCCCGGACCGGCCCATACCACCACGGGCGTGATGACAAAACGTGAACGGGTGACAAAGTCATCGAGTCTTCCGATCACGCTCTCGTGAGGCAGCGTCAAGCCCACTTCCTCGGCGAGTTCCCTGAGGGCCGTCTCCTCGGGGCCTTCGCCTTCTTCCACGCTTCCCCCGGGCAGCGCCCACTGCCCTGCGTGGTGCTTCAGTTCCAGGGATCTTCGCGTGAGGACGAGTGCCGCTTCGTCGCTGGAGAATCCGTCATCGGACATGCCGTACACACCGGGGCCACTGTCAACATCCACAACGGTAATGGCCACGGCAGCACGCTTGAGGCCCTCTCCACCCTGGCTCTGCACATGAAAGCTCTGCAGGTTCGATCGAATCCGTTTCAGCAGCTCTTCATTGCAGTTAAGTTGGTCAGATTGCTTCATGTAAATGCCGTTCCACGGAATCCCGATCTGTCGAGGGGAATTCCCAACGAAAAAGGCAGGGCTAATGCTAACCCCGCCTTCCGTATTCTCACGATTTCGATCCGCCGCCTAATGCAAAGCTGCCAAACGACGGCTGCTACTCCGCTTGTTGCTGTTCTTGCATCTGCTGTTTCTTTTCCAACCACTTCTGCTTGTTTTTCTGCATCTTTGTCGCCGCCTTTTCCACGGCCTCCTTGACCTCTTCTTTGGTTACATATCCCTTCTTGTCCTTGTCCACTTGGTCGAATCGTTTCCCGGCTTGTTTGGAGTGGAATTCGACGTACTCTGCACGGGTGACCTTGCCATCATTGTTCGCGTCTATCAGTTCGAATCTGGCCTGGAAAGCGCCCGCAAGAGCCTCACCCTGGCCCTTTGCCGCGCCCGCGAAGGAATCGCTGCCTGTCAGCAGGAGAACGGCAACGGCTCCCAGCAAGACGATCCTTGTCAGTTTCACGGTATTCCCCTTTTCTTCTGGTTGACGGAAAGAGCAAGTATATGAAAACTGATGCCCGCTGTCAAACAAAAGGGGCTGCGGAAACCCCGCAACCCCTTGATGGTAAATGGCGTCCCCAAGGGGACCTGCTCGGTATCATGGTTGCTCGAGTGTTTTCCTGATTTCACATGCGGGCCTGCCCTCATTAGAGAAGGAATTAGAGAAGGAATTGGAGCCAGAGCCACCGTCTCAAGCTGGTTCATGGGTACGCTTATGTGAGCCCAATCATCTCCTTTCCACATCTGCTCTCGTCATGAAGCCGCCCCTGCGTGCAGATGGGCATGAGGGGACAAGGTCTTTTTCACTTTTTCCAGAAAACCGTGGTGATATCGAGTGTCCAACTGAAAATGCCGATAAACACAAACCTTGGCCCAGTCTGTAAGAAAAGACCACGCTATCGAGTATCCCCAGATCAAAGCGATTTCAGACCAGCCGATTGGTGTGATGAGCCCAAAGCCGTAAGCGGCCAGGAGGGTCCCAATCAGCTTGGTGCCGACTGCCGACCAAACCAGGATGGGCGCAGGGTACGGCTTTCTCAGGTAGAACCCTTTGGTCCTGGAGACGAAGAGTGTCAGGTGGCCGGCGACCGCCATCTTCAGGAATATGTACGTCTGAATCTGGGGGATGCTCAGATGCAGCCAATTCACGGCCAGGTAAAGCATCAGGAAGCTGCCCGCGACCCCGGTAAGGCCCATCACGGTGGAGACGAGGATCACCCGAGGCATGTTCCATCGCACGGGGTTGGGCTCGAGCCCCGTCCTGTCGTAGGCGATGGCCATGATGGGAACATCATTGAGAAAGGCCAGAAGGATGATCATAATGGCGGTTATGGGATAGAAGTTGAAGGCGATCATGGCCAGGACCACGAAGATCATGATGCGGATCGTCTCCGTGATCCGGTAGATTGCGTAGCTGTTCATTCGCTCGAAGATACGCCGCGCCTCCT
>Ga0180437_10009557_pt1 | contig 11982 bp, 12 predicted proteins | sample SS_ome_4_FD_132410 | JGI IMG/M metagenome (GOLD analysis project Ga0180437, IMG submission 132410) | Hypersaline lake sediment archaeal communities from the Salton Sea, California, USA - SS_3_D_1 metaG | ecosystem: Environmental > Aquatic > Non-marine Saline and Alkaline > Hypersaline >... | reverse complement strand
TACAACTTGTTCTAAACTCATCAACCAAATAAACATTATAACCACTTCTCCTAAATAATGTTCTCATTCCACGACCTTTGATTGGTTCTTTATATTTCATATGTTTTCTTTGTTCAAAATCTCCAAAACAAACAATTGTTTCATTTGGATTTCCAAAAATTTTCTTAAACTGATTTATCATTTTTTGCTCATTTCTTTTTCTATTCAAATAACCATTTAATTTTAGTTTCCTAAATATTTCTTTTTCGTAAAAACTAAATAAATTTGTATTTAATTCATTTTTCTTCTTGATGTAATCCTTGAATTTATTAAATTGTAATGTTTTTCTGTTATATTTACATAATTCAGTTTCAAGTTCAATAATATTTTTATTATTTATTTTTTCTTTCTTTAATTCTAATATTATTTTAGCATATTTTTTTGATTTTGTTTCTTTTCTCCTTCTATCTTGACTATATCTAAATGAATTTGCTTCTTTTGTCATACCATCCACACAAAACAAAATATCACTTTTTCCTGGATCTATACCTACTATATTTTTATTCTGTAATTTTGAATAATCTTTTAATTCATCAATATATTTTTCTTTTGATGGAACTTTATTCATTCTTAATCTTTTACCGACTTTATCACTTCTTAACAATAAAATTGAACAACTCAATCCATCTGTTTCAATCATATGGTGAAATAAATAATCTTTTTTCTTAAAACATTGTCTTTCTGTTCTAAAAAAGAAATTCCAAATTTTATCTTCATTTCTTTTTAGATTTCCCTTAAACAAAAAATCCGATTTATTACCATATTTTTTTGTTAAAAGTAAATGAACCAAACTTGTTGTATTTAATCTAATATGTTTTTGAATAATATCATTTCTTAGAGGAAAGACATTATTAATTGAATATCCATCATTTTCAACTTCTTTCATCATATAAATCATACAAGGCAAATAATCTTGTGGATTACATTGTAAATCATAATATAAACTTTTTTTCATAAATTTTTCCTTATTTGGAATAATTAATGTTTTATATTTGGTTATCCATTTATGATAATACTTATTTGATTTAAATTTTTTACTATCAACATCTAATAAATCATTTTTGATTTTTCTTAATTGCTGACCAAGTTTTTTAATTCTATCATCCTTTTCTTTTTTTGTTGTATTTAACTTTCTAATTTTATCAATTATAAATTTCTTTTTCCAATAAACATTAACAAATCTCTCAACATAATCAACAAAATGTAATTTAATATTATTTTCATACATAGCAGGACTAATTGATGTTTCATCAAGACTAATAAGTTTGTTAAGTGAATATTTATCAATTTCTTTATAAAATTTATCTAATTCTTTTTGTTTATTAATTTTCTTACCATATCTAATTTTAGGAAAATGTTTATGTCTTGTTCTTTTACGAGTAATATTATTATCTCTCAAAATATTACCTAACTGTCTTGGGGTAATATTAAAGTTTTTAAATTTTTTCTTTATAATTTTAGTTAATTCATCTAATGTGATTTGTTCATTTTCTTTTAATTTTTTAATGGCATATTTGACTTGTTCTTTTGTTATTTTATATGATATGGATATTCTTTTATTTCTTGTAATAGATTTTTGAAGTTTATATTTATCAATCCATCTTTTAAGAGATGTTTTGCTACATTCAAAAATTTTACAAACCTTATCCATACTAACTTTATTTTTAAGATAATACTTAACTGCAGAAATTTTATAATCTTCGCTTTTATGTTTCATATAAATATAATTTATATTAAAATTTTTGTTCCATTTTAAATTTCCAAGGGTGTAAAACTTTGAATACACAACCATTTTCTGCATGATCGTGTATTGTTGATGATCTGTTCGGCATCCAGCTTACGACAAAAACTTCATAATTGTCATTCTCGTAAACAAGTTTTTTGATATAGTTTAAACTAGTATCGTTAATAATGTGTTCAGACCAATCTTTACCATTGTATTTCTTTAAGATTTTTGTGAGAAAAGATATATCTTTATGATCATTATCCCACTCTTCATTTATATTATCAATGAGTTTTGGTAACGTGTCCATTCTATAATTCATATAAATATAAAAAATGACAAAAAATACAAAAAAAAATAGTGAAGTTATATTCTAACGTGGTATCTACAAAATTCACTGAAAAAGATGGTTCAAAAAGTAATTGGAAAGATTATTTAAGAGAGGAAAACATGTTCTTGGATATGAATATAATGAAAACAAGATGTGGTTTTATTTACATACGATAAAGGATTAATGTAAAAAATTGATTTTTATTTTTCTATAATTTTTTAATATTATTTAATATCAAAATAAATATGTCATTAAAATTTTTTAATAATGAAGGTGGTCAATATTTTGAGGTTAAATTTGGAAAGAGTTCTTTTATGTGGATACATGTGAGTAATGAATACATAAATGGACATGAAAATGAAACTGAAGAAGACCAAAAAGAAAGAATTGAAAAGTATTTACTTGGTGAAGGAAGTGATAAAACTATATTGTTGAGTAATGATTGTAATGAAAGTGAAATAAATATTGATTTTGAGAAAGATATTTTTTATTTAAGTGGTGGAGAACCTGGTCCGTCTTTTGGTTTTGAAAGTGGTTTAACTTGCTCTTATAGTGAAAATAAAGAAGAAATTGATAAATTTCTGCATTATTTATTAAATGTAAAGGCAACCTAAAGTTCTTGGGTATGTTCAAGACACAAGGTCAGAATTGTATAAAGTATATCAAGTATGTGAAAAGGCTTCAAAAATTCGTTGCTGATATTGAGTAAACATTTCATTTATAATATAATAAATTGGTTATCATTGTGTTCCAACAATTATCACTGTGAATATTTCTTTGATACCAATCATAACATGCCTTTGACATCTTTGTCCACTTCTTCTCATCAATTGCAACCACTATACTCTTCAATTCCTCTACATCCCTTGCCTTAATATAATGAACACCTTCAATAAGTTTGTCTGCATAAGAATCTATAGAGACTTCTGGAGTAACAATTGGAACAGTTCCGAAAGCCATAAGTTCAACTTCTCTATGACACTTACTACCATATCCTCGCAAACACAATCCAAACTTTGCACTTCTCAATTTCATTAAATACTCTTCTTGTGAAAATTTATGTTTATTCCCTTTGGTACAATGATAAAAATCTATAACATCGGACCAATTGCCACAACTTGTTCTAAACTTCTCTTGAACAGAGTTCTCAAAATTACCTATGAAAAAAGTTCCAATATCCCTCTCACTCCATTTCAATACACCATGTTTCTGCAATGTTCTTTCTAAAATCATTGGTCTTCTTCCCCAGAATATCCATGGTTTCACATTCAATCCATGTTTCTTCAATTCCACTCCTTCAACTTTCATATCTCCATTCCCGAGGAGGAATAAGGATGATCTGAGAATCTCATTGTTACACCATTGTAGTGTTGGTCTGTCATAAGTTAAAATGTTCGGTTTCAGCCAACAGTGACCAGATTTGTTACTCAATTCAATATCAACATCTTTATTCTTGACTTTCAATAGAACAGCTAATTCACGGTAACTGTCATTCTTATGATTCCACATACCTCCACTGGGAAATGGTTGTTTGGGAATTTGTAAGATCCATTTGTCATTAATAACTCTATAAATAATCGCCAATTCACGATACATCCTAGCTGCCATCATATTCTGAATAAAAAAGTTGTTAATTGGTTGAAATCGCGGAGAATTGAAATGAGTGTGAATAAACTTCAATGGTCTATCCTTATAATATAATTTCCCATTTTTGATATTAACATATGATGCTATCTTATCGCCACTCTCCAACCCTAATATGAATCTCCATGTTTGTAAATTGTAATTCTCACCAAACTCAAAATATGGATACACTTTCACAAGATCCTCTATGGAAGCTTGGTCGTGATATCTGGATGTCTTTGTGAATTCGCACCATTTTCCAGGAAGAGAATCATTATTTGTCCACAACATACCACCATTGTAATAACCAGTTTCATCAATATTCTTTTGTTTTATAAATTGTGGAGATACACCCAATTCACAACCCTCACCACCTTCAACAAACAGTTTATCCAGTATGATTGTGTCACTGTCTAAGAAGAGTGTATCTGGGGCTTCTTGAAGAGCGAAAGATATGACATCTGCTTTTGCCATTTGAAATTCATCCCATAAGCCCATCTCAACCATTTGGGATCTGTCAAGATCACTGTATTTATCTAAAGATACTAACCATTTGATATTGAGTTTTGGTTGTGGGGTCATAGACTCTATCTTCTCTTTCGTTTGCTTGTCTGCAACTATATAAACATTGGCATCTGTGTGGAATAGAGATAGGGATAGTAAGAATCCGACTAATTCTTGTCCACATTTAATTGTACACATTGTGCAGAAAGATGATGGAGTTCTTTTTTTGCAGAATGTTATATTCATATTATCATTTGTGAATATATCGTAACCGACTGTACGTAATCTGTTCATAAGTGATAGAGTTGAACCGTTAGTGTCCTTATTTTTCAGATATAGATCGAATTCAATACATAGATATTTTGGATAAATCTCATTATCCAACATTTGTTCGAGAACTGTAATCTCTGCACCTTCTATATCTAATTTCAAAAGATCTATTCTATTATGTCCGAACTGTTTCATTAATTTATCAATAGTTGTTGTATTGACTATTTCGTAATCTTTTGAGAACATTCCGTCAATTAGGGATTGTGATACATAATTTTTATTTGTTTGTTTATAAAATTTGAGTTCGCTCTCTTCATTCCATAATCCTTTTTCAATATATGTGAATTTGTTAATATTTGGATTATCTGATGATATGCATTCGTAATAATCGCTCTGAATTCCCCCAGTGAATTCGACTTCTCTGTTGTTAAAATACTCTTTACACTCTTCGAAATGTTTAATTGCTTTCTTGGTTGGATCTATTAAATATATATTACATCCATATTTGGATTGAATACTTATATCAAAAGATATATCCTCACCAACACCAGCAGAGTATACGATACTATTCTCATTTAAATCACAATCTTCAGGTAGAACCCATCCACCATACTTTGTTCCAAAACGTGTCATTAATTAAAAACCATATTTTTTAATTAATCATCATAACGTAAAACGACTAAGATACAATGTTAACTTTCACAGGCTTACCATCTCTATTAACCATGAGTGTTGTCAAATAATTATCTGTTTTAGAGTAAACAACTCCATAACGCCCAGTCAGAAAACAGTCGTTATGTATAACATTTGCTGGCATGTACAATGCTGACCCATAAGGTATCCTGAAAGCAGATAATATCAACACCCCATCACTTGCAACTTTACCTATAACAACATGTCCTCCTGCTTCTTCATCCAATGGTATATGATAGTGAGGTCTATCATGTTTCTCTATAAAAACACCACCAGCCTTCTTCATAATAAATTCATCTACATAGTTTTTACCAATATACATTTCAAAGAATGGGAGCTTAGTGTTAGCTTTGAATTGGAAAACATCACCAATATCGTAAAGTTCGACTCCATAATATTCAAGATCGTATTTTGTTATAACCGGTATATTAATCTCATCATCTTTCAATACAAATTTGCATGAAGTCCCCAAAATATTGGAATCAGCAGTTTCAACAACATCTTGGATACAACCGTTCCAATCACCATTAACAACACATCTTTTGGGTCTCTTTACAAAGAATGTTTCCCGATTTTCCAATAGCAATCCTCCACCTAGATCTATTTTATAAAATTTATTAGGTTCTATCTCACCAATAAATTTTGTAGTTATCATACAACTATCTGTACACTCACCGCATCTGTTTATAAAGAGGTCATCATAGAACATACTAACCTACATACAGATATTAATTTCATTTTAAATATTTTTAATTTTGTGCTTAAAAATATTTAAAGATATGATTATAAATATGTTTGTATTAGTCAAATCTGGTTGCCCGAGCGGTCTAAGGGGCTACGTTAAGGTCGTAGTGTGCATGCACTCGTGGGTTCGAATCCCACACCAGATATTTTTATAACTTGTTCTTTGTAAAATAATTTACAAAGAATTTACACTAATTTCATTTAGATATTTATGTTTAAGTATAAATCTTAAATTAAACAAATCTCTTAACATTCATAACAGTTCTCCTTCTTCTCCGCATAATCCTGTACAATCTTGCCATGGTAGTTTTTCTACGTCTTTTGAATTTTATACTACTAATATTCCTAAATGTACCAACAACTGCTCCAGTTCTTCTCCTTCGAAGTGAAACAGTTTTATTTATTCTGTTAACTATAATCGCTTTGTAAGCACGTTTTCTTTTGTGAACATTTGCAAAAGTTGCACTACTAATATCCACATTGAATCCATGAACATTAACAGTGTTACTTCCAGAACCACATGTAACGGTTGTATTTGGGAATGCATTAACAGTGTTATTTCCTGCACCAGTATCAATTGTGTTTGTGTACCATCCACTATTTATAAGATCATTATAATTCGACCCCACAATATTCTTAATGTATGTAGGATTTGATAACAAGAATCCTGCTTTGAGATTACTACGTCTAGTCGAAACATATCCTCCAGCCTTTGTGCTTTTCGCACTCAAATTTGCTCTTCTCGTATCTATTATGACTGCAACACTCGATCCACTTGCATCTATAGTGTTGTTACCGCTACTGTCATATAATGCTTTCCATGTACGTGTAGATACTGGATTCAATTCAAATGTTTTATTTCCAGATGAATCAGCCCTTCCATACAACCATTGTAACGCAGCAACATCTATTGTTCCATAATTTTCATTATAACCATAACTTGTTATACCACCACTTCCATATACACTCTCATCCAAACGATATGTCATAACAGTGTATATGAAATCGTTCTGTCTATATTTTCCTGGATATGCTGGTCTTCCACTAGTACCAGGCATTATTGTACTAACACCTCCATTATCAAACGGATGAGCAAGTCCCATTGCATGACCTATCTCGTGTAATAGAACAGAGTAGTACCATGAACCAGGATTTGTGTGTCCTGCATGAGCATAGTTTGTATTCATGTACAAACAACCATCTGAATATATACTGGTCTTAACTGGATTTACTGGATCATATGTCCAATCACTATACTCGCCAGGTGGCAATCCTATACCAACTACATTTGGACTAAAACCTTGATATGACCAGAATAGTGAGTTTGCTAGATTAACATCTATTATAGAATCGTTGAAATCTGCTTTGTACTCAAACTCGATTGGAAGGAACTCTGATATACCAGACATTACATTGGCAATCATTGTTCTTTCCGCGACAGTAGGATCATTATACTGAGCCGATCCTCCATAAACTGATTCGAATCTTTTAAGCGAACCGTTGATACTGTACCCTATCTTGCCGTTTCCACTTGGATCTGAACTCATTCCACTGAAATTCCACTTTCTTCCACCCCATATAATAGTTCTGGTCACATTTGTAACAGAACCTAAACCTATTGTTGGAAGTTGAAGAGATATAGCTGATCTGGAATTTGTTTCTAAACCTCTTGTTGATGGTGCTGATTTTGGTATTTTGGACATACATGTTCCACAAATGCAATCCCTCATTGTTATATAATTTTCCTTATATAATAATGTTGATTTCTTATTATTTATCTAAAATCTATACATGTATCTCTGTTATTTCTTCTGAAAATACAATAAAACAATAATCACCTCCGTAATTTTAACCATAATTGAAGAACACAAGTTCATACGATTTGTCGACTTCTTCTATACGCTTTATAATTTTATAAATATCTCCTTCGTATTTTTCACAAACTGAACGAATAATTTCTTTTTTAACCATAATTAAATGAATATTACATTTTTTTTTTAAATTTATTTTTGTGTAAGCTTATTTATTTCCTCTTCAGTAGATATCATCATGGTGCCGATTTCCCAATCAGCATTCATATCGAAGAAATCACAATAACCAATATAATCCAAGAAAATTTTGTACAGGAATTTATACACAAATTTGTGATCAACATTCTCGATCTTTGTTAAGAATGGAAAGAACATTGCATCTATACAGTTAACCACATCATCTGAAATATCGTATACACTCTCGATATACTCCATAAAATTTGTTTCAAATCCTTTTCCTTGATGCATATCGTCTTTGTGTTTTTCAATAAACCACTCTGCACAGTCGGTTATTTTTTGTATATCGATATATCCATGCAACTCCCAATCGAGATCTGTTATGTCATTAAAAGTTATACAGTTATTTCTAATATATGTGTTGTTACGAAAAAAAAAATAATATTTACATTTTACTTTCTCAGTTGGATATATATTAACATGCAAATATTCATCAAATTTAACGGAGAATCCCTCTGGAATTTGAGAACCCTTTTTGAGTTTGTAAACGGTGATAAATTTCTTTTCAGGATTATCATGTTTAATTGGCAAAAAATTCATTATCTTGTCAGTGAAAGTTATAATAGGAAACCTATCAAAACGTTCACTCATCTCGTAATCACATTCCAATGATTCTTTTGGATGTTCAAAACCAAAAAGTTTATTATACACTTCATAAATATGACGTTCAATATGTGGAACATGCTTCCTATCATTAAATACTTTCGTATATGAACAAAAGTAAATATCTTGTTTTAATCTTCTATCTTGATCCATGGTAAATACCAAGATGTTTTATTTCTTTACATAAAAAAATCATTTTTTTTGCATAGATCCTATGCTTAAATTCACATTTTATAATGAAATTCATTATAAAAAGTATTTTTGTTAAGAATTTTTGGAGTGGGATTCGAACCCACGTGTGCATATGCAAATGCGACCTAAACGCATCCCCTTCGACCTCTCGGGCATCCAAAATATTGGTACTCAAATATATTACTATATATTATGTTTTTAAGTATTTTATAAAATATAAGATATTCAATTAATATTCTACTTTTCTTAAGTTATATAACCCATCAAGATAAAAATCATTGTAATACCGTATACGTTGTACATTGAATCGCCATCTAAGATATGAACCGAACAGTTTTTTTTCTTTTCCTTTGAGAATTTTTCCTTTTTTGACTTCGTTCTTTAGTTGATGAAATTTATCTCTGTTCTTTTCGATTAAATCGCATTCTTCATCGTATTCATTAAGAAGTGTTTTAGTTTTACGTTTCTTAATTTTACAAATATCAAACTCTTCTAAAAAATCTGTTAAGGAACATCCACGATTTTTGTAATACTCAAATGTATCATCAGCGTGATCAGGATCTGAAACGCTATCTTCATACAATTGCGTCCAATCATAAATATCCTTCTCTAACTCATAATTTCTTCCGGGTTGTTCCCATGGAGGATAAAAGGGAACTGGTTCAGGATCTTCTTTTGGAGTATCATCTTTTAGTAAAGATTCCCAAGGTAATTCAAATTTAAATTCATACTCTGTTGAACTCATGACAATAGTTTTATATTTATATAATCAAGATAAAATTTATTCAATTTTTTTATTTATCTTCTTCTACGTCTACCTCCGCGTCTTCTACCTCCAGACATTCTTCTATTTCTTCTCAACGCTACTCTATTCATCTTTCTTCCAGTTAAAGCTCTTCTCCATGGACGGGCTCTACGGTAGTGTCTTCTTGGTCCACCCCATCCCCAGTACCACCAATTGTTGTACCATGGTCTGTCCCAATAGTAGTTGTTATAATATATTGGTCCAACGTAACCACAATCTGGTCCCCATACACATTGTCCATTATAGAACCAACTTCTGCAATCTTTGAACATTGGTCCACTTGCACTTCCTATTCCACAAGATCCATTACCGTTTGGATCTATACACCAGCCACAGTTTGTGCAGTTGTAGCAGTCACGTTCTCCCATCCAATTGTTTCTATTGCAATCTGGACAGTAAACGCCGAATGTGTCATCAATCATTTTTCTATTTGTTCGTTGTCCATACAGGATAACGCCAACGAGGACTATAACCATAATACAAATCAGAATGTATTCTTGCATAATTTATAAAGTATAGTTAGATAAATTTTTTTCTCTGATATAGTATGTAACAGTAGTTACGTCACTTTAATGACATAATTTTGGATTCATTAGATTGTGATATTTGACAGTTGAAATATGGCTTGATGTACATTTGACAAACCATATATACGCCCCTTAAGCAAGGAACATAATCACTTAATCTATAAAGCATTTTTTTGTATTTTTGGTTTGTGTCATGTATAATTATATTCGTTTTTATGGTATCTCCTAATGCGGATATACTAATAACTGATTATCTTGGTCATGTATGGATTCTCATTATTATAATAATCAATAACGATTACTACAATAATTATAAAAAAAATGATTTTATTAATTTTTCATAAAAATATACATATATATATTCAAATATGAATAACGAAGAGTATGAAAAGTTTCGTAAAGAATGGAAAGGAGAACGTGATTTTTGTAATAGGTTTATTTCGGATGCGATACGTCATGCAAATCGCAATATGAATTTATGTGATGATGATGATTCATGTAGTGAACCACATCCATCTTATTATGGTGAAGAATTTTCAGAAATGGTTTCAAATTACAACAAACTAATTGATACAATTGATGAACTAAAAAAACAGTTAAATGAAAAAAGCAGAGAGTCCAAACCACCAAATCAACCTTCTTGAGAAAAATATTATTACAGATTAAAAAAAGTGATTTTTTTTATAATTAAAAGGGAATAGACATTACATAATATCATGTTAGCACAGTGGAAATCTATTTTTGAAGAAGCTAAGAATAATCCAGAATTAATGGATTCTATCAGAAATGATATTAAGCAATATGACAACAATAATGATCTGAACGTTATGAAACAGATTATGTTAGACAAGAAATATGAATGTTGTGAACTATTAAAGAATAATAACAATTCATTTGAATGGTATTACAAAGAGCACATTGAGAGTAATTATCACATATCTCGTTTGAACTTTCTGAAATACATGAACAATGAAGGTTGTTGGTGCAGAAAATGTAAAAAGTGGAAAGATGAAGGTGATATACAAGATATGGATGATTATCTTAACTGTTTCCTTCCAGGATGTTACACATGTCGAGATATATCTAATAATTTATCAATAGTCTACAAGTCGAACGATAATACACTTAAAGAGCATATCACATTAGATAACTTTGAAAAGTTAATTCAAATAAGACGAGAGAAGACTGGTGGAAAATGTTGGTGTTTATATTGTGACAATACTGAAAGCGACTTTTATTATTGTGAGATAGAATATATGTATGAAACTTTTTTTTGGAATAATAATAAAAGATGTTTGGAAATGAGAATGAAAACCAAAGATATGTCTCATTTACAGTTAAAAAAATACTATAATTCATTTGGTAAAGAACTTACTGAAGATGTTCCTTTCAGAGTATTCAAAAAGTTTATGAATAAATCAAAATGTTGGTGTGGAAAATGCGTTGAAGGGAAAGATCCATATAAAGATTATATGAAAATAAAACTTTCAAATGAATATGATGAACAAATTCGTCAATATTGTGCAAATAGATAGATATAACTTTGATTATTTTTATTTATAATAGTATATATGGCAACATACCGAAATACTATTGTAATAACAGATATAAGTTGGAATGATTTGTCTGGAAATAAGTTATTATCAGGGACTTTATCAACTAATACTGAACCCACATTAAGATTAGCTCAAGGAAGAGATGCTATTTTTAAAAAAACAACCTTTTATAACAACGGAACTTCAAATAATGAAATTATTGGAACAGGAAAATTTACTTATAATATTTCAAATAAATTTGGTGGACAGGATAATGGATTTTTTTATGATCTATCTGGAAGTTTTAATACTCAGAATATTCCAAATCCACCTTTTGGAATCGTT
>Ga0180437_10009556_pt1 | contig 11983 bp, 11 predicted proteins | sample SS_ome_4_FD_132410 | JGI IMG/M metagenome (GOLD analysis project Ga0180437, IMG submission 132410) | Hypersaline lake sediment archaeal communities from the Salton Sea, California, USA - SS_3_D_1 metaG | ecosystem: Environmental > Aquatic > Non-marine Saline and Alkaline > Hypersaline >... | reverse complement strand
AGCGTTGCCGTATCCTCCGCGCGGGCAAGAGGAAGTATACCATGGAAACCTAAGCCAAAAGACCCGGGGGAGGCAAATCTCCGTTTTGCCCTTGACAAATCCTTATCATGGATGTCACCGGAATCCCAGGAATCCCACGGAATCCACCGGAATCCGGAATCTACACCGGAACCTAGAGACGCGTTGAATAGAACCCGAGAAGGCGGGTCATGAGTATGCTGTTTCCCATACTGTTTTCCCTTGTGCTTGTGTTCGGGCCTGCATTTGCCTTGATCATTCTGTTCGCTCGAAGTCTCCGAGATGTACGGAACGCAGTCCAGAACAGAGTCTTTGAAGAAAACGCTAACGCTGCAGCAGCAACAACTTCCTTTCGCGTTAATTATCGATCCGACGGCCATTTTCGGAGCGCTTCTGCCTGGAGATGCGGTGCCGTACACCCCGCTTCCTGGGAGGGCACAGGAGTGCTTTTCATCGGCAATGAGAAGGCCATGTTTGTTGGAAGTAATCTCACAACGCACGAATCAATGAATATCGAATTTGAACTCGGCGAAACAGGAGTGCGTTGGATAGGAAGAACGCTTTTCCGAAAGGGCGGAGTCTCGTGGCTGCAGATCGACTTTCGTGACAAGAAGCACTTCTTCTCCGCAGAAACAGGCATTACGAATCTGGGCTCAAAAGCCAAAACCCGCGCACTCTTCGAGGAGTGTTGCCGCGCGTCCAAATCAGCCAGCGTGACGAGTTCCCACGCTCCGATGTGAGGATCACGTTTAGACACGGATGTCCCTGAAACCTTGAAACCTCTGAAACCTGTCCCTTCCCTCCCTGCCGTTCTGAGGAGCATTCGCCACCTTTGAGTTGTTCCCGGCCGTCCGAACTGCAGACCCCTACCGTCACGGCGCGCCAGGGACTACGAAGTATTCAGTGATTCAGGGGGTCTCGACGGCGTTCTTGCCGCTTACGGAACGGTGCTGGCGTGACGTGCGGAGGAAATCGTCGATTCCCTTTTTGTAGAGAGCCATGGATTGCACGAAACCGTAGTTGTGGCTGCCTTGGATTTCGAGGAATTGCTTGGGTTCGTTGGCGCGTTCGTAGAGTTCTGTGCCGTGATGGTAGGGGATAATCCCGTCGTCGGGGCTGTGGATGATGAGGACTGGGGCGGTGATTCGACCGATCTTCTCGGCGCTGTTGAACTTATGGCGAACGAGATACTTGGCGGGTAGGAACGGGTAGACCTCCTGGGCGAGCGCGGGCATCGCGGTGAAGGTGCTCTCGATAATGACGGCGCCGGGCTCGACATCGGGGGCCAAGTCACAGGTGACGGCGCCGCCCAGGGAGCGGCCGAAGAGGACGATTTCATGGGGCGGTATCCCCTGCTCTTCGGTCAGGTAACGCCAGACGGCGCGGATATCGGCGTAGCAGCGTTTCTCGGAGGGTTTCCCGGTGCTGTTGCCGTAGCCGCCGTAGTCGTAGAGGACAACGTTGAAGCCCATGGATCGGAAGAGTTCGGCGCTGTCGAGCCGGTCTGCGATGTTGCCGGCATTGCCATGGGAGATGAGGAATGTGCCGCGCGCATCTTCGACGGGGATGAACCACACTTGCGTGATCTTTCCCATGACCGGCAACAGCTTCTCTTCGTAGTTCCAGCCGTAACTGGCGGGGGTAGAATGGACGCCGCGCGAAGCGGGGAAGATAAGCTTTCTCTGGGCGGCCCAGGCGAGCACGACGAGCCCGATATAGATCAAGGCCAGGGTTCTGAGGACGACCAGCAGCATGTGTAGTCCCTTTCGGCGTGCATGAGGCGTCTCGGCCGTTTGGCTTGCATTCATCGGGCTATTATGTCATATTCACGGCCAAAGCGGCAGATTACTTTTCTTGGGGGAGATTGGGACATGGACAAGAGGACTAAATATTTTCTGGACGAAGAGAGCATTCCGACGCAGTGGTACAACATTCAGGCGGATTTGCCGGAGCCGTTGCCGCCGGTGTTGCATCCGGGAACAGGGCAACCGGTGGGTCCGGCCGACTTGGCGCCGCTGTTTCCGATGGAGCTGATCAAGCAGGAGGTGAGCACGGAACGGTGGATCGATATCCCCGAAGTGGTGCGGGATATCTACCGGTTGTGGCGTCCGACGACATTGTATCGCGCGCACCGGCTAGAGAAGGCGTTGGACACGCCGGCAAAGATTTTCTACAAGTACGAGGGGACGAGTCCGCCCGGGAGTCATAAACCGAACACGGCGGTGGCGCAGGTTTACTATAATAAGCAGGAAGGCATCAACCGCATCACGACGGAGACGGGTGCGGGTCAGTGGGGCAGCTCGCTGTGTTTTGGGGGCTCGTTTTTCGACGTCGAAATCAAGGTATACATGGTGGCCATCAGCTACCACCAGAAACCGTATCGGCGGATCATGATGGAGACCTGGGGCGGGACGTGCGTGCCCAGCCCGAGTCCGGATACGAACTCGGGCCGCGCCATGCTCGAGAAAGACCCGGATTGCCCCGGCAGCCTGGGGTTGGCGATCAGCGAGGCGGTCGAGGACGCGGGCACCCGTGACGACACGCACTACTCGTTGGGCAGCGTGTTGAACCACGTGCTGTTGCATCAGACGATTATCGGACTCGAGACGAAGAAGCAGCTCGAGATGGCCGATGCGTACCCGGACATCATCGTCGGGTGCATCGGCGGGGGCTCGAATTACGCGGGGATGTTCTTACCGTTCGTCAAGGATAAGATCGATGGGACCAAACCGGACTTGCGGATTGTGAACGTTGAGCCGGCGAGTTGCCCGACGGTAACTAAGGGCCTATATGCGTATGATTTTGGCGATGTGGCTGGGCTTACGCCGTTGCTTAAGATGCACACGCTCGGCCACGAGTTTATCCCGCCGCCGGTGCATGCGGGCGGGCTGCGTTACCACGGCATGGCGCCGATCATATGCCACTTGCACAAACTCGGCTTGGTCGAGGCGCGGGCGGAGCACCAGTTGGGCACGTTCGAGGCCGGCGTGCAGTTCGCGCGCACCGAGGGCATCATCAGCGCCCCGGAGACGGATCACGCCATTCGCGCCACGATCGATGAAGCCCTCAAATGTAAGGAAACGGGCGAAGCGAAAACGATTCTGCTGGCGCACAGTGGACACGGGCATTTCGACATGGCGGCGTACGAGGCGTATCTTGCCGGGAAACTCGAGGACTACGCGTATCCCGAAGAGGCAATTAAGAAGGCGTTGGCGAATCTGCCGAAAACGGGCTGAGCGACTCAAAGCCGAGAGACTTCGTGATACAAGGGCGGCCCCGAAGGAGTGAGATGGGGCGCCCTTTCTTCCTATCTGTTGACGCCAGCACGGCGGACCTGTCTTCATTTGGGGAAGATGATTTCTCCAATCAACTTCTTGACTGCTGCCGATGGCTGACGGCTGACGACTGACAACTCAGCCTTTCTGTCCGTAGTAGGCGCCGGCGCCGTGTTTGCGCAGGAAGTGCTTGTCGAGCAGGTATTGGGGGATGGGCGGTTGGCCGGGGGACAACGCGAGCGTGTGCAGGGCCATGCGCGCGATTTCCTCGAGCACGGTCGCGTTCTCGACCGCCTTGGCAACCGAGGCGCCCCACGCAAACGGGGCGTGATTTGCCGCGAGCACGCCGGGGTATTGCATCGGGTCGAGGTCCTCGAATCGACGGGCGATTACCTGGCCGATGTGCCGCTCGTACCTCTCCCCCACTTCGTCTTTGGTGAGCGGCTCGGCCAACGGCACCTCGCCGTAGAAGTAGTCGGCATGCGTTGTGCCCAGACACGGGATAGGCCGACAGGCCTGCGCCCAGCACGTGGCATAGTGGGAGTGCGTGTGCACCACACCGCCGATTGCCGGAAAGGCCTTGTACAGTTCGAGGTGCGAGGGGGTGTCGACGGACGGGTGGAGTTCGCCCTCGACTTTGTTGCCATCGAGATCGACCACGGCCATGTGCCCGGGACGCATCTCGTCGTAGGGCACGCCGCTCGGCTTGATCACGACGAGGCCGCTGCCCCGGTCGATTCCGCTTGCGTTGCCCCACGTCATCAACACCAGTCCCCGCCGCACCAACTCGAGGTTGGCCTCGCACACGGCTGTTTTCAGTGATTCCAGCACGACAGCTGTTTCATCCGTGGCTCGCAGGTGGTTTGCCACCGCTTGCTTCTGGAGCGTCGCGCAACGCGGCGCGTTCCAGGATGATTTCCCTGGCCAGATAGACCTTGATCAGGCTTTGGTACGGTATATCTTTCTTGTGTGCCAGCGTCTTCAGTTCGGCAAGCATGCCCTCGGGCACACGGAGCGAGATTGATCGGAGAGACGGTTTCAGATTAGGCAACAAGGTCCGCCCGGCCTGGACTAGGTCGAAGTAGTCCAGCGGGGAGTGCGTTGCCCAGAACTCGCGCTCTTCGTCCTCGTTTCTGAAACCTGGAATACGTTTAGCCGTTTTCTTCATAGAACCTTCTTTCTTTCCGGGCCATGTCCCTTGCCGAAATGACTCTGAGCAGCTCCTTTCTCCGTGTGTATACCACAACAAGGCGCCGTCCCGCGTCTGTCGTACCCAACGCGGCCCATCGGTGCTCCCTAGCGGAATGCGCAGGATCTTCAAGAACAAGCAAAGGCTCGTTAAAGAATATCTGCTCGCATTCCCAATCCTGTACGTTGTGCTTCACGAGGTTCTTGTCAATGTTTCCTTCGTCCCACTGAAACCCCGCAATGTTGTTAAACTCGTTTGTCATTGAATGTATTGTATATGCAGGGGATATACAAGTCAATCCGTTCCTGGCAACCTCGGATTCTTAACACATTGCCCGCAGCCGCCGAGATCGCTCTGGCAGCTAGCCTCAAGAAACCGGTTCAGGCGGGCTTCTATGGGGCCGACGTTGGAGAATTGCATGAGTTCGGCGCGGAGCTTGGCGATGTTGGGTTGGCCTTTGAGGTAGCCGGCGTAGTGTTTGCGGTGTTCGAGTACGGCGCGGCGTTCGCCTTTGTATTCGGCCTCGGCTTTCAGGTGGCGCAGGCACATGTCGATGCGTTCGGCGAGGGTGGGTTCGGGCAGGCGTTCGCCGGTGGCAAGGTAGTGTTTGATCTGGTTGAATATCCACGGATTGGTGATGGCGCCGCGGCCGATCATTACGCCGTCGCAACCGAGATCGAACATCTGCTTGGCGTGTTCGGGCTGGGTCACGTCGCCGTTGCCGATAAGGGGGATTGACACGACGTTTCGCACCCTCTCGAGCCAGGTCCAGTCGGCCTTGCCTTTGAAGGCCTGGACGCGGGTGCGGCAATGAACCGCAAGCATCTGGATGCCACATTGCTCGGCCAACCGGGCCACGTCGAGGATGACGATGTTGTCGGCGTCCCAACCCAATCGTGTTTTCAGAGTAACGGGGAGGCGCGTAGCGCCTACGACGGCCCTGATCACCGCCTCAAGTTTGTGCAGGTCGCGCAAGAGTCCCGCGCCGTCGCCGCGGTTGGCGATTTTCCTGACCCAGCAGCCGCAATTGATGTCGATGAAATCGGGCTCGGCCTGTTCGGCGATGCCGGCCGCCTCGCGCATGGACGATTCGGCGCTGCCATAGAGTTGAATGCCGATAGGGCGCTCGGACTCGGAGAACTCGGTCTTTTTCAACTGGCTCTTGACGTTGCGGATGAGGGCTTCGCAACTGGCGAACTCGGTGTATAACAGGTCCGTGCCGTTTTCCTTGCATATCATTCGGAATGGCGGGTCGGACACGTCGTCCATCGGCGCCAGCGCCAACGGTTTGTTTAACTCGATGTGGCCGATTCGCATCATGGCCTTTCAGTTGCTATTTGTCCATTTCTAGTTTCTGGTCTGTCGTTTCGAGTCGAAGACTACCGCGGCGTTCGTCCAATTCGTTCTGTAACGGGGCATCCGTAACGGATATCCAAACGCCTCACGTACGAGTCCCCGGCCGACGCGGTATCCCGCTACGGAGGATACCCCCCGGTACTCGCCTCTCCCGCGTCATTGCGAGGAGCCCCGCCTCAGGCGGGGACTGACCCGGCGACCACTTGTCGCACGAGCATCGGGTGGAAGTGATTGCTTCGTCGAAGACTCCTCGCAATGACGTGAAAGAAACTGTTTCCGCTTTCATTAACTGACCCTTCATACCTAGAACCATTAACGCGGCGGGTCAGAACCGTCAAAGGGTCTCGTGCCTGGCCCATGTGCCCTCGCACGCAGCGCACAGGTTATCTGGGACACGCGGCAAAGCGACAAATGACCGCTAGGTGTTTCTCCGGTAGATTCTTCCGCCTTGGGCGCGGAAGGCTTCTGCGCGTTCGGCCATGCCTTTTTCGCGGATCTCTGCGCGGACGTGTCGTCCGAGTTCCATCGCGCAGAACTTGGGTCCGCACATGGAGCAGAAATGGGCTCCGGTTTCACCTTCGGTTCGGATTTGGCCGTCAAACAGGGCGCGGGCCTTGTCGGGATCGAAGGCCAGGCTGAACTGGTCTTCCCACCGGAACTCGAACCGGGCCTTGGCCATGGCATTGTCGCGGACCTGCGCGCCGGGATGTCCTTTGGCGAGGTCGGCGGCGTGGGCGGCGATTTTGTGTGCGATGACGCCTTCCTTGACGGCGTCCATGTCGGGTAGCCCGAGGTGTTCCTTGGGCGTGACGTAGCAGAGCATGGCCGCGCCGTACCAGGCGATCATGGCCGCGCCGATGCTCGATGCGATGTGGTCGTAGCCCGCCGCGATATCAGTTGGGATGGGTCCGAGGGTGTAGAACGGCGCCTCGGCGCACCATTCGAGTTGCTTGTCTACGTTCTCCTTTATGCGATGTATGGGCACGTGGCCGGGGCCTTCGTTCATGACCTGGACGTCGTGTTCCCATGCGCGGCGGGTCAATTCCCCTTGGACTTCGAGTTCGGCGAACTGGGCCTCGTCGTTGCCGTCGGCCACACAGCCGCCGCGCAGTCCGTCGCCGATGGAGAACGCGATGTCGTACGCGGCCATGATCTCGCAGATGTCGTCCCAGTGGGTATACAGGAAGTTCTCTTTGTGGTGGGCGAGGCACCATCGCGCCATGATGGCCCCGCCCCGGCTTACAATGCCGGCAAGGCGCTCGACGGTCATTGGGATGAAGCGCAACAGCACGCCGGCGTGGATCGTGAAGTAGTCGACGCCTTGCTCGGCTTGTTCGACGAGCGTGTCGCGGTAGGTTTCCCAGGTCAGATCCTCGGGATTGCCGCCGACCTTTTCGAGGGCCTGGTAGATGGGCACGGTGCCGATGGGCACGGGCGCGTTGCGGACGATGGCTTCCCGCGTCTCGTGAATGGACTCGCCGGTGGATAGGTCCATTACGGTGTCGGCACCCCAGCGGACGGCCCAAACCATCTTTGCGACTTCCTGTTCGATGGAACTGCTGACGGCCGAATTGCCGAGGTTGGCGTTGATCTTTACGAGGAAGTTCCTGCCGATGATCATGGGTTCGAGTTCGGGATGGTTGATATTCGCGGGGATGATGGCTCTGCCGCGCGCGACCTCATCGCGGACGAACTCGGGCGTGACGGTTTCGGTCAACTGCATATTCTCGCGGATCGCGACGAATTCCATTTCAGGAGTCACTACGCCGCGCCGGGCATAGTGCATTTGGGTGGCGCGGCATCCGGGCCTGGCGCGCAGCCGTTTCCGTTCCGTTGCGTTCGATGTTTGGACGCCGGGCGAAGCTTCGACATCGCCGCGCTCGAGGATCCAATTGAGCCGAATAAGCGGTAGTCCCTTTGAAAGATCCACCTCGACTTCGGGATCCGTATAGGCCCCGGACGTGTCGTACACGGTCACGGGCGGATTCGCTTTCTGGGAACCGTCCTCGATTGTGGCGGCCTGCCGGATCTCGCGCAGTGGCACCCGAACGGACGGGTCCGACCCAACTACGTAGAGCTTTCGCGAGTTTGGAAACGGGGCGCTGCTGATTGATACCCCGTCGGCCGTATGAACACCCGTCGGTGTGGCGGACGACTCTGACATCACTCGATCTCCTCAATGGAAAGCCGGCGCCCCGCGCGAAAGCGTCTGAAACGTAGACGTCAGGGGCTCTGTGCGGTCAGGGCGGCGGGCAGTTGCCGCTGCAATTCCTAAGGGACTGCCGGGAAAACATCATGCAGCAACATTTCGCTTGACGGTGAATCCACGGCCATAAAACGCGCAAGAAGCGTCAGCAAAATGGCCATGGCCGCAACCGTTTAGCTGGGATTCACGGTAGCACCTAGACCATTCTTGAGTCAAACTGGGCGCCGTTCGCAGTGTTACCGAATTCGGCTGCCGTCACCGCCCTGCCACATGTCGGCGTTGGCGCCGAGGCGTTGTTTGACGGGATCCGTAATCTCGTTCAACCGGGCGACAGCGTCCGGCGGGAGGGTCAGTTCGGCGGCGGCGGCGTTTCGGGGGACTTGTGCGGCGTTGCGGGCGCCGACGATTACGGATGTGACGCCGGATTGCGCCATGAGCCATGCGATGGCGACGGCGGCCATGGGTTGGCCAAGCTTGTGGGCGAGGACCTTTATCTCGCCCAAGGCGTCGAAGACGAGTTCCTCGCAACCGGGTTCGCCGTGGCGCACGCCTTCGCGGGAGGACGCAAAATGCCGCGTTCTGCAGCGGGGTCGCGGGACCTCGTCGACGGTTTCCCAGCGGCCGGTAAGAAGCCCCTGCATGAGGGGCATGTAGGCCAGGATGCCCACGCCATGTTTCTGGCACGAGGGCAGGATTTCATGCTCGATTGCCCGGAATAGCAGGTTGTAGCCAAGCTGGTTCGAGACGCATCCGCCGTTGCGCATCCAGTCGTCGAGATCTTGTTTGCCGAAGTTCGACACGCCGATCTCGCGGATCTTTCCTTCCTTCTTCAATCGGACGAGTTCCGCGTGGGGGTCCTCGAACCGCACGTCGCGGAACGGCCAATGGACTTGATACAGATCAATGACGTCGGTTCGTAGCCGCCGCAGGCTTGCCTCGCACGACTGCCGCAGCTTTGCGGGTGCGCAGTTGTGGGCCGACACCTTCGACGCGATCAGCACCTTGGAGCGTCTCTTGCCGAGGGCTGTGCCGAGGGCCGCCTCGGATGCGCCGCGTCCGTAGCCTTCGGCCGTGTCGAACAGATTGATGCCGATGTCAACGGCGGCGTGGACGGCCGTTTCTCCATCGGAACGATCATCCGCGCCCCAGTACTCGGGGTCACCGAGTTGCCATGCACCGAACGAAAGAACGGATACCTCGAGGTCGCTCGATCCGAGTTTCCGGTATTCCATGGTTTCCCCTCCGCACAGCTCCCCTGCTTCTTGCTGCCGTCCCCTTAAGCTCGCCGATGATTAGGCCGCGGGCGCCGGCCCGCTTGCGACCAACTTCTTTTTTGTGGAGTCAACCGTAAGGTTAAGGCCTTCAAGGGTCCGTGCGCCGAGGAGCAGCAGGTCTCCAGGCTCGGCAAACACGACTTCATCAATGGTGAAATCTTTGCCGATCCGGAGAATGGCGAAGCCGACGCTGCGTGTAATCACCGTGCCGTTGGCCATTACAAATTGAACGTCTTTCTTTTCCCTGGCAACACCGATTTTCCTGAGTTTTCCCGTCGGAACCCAAGTGTGTTCACTACCGGTGTCGACGAGCAGCTTCGGTACACGCACCGACTTCGATCGGTCAATGTGATTCTCGATCGTACATGCTGTGTGAAATGTGCCCATGCCTTTATCGTAGCCAAGCGAACGCTGTCCTTTCAAACCAGAGCAATTTGCCGGGCGCTGCTCTTTGGCGCTGTGTTCCCCTACGTCTATTCAGACAGCCTGCTATAAAGTCCTCACCATAAGAACATATGACTCCAGGCAAGCCATGGCCTTCCTGTCATCCTGAGCGTATGCGAAGGATCTCATTCCACAAGAGGCTTTGGCTGAGACCAGATTCTTCACTTCGTTCAGAATGACGCGTAGCCAAAGGCATTATCACTGCAAGCATTGCTGTTCCGATCTACTTAGTATATCGTCAAATGCAGCTTGGCATACGGCTATTCACTAAAAAACGCTATACTGTTATCTTCCCGAGTATGACGGGGCGGCGTGCGCCGGTGGCGGCGGGGACATTGTTGGGTGTGCCGCAGAGGGTTTCGTTGCCTAGTATGGCGAACGCGACGGCCTCGCGGGCTTTGCACGGGAGGCCGTAATGATCGGATTTGCGGAACGGAACGTCAGGCAGTTCTTTTACCAGAAGCGTCATAAGTGTCTCGTTGAGTACCCCGCCGCCGCTTACGATGACGCGGGACACGCTATGTTGCGGCTGAATGAACCGGAGAAACGCTTGGGCGATAGTGCGGGCCACGGCGAGCGTGACGGTGGCAACCAGATCTTCGAGCCGTTCGCCGTGTTGCGGCGGGGCGAAGCCTTCGAGGTAGATCTCGGGGCCGAATTCTTCCCACCCGGTGCTTTTCGGGGGTTCTCGATCGAAATAGGGGTGGTCAAGCAATTGTTCGAGCAGTTCGGGAATGAGTTTGCCGTTGGCGGCGAGCGCGCCGTCTTTGTCCATACTTATGCGTCCGTAGGTGGCGAGCCGGGCCATTCCATCGATGGCCATGTTGCCCGGCCCCGTGTCGAACGCCACGACGTCCTCGATCCGCTCCGTGACGACAGTGAAATTCGCGATCCCGCCGATGTTCAACGTTGCGTAGGTTTTGTCCTTGCGCGCGAAAAGGAGCCAATCGGCATAGGGGACAAGCGGTGCGCCTTGGCCGCCCGCGGCGACGTCCCGGGGCCGGAAGTCTGAGACGACGGGGATTTTCAGACGTTCTGCGATCATGGCCGCATCGCCTATCTGCAAGGTGCCGCCGTCAGCGTGGCCTCGCGGGGGAACGTGGGCCACCGTATGGCCGTGCGAGGCGGCAAAATCGGCGCTGATGTCGTGGGCTTTCGCCTTGGCGGCGAGTTTTTCGGCGGCATCGGCGAACTTCGTGCCGAGGAAGGTGTTGAGTTCGCAGATGTCGCGGGCCGTCATTCTTGGCGCGAGCAGCTGCCTGCGAAGCCGGGGACTGTAGGGATACGTTCGAAACGCCTTTACCTCGACGCGGGCGCGCGCGCCTGTGCCCTGGATAGCGACTAGGGCCGCGTCAACGCCGTCACAGGACGTCCCTGACATGAGCCCGATGCCGTATCGCACGGGTTTCTCGCGAAGGGCTTCGAGGTTCATGGGACATTCCCGAGTGCGTCACGTAGGATGCCCCGGCATGCGTCGAGCCGTGCGCGGGCCGCGCCGGGCTCAATGCCCATCTTCTCGGCCAGCACCGCCACGGCGATGGCGCCGTCCGCTTTACGAAGCAGCTCTGCGGCGCGCGTTTCGTCCGTATTGCACAGGACGGCCACGATGCGTTGGGCGCGCCCGCGAAGCTTGGCGTTGGTCGGGCGCATGCCTACCATGAGGCCCTCATAGACGTTGCCAGCGCGGGCCATGGCGCCGGTCGAGATCATGTTCAGGACCATCTTTGTGGCTGTACCCGCTTTGAGTCGCGTCGAACCGGGCAAGACCTCCGGCCCCGTGCCCATTGCGATGACCACGTCGGCCTTGCCGCGGCACGTCGGGTTGCAGCACACGAGCACGGTTGGTGCGCCACGCCGTTTTGCTTCGTCCAGAGCCGCAAGGACGTAGGGCGTTGTGCCCGACGCGGTGATGCCGGCAACGACGTCGTTGTCGCCAACGGGTGGTTTGAGAAACTGGATGTCTGCTACTGCGCTGTTTGCGTTGTCTTCTTCGCCCTCGGCGCTAATCCGTAGGGCAGCGTCTCCGCCCGCGATCAACGCGACGACGGCGTCGGCGGCGACGCCGAACGTTGGCGGGCACTCGGCGGCGTCGAGGACGCCCAACCGGCCGCTGGTGCCTGCGCCGACGTAGATGAGTCGGCCGCCTTTCTTTACCGCCGCGCTGACGACCTCGATTGCGGCGGCAATGTTCTCCGTTTCCTGCGCGACGGCGTCGGCAATT
>Ga0180437_10009555_pt1 | contig 11984 bp, 12 predicted proteins | sample SS_ome_4_FD_132410 | JGI IMG/M metagenome (GOLD analysis project Ga0180437, IMG submission 132410) | Hypersaline lake sediment archaeal communities from the Salton Sea, California, USA - SS_3_D_1 metaG | ecosystem: Environmental > Aquatic > Non-marine Saline and Alkaline > Hypersaline >... | reverse complement strand
ATTCGTGTTCAAAGAGGGCACAGCTCTTAGGTCTCCGGAGGTAGTGCTTTGCCTTGGAAGACTTGAAGTCAGCCCTCATTCTGTTAAGGGTCATGGAGATGATCTGATCTCTATCGAGGATGGAAATCCCCCTCTGGAGGTTCTTTATGGTCCGTTCTATGCACTGATGGACCTTTTCGCCGGCCCACATTTGCCGCGTCTTCAGGTTTTTCAGGATGTAGATTTGACGAGTCCGTAATGGGGCGTCGTCCAACCATCCGTTCCAATATGCATAGTAATTGAAATAGTACTGTCTGAGGCAAGCTTGGAAGCTTTCATCCCTGGATTTGGACCAGGAAAATTCGTTCTTGAATTCCTTCATCTGCGTAAAGGAATATCTCAAAGTGGGTTTTGGGAAAGGTCGCTCATCGCTGCTCAAGAATATTTTTTCCACCATTCTAACGTTCGCTTCACTGCAAATCCAAAAAATCTTAATTCGCGCTCAGAGCTCCCTTTCATAGTTTTCCAGAGATCTCTCACATTTTTCTCAAGAAAAATTCTATCGGATTCTTTCCACGTCCACAACGGAAAAGTCCCGATTACCTCCGAATAATAATGATCCCCACGATTATCATCATCGCGCCGAGCAGCCTCTCCCAGCTCATCCTTTCCGAGAACAGGAACACCCCGCCCATAAGGGCAACCATTGGAAATGCTGAGGCGATGGGGATCACTCGCGAAATCATCCCGTATTTGATGGCGTAGAAGTAGGCCAAATGGCCTAAGAGGGAGGCTAAGATCCCCTCCGAGCAGATCAGTACCCACGTTGATGGTTCGACCCGGAGTAGTTGATGAATATGCCCAGTCGCAATTACCCAGATCAACATGATGACGCTGATGATGAAGCTCCTCATGGCCAGTCCCATCCAGGGGTCGATCCTGAGCAGAGCGGCTTTCCCAAAGAGGGGAGCAGTCCCCCAACAGATCATAGTGGCCAAAGCGAAGACGAAAGGGGAAATTTTCACGGAATCACTCCTTTTTTCGGAAAATGAGTTTCCCCCTCCTTTCCCCAATTGTATGGGCGCCGGAGGGGACCGGGTTATTCCAACGCCTCTGGCTCTTGCATCTCTTTGCCCAATGGGGAGCAAGGAGAAATCCGCGATGAAGCACTAAAATATTAGATATACGGGGGAAATGAAGGAAATCATCGCCGAGCACGAAGTCTGTTGTTCCAGAGGCTCGTTGGATTTCAGGGGGATGGTGGAAAGAAACAGTTCTTCCCTGCCTTTTTGGCCTCCAGAAGGTATTTATCCGCCTTGATAATCAAGCCGTTTTTGCTTTTGGCGTCGGAGGGGTAACCAGCGAGGCCGATGCTGATCGTAAGACCTTCCTCAACGGTGCTCTCATAAATCGGGACCTTCATCTCCCTCACCTTGGTCACTAAACGCCTTGCCAGATGTATCGCGTTCTTCCCGCTGGTCTCCGGGGTGATGATGGCGAACTCCTCACCACCATATCGACAGATATAATCAACCCTTCGAGAATTTTCCTTAAAAAGCCGCGCGATTTCCTGGAGGGCCTTATCCCCTGCAGGATGGCCAAAGGAGTCGTTAAATCGTTTAAAGTCGTCGATATCGATCATGAGCAAACTGAGGGGATGGTCGTAGCGGACGGCTCGGGCCACCTCTTGAGTGAGGAGTTCATGGAAGTGACGGTGATTATAGAGGTCCGTAAGGCCATCGATAATGGAGAGATATTGATAGAACTCCCTCTTCTTCCTCTCGGCGAACAACAGCTCCCTGGTCTCAATGATCGCCCTCTGTCGATTTAATGCCTCGCTGATGTGATCCATCATCTCTTCTATTTTGAAGGGTTTCAGCATATAGGCATTGGCCCCCGCATTTAACGCGTCTACCGAATTCTCCAGGGAAGGCTTACCCGTCATGAAGATGACCGCGGTATCGGGATGGATGCTCTTGATCATCTTTAAGAAGTCCAAACCCGCCATATCGGGGAGTTCAATCTCAACCACTGCGATGTTATAGAAGAACTCCTTGACCTTGTCCAACGCCTCCTTGCCGTTTCGCACCACATCCGTAAAATATCCAGCTTCCTGAAGCCTTTCCATCAAGGTCTGGCGAATCTCCTCATCTTCGTCAACAACCAGGGCATTCACCCTCTTTCCCTTTTCCCTTTCATCCTCCATATCCGACTCCCATCACAGGTACTGGGCGAACTAAAGTATCCCTAATTTTTTCCCTACTTTCCACAAAAGTCAAATAATTTTCTACCCAATCTGCCCTGAAATATCGCCATCAATAATGTTATCGACGATGGACTTGATAACCCGGAGAAAGATGCCCTTGGGAATATCCACCGTTTTGACCTCGGCATAAATCCGATCACAGAGTTCCGCTGTGACGTGCTCACGATCCCCTATCTCGGCGAAACGCTTGATCACCTCCTGCCTCAGTTGTTCAGCGGCATGCATCGTCTTTGAGATAAATTCCCTTCCGTCCTCTCCCAGGAAAACACCATTTCTGGCGGCACAAAGGATTTCAACCTCATATTGGTTGAGCTTTGTCAGGGACCTTTGAAATTGTAAGAAGTTTTCATTTCCGATAGGATAAATCGTCCCCCCTTCATTGGGAATTCCCCCGGCATCCGAGGCAAATAGCGCCTTTATCTTGGCCACGTAAGCTGCAATGGAACACGAACTGTGCCCCGGGACCTCTGTGAATTCGACGATGAGCCCGTCGCCCAAATCAACCCTGTCTCCTTCGCCAATGACCCGGTCCACCGGAATGGCGTCAAAGTCCACATCGAGTTCTGCCGCTTCGCGCTGCATTCCGTAGTATTCGATCATTGCCCGATTTCGTTCCCTGATGAAGCGGATCGCTTTGTCCTTTCCGTAGATTTCCTTGGTCCTGGGCGATGCCAGCACCTCCATCTGAGGCAACTTCCTCTTGAAGAAGGGCACAATTCCGCAGTGATCGAAATGGGAATGGAGGATAACGGACTTGGTAATCCTCGATTGATCGATCCCCCTCTCGTCCAACTGCCGTAACAGTATCGGTACTACATAGCTCATTCCCCCTTCGATGAACATATACTCCCTTCCCTTTAAAAGGTATATGCACATGTCGGTGGTTCCTAGATACTCGATTTCCTCGCTCACCTTACGGGGTTCCCTTATCCACATCATTGACCTCCTTGAAGGGACCTCTCCTGCTCCAATGATCTCAAAGCCTCCATTTTCTTACCCAGTTGATCCCCAAGGATCTCGATTTCCCGGTCGATTTCCTCCATCTCCCGCTTCTCTCGAACCACCGGATGTCCCTGTGCCCTTTTCTTGATTATGTAGATCCTCTGCTTTTCCCTCTCCTGCTTCAATTCCTCCAGACTTTCCTCCAGCGCACTTATCGAGCGGCTAACCTCTTCCATCTTATTTCCACGCCACTTCCCTTCCAAAGCTTCCTCTTCCCCTTCTTTCACCTCTGCCACGGGCTTTGAGGAAACCTTGGATTGGGGCTCTCTCGCCCCGCTCCTCGATGGGATTCGGTAAATTCTCATATTCTCCCTGTGGTCGCGCGGTACCTTATTCAGGTCATCGACGATATGAACCGAGCCTGCTCTATCTCGCCAGCTATAAATCACCGTTTGCGCGTAGCCAGGGACGGAAACGAAAATGCTTAACACCAGGGGAATGACCGCCTTAATCATAATAGTAAACCCCCTCTATCCATTGGGCCAATTTCACTCCGGATCTTCTTTGCCTCTGGTTTTCCTCCACCTCTTCTTTTGGGACAGCCTCTCCTTTTCCTCCCGTCGCTTCAACTTCTCGCCGAGGGGAACCAAAGTGGGAATTCTCATTTTGGTGGTTTTATTGAGCTCCGTCAGCTTTTGCTGCAGCCGCTCAAAGGCCCGCCTCTTATTTACGGCTTGATAACGCGACTCAGCGGCCACGGCGGTCATCCCAGAGGGGAGGTGCTTCAACCTGACAGCGGTTTCCTTTTTGTTCTTCCTCTGACCACCCGGCCCTCTCGATCTATAATATTCGACTCGAACCTCCCCATAGAGGGTTTGCAAATCCGTTGCATATCCCTTCCTCGATGGTTTTTCCGCTATCTCCCGTTCTCTCCCCATGGCGATCCCTTAAAATCTCCGGAGCTTGACGTTTCAGCTTAATCGCCTGATCTCCGCACGAATTTGCCCCAAGCGAGTCGCGATGATCGCCTTTATCTCCCTGCAACGGAGGAGAAGTGATTGAAAATCCCTAACTCTGTCGGTATCCTCCAGCTTCTTGAGGATGAACTCCAGTGCCTCCTTTTCCGCATTCATTTTTGCAATCTCCAACCGCTTCTTAAATCCTTCCTCGATTCTCTTGGGATCCATCCTCCTATTCCCTTTTCATGAGATGCAATGGGACCTCACCTCAGTCGGGGCGCACCTTGTGCCTTATTCTCTCCCCAATGCTGTGCACGGAATGAACGAGGAGAAGCACCCCAACGAGCAAGAGGATAAGGGATAAGATGAAATTGATATAGTCCCCGGTGGGGACGGAAATCACCCGCCAGCCGATGAAGATGGAAACAAGGGATAACAAGATCACTAAACCATGGCCGACCCACCAGAGGAAAGCCTTCACCGTTTCCCTCAAGGTTGACTATTCCATTAAATTGCCGTGAAAGCCTCGCTAAGGCACTACGTCATTTTTCAACGGATTTAAAGAGCTCTACCTGCTCTCGCAAGACGCGATTGTCTTCCCTCAATTTGCGGTTCTCCGCTGCCACGGCCTTAAGCCTTCTGTCTAGCTCTCGAAGCTGGGGAAGTCGCATATAGACGTAATAAGAGGCGACCACAAAGAGGAGTGCCACTACGGATAGAACAACCTCGTAAAGCCCCAATTCTCGTCTCAGGGTTCCTATGTAAACCACGAGGGCGATGAGCACCGCCCCCAGAACAAAACCAATGTAAATGATAGCCTCTTTTTTCATCCTCCATGCCCCCTGCTTACGGGTTTAGAATCAATCCATTAATCAAGGCCAAGAATAGCCCCTCCTGCCGGCTATCCCTTTGACGCATCCCAAGATTCCATACCATCCTTTTCCCATTAAGTCAATCTGCGAGGTACCAGAGTTTCCTGACTTTTAAGGAAACACCCTTGTCCATGAGCGAAATTCAGATACCTGGGAATTCGGAAAATGAGCTCGGATTGCGAATTAAACCCTATGGAACAATGGAATGTTGGAATATTAGGTATCAAAAACGGAGAAAGTGATCCTTTTGGTTCAGGAGCGCTTCGCTTGAGGATCGCTTCGCTGAGGCAAGAGGCAAAGAATTCTTGGCCTTCAGCCTCAAGTCCGCCGCAAGCGGACGCTCCTCCAACCTCTTTCAGGGTAATACCTATCCATAAACCCATCATTCCAGTATTCCTTTATTCCAATATTCTGGCTGGGTTGAAGCTGGCGTAAACGATGGAATGGTCGAAAAAATATGTTTGAGCAGCGATGAGCGACTTTTCCGGATGTCTCGGGTCACTTCGGATGAGGTATCTGGGAAGTTCTGCTTGAGGCATCCATGGAATCTGCTATAATATGTTCATGATGAAGAAGGGAAGAAAGAAAAATTCCAATATGTTGTTCCTGGATGTGGTGGATTCCCATGGGTTGAGATACTTCTCCAATGGAATAGCCCTCTCATCAGACAATTTTGCCCATGACTACGAAGAGGTACCCGGATTCGACTATAAGAGGACCCTTTTCGATAAGCTCGCCCCTGAGGACAAGATTGCCCTGAGGATCCTGGATGCTGGCAGGGTAGGGATAACAATCTCTCAGCTTCTCATGGATTCCGAGGTAAACCACTACTCCACCCAAGAGGATGTGTTCTTAGCCGTTGAGCGATTAACCGCACATTATCGGCTGGAGACGTTCTTAACACAGAAGGCCGTTATAGAAAATGGGAAACGCAGAATAAAGCTCATCAAAGCCTATCGGCTTAATGATCGGATAAAGGGAATTTACCTGGAATTAAGGGAAAAAATAACCCACCGTAAGTCAATTCCCAAAGGAATTCCATAATCTCCACCAGTTGTCTGCGACACATATACGGTATCTTCCGTTTTTCTCTTGGATCTTCCATGACTGCTTATACAGAAAGGGTTAGAAGACCTGAGGGACAAAATCGCTTTCCGATATTGTTTGGCAAAAGTGCGAAGATCCCCTAGATCGCCTCTATGGTTGAGGGAGGTTTGGGGGTTATGTTGTAAGTAACACTCACAACGCCTGGGACTTCATTTGTTATTCTCTCTGCCAGTTTGTCCAAGACATCATAGCGAAGCCTCGTCGGAGATCCCGTTATAGCATCTTTGCTGTCCCAACATCTCACTTCTACCTGGAAACCGTACTCCCTTTTCCCTTCCCTCATCCCTGTGACTCTATCCTCATGCAGAATCGCCAAATACTGAAATGCCTCCGTTTCACAGAGCTCCTCTTCAACGATTCTCGTGGCATTTCTCACAATCTCCACCCTCTCTTGCGTGACCTTTCCTATTATCCGGGCGGCCAGGGCGGGACCGGGAAAAGGTGGCCTATTGTATATTTCCTCACGCAGTCCTAAGGCCTTTGCCACTTCCCGAATAGCCGTCTTTCGCAATTGTATAACGGGCTCTATAACCGTGTACCCGTATTGTTCCTCCGTATCGATTCCAAGCTGCTCAAGAATATTGTGCTGTCTCTTAATCCCCGCAACAGTCTCCTCCACGTCTGTATAATTCGTGCCCTGAAGGAGATATCTCGCGCCGCTCTCACGAACGAGCTGGCCGAAAACATCCCTGTAAAATGTCTGAGTAATCGCCTCTCTCTTTTCTTCAGGATCCGTAAGGTCCTTCAGGGCTTCAAAGAATTGTTCCTTTGCATCGACGATTTCGACGGGGACCCCAAGTCCTTCAAAAAGGGAAACGACCTTTTGGGGCTCACCGTGCCTCATCAAACCATTTTCTATGAAATACGTCTTAAGCCGCTCTCCCAGAGCCCTGTGTCCCAACATCGTAACAGCCGAAGAATCGACGCCGCCAGACAGCGCGTTAATAGCCAAGCCGCTGCCAACAGCGGAGGAAATCTCACGTACTTTCCGTTCAACGAACTCTTCAGTGTGTAAATCCTCTATCCTTATCTCTTCGATCCTCATCTATCGCCTCCTCTTTTGTCAGGGTTGAGGCCTAGCATCAACTCCATCGTAAGGGTGCTCGGGAAATTCCCATCCCCCTATTTGATATCTCCATGATACCGCTGCAATGACCTGACAGTGCCGTGTCCCCGCCGGTAGACCTCAATTCCCCTACCCGCGGCAATGGCGGCAGCTAGAGTGGTTATGTAAGGAACCTTGTACTGGATGGCTGCCTTCCGTATGTAGGAATCGTCGTACTTGCTTAACTTACCGCTGGGTGTATTGATTACCAGTTGTATCTCCCCGTTCATGATTCCATCTACGATATTAGGCCTGCCCTCGTGCATTTTGAGGATGAACTCGGATTCGACGCCGTTTTCGGCCAAAAACCTGTGAGTCCCCTCCGTAGCCTTAATATTAAAGCCAAGTTCCCGGAACTGTATGGCCACCTCGAGAACGGCTGGCCTGTCCCTCTCGGAAACGGTGATGAGCACGGTGCCCTCTTCAGGAAGTCGCTGTTGAGCGGCCTCCTCCGCCTTGAAAAAGGCGAGCCCGAAGGAATCCGCCATTCCCAGGACTTCCCCGGTGGATCGCATCTCCGGGCCCAGGAGCGGATCAACTTCTGGGAACATGTTAAACGGGAAGACCGCTTCTTTCACGCCAAAGTGCCGAATCGATTTGGGCTCAAGGTGAAGGTCGGCAAGTTTTTTCCCGAGCATAAGCTGAGTGGCAATGCGAGCCATGGGAATGTTGCAGACTTTGGAAACCAAGGGAACGGTTCGAGATGCACGGGGGTTGGCTTCAAGGATATGAACGGTATCCTTCGCTATGGCGTACTGGATGTTCATCAAACCGACCACAGTAAGCTCCATCGCGATCTTTCTGGTATACTCGCAAATGGTCTCAATGTGCTTGGCAGGAATGCTGACGGGGGGTATCACGCAAGCGGAATCACCGGAGTGGACACCAGCCAGCTCGATATGCTCCATAACGGCGGGAACAAAGGCATCCGTCCCGTCGGCAATGGCGTCTGCCTCAGCTTCAATGGCATTCTCCAAGAACTTGTCTATGAGAATGGGACGTTCGGGCGTCACGCCCACGGCTGCAGCAACATAATGTTTCAACATCTCCTCGTCATGGACAACCTCCATACCACGTCCGCCGAGAACGTAGGAGGGCCGGACCATCAGGGGATAGCCTATCCTTTCGGCAATTCCGAGGGCTTCATCGAGGGTGCTTGCCATGTCGGATTCAGGCTGGGGAATGCCCAGCTTGCGCATCATCTGCCGGAAGCGATCGCGATCTTCAGCCAGATCTATAGTTTCCGGCGACGTGCCGATAATCTCGACACCAGCATTGGCCAGTTCATTGGCGATATTGAGCGGTGTTTGGCCCCCAAACTGCACGATTACGCCCTCGGGCTTTTCTTTTTCGTAAATGCTTAACACGTCCTCAACCGTAAGCGGCTCAAAGTAGAGCTTATCCGAGGTATCGTAATCGGTCGAGACGGTCTCGGGATTACAGTTGACCATGATCGACTCAAAGCCTTCCTCGCGTAGCGCAAAGGCCGCGTGAACGCAACAGTAGTCAAATTCAATTCCCTGACCAATACGATTAGGTCCTCCGCCCAGAACCATGATCTTCCGTCTCCTGCTCGCCCTGACTTTGTCAGGGGCATTGTACGTCGAGAAATAGTAGGCGGCATTTTCCACGCCGCTCACGGGTACGGGTTCCCACCCTTGAACTACTCCCAGAGAGGTGCGCCGTTGCCTGACCTCTCCTTCCGGTATTCCAAGAATTTGCGAGAGGTACTTGTCTGAAAAACCATCCTTCTTGGCCTGGGCCAAGAGATCCGTTGGCAAGGTCCTGCCCTTATACTCGAGAATCTTTTCCTCGAGTTCTACGAGTTCTTTCATCTGTTCAATGAACCACTGCTTTAAGTAGGTCTTTCTATGGAGTTCCTCCACGCTGGCACCCTTGCGAAGGGCTTCGTACATAATAAACTGCCGCTCGCTCGATGGCTCGGCCAAGAGCTCCATCAAATCATTCAGGGACCTTGTATAAAAGTCCCTGGCAAAACCAAGCCCATAACGGCCGTTTTCCAGGGATCGGATGGCCTTTTGCAAGGCTTCCTTGTAAGTCTTTCCGATGCTCATGACCTCGCCGACAGCACGCATCTGTGTTCCGAGTCTGTCCTCGGCGTCCGGAAACTTCTCGAAGGCCCAACGGGCGAATTTGACCACAACGTAGTCACCATAGGGGGTATACTTATCAAGGGTACCTTCCCTCCAGTAGGGAATCTCGTCCAGGGTCATACCAGCTGCCAACATTGAGGAGATGAGAGCGATTGGAAATCCAGTGGCCTTGGAGGCCAGGGCCGAGGAGCGTGACGTCCTCGGGTTGATCTCGATCACCACTACCCGACCAGTCTGGGGATTATGGGCAAATTGGATGTTGGTGCCCCCGATTACCTCAATGGCTTCCACAATGGCATAGGAATACTGTTGAAGACGCCTTTGCAGCTCGGGTTCGATGGTGAGCATTGGCGCGGTGCAGAATGAGTCGCCGGTGTGTACGCCCATGGCATCCACATTCTCGATAAAACAGACGGTGATCATCTGGTTCTTGGCATCCCGCACCACTTCGAGCTCCAGTTCTTCCCAGCCGAGAACCGATTCCTCGACCAACACCTGACCAACGAGGCTTGCGGAAATGCCGCGGCTGACAACCGCGCGGAGTTCCTCTACATTGTAAACCAAACCACCTCCGGTTCCTCCCAGGCAGTATGCAGGGCGAATGACCACCGGGTAGCCAAGCTCATTGGCGACCTTTTCAGCTTCCTCAACACTGTAAGCCGGTGCACTCTGGGGTAAGTCGATGCCGAGTCGCTTCATGGTCTCCTTGAATGCTATCCGATCTTCGCCGCGCTCGATGGCATCGACGTTCACACCGATAACCTTGACGCCGTATTCCTCAAGCACGCCCGTTCGCGCCAGCTCTGAGGAGAGATTCAGCCCTGACTGGCCGCCCAGATTGGGCAGTAACGCATCGGGCCGTTCCTTCTCGACAATCTCCTTCAAGGCCTGAACAGTAAGCGGTTCAATATATGTTACGTCGGCCATACCAGGGTCCGTCATGATGGTTGCTGGATTGGAATTGACGAGCACGATTTCATAACCCAATGTTCGAAGGGCCTTACAAGCCTGGGTGCCGGAGTAATCGAACTCACAGGCCTGCCCAATGACAATGGGCCCTGAACCGATAATCATCACCTTTTTTACATCATCACGTCTTGGCATACAGGCCCTTCGATTACCCGTAGCTATCTTACTTAGTACAAGCTCGGGCGGTTTCAATCTCAGGTAAAGCTTGTCAGGATCTTAGAACAGGAGGCTTGATTAGAACTCGCCTTCAGATGTTGGAATATAGGGAAGGGATAGCTGTATGTCAAGATCAAAAGAGGCGTCCCCTCCCCGGGGTGGCAAAAATTGAGGTCCACTGTAACGGCACTGCCGTATATCGATCAGCTGCTAAGCAGTCTTTATGAATTGTACGACCGGCCCAATGTGCAGCCGAATCTCTCTTTGATTTCTGAATATCTCGCCATCGATTTGCATGTCGGCCGCTTTTTTCAAACTGATCACGCCCCGAGTTGCCATACGATTGAAAAGCCTCTCGTCCCTCAACTCCATCGCGAGAAGTACCTTGAGCGCATTCATTGCCATCCTTTTGGGACCCATGTTCAGGCAGAGGATTTGAAATAGCCCCTCCTTCTCCCCAGCCCACCGGGTTGGTTTGAATCCCAGCCCAACACCCTTCACCGTTGAACCCAGGATGGCAGTATAGCTCCCCATGGGGAGTTTCTCCCCATCGAGCCAGACATCAGCTTCCAGGGGATGGAAAAAATTGCTCTCCGCACGCTCTCTATCCAATGTCGAGAGAAAGATTTTGAGGAGAACCCTGACGGTCTTCCACCTGCCCCTTCCTCCACCCCGATAGTAAGCATTGAGCAGATTCACGGGAAAGCCCATCCCGAAGATGAAACCATATCGATCGTTCACCCCGAGGGCGTTTGTCCGGACGACTTCAAGGGGAGCCCATCCCTTGATGCCCCTTACAGTTTGCTGGAGAATCACCTCCGATAAGCCCTTTATCCCAAGGGAGTTGGCGATGGTATTCATGGTCCCACTGCGTAGAAGAGCGATGAGTGGGAGATCCGCTCCGCTATACACGGGAATGAAGGCGGTGAGCGTATGGTGGAGGGTACCATCCCCGCCGTCTATGGCCAGGATGTCGATTTCCGAGCGGCGAAATTCCCAGGCGATATCCGCAATCTCCTCCACGGTTCGAGCCTCACGCACTACCCCTTCGCTGTCAAGGACCCGCCTCAACCTTTCCATGCGAGCTGGATCTGCCGCGTTTTTCCTTGCCCTCGGGTTGCTCACAACACCAATCATTGCCGCCTTTGGAAACCCATCCTCACTTTTCCTTAATGATACCCCATCGAGTCCGAAAAACAACTCCTTGGGGAGTTTCTTGAGTTCTGAGCGAACGGCCTTGTCTGTGAGCAAAATTGCTGGAGGAAAAAGGTTCGGGGGTAGAGGGTGGAGGCAAAGGGAAGGTTGAGGCTGAGAGTAGGGCATAGGGAGTAGGCAGTAAGCAGTAAGCAGCGCGTTGCAGATGCTCGGGACTAGGGTAGGGGTCAGGTAATGTCTGAGATTGAAGGCTGAAGGCAAAATGTCAAAGTTCAAACGGAGAGATCTCTGGGAGAGCGATTTCTTCCGGTCATCAGTCCGCGGTCTTCCGTCCTAATGATCGCGAAGAAGGGTACGATT
>Ga0180437_10009553_pt1 | contig 11985 bp, 9 predicted proteins | sample SS_ome_4_FD_132410 | JGI IMG/M metagenome (GOLD analysis project Ga0180437, IMG submission 132410) | Hypersaline lake sediment archaeal communities from the Salton Sea, California, USA - SS_3_D_1 metaG | ecosystem: Environmental > Aquatic > Non-marine Saline and Alkaline > Hypersaline > Sediment... | reverse complement strand
TTCCACCTTGGCCTGAAGGGTGATCCCGCTTTCTCCTTCATCAGGAAAGCGGAGCCTGGCCGCTCCTTGGAGTTTTCTGACGGCGTTATATTCCTCAGGTGAAAGGGAAAAAGGGACCAGGAGTTTTCGAAAATCTCCTGCCTTGCCCAGATAAGTCCCTGCCGAGATCCATTGCCCCGGCTCTGTCGCGCGCTCTGTAATGGTCCACCCTGAGGGGACTTTTGAAACGTGGCGGGCCTGGCGTTCCTTGAGGTTCTCCTCTTCGTTCTTAAGGGCCTGAAGCTCGAATTCCGACTGATCCAGTCTGTTCTGGTGCGCATCCAGCGTGGACTGGGCCGCGCTGTCACGTCCCACCAGCTCCTCAAAGCGGCGGACCTCCTTGATCTCGTAGGCTATTCTGTTTTCCACGCGCTTTTGATCTATCCGGTTTCTATCAATGGCAATATCTACAAAAGTGGTGTCGAGGACACAGAAGACGCCGTTATCGCCGATGGTATCTCCCACATCAGCGGCAACCTTGAAACAGGGCCCTGCCTCTTCGCTTACAATGTCCATCACATGTCTCGCTCTGGTGAAGCCTGTAAGAGTCACGTGGCGCATGGCAGGTTTGGCCGCAAAAACCCCGCCTTGGCTCCAAGGCGCCTCCTCTCCTTCACCGCCCCGCAAAGGGGTTGAGAAAAGAAAGGGTGTTAAAAGCACAAGGAAGACAATGACCCCATTTTGGAGCGCACGTTTCATGACAGATCCTTTCCACCTCCCCGAAGGGTAAAGGCAAGGGCTTTTTCAACCACCTGGTCTACCTTGTCTTCAGGGAGAAAGCGAAGTTGCTCTTTGATGAGAAGGGAAGAAAGGCCGTGGAGGGCCGCCCACAGGGCGACGGCCAGGGTCTCGGCATCCCCCCCGGAGAAAAAGCCCGCAGCCATACACTGGTGCACATGTTCCACGAATTTCTTAAGGGACTTCAGGGCCACGGTTTGTTCAGCGCCATCGGGCTGTTTGATGATCTCCTTGGTTCCGAACATGAGTTCATAGAGTTCAGGGTTTTCCAGGGCAAAGGTGACATAGTGGCGGCCCCCGGTTTTGATCCGCTCCACAGGGTCGGCAATCTTGTCCAATGCATACTGAATGGCAAGGAGCTTTTCAAAGCCCTGGTAGCAGAGTTGGAGCATGATATCGTCTTTTTTCTCGAAGTACCGGTAGATCGTTCCCGTGCTGTATTCTATCCTGTCTGCTATGCGACGCATGGAGACGCCTTGGTAGCCTCCTGCTGCAAACATATCCATGGCTACTTCCAGGATACGCTGCCGCATCCTGTGGGCATCCCGCTCTTTTCGTTCCTTAATTCCCATGACCGATCAGTATAATGAACAATGTTCACTTTGTCAACACCGTTCAGCAGCCGGCTTTCTTCTTGACACAGGACCCTTCATCTCCTATGGTCCATGCCCTCAACTTCTTCCCTTCGCGAAGCAGGAGTGCGAGCGCCACCTTTTGGGTTGGTGGGTTTGTCATTCCGGCGAAAGCCGGAATCCAGGGAGCGCAGTGGTGAATAAACAACCAGCTGTCTATATCCTGGCAAGCAAACGAAATGGTACGCTATATGTCGGTGTCACTTCAGATCTCGTGAAGAGAATATGGGAACACAAAAACAATATGGTGGAAGGATTCTCCAAACGATACAATATTCATCGACTAGTCTGGTATGAATTACACGATAGCATGGAATCGGCTATAATCAGGGAGAAGCGGCTAAAAGACTGGAAACGAAAATGGAAACTGGAATTGATTGAGAGTCGCAATCCTGATTGGCAAGATTTGTATCATATGATTGTTTGACTAGATTCCGGCTTTCGCCGGAATGACGGTGTTGCTGAGAAGGCCTTCTCCCCCGGCAGGAGGGGAAGGGCGTGGGAACAGGAAGGATTTCATACGATAACATGGGCTTGTTGTCTCGCAGTGTCTCCATCACCCGCTATAAGGTTCAGGGAAAACTCAAGGGACCTGTTCTTGAGACCATGGCTACGTGTCTCAAGGAGCATACTATTCGAGAAACAGACGAGGATGTTTCAGACAAGACCGTGGGCTGGACGTCCTATGACAGGCCCTATGCCCCGGATTTTTCAGGTTCTTCCTTTAATATAGGGTCCTATTTTGTCTTTTCCTTAAGAATAGACAAAAGGACCATCCCACCAAAAATGCTTAAAAAACACTGTGCCATAGAAACGGCCAAGCGGCTTGCCCGCGTTGACCGGCCCTATTTGTCCAGCCATGAAAAGGACATGATAAGGGACGACGTCACCAGTTTTCTCAGGCGGCGCATCCCGGCCACTCCCTATGTGTATGACATCCTGTGGAGTTATGAAGAGGCCTTTTTGTGGTTCTTTACCACCCTTAAATCTGCCAATGAAGACCTGGAAACACTCTTTATAAAGTCCTTTGAAATGCCCATCATCCGGCTTTTCCCTTACACCACGGCCGATCTTGCCATGGGCCTTTCGGCGCGAGACCGGGACGCCCTGCTCACCCTTTCTGCCACCACCTTTACGGAGTAACCCCATGCTTGATGTCTCCATCTCATACAATCGCTACAAGTTCCTGGGCCACGAGTTCCTTACCTGGCTATGGTTTGCCATGGAAAAGGATGAACAAAGGATCAGGGGGCTGGATGAGGAGCCTTTCAGGCTTCACATTGGAAACCGCATGGTCCTTGAAAACAGGAAAAGAGATGCCCTTGAAAGCATTACCATAAAGGGCGACGACGCAGGTCTTGAAGAGGGCCTTCTGGCATTGAGAAAAGGGGCCGTGGTCACAGAGATGAATCTCCTCTATGAGGCAGGCGACAATGAGTGGCAGTTTACGATCAAAGGAGAAAGCCTGCACCTGACGAGTTTCAGGTGCCCGCAAATAGGCCCCGTGGAGACCGAAGAAGATGTAGAAGGGGCCGTCCTTGAAAAGGCCTATCTCTATGAAAAGGCCATGGAACTCACCGACAAACTCTTTAAGGAATTCATCACCCTGAGGGTCTCAGACCAGTGGCCCAAGAAGGTGGTCCCCCGTGTGAGGAAGTGGATTCATTCCTAAAGTCTTCAATCTCAGCGCTCTTTGCCTTTCGGCTCCTAGCTCAAGGCCGAGGGGCGCCTCTGCCGTAAGAATATCCCCTTGTCCCCAAAACCTTGACTTTCCAAGGCTTCTGTTTTACGGCAATCCCTATCTCTCGCAGAGTACACGGAGCCTCAGAGCCGGAGTACTATCGTCTGTCGTCTGTCATCCGTCGTCCGTCCTCTGTCATCTGAGCTCTCAGAGAGCTCTAGTGACCCTGAGCCTAGTCGAAGGGGAGCGGGCGAGAGAGTCAAAACCCCAAATATGGTTCACAGGAGTGAGCGCAATCAAGGTTCTCAGAAAGCGAGACTCCCGCCAAAAATGAATAGCCCGACCTGGCAAAAAGCCATCTTGCATCTGGATGTCGATGCATTCTATCCCTCCGTGGAAGTGCTGGATAACCCGGAGTTGAAGGGCAAACCGGTCATCGTCGGGGGCACCAGGGCAAGGGGGGTGGTCTCATCGGCGTCCTACGAGGCGCGTACCTTCGGGGTCCATTCGGCCCAGCCCGTGGCCACGGCCATCCGCCTTTGTCCCAAGGGGATATTCCTCCCCGTGAGGATGGCGAGATACAAAGAGGTCTCCAGCCAGGTCTTTAAGATCTTTCATCATTTCACGCCACTGGTGGAACCGCTTTCCATTGATGAGGCCTTTTTGGATGTTACAGACTCTACACGGCTTTTCGGTGAGCCGAAAGAGATTGCCGCAACCATTAAGCGTATGGTCCAAGAAGAAACAGGGCTGACCATTTCAGCCGGTCTTGCGCCGTCTAAATTCGTGGCCAAGATCGCCTCAGACCTGGAGAAACCGGACGGCTTGACGGTAGTATTGCCCGGGCAGGTGCAAGCCTTTTTGAACCCTCTTCCGATCGACAAGATGTGGGGCGTGGGAAAGCAGACCCAGAGCAGACTCCATGGCCTAGGCATTCGGACCATCGGAGATCTGGGCCGCTTCCCGGCCAAAGCCCTTGAAAAGAAGTTGGGAAAGCAGGGCGTCAAGATGCATCAGTTGGCCCTGGGGATAGATGAAAGAGACGTTTGCCCCTTCAGTGAGATAAAGTCTATCGGACACGAAGAGACCTTCTCCCAAGACATCCTGGAGGAAGCGGCTGCGCGGAAGGAGATCCTTTTCCTTTCCCAAAAGGTGGCCCGCCGGATGCGTCGCAAGGGCCTTTCAGGAAGAACCATCACCTTAAAGGTCAAATACAACGATTTTGTGCAAGTCACCCGGTCTGTCACGTTGCCTGCTCTTACTTGTGACGGGTACATCCTATTTGCTACAGCCTGTGGGCTCATGGAGAAGACCGATGTGGGCAGAAAACCGGTCCGGCTCTTAGGCGTTTCCGTGTCGCAACTGAGCCATGCTTCTGCACCGGCAGAACAACTTTCCCTTTTTCAAGAAAATGAGACATTATCAAAGAGAAAGGACCTGAACGCGGCCCTTGATTCGGTGTCTGAGAAATTCGGCGAGGACGCCCTTCGCCCCGCCACCCTCCTCACTGAAGACGGGAGTCGTTCATAGCCAGGATACCCCGTGGCGCAGGAATAGCAGATGAGTTGTGTAATAGACAGAGAAACGGTGAAACGGAGAGGCGGTGAATGGGAGAACGAATAAACAGCTACAAGGAACTTCGGGTTTTCCAGAATGCTATGGACGCTGCCATGAAGATCTTCGAGGTGACGAAAGGCTTCCCTGCCGAGGAAAGATTCTCCATGGTCGATCAAATGCGGCGCTCTTCTCGTTCGGTTTGTGCCAACATCGGAGAAGCCTGGCGAAAAAGGCGGTATAAGGCTGCGTTCATTGCCAAATTGAGCGACGCGGAAAGCGAAGCCTGTGAAACGCAAGTCTGGATTGAGTTCGCCCGGAGGTGTGGGTATCTGATCGATGAGACAAGTCGTGATTTGGATTCAAACTACGATCACATAATCGGCCAGCTCGTGAACATGATAAGGGAATCAGATAAATGGCTCATCAAGTAATCTCCGGTTCCCCGTTTCTTCGTTTCTCCGTTTCCTAATTTCAAGGCCCTACCGCGTCTGCCCACAATATTCCTTGACATTTCAACCTGATATCGCTATCCTCGTTTGGGTTTGAGGTTTTTATTTATAGGTCCCTTACTGTTGTGGGAGCATTCAGTGCAAATGCGAACACGGCCGGTACTCGTTACGCTCCATTTCTCCGCGAGGAGAGGTGGAGCTTTTTCGTTTCAGGGGTCTGTGGGATGTTCAACCTGGAGAGCGCTGCCGAGGCCATTCCTGGGTGGTAGGAAGAGGCGAGGAGGCACGAGTGAGAACTGAGATCTCACCGTGCACTTTTTCCAATAGCACGGGGGCTTGACCCCGCGAATTTGGACGGAGGAAGGTGATGCAGAGCGCAGACCTCCTCAAAGGTTGGGGAGAAATTGCACAGTACGTCGGACTGGACGTCTCAGACACGTTGAGGTTGGCTAAACTCGACGGTCTGCCGCACTTCAGATTGGGGAACGCCGTCCACTGCCGCAAGTCTCGGCTGGATGCTTGGACCAAGACAGTGAGCAATGGAACAGGCAGATTCCTGAAAGTCCGTGACGCCTGTCCTCCAGTTCCGCGATTCATCTTGCCTCCGACTCCCGTTCGGTCTGTGGCAGAAGAATTAGAGGGAGGTAAGAGCTGAGGCCCCGTGAAACGGAGCGGCGGTGAGCATCTGTCATCGGTCGTCTGTCCCAATCTGTGCTCTCTGGGGGCTCGAGCGAGGGAAGGGAGCGGGCGAGAGGTCCCAAAATCTTATCTCTCACAGAGCACGCGGAGCCTCAGAGTTCTTCAGGCAATTTCCTGTGGGGAAATCCGCTCAACCTGCTATCCTGTAGCTGCAGGAGATTCTCATGGAGCTAAATAACCTTTCATCCCAGATCATAAAGGCTGCCATTCATGTCCACAAGGAACTGGGGCCGGGATTATTGGAAAGCGTATATCAGGCCTGCATGGTCATTGAACTAAAGGCCATGGGTGTAACCGTTCAGTCTGAAGTACCCTTGCCCATTTCTTATCGAGGTCAGAGAGTACATGAGGAGGGCTTTCGGCTGGATTTGTTGGTCGAAGACGCCATTGTGGTTGAGTTGAAGTCCGTGGAGAGGATACAAGACGTTCACAAGAAGCAGCTCCTGACGTACTTACGTCTGTCCCAAAAGCCCCTAGGGCTGTTGATAAATTTCAACGAGACTCTGCTCAAAGACGGCATTACCAGGATCATCAATGCTCCGCCAGCGGCGGACTGAGGGTTTAGTCTGATTTCTCCCCTCAAGAAATCAGACAAATAAATCTTTCTTCTCGAGCTCTCTGAGAGCTCTAGCGAACGAAGTGAGCGGGCGAGAGACCTAGAACTCTTAACTCGGAACCAATAATCTGTCTAAGGGAGACCAAGAATGAAGAAGAGAGCGCTCTTAGTCTTTTTGCTGTTAGCGATGAATGTTGCTGTGGCATGTGCAGAGCAAGACACCAGACCGCCAAGGGTAGTGAGCACCTCTCCTCAAAATGGAAGTATGGATGTTGATCCCTCTTTAAAGGAGATGTCCGTAACATTTAATGAAGAAATGAGGGATGGCAATTGGTCGTGGGTTTATGAAGACAAGAATACCTTTCCTCAAATAGTGGGCCAAGCGTACTATACCGAGGACATGAAGACCAATGTGCTGCCCGTAAAGCTGGAGCCGAATAAGGAGTATGTTATCTGGATCAATTCGGAGAAATTCACCAACTTCAAAGACAAGAGCGGTAACTCAGCCTTTCCATTCAAGTTTACGTTCAAAACAAGATAGCCGGGTTCAAGAGGGAAGAGACGTCTCTTAGCTTCCTCAAGTCCTAGCAGAAACGAATAAGAGTAAACCGTAAATTTGGCCCCAAAGAGGACCCCAAAGGGTCGAGGTCGAGGTGTTTTTACCTTTGCCCCGCCCTTTAAGGGGTGACCCCAAAGGTCAGCGAAAACCGCGGAGGCCGGTAATGCGCAGTCGCGTGAGAGTAGACAAAGTAAGAGCATCTCGTGACGGTCACGAGTATCACGAGGCTTGGACAGCGCGTAAGGCACTCCAGCTCTTGTGGCCTGAGACCGAACTCGTTGCGATTGCTGTCGAAGGGCCCTCGCCGACTGATCAGGCGGGTGCTTCCGCTCAAGCTGTTGAGATTGCGGATATCGCCCTGTATTTCAGAGGCCGCCCAGCATTTGACCAAGCTGCACGGACAACTATTGCCCAGTTCAAGTACTCGATAGCGAATAAGGATAAGGACTTTCGGGCCAGCCACGCCAAAAGGACCATTGAAAAGTTCGCTAAGACCTACCGCGAGTATAAAAGAAAATACGGCGCTAAAGCTGTGCAGGACAAACTTGAGTTTCAGCTCATTACGAACCAGCCAATCTATGAACCGCTACTCCAGGCTGTCGAGACTATTGCGATGGAATTGCCGCGAATGGGCCAGGTCGAAAAACAGGCCAAGCAGTTCCAGAAGGCTGTCGGACTTCACGGAAAGCCACTGGCCGCATTTGCGGCAAAATGTAGCTTCATCGGCCGTTCCAGAAGCCTCCCGGCGACCAAAAACGAACTAGCAAGCCTGCTCGTGGATTGGTCTGCGACGAAAGATCCCATCGCGGCGGCGCGCCTCGGCCGCTTGAAAGATTTGGTGAGAGAAAAGGCCGGATATGCCGGTACAAATCAGAATCTTATTACCCGTACTGATATCCTGGCGGCTCTCAACATCGGCGATGTGGACGATCTGTTGCCATGCAAGCCAGCGCTCACCGATGTCGGGGCGGTCGTCGAGCGCGAGCAACTCGACAATGCCATAGCGCGGATCCCGTGCTCACCAGAGCCCCTCCTTGTCCACGCCGCCGGCGGCGTAGGCAAAACCGTTTTCATGGAAAGCCTGGCGGGCAAGTTGCTGGAGCGCTACGAAGTCGTTTTCTTTGATTGCTTTGGGGGTGGCGCATACCGCTCGCTTCAGGACGCCCGGCATTTGCCGCGGAACGGGCTAATCCACATTGCGAACACGCTGGCGTTTCGCGGCTTGTGTGATCCTATGCTGCCCGATAGTCCTGATCCACAAACCCTGCTGCGAACGTTCAGGCGGCGTCTCGTGCAATGCGTTACAACGATCTCGAGGATGACACCCGGACGGGGGTTGGCACTCCTTGTCGATGCTATCGACAACGCCGAGATAGCCGCGCAGCAGCAAAGCGATGACTCGTTTCCGGTCAAGCTCATGGAAAGCCTGGATGCCGAGCCCATCTCCGGCGTAAAACTCGTAGTCTCCTCCAGGACCGAACGCAAACCCTCCACCTATGCCAAGTATGAAGAACTTGAATTGCGGCCGTTCACTATGGACGAGACGACGGCGTTCTTGAGTGCCCGGCTGAGCAGTGTCTCGCCGGTGGAGATCAATGTCGCACAGGGGCGCTCAGGCGGCAATCCGCGTGTACTCGACTATCTTCTCATGAGTGGCCGCGGTCTCATTGACGAGTCGGATATCGACAAAACACTTGAGCTAGACGAACTCATCCAGCAAAGGATCACAGATTCGCTTGCTACAGCTATCAAACGCGGTTATAAACAGACCGACATTGATGCCTTCCTCGCTGGTCTTGCGGTTCTTCCACCTCCCGTGCCACTCGACGAATGCGCTGAGGCGCACGGCATCGCGCTAAGTTCGATTGAAAGCTTCGCCTCGGACCTGTTCCCGTTGCTTGAGCGCACCAATCAAGGCCTGATGTTTAAGGACGAGCCGACCGAAACACTGGTCCGCAAGCGTTATGCATCTTCTATGCAACCCCTGCGCCGCCTCGCTGAGAACCTGCTGGCGCGACAGGATGTCTCCGTCTATGCCTCCCGCGCCCTACCAGGGCTTTTGCATGAACTTGACGATAGCGAGGGACTTTTCAGACTCGCTTTCGATGATCGCATTCCTGCAGCTATAACTAGCACGGTCGGCAAGAGAAACATACGCTACGCAAGGCTTAGGGCTGCAACACTACACGCCGCTATCAAGAAGGATCACGACAGGCTGGTGCAGCTTCTGGTGGAACTGTCTACGGTTGCCGCCGTCGATCAGCGCGGGGCCGATTACATCCTCGATCATCCCGATCTCGTTGTGACCGCCAGGGATGTTGATGCGATGCGTCGGCTGTTTGAGACGCGAACTGGCTGGCCGGGCGCACGGCATGCCAGACTCGCCATTGCCAACGCCCTTTCCGGTGAATTTGAGGAAGCATACCGCCAGGCATTTGCAGCGAACGAGTGGATCGAACACGAAAGGCGAACCGGTCGACGGGATAAGCCGCGTGGGCCCGGCCCCGAGCGTCCTGACATCGCGGCCATACCGTTCTTCCTGATTTCAACGGGCCGCGTGCAGAACGCAGCCCGGTACTTGACAAGGTGGCTAGACTGGTACGCCTTTGAAGTTTGTGAATACGTCTTCGACTACTCTCACCTTGCGCGTGTGATAGGTTCACAGTCGCCACGGCGATTACCACAGTTTGTCGACGAACTGACAGCAATCGGGCCTCTCACAGCAGCCCTATCTTTTCGGGAGTTCAGAAAACCCAAACGCAAGGGACTTGTTGACAAGCTGGCGAAGCTCTGCCGCAGGGCCACAAAACTTCTGCTGTCAGAGTCGTATCAGCGCGACCGAATATACGAGCTGCAAGACGGATTACGCAAGGCGGCCTCCATGGCCTTGATCCTGGGTCTTAACGCTGAAGCTCTGGCGATATCGTTGCGGGCGCCTCATAGTCGCCCTGGTCTATGGTCCTTCTCCGACGCCTTCTATCACCGCGATGTCTTCTCATTTGTGTTCCGCAAGGCCCTCATCGGCGCGGCCAAAAAATCACCTATTCACCAGAAGGACGTTCTACCTAAGGAACTGGCGCTAGTCTGTGCCCGCATTCCCAAGACCCTCACAGGCCGAGATTTCTGTGGCAAGGCGAAGGACAGACTGTCCAAGTGGCCTGGCAGAGAGCGCAATAAGGATGAGAAGAAGGAGCATGCGCATGCCCTAAGCTATGAAGAGCGTAGGAACGCTGAGCGTTTTGTGGATCTCAGTCTGGAGCCGGTTCTGTCGCTTACAAATGCTTTGTCCTCCGTTCTCGCCGCGCCCACGCGCAGGGTAGATAGGGTTTTCGTGGAATTGGTCCAGGCCTGGGAGGAAGCGCGCAAGAACCGTGACCTTTACCGGTCGGGCGGCATCAATCACTTTTTTCACATGCTCGGTCTCGATTTGGCGCTGTTCGCCCTTTGGGTCCGGAGCGAGCTTAAACCTGCGTCAGTCAAGCGCTTCCTCACAGCCGCTCATAGCGCTTATATAGGGGCGCACAACCTCATACAGATCGTTTCAATCCTGGCACACAGGGAGAGGCTGCAAACGCTAGCCGGAGAACAGGCACTAGAAACGCGGAAGCTCATTCAAGCCGAGGACGATGTGGCCTACCGGGCATCTCTATACTCTCGTCTAGGACGCGCCATGCTTCCGGCAAGTACCGATGAAGCATCGGCATATTTTCAAGAAGGACTTGACCAGATGGATGCCATTGGCTCCGGGGACTATCAATTCACGAATGAGCTTCTCGTATTCGCTTCTACGATCAAGGGTGATGAGCTTGATGAATCCGACTTCCACACTTTAAGTAACATTAGTGAACTCAATATAGGAGAGGAGCCGGAGAAGTTCTCCTGGGGCGCTTACGGGCACGGCCTGTCCAAGACTGCCGGCCTGAGAGGTCTGGCAAAGCTTAGCCGGTGGGACGACCGGTCAAAGATATCGCTGAGCAATACCCTTCTGCCATATCTCACGGCACTTCTAAAAGACGGCAAAATCGAGGCCAAAGACGCGCTCGCTCTAAACCGCCTTGCCGACCCTGTCGAGTACTTTCAGTGTGGTACAGAGCAGTATGCTCAGGCTGTACGCGATAGGGTGGGGCCAGACCCTGAGATCATCACTGCGCTCATTGAGCAATTTGAAGACGACAACCCCGGCACCTGGATGGACAGCACTGCCAAACGGCTTGTGTCGCTTGCCGAAGAGGCCTTGGGCTCGTCATCTCAGCTGGTCCGTCACCTTTGCGCTACCCGCAATCGCCACGCCAGGGTGCGCGATACGCGAAATGAACAGAGGAACTACAGGGGGGCGCCGGACGACGCCTGGATGCGAAAGCACGTCCATGATAGAGACCGTGAGAGCCGTGCAGCCTTGGAGCGTATCGCTAAAGCTACTGATCCAGCAGATGAGGCCTCTCTCGTTCAAGCCATTAATGACGTTAACCGCCTAGAACATATTTACGAGCTAAAAGGCGACTTTTTTTCTTCCCTTCGCTCCAAGCTCCCTTTTGCCAAGCGTGCGGAATATGTCCGGAATATCTGCGCGCTGGAGCACTTCTTTTTCCACTGGAAACTCGAGGAACTGAAGGAGTGCAAGCAGGCCTGGGTCGGATCATCGGCTGTACTTCAGTCGGTGTATAAGAGTGCGGCTATTCCCCTGATCAACCTCCATGCCGAAGACTTGGTTGGCTCCGGCAGGCTCTCCGGTCTGCAAATAAAAGAGGTTTCCGATCTCACAGGCGTTCCTATTGCCGACCTCGTCCTCGAACTCATTAGGGTCTTTGCGCGTCCCGACACCTCTGTTGCTGGCGCAGTCTGGCTTGCATTTGCTTCGTTTATTTGTCCGCAAGCGAAGGAGGGTCAGGGGCAGCTCGCTCTCAAAGGATTGCTTGGCAGTGACGCTGCCAAGCTTGCTGATAATGTTGCCGATGGGAAGTGGAAAGACGGGCTCTATCCGAAGAACGAAATTTCGGCGATTGCGGCCGGGCTCGTATGGCGCGCGCTTGGTTCTCCATACGCTGAATGCAGATGGCGTGCAGCCCATAGCATCC
>Ga0180437_10009551_pt1 | contig 11987 bp, 7 predicted proteins | sample SS_ome_4_FD_132410 | JGI IMG/M metagenome (GOLD analysis project Ga0180437, IMG submission 132410) | Hypersaline lake sediment archaeal communities from the Salton Sea, California, USA - SS_3_D_1 metaG | ecosystem: Environmental > Aquatic > Non-marine Saline and Alkaline > Hypersaline > Sediment... | reverse complement strand
TGGGCACCAATGACCTTCGACTGAATGAGGGCTATAATCCGATACTCTGCGCATTTCTAGCCTCCTTTAGTGAGAGTTTAGAAGATGCTAATCAGGCTTATAAGCTTGACTGCGTCCAATTCCTCCTCGGTTCGTACTGATACGCTGAAAGTATGCCGTTTTACCATTTATTTCTGCTCGAAATATTTGATAATATCAACGACAATATATATATTTGTATATTACTTTATATAAATATATAGCACGAATTGGAGATTTTGTCAATTACTTTTGATATAATATCTATCACTATTAACACAATGTGTTTGATGGCGAAGGGGTTTGGCTTCAATTAGATGAGGAGGCTAAAAGTCTGATGCTCATCCAGGGCTTTTTGGATATCGGCGTACTTGGAGTACCTCAAGACCATGTCCTAGGTGAGGAGAGAATAAAGCAATTACTTCGTCTGATATAACAAAAGCCCTTTTAGTCTAACAAGGTAACAGAATGCTAGATTGTTTAATTTGGTAAATATTAGCTAAAGTGCAGACCAGTCAAATATAATAAGTTGGGGTAAGTTATTGACAACCATTAAGTCTCGGGAATATATTTATGCATCCAAACAGCTAAAGGAGGACCAAGAAATGAAAGCAGAAATACTGGATAAAATCGCTACATTACTAACGGTCGCATTCGGTCTTGTCGCAGCACTAGCATGGAACGGTGCTATTATGGCAATTTTTCTAGCCATCTTCGGCACGGCTGAAAACATTACTGCTATGCTTGTTTATGCTGTTGTGGTTACTATAATAGCAGTCCTGGTGACTATATGGCTAGCTCGTGTTGCCAAGAGAGCAAAAGGCGAGAGCTAGTCTACTACATATTGGAGCTTGAGTTTAGTCTTCCTTTGAGACTTATCAATACTCAAAGGAACAGAGAATGAACGTCTTCGTACACAATGTCACAATCAGCCAAAAGTAGCTGTTTACAAGCACAAAATGCAATTTGGTCACATATGAGCGCCGTGATATTGGACTAGAATAGATTTCTGTTGCACGGTCAGGTCAGTTTGTATACCAAACGAGGAGGATGACACAAACTATCTGTTGGCGATTTTTCCAATTATTATGGACTACGCTCATAGACTGTTGTTAGCTCTCCCAACCTCTCCCTGATTGTGGGTGTAAGCATACCACTAGTAAATCTCCACTCCCAGTTACCCTCGGTGGTACCTGGCATATTCATACGAGCCTCAGTGCCCAAGCCAAGTACATCTTGTAACGGGAATATGGCAGTGCGTGCCACAGAGCTTAAGGCAAGGCGAATAAAATCCCAATGTATCTCACTACCATCGGTACCTAGATATTTCAGGGCATATTCTCTTTCCGCCTTCACTTCGTCTCTAGTCTGGGTGGTTTGTGTCCCTGGGTTGGCGGTAAACCAGCCGGCCGTGGTGTTATGATCATGGGTAGCAGTATATACTGCACAGTTGATGATGTGGTTATGCGGGCGATATTCTGGAGCCTTTGGGTCATTACCAAAAGCCATCTGAAGTATCCGCATTCCAGGAAGACCTAACTGCTCCCGCAGGTTATCTACCTCTGCGGTAATGATTCCCAAATCTTCAGCTATCATCTGGACATCACCTAATGCGGCTCTTATCGCATTGAATAGCGCTATTCCCGGCCCCTTCACCCATCTTCCCCTGACAGCAGTTGGCTCCACTACTGGAATCTCCCAGTAAGCCTGGAATCCTCTGAAATGGTCAAGTCGCACCATGTCAACCAGGGTGAAATTGGTACGAAATCGGTCTGTCCACCAGCGATAGCCCCTTTGGGCCATCATATCCCACCGATAGATAGGATTCCCCCACCGCTGGCCGGTGGCACTGAAGTAGTCCGGTGGAACCCCTGCTACCACCAGGGGATTACCCTCCTCATCGAGATGGAACTGCTTTCTGTGAGCCCATACTTCAGCACTGTCATGGGCTACATATACAGGGATGTCGCCAATAATACTAATTCCCTTCTCATGGCAATAATTCTTCAAAGCCAGCCACTGCTTAAAGAATTGATATTGGATGTACTTCCAGAACTGTATATTCTCTGCCAGCTTGTTACGCCACTGTACCAAGGCATCAAGCTGCCTGCTGGAGGCACCTTCTTCCCACTTAGTCCAGACCTGACCGTGGTGTGCCTCCTTAAGAGATGTAAACAAAGCATAGTCTTCAAGCCAGAAGGCATTTGTCTCTGAGAAGGTATAAAAATCCTCGGGATACCTCGTGGCGTGCTTCTCTTTGAATCTTTCAAAGGATTTAGCTAGGAGGGGCATTTTGTAGTTGATTGCTCGTCCGTAGTCCACCCTATTCTTAGGGAAATCAGGGGGATCCTCAATATCGGTTTGGTCCAAGAGGCCATCATCTGCAAGCCTTTCCAGACTAATGAGATAAGGGTTACCACCGAAGGCAGATAGACACATATATGGCGAGTTGCCATAGCTTGTGTGACCAAGGGGCAGAATCTGCCAGAGGCTCTGTCCTGTTTCAGTCAGAAAGTCGATAAATTTGTACCCTTCCGGGCCCAGGTCTCCGATGCCAAATGGACCTGGTAGAGAGGTTGGATGTAGTAGTATTCCGCTTGCTCTTGCTCGATCCATTTCTCACCTCTGGTCTTGGTTATCCTCTTTGATGAGTCATTTCGACAGCATTTCAAGATACTTCTTGTCAACAAATCGCTGAAAAGTAGTGATGCTCTCCTCAATTCTTTTTCCGCGCACACTGACCTTGCGAACTGCGGAGTCCATCTTGCTTACAACCGTCATTGTATCATCAGCCACAACCATTATCGGTACATTTCTCCCCTGCGCGGCAGATATGACAGAGCTATCCGGATACATACCTCCGGTGAGGATGAGGACCTTTGTTGGAGTTTCCAGGGCAGCAAGCTGGATGTCAGCCCGGTCGCCTCCCGTTATTACCGCCTTGTTCGCTTGGGCACGAAAATACTTTAAGGCACCCTCGACATTCATGGCACCGACCATGAAGTGTTCTACTGTCTCCTCCCTCCTATCCTCGCAGCAGATAACCTCTCCTCCAAGCACATCCCTGATTTCTCCAATACTCAGAGAATTAAGTTTTGGGCTTACTGGTACTAGACCCCAGACCTTGACCCCTTTGCCTTCCAGAAAGGGGACAAAGTACTGTTTTATGAAATCCAGGCTTTCCGGTGGAAGGCGATTTAAAATAACACCGAGCAGCCTGTCGCCAAGTCTGTCGCGCATCGCGACTATGGCATCGAGATTGACCTCTCCTAATACTGGTGCATCAGCCAGTATAACTGGCATTCCCAGCTTTTCAATGAAACTAATATTGGAAACGCCCACAGAGAAGCCGTCGAACAGGTCTTGGCCGCCCCCAATGAGAACCGCATCTTTTCCTTTCTTAACCTGCTCATAGGCACTGTAAATTTTACTCTCGGCATCGCCAATCTTGCCGAGGACCAAGTCAATGTAATCCTGATGCCCGAGATAAAACGGACACATAAGCGATAAATCATCTTCCAGTGAGAACCGCTCCTTGATGAGGAGTACATCCTCTTCAACCCTCACATCTTCTTTCAAGGTGAAGTTTTTACCTACGGGCTTAAAGTAGCCCACCTTCAAGCCTCTACTTTTCCAGAAATCCAGTATGCCGAGCACCGCCATAGTTTTGCCGGCATACTTTGTCGTCGAGCCAATAAATAATTCAATCATACCTAATCCCCCCTTAAGACCAGTCTCCCGTCAACCGCCAAGACCCCCTCGCTTTTATCTTTTACCATCAGTGGGTTAATCTCCATTTCCACTATTTCGGGGAACTTTTCACCCAGGGTTCCAACCATGGCGATAACTTCATACAATGCTTCAAGGTCTTTTTCTTTCTCACCCCTCACTCCAGTAAGGAGAGGAAAGGACTTTATTCCAGAGACAAGCTCTCGTATCTCCTTTTTGCTAAGGGGAGTAAGAGCAAAGTTCACATCCTTAAGGACCTCAACATACACACCTCCCAGTCCAAACATCACCAGCGGTCCGAACTGTGGGTCGCGAGAGAAGCCCACAATAACTTCTTTCCCGCCTTCAGCCATTTTCTGCACAGTGATTCCCAGGACAGGCACCTGCGGCAGAAATCTCTGCACACTGACCATGATAGCCTCAAAAGCTCTGGCTATCTCCTCGGGAGTCCTTAGCCCCACTCTTACTCCACCCACGTCCGTCTTGTGCAGGATCTCCGGTGAATAAACCTTCATTACCACCGGAAAACCCATTTGCTCAGCGACATTCGCTGCTTCATCAGCAGTATGGGTAAGAACTGTCGGCAGGGTAGGAATTTGGCACATATCCAGAAGCTCTCTGGCTTCAAAGTCAACCAGCTTGATTTTGCCCTCTTCTGCCTTCGTTTTCAGAAATTTCTTAATCTTTTCCTCCTCAATGTCCCTGTAATACTCTTCGGGCTTATCCTGTTTCTTCCACATACTGTGGTTGGCCATGACGGCCATAGCTCTCACTGCTCTATCGGGGAACGAGATGTTAGCCACCCTTCCCCTCTTGAAGATGCTGAAGGCAGTGGCAACCCTCTCTTCGCCCATAAATGAGGTAATTACTGTTTTGGGCGAAGCATAAGAAAAGTCTGAGATTATTTTTGCTGTTTCTTCAATCTGGGTATTTGCCTGAGGCGACAGGATGATGACCATCCCGTCCACTTCTTCTGCCTGAGCAACCAACTCAATAACTTGCTGATAGCGCCTGCTGTCAGCATCACCAAGAACGTCAATCGGGTTGTAAACCGATGCTGCCGGAGGTAATGCTTCTCTTAATTTGCCAGCAGTATCCATACTCACAGTAGCAAGCGTCAGTTTCTCCTCGGCAGCTTTATCGGTAGCGATTATTCCCGGCCCTCCAGCATTGGTAATAATGGCGATTCTCTTCCCTTTCGGCAGCGGTTGAGAAGCAAATACCTCCGCCCAGTCAAAGAGGTCTTCAATCCACCTTGCCCTTATTACGCCCGTCTTGGTAAAGGCGCATTCATAGGCTTTATCCAGGCCGGAAAGAGAGCCGGTGTGCGAAGAAGCAGCCCTGGTTCCCTCGGCTGAAACCCCGGCTTTGAAGATAATGACCGGCTTTTTCCTTGAAACCCTGTCCGCAGTCTCAAGAAACCTTTTACCATCAACCACACTCTCAAGGTAGCCTATTATGACCCTGGTATTATCGTCCTCCCCCAGAATCTCGAGGAAGTGCGTCTCGTCAAGGTCCATCTTATTACCCATGCTGATAAACTTGGAAAAGCCGACATCTCTCCCGGCGGCAAAGTCAAGGATAGCCGTGACCATGGCACCAGACTGGGACATGAACCCGATTTTACCCTGGCGGGGCATAGTTGGAGCAAATGAAGCATTCAGATTAGAACAGGTGTCTATGATGCCAAGGCAGTTCGGCCCGATAACCCTGATTTTACCCCGGCAAATCTCGGCCAGTTCTCTTTCTCTTTGCACTCCTACTCCGCCTATCTCTCTGAAGCCAGCCGTAATCACGACGGCGCCCTTTACCTTTTTATCTATCAACTCTTTGAAGATGTTTATGACCAGCTCCGCCGGAATGATAACCAATGCCAGGTCAATCTCGTCGTCAATCTCCCCAACGCTACTATAAGCCTTCAGTCCGAGAATATTGGGCGCACTCGGGTTTACCGGGTAAATCTTACCTTCAAAATTATCATCAATTAAGTTTTTCAGAGTGTCATAGCCGACCTTGCCCGGCTGGCGGGAAGCACCAATGACAGCTATACTCCTTGGCTTGAAGAAGAAATCATAATCACCGGCAGCACAGCTCATGGTTTTGCCTCCGCATGCCTGAAGAAGACAGCAGCCAGTGGTGGTAGAGTGAATGCTATAGAATAAGGGAGACCATGTAGCGGAATAGGGGCAGCCTCTACACCACCCATGTTACCCTTGCCACTGCCTCCGTATTCCGCAGCATCACTGTTCAATAGTTCTCTCCAGAATCCGGCTTGTGGCACTCCAATTTGATAGTTGGAATGAGTCGCGGGGGTGAAGTTACACACGACAACAACACTATCACCGGGTGAACGCCCCCTGCGTATCAGGCTGACCACGCTGTGCTCAACGTCATTGCAGTCAATCCATTCAAAGCCTGCCTTTTCGAAGTCCACCTGATAGAGGGCAGGCTGACTGCGGTAGAAACGATTTAAGTCGCTGATCCAGTGCTGGAGACTGGAATGGGGTGGGTATTGCAGGAGGTGCCACTCCAGGCTTTCGTCATGAGCCCACTCTCGCCATTGACCAAACTCACCTCCCATGAAGAGCAGCTTCTTCCCCGACTGGGCATACATATACCCTAAAAGCAGCCGCAGATTGGCAAACTTCTGCCAGTCATCACCCGGCATCTTACCCAGCAGGGAAGCTTTGCCGTATACCACCTCGTCATGGGAAAGGGGAAGGGCGAAGTTTTCGAAGAAAGCGTATATCATACGAAAGGTCAGACTATTATGGTGATACTTTCTATATATAGGGTCCCTGGACATGTAGTCCAGCGTATCATGCATCCATCCCATGTCCCACTTGAGGCCGAATCCCAGCCCACCAATGTATGTTGGTCTTGATACCATCGGCCAGGCTGTGGATTCCTCAGCGATTGTCTGCACGTCCGGGTTTTCCTGATAGACCGCTTGGTTGAAGCGCCGTAAGAAATCAATCGCCTCAAGGTTCTCACGCCCACCGTACTTGTTTGGTATCCACTGCCCCTTCTTTCGCCCATAGTCCAGATAGAGCATGGAAGCCACCGCATCCACACGCAGCCCATCAACGTGGTATTTGTCTAACCAGAAAAGGGCGCTGCTGAATAAGAAGCTTCTGACCTCATTACGTCCATAGTTGAAGATGAAGCTGTTCCAGTCGGGATGTATTCCCTGCTTGGGGTCTTCATGCTCATAGAGGTGAGTACCATCAAAATAGCCAAGACCGTGCTCATCGTTGGGGAAGTGGGAAGGCACCCAGTCCAAAATCACGCCGATATCGTGCTGGTGCAGATAATCAACTAGGTACATAAAATCCTGCGGTGTGCCGTAGCGGCTGGTCGGGGCAAAATATCCCGTGGTCTGGTAGCCCCAGGAGCCATAGAAGGGATGTTCCATAATTGGCAGGAACTCAACGTGGGTAAAACCCGTCTGCTGAACATACTCAGCCAGCTGAGGGGCTAGCTCTCGGTAACTGAGGGAGCGGTCCCCCTCCTCTGGCACCCGCCGCCATGAGCCGAGATGCATCTCGTAGGTAGCAATGGGAGCGTCAAGGGCATTCTTCTCCCGGCGTCTGTCCATCCACTCTCTGTCTTCCCAGTTATAGTCTAAATCCCATACGATGGAAGCTGTTTTCGGAGATATCTCATTGAAGCAGGCGAATGGGTCAGCTTTCTCAACCCGGTAGTTGCGATGATGGGAGGCAATGTAGTATTTATACACTGTGCCGCTGCCGACGCCGGGGATGAAGCCTTCCCATATGCCCGATTGCCCTTTGGCATGGAGCTGGTGACTCGACTTGTTCCAGCCGTTAAAATCACCGATGACGCTGACCTGCCTGGCATCTGGTGCCCAAACGGCGAAATAAGTTCCTTCAACTCCGCCCACACTGGTGGGATGAGCCCCCAGCTTTTCATAGAGCCTGTAGTGGGACCCCTCGTTAAAGAGGTAAAGGTCATCATCGCAGAGCAGCGTCACATCGTAGCTAACCGTTTGAACTTCTTCAGTTTGTTCTTTCTTCTTACCTTTGCCCTCTGCCATTTCACTTTACCTCTCAGCTACACTCATTCTCAGCTAGGTTCCGGCTTCCATCAACTGCAATATTCCCTGCAGTGGTACTTTCAACCAGTCGGGCCGATTGTTAAGCTCATACCCTATCTCATATATTGCCTTCTCCAGAATATAGGCATCGAGCAGAATTCTTAGATGCTCCGGGTTCTCAGGTAGCAAACCAACTGACCTGACGACATCGAGATATGAAGTCAGGAAAGCCACCGAAACCCAGACATACCAGTACTGTGCCCAGTGCTGGAGTAACGGCAAGTCATCCTCTGGCCTGGGTGCCAGAGGGGCCTGCTGGAGTAATGCACTGTGGGCAGCATAGTGAAATGACCTTATCATGCCAGCAATGTCAAGCAGAGGCGAACGCTTCAGTCGGCGCTCACTCAGGGAGCGGGCTGGCTCACCCTCGAAGTCTATAATGACAAAGTCCTTTCCAGTAAACAGCACCTGTCCCAGGTGATAATCACCGTGGCAGCGGATACGGGCTGCCGAAATCTTCTGCTTGCGTATCGGCTGATAACGTTCTATGATTTCCTTCTCTAAATTCAGCACCTGCTGGGCATCTTCCTGAAGTTCCTCGGGGATATTTGGCAGGCGTTCTCGCAGTAGCTGTAAAGTCCTGGTGGTGAAGCTCCGCATAGATTGATAGAGAGACATTTGATACATGTGCGTAAAGAGATCCGGAGCAAAGTCCGGGTCATCCAACCCTGATGCCAAGGCTACATGTAGCTCAGCGGTGCGCTGACCCAGTAGCCGTGCAGAGTTCAGATAAGAGCCAATTGTCTCTTTGGCCAGAGGAGGCGGTTCCTCAGGCAGGGATAACATATGCTTCCGAGGAATAGGCGGTGCTTGAACCGTCGGATGTGCCAATACATTCTGAAGGTAGCGTTCAAGTGAGTCCAGGGTATACTGCCAAGCATCGCCTTCATTGGCTACAAAGCCCTGCAGGATGGACAGACTCATCGGTTTACTCCTTCTGCGCTTGTACTCCAGTGCTCCGGCGACCTGAGAAATGTGCTCAAAGGGCGTCTTTTCGGTTAAAAATCGCCCGATTTCGAGGTCTGGATTAATCCCCTCTTCAAGCCGGCGAAAGAGCTTAAGTATCAGTCGGTCTCCATAGACCACTGACGTATTGCTCTGCTCAACCTTTATCGGAGTAGGTTCCAGAGCATCTGCATGTGGACCACGGGCGTTTCGGAAGACCTTGGTTGTTGAAGCTGATATCTCGCCGATTTCTCCTTTGAAGGAACGTTTTCGCCCGATCGCTTGCAGGAGGAACTTGCCGAAGTTTTTATCTACCAGGGCGTCGTAAAGTATCCATTGGCTGTCTGTATTACGAGGCTTCAGGTTGGCGACGAGCGCATACGGGTATTCTTTCATAAGCTCGCCACTCTTATCACTAACCGCAGTGGTGAGAGGAACCACATAAGTCTCAGCTTCACCTTCGGTATAGTCAACCTCAATCAGGACAATGTAGGTAGTTGATTGCCCGAAGCGCATTGGTATAACGTCCTTAATATCGACTGAGCGTATCTCCCGTGCTTTGCCGCGGAACCAGCGTCGCCCTCTCATGTAGTCACGTAAAGTCCTTTCCAGGAGAAACCGGTTAGCCTTCTCAAAAAGCTCGTCTTTTCCCCGGGCTATAGTCGGCACCGTACCTGCTTCCTCGGAGGGCAGAGCACGGACACGCATTGTCTCCGCCGGCTGAGGCTCAAGAGAGAACCAATAGAACCCGTAGGGACCTAAGGTGAAGTAATACTTGACATCGGTAATCGGGTCAAATTGTATCCCGCCAAAGAGGTCAACTGGCCGCCATCCTACAAACTGCGAAAGGTCAAGCTTAGTCTGCTGTGCCAAGTGGGATAGATTGGCCACTATCAGAATTGTCTCTTCGTTATAATGGCGCAGGAAAGCCAGAACCTTGCGGTTTTCTGGATGAAGGAACTCAAGACTACCTCGGCTAAATGCCTTGAAACGCTTCCTAAGAGCAATCAGGTGCTTCGTCCACCATAGCAGAGAGTCGGGGTTGTTTTGCTGGGTTTCAACATTAACTGCCTCGTAGTGGTACTCTGGGTCAATGATTGGTGGGAGATATAGCCTCTGAGGGTTGGCACGCGAGAAGCCGGTGTTTCTATCCGGGCTCCACTGCATTGGTGTACGAACTCCATTTCGGTCGCCAAGATAGAAGTTGTCACCCATGCCGATTTCATCTCCATAGTAGATAACCGGCGTCCCTGGTAGGGAGAAAAGCAAGGCATTCATCAATTCAATCTTCCTACGGTCGTTGTTTAGAAGTGGTGCTAGTCGGCGTCGTATACCGAGATTAATTCTGGCCGACGGGTCGCTGGCATAGACCCGATACATGTAGTCACGTTCTTCATCGGTGACCATCTCCAGCGTTAGCTCATCGTGATTTCTCAGGAAGATTGCCCACTGACATGCCTCAGGGATTGGCGGCGTCTGACGCAGTATGTCTATGATAGGGAAACGGTCCTCCATTCGTATGGCCATGAATAACCGCGGCATGAGGGGGAAATGAAAACACATATGGAACTCGTCTCCATTACCAAAATAGGGCACAGCATCTTCAGGCCACTGATTAGCCTCAGCCAGAAGCATGCGGTTCTTGAATTTCTTATCAATGCGGGCACGCAGTTCTTTGAGAAAAGTATGGGTCTCTAGAAGATTCTCGCAGTTGGTCCCCTCCCTTTCATACAGGTACGGCACAGCATCACACCGCAGACCATCAACACCAAACTTAAGCCAGGACTCCATCAGCTTGAATACTGCCTGTCGTACAGCAGGGTTGTCGTAGTTGAGGTCAGGCTGATGAGAATAGAAGCGATGCCAGTAGTACGCCTTGGCCAAGTGGTCCCATGTCCAGTTGGAATATTCAAAATCCTTGAAAATGATGCGGGCATCCCTGTATTTTTCCGCGGTATCACTCCACACGTAGAAGTCACGATAGCGGCTTCCCGGTGGCGATTTTCTTGCCCTCTGGAACCACGGGTGCTGGTCGGAGGTGTGGTTTACCACCAGCTCCGTAATGACGCGGATGTTGTGACGGTGGGCTTCGTCAACAAAGGTTCTAAAATCCTGCATATCGCCATAGACAGGCTGTATGCTGGTAAAATCGGAAATATCATAGCCATCATCTTTTAGCGGCGAAGGGTAGAAGGGAAGCATCCAGATTGCCGTGACTCCGAGGTCCATCAGGTAATCCAGCTTTTTAATAAGGCCACGGAAGTCCCCCACACCGTCCTCGTCGCTGTCGGCAAACGCCCGCACATGAAGCTCGTAGATTATGGCATCCTTGTACCATAACGGGTCATCGCCGGGTTGCCATGATTCTGTACTTCGTCTTGCCATATCTTACTCACCCAGTAGCGTATGTATGTATTCCATCAGCTCCTTTATACCCAGAGGCTTTACCAGCAGACCGCTGGCGCCGTGTTTCATGCTGTCCCGCTGAATGATGGGACTTCGCTGCGGAGAAATTACAATAAACGGTATCTTTGCCTTGTGCAACGCCTCGCAGCGCTTCCAGATTCGCTGGTCAAAACCTGAAAGGTCTATGAGTGCGACGGCAAAATCCTTTTTCTCCCGGATAGAATTATCCAATTCCTCCAGACTGGCAGCGCTAACTGTTTCGTAGCCCTCTTTGACAAGCTGCTGCGACAGCAGCTCCAAGTTATCCCGGTTGCTACCTACCGAAAGAATTGTTGTCTTCATACACTTACTCCAGTTAGTCCCCGGAAATTTTATTTAGTGCAATGCCGCCACTGAGAATTCCACGCAGTTCGGTGAGAGGCTCACCCTCCTTTTTATTTTACTACTCTATTGCCTAATATTCTTTCTTGGGCGGATTAGGCGCAAACAAGCTAAATTGTAATATGTTAATTACTGCATTTCAAATTTACCATTCTACATGTAATAGTTAAAATCCTGCTCTCGTCGTATGCATCGGTGGACGCTGAAGATATGCGCTGGCAATACGACTTGCTCCATAGGTGCATCTTCGCTTTCAGTCATCACTATTCAATCTTCTCCACTTTTAGCAGATTAGTAGCGCCAGATACTCCTATAGGGACACCTCCGGTAATCACTATCAAATCTCCGGGCTTGGCCAGTCCCGTCTTCTTAGCTAGCTTGGCTCCACTGC
>Ga0180437_10009550_pt1 | contig 11987 bp, 8 predicted proteins | sample SS_ome_4_FD_132410 | JGI IMG/M metagenome (GOLD analysis project Ga0180437, IMG submission 132410) | Hypersaline lake sediment archaeal communities from the Salton Sea, California, USA - SS_3_D_1 metaG | ecosystem: Environmental > Aquatic > Non-marine Saline and Alkaline > Hypersaline > Sediment... | reverse complement strand
TCGCGTGCGCCAGAACGGTGGCGAACCGGGCGTATGGTCGCTTGCCCGTCCGGTTTTGAGAAACTACAATAACCAGGGGAATTAGCCGTGAACCGAAGAAAGTTCTTGAGAACCGTGCGTACAGTGACGCTTGGGGTGTGCCTGAACCCGCTGGGCTGCTTGCATGCCAAACAAAAGGACGTCGCCACACCCGAACACGAGGCCCCAAGCGGTAGAGGAAGCATCATGTCCTTGAAAGAAAACTTGGCGAGAACCGAGAAGTGCCTGGAAGCCTACCCGTATGCCGCAAAGCGACTTGATGCTTACCTGGAAGAGCTAGGCGCTAGACTCGAGTCGCCGTGCGCCCCCGAGTGGCTCGCCTACCAGGCCTACCGGCTAGATCGGATACGATGGCTTGTGGACACGAAGGACAGCGGCCGCAAGTCAGGCATGAGGCTTCGGATGCGTCCTTACGATATCCCCTGGGCAATCTGGTGCGTAGGCCTGCTCGACGACCCCGACCAGGCCGAAACCTACACCAAAACCGCATTCAATGGCGTAATCGAAAATACCGAGAAAATCCTCGACTGCCCCGATCTCGAAATAGAATTCACAGACGAACTTGCGGATTTCTGCTATCTTTGCGAGAACATGACGGCGGACGGGTGTCCTAAGTTCGAGGGCTATAGAGACAGCTTCCCCCAATCCTCGCAGATGAGCGCCGCGTTGAGAAAAGACTCTGACGTGGCCCTGGAAATACTCGGGTTGAAGTGGAGCGACAAGGTAACCGCCCGAGAACTTCTCCGCCGTTGTGTAACCAAGGCTGCCGAGCCCTCTGATATCGACGTCTTCCCGCTCGAGCAGCAGGAATGGGAATACTACCGCAAGGGCATTGCAGCCGCTAAAGGACGCCGTGAACGCTAGTGTACCGAGCGCGAAGTTCATTTACAGAGTCATGCGCGGCCATGCTTTCCCGTCATTGCGAGGAGCGAGTCCCCGAGCGACGCGGCAATCTACTTCTATGAATCCATAGGCTTTGTGATTGTGTGGATAACGGTTGGGCGCCGTCGAGTAGATTGCTTCGTCGAAGACTCCTCGCAATGACGCGTGGGGACACCTGCCGCCGATAGGCGCTTCAGGAGAAAACAGGCGAGACTTTGTGAAGGGATTTCGTACCCGGCACACCAGAAAGGGATCGGCAGTCCAAAGAGAAATGAGGAGTGTACAAGACGATGAAAAAGTTGATGTTGTCTTTTCTTATCGCCGCAATCGGTGGGTGGTTACCTGTAATCGGGGGCGCTGCAGAGCTCGATAAGGAATTCCTGGACGCCCTTCCTGAAGAAGAGCAGGCAATGAAAAACCAGGTAGACCACTGGGGCCTGCCATTCTCCGATCAACTGAGGCGTTTCATCAACGGCCGAAATCGCCTGAAAACGCAGTTAGGCGAAAAGACCCCCCAAAACTTTCTGGTCGGCCTGCAGCACGGACTCGAAAAGGTCCCGCTAAACAAGTATTGGTTCAAGGGCGAATACGCCAATGAGATCCGGCTGGCCGCTGCGAAAAATGAATATGAGAATTTCCAAGTAGCCGTGCTCCCGGAGATCGGGAAAGCGCTGCACGACGTCTCGCTATCGGCCGGGCCCCTCGACTCTACGGCAGGGAAGGGCGCGATTCCCGCAGAGAATATCCATATTTACCGCGTTGGTTACGTCAAAACGAATCCATCCCGATACCCCGTTCTCTATACGGGCATGTGGCCGGACATACTACTCCCAAATGATTCTATCGAGCTTTCCGGCACCGACTTAGGGTTATTCTGGGTGGAAATCAAGGTCCCGAAAGACGCGCCCTCCGGCGACTACGAAGGGGCATTGAGTTTGGAGGCCGACTGCGAATCGCTTGCCATCAACTTAAAACTCCATGTCTACGATTTCGCGCTGCCGGATCGCGTGCCTTTCCCCGTAGTCGCGTGGACCTCGCCGGTTTTTCCGTGGGGCGATAGGATGTCGCCCGAAGAATACCGCGCCCTTGCCGGCGAGTTTCTCGAACACGGCATTGACCCTATATGCGTTGGCAGAGATTTCTACCTTTCAGAAGAGAGCGATTTTCAGATTCATGACGAGAACTTGGAGTATTGTTTTGCGCGTGGATTGCAGCTATTCAGCATTCCCCAATGGGGAAATTCCCCGGAAAGGTTGAAGACGTATGTGGACCACATTCGGCAAAAAGGATGGAGCGATAAGGCATTAATATATATCGGCCCGGATGAGCCTACCGAAGAAATGTTTCGGAACCAAAACATGCCGCTATATCAGAAATTCCATTCACTTTACCCGGACATAAAAGTGTTCCTCGCCAGCGAGTGCCATCCAGATATCGACAAAGGCTGTGATATCTGGATGACCGACGTCTCCACCGGGAAGGGGCCGCAGTTCGCTACGGAAAACAAAGGGGAATCCACGTTGTGGTTCTACTTCTGTCATCTGCCCATACGCGTTGACTTATGCCGTCCCTTGGTTCATGCGCCGAACCTCGAGATCGATAATGAAGCTATCGAACACCGCCTGGCGTTGTGGTTATGCTGGAAATACAGGGTCGAGGGAATGTTTATTTGGGCGGGAAACCAGGAGTGGAAGGCCCCGGACCTCGATCGGCGCGATTGGGAGCAAAAAGGCTGGGAACTTCCAGCGGAACCTTATCCCTTTCCCTATGGAGGAACGCACAATGGCAATGGATACTTGATCTATCCCGGCCCAAATCCCAGTATCCGCATGAAAATCGTCCGCGACGGCCTCGAGGATCTGGGCTACCTTTCGATCTTGGAAGAACTGGGCCAAAACCATCCCAATCGTGCATTTCGAAAGGACGCGGAGAGATTGACATCCATTCCAACAACCGTATTAGTCGATCCGCACTATTTCAACAAGAATCCGCGCGCCCTGCTAGAAGTCCGCAACCACATGGCAAACCTCATCGAAAAAGGAATGACGACCAAGTAGCGAGGGTCTGCAATCTCAAGAACGAGTGGAAGACGTGCCGGATTCTCGGCCACGGCCCGCCTGTGAGCCGCGTGGCCGTTTGCCGCGGTCAAGAAACGGGCAGGACAACCGTGTTCTTCCCCCGCTTGAGGTCCGCCGCAGGCAGACACCCCAGCGTCAATCCGCGTTCTACGCTCATGGTCCCTCGGCGATGGAGGACACGAAAGCATTGCCAGTGTTTGTCGTAACCTGCTATTCTGGCGTGACGAGAGAAACGCCATGAGAGCGGTCCTTGTATTCATTGACGGAACCATCTGCGACAGACGCTCACAGCTTTCCGTTTTGGGATCGCCTGCGTTCTATGAACGCGAAGCCATACTGAAGGACCTCGCTGTGCCAGGCAGCGTCGAGTGCATGCAAGCACTTGCCGAACGTTATCAGATCGTCTATATCGGTGCGCGGCCCCCATCCGCGCTGCCATATACGCAAGAGTGGCTCCGGAAGACGGGATTTCCTGAAGGGCCGGTGCATCTGGCAAATACCCGCGAAGAACGGCTCGCGATAGCGAGAGACCTCCGGGAGACATTCGATTTCCTTGCGGGCATTGGCGACCGTTGGGATGACAACGAACTCCATCTGGAAATAGGCTGTCTCAGCATTATCGCGAAAGAGCACGAAGGAAACTGGGACATTGTCCGAAAACACCTGCTGGGCAACGAGATACTAGGAAACGCGAGGGCCAACCACGAATAGGGAGGACTAATATCTGCAAAACAGAGCCGGCCAGGTTCTTCGCTCCGTCCGAGCTCAGTCCACCCTGACCGCGGGCATTCGTGTGTATTGGTGTTCATTCGTGGTTTGAACTACACTGCGAAGCGACCTGGAACGCCTGGCCAGTCGCCCCGGCCAACGCAGCAAATCCGCGCCACTCTGCTGGCCCCCTCGGATAAGGGCAGCTATTGGGCCAGCACGGAAACGCGGGATAGGGTTCCGCAAGACCGAGCGGAAGGCTTGTCCAGCGGACGCGTGTCGCCGGTTCGAGGGCTGGGGACAGTTTCCAAAGGAAAGGGCCTACATGGAAGGTTCGATTGACCGAGTTACAGCGGTGCTCGATGGACATATGCCGGATCGCGCCCCGATGTTTGATCTACTGCGGAACGATGCGGTGATCGAGCACTTCGCCGGCAGATCCTTAACGTTCGAGAACGCTGAGGAGGTCGCGTATGCCGCGTATGCGCCGGCAATCGATGCGACCAGACCGTCCGTGCGAATGCCCGGTCGGGAAACAAGCAACACGCTCGAAGATGGAAGAGTACAGAAGCATCACCGGTGGACTTCCTGGACGCAGCATAAGGAATACCGAGACGCGGAAGCCTATGCCGTGGCCAAGCGCGCGGAAATGGCGGCGTGCGACCCGTCGGCCTGGGACGAAAGCCGCCACACCTTGCTAGAGGATTCGTTGCGGAAGATTGACAACGAGAGGCGCAAACTGGGCGAGGTGTTCTTCATGCCCGGAATCCCCGGGCCGGCGCTCATGGAAATCTTCGGCGAGGTAGGACTCGAAGCGTTCAGCTATTTCCTTGCCGATTGCCCCGAGATCATCGTGGCGCTGCTTGAATGGAATACGGTCGTGGCCGTCACCCTGGCACAGCACTATCCCAAAAACCATGGGATCGCCGCCGGATTTCTCGGCGACGACATTGCATTCAATTCGGGCCCGTTTCTAAACCCAATCTGGTTGAGAGAGCACTACTTCCCGCGTCTCGGAAGGACAATCGCTGCCTGGCACGCCAAGGGAATAAGAGTCTTGTTCCATTCCGATGGCAATCTGAATCCCATCCTCGACGACCTTGTCGAGGCCGGCATCGACGGCCTCAACCCGATCGAGGTGCTTGCAGGAATGGACATCGCCGATATTCATCAACGGTATCCCCGCCTCTTCCTGGCGGGAGGCATCGACGTTTCACAGTTACTGCCGCTTGGCTCTCCCCAAGACGTCCGTGACGCCGTCAAACAAGCGATAGACGCGGCAGAAGGCCGGATCATGATAGGCAGCAGCACGGAACTGAACAACGATGTGCCGCTCGAGAACTTCCTCGCACTTCGCGAAGCCGTTCTCGAAAACACGTACTGATTGCAAAGGGAAAAGCAGAACCACGAGCAAAGCGCCCTGAGCCTTGTCTCCGGCCCGCCGGTCAGCCCACATCAAACGCGTCACCGGCGGCGTCGGGAAATGGTTCCGCCTCGTATCCTACCTCGGCAACCTCGAGAGCGACGTTCTCGACACCGAGTGCCAAGCAGACCACTGGGAGCGTTCGCTCAATCCGTTGCTTCACTCCTCCTCACCAAACACCTATCATGACCAATCTCCGGATAAGCACAAGCGCAACAAAGGGACTGACGCCAAGCGAGTCCCACGAGCCCGAAGCGAGTCCCCGAGCGCAGACGTGTCTGTCCCTTTCTTGCGTGTCCCTTTCTTGCGCGCAAACTCCTTCTTGCGCAGACTCTGTTTTGCGCGTCACCCAACTGGCGACCATGCTCCGCGCCAATGACGCCGTTAGCACTGCCCAGAACGCGCGCCGGCAAACCCTCTGGCGAGAGCCAGACGTCGTTCGCAAACTGGCTCAAGCAAAGACCTCGCCCAATCAGTCGTTCCTGACGTACGAGCAGCAGCAATACAGAGCCAAAGGAATCACGCAATGGCAAACGCATGTGCGGTCGCAGGTCCAAACTCCAAGTACAAGCTGGCGGGATGCGAGCCGGCCGGGTTCTGGGCTGGACTATGGCATGGCCTCATCGCGCCGATCACCTTTATCGTGAGCCTTTTCAATCCAAACGTCCGAATCTACGAAACGAACAACTGCGGCGGGTGGTATGATTTCGGATTCCTCGTAGGCCTTGCGGGAACATGCGGAGGCTCAGGATCACAGGCAGGCACTACGATCCAAGCTTAAAACTGTTGACGATTAAGATGACGCCAGCGTGCTCGTCGGGGAATCGGCTGAAGTCGCCTTCGCCGTTGCATCCAAAGGCCTCCTCAATGGCCGGGGCCATACGCGCTGAGGGGCGCGTAACGGTCATTACTGAGGACACGGGCGCCGCCCTGGTCGCCTCGAGCACGGTTTGGGCAATGCACTTCTGCTCAATTCTGTCCTTACAGACTGATGGTGAGCGTTTGCCCCGCTTTCAGCCTTAGGGCCTTGCGCAGGATTATTGATCCGCGGCTATCGGCGTCAGCCTTGATGGCGCGTTTGCCGACGGTCAACTTGAGGCGCCCCGGTTTGGCAAAGCCCGGCAAGTCCAGCCGGCTCAACGTGAATTTGCCCCAGAGCACGTCCAGTGCGGCTTTCTTGCCCTTCTGTGTGTATGTGCCCCAGACCCCATCGAGGGTCCAGAAGGCCTTGAAATTGTCTGGGTTGATCCGCGGCTCAAACCCGATGGCGCCGAGTCCCATGTCGAACGTGAAACCCGACAACGCCGGCACGAGCGCATAGGAGGCCATTGCACGGGCATAGTGGTGGCCGCACTCGCATTCGTCCCAGGGATTCCTGCGAATGCCGTCGTGACGATCGCGCACGCCCTTTACAATTGCCAACCCCTCCTTTACGAGGCCCTCCATTATGCAATGGCTGGCAACTTGGTATTCGATGCCCGTCCAGACTTCGTCGGAGTAAATGAAGGGCACGGCAGGCCGGCCGCCGTTGGGCCATGAACACAGGAGCAGGCCGGCCTCGTCGTTAACGGCATAGACGCGTTGCGCGTTTGCGTGATCCGAGAGGTCGGCACGCCAGTTGTACTTAAATATGGATCGGAGCGCCTTCGTGACGCGTTTCTTGTCAAGCACATAGCCGAGGCCCGACAGACTTGAAAGCCACTGTCCTACGACTTGGTCGGAGAGGCACCCTTCGCCAAACTGGTGTTGGGGCGCTTCCTTGGGGTCGTACTTCTGGACATAATACTCACCATTGAACAAATTGGCTTCGATCCACGCGCTGCCCTTGTCAAAAAGGTCTCGATATTCTTTAGCTTTGCGCGGCTCGCCAAGGTGATGGGCCATCTCCGCGGCCGCAACAAGCGCACCGAGATAGTAGCACCCGATCATCGGGTTCGGGCCGAGAAACTCGACGTCATAGGTGTTATGCTGGATACCGTGCATGACGCCCCGCTTCTCGGGGTCCCACTTCACCCAGGCATATTCGAGTGCGCGTTTCACCGAGGGCCACACCGTCTTGAGCCAGCCATCGTCCCCACTTATCTTCCAGTCGCGATAGGTCTTGATAATGCCGCCCATCTGTCCGTCGGTACACGGCTGAAACTTCGTGGGTGGAACCCCCAATGGCAATAAGATTCTAAACCCCATGCCGCCGTCTTTCTGAAAGTTGTACTTATAGTCGGCAGAACGCATCGAACGTTCGAGGCTTGGGAAAAGGAATGGCAAGGCTTGCTGGTAATTCCACACGTGTGTACAAGAGCCATGGCAGCAACCACTACCCGGTTTGCATCCTTCGTACCCGTAAAATGTGCCATCGGGCAGCCGGAGGCATGTAGCCGTCTTGAGGATGGCCATCTGGCTGGAAACCGCATCGATGACAAACGGGGGGAATGTGCTCGAGAACAACGCGTCATGAAACCGTTTCGTCTCCGCATAGAGCCTTTTCTGGTTGGCGTGAAGCTGCTTGGCCGCGTCAAGTGCGTCGCCAAACTGGTGTGCGTAATAATTCTTCCAGGTCACTTTGTTTTCCGGGTCGGAACAGGGGTTTTCTACGCCGTCATTATGACCGTGCCAATACTTCTCGAAGTTTGGGAAATACCACGTGATGTAAAACGTGCAGACCTTCGATTCGCCCGGTTTGAGCCTGATCCGCACACCCAAAGCGCCGGGGTCGCTCCGCCCGTCATCACTGAGGCCATAGTCGTGCTCAGGAAGCCTGCCGGTCACAGAAAACGTGTCCCAGAACTCGTGCTGCGACGCAAAACCCGGCGCGCGGCTCGACTGTTTCATAACGGTGACGTTCTTGTTCGGGGTCACGAGCGCCATCGAGCCGAAGCGGGCATGGGCCTTCTCCCATTTCTTCGATGTGTAGAAGAGACCGCGCAGACCGCCGTCTTCGACATACTCATTCAGGTTTTTGCCTAAGCCGAACTCGACTTCGCCCATGACCTTGTCGCTTGCCCCCGTACCGATATCGCCGATCGCATTCATCAGGCTCCACGCGACAGTGACGTCAACGGGGTTGCGGGTCTTGTTCGTTACGGTGTATTTCAATATGGCCGCCGGGAATCCCGAATCATCGGGGTTGCTGGGTATGTATGGGTTATACGCCTCGAGTTGAACCTTCACGGGCAATTTCCTGCTCTTGAAATCGATCCATGCGAACGGATACTCGCCTTTGAAAGTGCAGCCGTCCATATGCGGAAACCCTTCGCCGCTGTGGTGCGGGTCGCCGAGCCCTTGGCCGATATAAGGTGGGGGCAAGGGACCTTGCAGAATACGGCAGACAGGCTCTTTCCCCTTCTCCCGCGCCCATATTGCCGGGAACGTCTTTGGGAAACGCCCTCCGAAATTTGGCCGGTTGAAGATCTCCCAGTCCGTCAACGCCCCGAGGCCCGTTAACCCAACGGATCCAGTACCGATCCCGCCGAGCGGGAACACTATCTCCTTAAGGCTTTCCCCGGCAAAAACGCGCTGCGGCCCAAGCGCGAAAAGCCCGTCCTTCGAATAGCCCTTTTTCATCGGAACGCTCCTTCCTGTTCTTGACGCCAATGGCGGGGACAAAATCCGACTTCTGGCGGGCGCGGAAACGTAGGCGCCAACGCTTGTGGCTGCGGCAAAGACTATCTTTGAACAATGTCCAGGGACAATTCACGGCCGGACGCCTGCCGCTTCCGGCAAGCTCCGCGTGTTCTCTGCCAAGACGCGCTTCTTGCCGTGGCTGTCCAGTCAGCGGATACGTTTGGGTTTCTTTTTCGTCACGTAGTAAGAGACTGTCGCCGAGCGCGTCTCGCCGGGCTCGAGCGGCGCCTGGTTGGGCAGCACATCAAGGTTCAGTTGGTTGAATGGATCCTCGCTCCGGTACGCCCAGAGCAGCGGCTGCATCTCGCCCGGCGTAAATGTACTGACCAAAGTTAACTTGGCCTTCGGGAAGCGCGCCGCCAGCGCCATGTACTCCGCCTCGTCGAGGATCTCGAGCCGCGACGGCTCGGCCTCGGCATTTTGCCGCGCCCATTCGCCGCTAACCTGCGTCCAGATCTCCGGGTGCACGGGCCCCTGCGTGTAGAATTCCGGCACGCTCTTGACCAGCGGCACCATCGGCTCGCCGGTTCCGTTGTGCACGGTGAGCGTGAAGTCTACCTGATTGGATTCCGGGGCGATGGCGATACGTTTGCGGACCATCAATCCGTTCTCCATTTCGGCTTCGAGCACGATGCTGTCGGACGCGTGCTCGACAACTCGGAAAGTCTCGGCGATGGGTTGGCCGATCGGCGGGGTATGCGTATATTCGCGCCAAATCACCGGCAACGCCCCGTAGTGTTCATATCCTCTCAGCAGCTCGATATCGTGATCCTTCACGCGCCACCGCAACACGGCGCCCTGCCACTCGGGAACAACCCACAGGGCAACGTGGTCATTCTCCAAAACCTCGAGCGGCACTTCCTCGCATCGCGCCGGAATCGCAGTAGCCTCCAGTCTCTTCTGAAGATTCTCCATAGGCGTATCAAGACAACCTTTGTAGTCTTTGAGCCCGAAGCTTTTCAGCTTCTCGATATACTCACCCAGAGGCGGCGCCGGCGGACGCGGAGCAAATAGCTTTGAACCTTTGCGCTGCAGTTTTGGGCAATACACGAGCGCGGCATACTCGACTTGCGCATATGCCATAGCGATATGCAGACGTTCGAGATCGCTGTCCGCGGCTTCCCGGGCCTTTCTAAATAGTTCCTGCGCTTTTGTTATCAAGTCATAGTCAACCCAGTACGGTTCGGCGAACCAGGGCTGAAACACCTTCTCTTCTACTACTTTGTGTTCCAGCATCTCGATGTATTCGCGGATGAAAGGGGCTGCCGCTTTGCCGTAGTAGAGCCTTAGAAAATCGTCCTTGTGCTTGTCTATATCGCAGTTCGGATCCCAAGCCAGTTTCGCGATCATATAATTTCTGAGCGGCGCCAGACCTATTGGCGGTAGAGGCGCCAATTCTGCCGCCTGTTCGTACACACTCCACACGTTGTGCCTCGCAAAAAGCTGTAGGTTTGGCTGCAGCGTATGCAGGTTGGGATTCATGCGGAGACAGCTGGCGTAGTTTGGGACATGGTGATAAACATGTAGATTATTGCAGATACGCGACCATTTGGTCAGATTCTTCGCAATGGGTCTATTGTGTTCCGAAGATTCATCATCCAGCGGCACGGCGAAATTGGCCGTTATCGTATTGAACTGAATGATTACATTATCGCGAGGCTTCAAATGCTTTGGAGCAGGCACGGAATACCCGTATGCAAGTGTCTGAATAAAATGCTTCGGATGTTTTTCGCCTACGATATCTGCAACGCGATTGACCATCGTGAGGAGGGATCCCATCGGCGTACCCTCACGTTTGTCAATGGCCGCACATTCCTCACACTCACATGCACCAGGCCAGTCCATCTGGCAGACCGACCAGATCTTCTTGCTCGGATGCCAACCCACAATATTCCTCACCCATGTATTACTCGGCGTCACCGGGGCATTGATGAAATCAGGGTCATCCCATTCGATCAACTTATTGATCGTGTTGCCAATTATCTCTGCCACTTCGGGATTACTGGAACAGAGCTGACCGATCTTATCCCCCTCAACGAGTTCTCCAAGCCCGCGCACCACATGATCGCTGGGAGCAACGCGCTCACCATCAACTTCTGCATAATACTCAGGATGTTCTTTAAACCAAATCTCAGGCGGGAGCAGAGAATATAGGGAGTGTCCCCCAAAAGGTCCATGTATGAATCCGTCTTCGTACTTATGGACACGGCGGAAATCACGAACGGCATTGGTCCCTTCGTCAAAATATGTATGAAGATACGTACAATCGTGCCACTCAAAAGGAGGTGAGTAACGACGGTCGATTGCGGGAATGAATGCCGGCGGTTCCTCGGGTATGTGTGTGAATGCCGGTGTCAACCACCGAATTCCCATGTATCGTTCAAAGAAATCATACACGGCGTAGAGTGCGCAGCGTTCGCTTTTCCCAAGGAGATGCAATTCATGCGATGTAGGATTGCAGTCTGAATAGGTCTTGATGACAATCCCGTTCTTGCCGAGCGATGTGACGTCAAATGCAGTCAGCAATGCGCCGGGAATACTCGATCTGCCGATATATACGTTAACGGCGCCGGAAGGTGCATGAGACATGGAAGGACTGAAGCCGGTTGTGCATTGCCAAAGCCGCACAAATTCCGACGCCGCCAACCGTTCCGTGTCGCCGGCGTTCTCGCCCACAACAACATGAAATGCATCGTAAGTCGCCTCATCCACCCAAGATGTCTCTGTTGTCACGGCGGCCGCAGCCATCACCAGCCCTAGTGACCCCAGCACGAAAAGTGTCCAAATACGAGCCACGATACTGTAACCTCCTGCGTTGATTTCCCTGCGCTTATCCGAATCTAACCAAAAGCGCGCGAGGCCGCACCGAGATCTCCTGCCAGGCTCTTGCTGTCTTCTGATCATCAGTCAGCGGATACGTTTGGGTTTCTTTTTCGTCACGTAGTAACAGACTGTCGCCGACCGTGTCGCGCCGGGCTCGAGCGGCGCCTGATTCGGCAGCACGTCGAGGTTCAATTGGTTGAACGGGTCCTCGCTCCGGTACGCCCAGAGCAGCGGCTGCATCTCGCCCGGCGTGAACGTACTCACCAACGTCAACTTGGCTTTCGGGAAGCGCGCCGCCAGTGCCGTGTACTCCGCTTCGTCGAGGATCTCGAGCCGCGACGGCTCGGCTGGCACATTCTGTCGCGACCATTCCCCGCCGACTTGCGTCCAAATCTCGGGGTGAACGGGCCCCT
>Ga0180437_10009549_pt1 | contig 11990 bp, 6 predicted proteins | sample SS_ome_4_FD_132410 | JGI IMG/M metagenome (GOLD analysis project Ga0180437, IMG submission 132410) | Hypersaline lake sediment archaeal communities from the Salton Sea, California, USA - SS_3_D_1 metaG | ecosystem: Environmental > Aquatic > Non-marine Saline and Alkaline > Hypersaline > Sediment... | reverse complement strand
TGATAGAAGAAGCCAGGATCGACAGGAAGGTGACCGGAACCGCAGTCGGCCTCATCTCGGTGATCGGGTTTACACCCGAAGTCTACTTTGCATCCATCGCCGGGCGCCTGCTTGATGCCGCACCGGGCATAGCCGGCCACCAGCACGTCTTTTTGATGCTGGCCGGTTTTGCAGTAACCGGTATCCTGGCTACACTGCTGCTGGCGAAAAGCAAGCCGGGATAAAACCGGCAGCTGAGGATTTTCCGGGCCTGCCACCGGTCGTATAACGGCGAGAGTGGAAGCTATGCCAAACCACCGGGATCGTGCAAAATGCTGTCGGTTCGGATTGTTTGAATTTAACCTTTGTAACCGACGTCCCCCTGCGAGGAACCATGAGCAAGGCAAGACTGCTGCTGGTGCTGATCCTGGTAGCGCTGATAGGCGCCTACTTCATCTTTGACCTGGGCCAGTATTTCAGCCTTGATTTCTTCAAGTCGCAGCAGGCAAGAATCGAGGCCTATTTCGAAGCCAATCCGCTGCAGACAGCCTTGATATTTTTCTGCACTTACGTGGCTGTGACCGGCCTGTCGCTTCCCGGCGCTGCGATCATGACACTGGTCGGCGGTGCTGTCTTCGGCTTGCTGTGGGGCACGGTGATCATCTCGTTCGCCAGTACGCTGGGGGCAACAGTCGCATTCCTGGTCTCACGATTCCTGCTGCGTGATTATGTGCAAAGCAGGTTTGCCCGCAACCTCAAAGCGATCAATGCGGGCATCCGGAAAGACGGCGCCTATTACCTTTTCACACTGCGCCTGATACCGCTTTTCCCGTTCTTCGTGATCAACCTGGTCATGGGCCTGACCCCGATCAGCACGCTGAAGTATGCCCTGATCAGCCAGGTCGGCATGCTGCCGGGCACGCTGGTTTACGTGAATGCGGGAACGCAGATTGCAAAAATCGATTCGCTCGGCGGCATCCTGTCACCGCCGCTGCTGATCTCGTTCGCGCTGCTGGGCCTGTTTCCGCTGGCCGCCAAATACACGGTGGCCTTCATTAACACGCGCAAGGCCCTGGGCAGGTACAAAAAGCCGGCGCGCTTCGATCACAACCTGGTCGTAATCGGGGCCGGTTCCGCAGGGCTGGTCAGCGCCTACATCGCGGCCGCGGTCAAGGCCAGTGTTGCACTGATTGAAAAACACAAGATGGGCGGCGACTGCCTGAATACAGGATGCGTACCGTCCAAAGCCATCATTCGCTCCGCCAAATTTCTGCACCAGCTAAAGCGCGCCCCCGAGTTCGGCTTCAATGCCGCCCATGCCGATTTCGATTTTGCCGATGTGATGGCGCGCGTGCACCGCGTAATCGGGCAGGTGGAACCGCATGATTCTGCGGAGCGCTATACCAAAATGGGTGTCGATTGTATTCACGGCTCTGCACAGATCACCTCGCCCTACACGGTCGAGGTCAACGGCAGGACATTGACAACACGCAACATCATCGTCGCAACCGGCGGACGGCCGTATGTGCCGGAAATCGAGGGCATTGAAGCCATCAGTTACCATACCTCGGACACCATCTGGTCGATCCGCGAACTGCCCGATCGGCTGATAGTGCTCGGCGGCGGACCGATTGGCTGCGAACTGGCGCAGGTGTTCGCACGCTTCGGCAGCAAGGTCACGATTGTGCAGCGGCAGCCGACGCTGCTCAAACGCGAGGATACGGAGATCGCTGCAATGGTCGAACAGCAGTTCGTGAAAGAGGGAATCGACGTACGATTGTCGCATGCCGCGCAATCGATCGAGGTCAGGGACGGGACGCAGTTCCTCAACTGTTCGCACGGCAGCGAAAGCGTGGAAATCGGGTTCGATACGCTGCTCGTCGCCATAGGCCGCGAACCCCACACCCGCGGCTTCGGGCTCGAAGACCTTGATGTAGCGCTAACTCCGCAGGGCACGATTGAAGTCAACGATTACATGCAGACCAGCCTGCCCAACATCTACGCCTGCGGGGATGTCGCGGGGCCCTACCAGTTTACGCATGTGGCCGCGCACCAGGCCTGGTATTGCGCCGTGAACGCGCTGTTCGGCCGTTTCCGGAAGTTCAAGGTGGACTACTCGGTCATTCCCTGGGCCACCTTCACCGATCCCGAAGTTGCACGTGTCGGCCTGAATGAGAAGCAGGCCCGGGAGGAGAACATAGCGTATGAAGTGACGCGTTATGGTATCGATGATCTTGATCGTGCGATCGCGGACGAGAGCGCCCACGGCGTCGTCAAGGTATTGACCGAACCCGGGCGGGACAGGATCCTCGGCGTTACTATCGTCGGCGAACACGCCGGTGACCTGATTGCCGAGTATATAACCGCGATGCGTTACAACCTGGGCATGAACAAGATACTCGGCACCATTCACATTTATCCAACGCTCGCAGAAGCCAACAAGTATGCGGCCGGCAACTGGAAACGCGCCCACGCGCCCGAGCAGTTGCTCAAATGGATCGCGCGCTACCACCGCTGGAACCGCAGAGCCTGAGCCATGCAAACGGAGGCAGCCGTACCGGGCCCGCGTATGACCCGGGTTGCTGGAGAAAATACATGAACGCGCTTGCTTACACGCATCCCAGCAGTTCACGCCATCTGCTGGTTTCATTCTCGGGTGTAAACAGCGGCTGTCTCGCGATGCAGGCCTGCTCCAGCTTTCTGTAAAAGGCATTATCGGATTCCGCTTTCAACAACAGCGCCGAGAGGGCCTGTTCGTTTTCCACGGGATAGTATCCGGCATAGTCATCACCAAGAAGACCCATTGATCCCTCTATATCGGACGCGATCACCGGAACACCGGCGACGATAGCTTCAGATATCACATTGGCTCCGCCTTCCATGCGAGACGGTAGTACCAGCAAATGGGTGCGTCGGTATACCTGCCGGATTTTGTGGTGTGCTATTTCGCCATGCCATGTGTAGCGCGCGTTGGACTTCATTTCAGCCAGCGCCCGCTCCGCGTATTCCGCTGTATGCGCCTTGCCATAGTGATGCACCCGGATGCGGCTCCCGGCTGGGAGATCGCGGACAGCCATTGCGGGACGCATCGGGTCTTTTTCATCGCGCAGATGTCCCATCACAGAGACATGAAAATAACGCGTGTAGGGCACACGCTTTCCTACCGGTTCGGCCGACTGGTGAATCACGGCAAGCTTGCGGCGTTCGTGCTGTGGCAGCGTATTGCCGATGAGGTCGTGCAGGCCCACCAGGCGGTCTGCCAGGTGGATAGACCGCAGGGTTGTTTCCGGGTGACTGTGTATGAACCGGTAGGCATCCGTTCCGGTAATCGCCACGATCAACGGACGCTCAGGACAGGCATCTGCAAACTGCTGAATCGATTCTGCGCTGCGCCATGCGTGCAATGCGATCATCAGGTCTGCGTTCTGGCCTGTATACGTGGTGGCAATGTCCACTCTATGGCCCAGTGACCGCAGAATACTCGCCCATCGAGTCGCTGTGGCTCGATTGCCGGCTCTTGACTGGGGTGGCGCGGGCGTTATCAGAATAATGCGCATGGCTGTCGGTGAAAATCGATTGTCGCCTGGTGGTTTCTGTCGCCGCCAGGTAACCGGAACGGTCCGTGACCGGGACTGTCATTGCAGGTGACGACGCCGCGGTCTTATACTATGCCACTATTACTTTGCCACTGTTCCGGGAACACCCGGCCCGGTAACACGTGTAACCAACAAGGTCCCGGAACACGTTCTTCCTGCAGCCGGCCATTCTGTTGCGGCCCGGTGCCGGAAGCGATAGATCATGCGAGAACTTAACCCACATACCATTGCGGATCAACTCGAGGACGCGCACCAGAGAACAATGGCGCTGATTGACGGTCTTTCGCGTGAGCAATTGATGGGGCCCATGCTGGCAACCGTCAATCCCTTGCTGTGGGAAATCGGCCATGCCGCTTACTTCTATGAATACTGGGTGCTTCGCCAGCAATTGCACAGACCGCCGATTCGCGAGGACGCCGATCGTCTGTATGACTCCATCACGATTGCACACGATGACCGCTGGGACCTGCCGCTGCCCGCGTTGCAAAAGACCCTCGATTACATAGAGACCGTCGAGGACAGGGTGAAGGCCTGCCTGGCAGCCGGCGATGATAAAAAACGAGACTACCTCGCCCAGTACGCGGTATTCCACCATGATATGCACAACGAGGCGTATACCTATACGCGCCAGACGTTGCATTACCCGGCGCCCGATATCGGAAGAGCAGGGCACCGCGTTCTGGATGCAGGCGGGCTGAGCGGCGATGCCAGTATTCCCGGCGGCACGTTCATGCTGGGCGCACCGAAGCAGGACGTCTTTGTGTTTGATAACGAAAAATGGGCGCACCGCGTCGAGATCGAACCCTTCCGTATCGCCAGGGCCGCGGTGAGTAACGGCGACTACCTGGAATTTGTGCAGGCGGACGGCTACCGGAAACCGGAATACTGGGACAAGGAAGGCTGGCAGTGGCGGCAGCAGGCCGGTCTCGAGCAGCCCGTTTACTGGCGCCAGGATGCGGACGGCTGGAAAATCAGGCGGTTTGACGGCTGGGAGGCTTTGCCAATGAATGCGGCCCTGATACACGTCAGCTGGCATGAAGCCCGGGCCTTCTGCCGCTGGGCCGGTCGCCGGCTGCCCACCGAGGCGGAATGGGAAGTGGCGGCCGCGGCTGAACCGGCAGCCGATGGGCAATCGCTGGCTGCCCGCAAGCGTCGCTTCCCCTGGGGTGACGAGCCACCGCGTGCGGACCAGGCCAACCTCGACGGCTATGCCCTGGGCACCGTGGATGTCGGTGCGCACGCCGCGGGCGACAGCGCATTCGGCTGCCGTCAAATGATCGGCAATGTCTGGGAGTGGACGCAGGATACCTTCGCGCCGTATCCCGGCTTCGTACCCGATATGTACCAGGACTATTCACAACCGTTGTTCGGCATCACGAAAGTACTGCGCGGGGGCGCATGGACCACGCGGGCGCGGATGATACGCAATACATGGCGTACCTACTATGGCCCCGACCGCAACGATGTTTTTGCCGGCTTTCGTACCTGTGCTCTTTGAAGAGGAAGGCCGACATAGCATAAAGTCTCAACATCGACCGGGTTGGCATCATCGTTAAGAACCCGCGTAAACTTGATGCAATCTGCGGTCTGTACGAAGCTGACAGCTGACGACTCCAACCTGTAACTATGCAAAAAAACAAAACTCCCGTCGTTAAGGACCTGGTACTCGTTGGCGGCGGTCACGCACACGTTTCGGTATTGAAACGGTTCGGAATGAAGCCGGTACCCGGTTTGCGCATCACCCTGGTAACGCGTGACATTCATACACCCTACTCGGGTATGCTGCCCGGTTTTGTTGCCGGGCATTATGACTATGATGACTGTCATATCGATCTTGGACCACTGGCCCGCTTTGCAGGTGCGCGACTGTACCACGCGGAGGTCAGCGGCGTAGACCCCGACAAAAAGCTGGTCTATGCGCCGGGAAGGCCGCCCATCGCCTACGATATCCTGTCGATAAACACCGGTTCCCGCCCCAACAGCGTCGATGTTCCCGGCGTTGACGAATACGCCCTCGCGGCGAAACCCATCGACATTTTCCTGCGCAAGTGGCAGCAGCTCGTTGAGCGGGTACGTGACAGCCAGGGTCCGTTTCGCATGGTCGTTGTCGGCGGCGGAGCAGGGGGGGTCGAGCTGGCACTGTCGACCCAACTGCGCTTGCAGGACACCCTGCAAGCTGCGGGAAGCTCACCCGAACGGCTGCGCTATACGCTTATCACGTCCAGCGACACCATTATGGACACGCACAATCCCGGGGTCAGGAAACGGTTCGAACGCATTCTCGCCGAGCGGAGTATCGACATCATTACCGGCGCGAGGGTGAACGAAGTCACCTCGAACAGCGTACGCACCGTCGACGGAACCGCCATCGAAAGCGACGCAGTCATCTGGGTGACAACGGCCTCTTCACCGGGCTGGCCCGCAGAGTCCGGGCTTGCCGTCGATAAGCGCGGCTTTATCCAGGTCGATGACTCCCTGCAGTCGCTTTCGCATCAGCAGGTGTTCGCAGCAGGCGATGTGGCCGCGTTACCTGATGCCCGTCCCAAGTCGGGTGTGTTTGCGGTACGCCAGGGACCGGTACTCGAGCACAACCTCCGGGCAGCGGCAACGGGCAAAGCCCTGCGCCCTTATCGCCCGCAGAAGAATTTCCTGGGTTTGATCAGCACCGGCAATCAGTATGCGGTCGCCTCGCGTGGTAACTGGTCCTATGAATCGGCCTGGCTGTGGTCCATGAAGGACTGGATCGACAGGAAGTTCATGCGCAAGTTTAACGAGCTGCCGGACATGCCGGATGACGGCGGGCCGGCTCTCGCATCCGGCATAGCCGACGCCGAGGCAATCAGGGAATTATCGACCCTCGCCATGCGCTGTGGCGGCTGCGGCGCCAAGGTCGGTGCGACGGTGTTGTCGCGGGTCATGCAGCGGCTGCCTGAAACCCAGCGTGATGATGTGCTGATCGGCCGGGACGCACCCGACGATTGCGCGATGTTGAGTGTTCCGCAAGGCAGGGTCATGGTACAGAGCGTTGACTACTTCCGGGCATTCATCGAAGACAGCTACAACTTCGGCGCCATCGCCGCCAACCATGCACTGGGCGACATCTTCGCGATGGGCGCGGAACCGCAGTCGGCCCTGGCGATCGCAACCGTGCCTTACGGCCGCGAACGCGTGGTTGAAGAGACTTTATATGACGTGCTGGCAGGTGCCATGCACATGCTTGAGCCGACCGGCGCCGTGCTTGCCGGGGGGCACTCCAGCGAGGGCGCGGAACTGGCATTTGGCCTGACCGTGAACGGGTTGATCGAGCCCGACAAGGTATGGCGTAAACAGGGACTTCAGCCCGGTGATGCGATTGTGTTGACCAAACCCGTCGGTACCGGCACCCTGTTTGCGGCCGAAATGCGCGCAAAAGCAAAGGGACGCTGGATCGACGCGGCAATCCAGTCGATGCTGGTATCCAGCCAGGCAGCAGCAGAGTGCCTGCAACGACACGGTGCGACGGCCTGTACCGATCTCACCGGTTTCGGGCTCGTCGGCCACCTTGTCGAAATGACCCGCGCTTCCGGGGTCGACACGGTTTTAAACATGGAGGCGATTCCCTTGCTGGACGGGGCCCTGGAAACTGTCAGGGCGGGCATACTGTCATCGCTGCAGCCGCAGAACCTGCGCCTGCGCCGCGCTATCCACGATATTGAACAGGCCTCGACACATCCGGCCTTTCCGCTTTTATTCGACCCGCAAACCGCGGGCGGCCTGCTGGCAGGTGTACCGGAAGGGCAGGTCACAGCCTGTATCGATGAACTGCACGCACTGGGCTACCCGCAGGCCATCGTGATCGGCCGCGTAGAACCGCTGTCGGATCAGCAGACGCCGATCAGGATCACTTAAAGGCGGCCGGGACAAACCCGTTTACTCGCCGCGCCCCTTCAGTGGCCCTGCCTTCGATCGAAGGGCTTGCTAAAGCTCGTTCAGGTAATGCTTGTGTTTTCCCAGCGTACTCATTCTGGAGGCTAGCATCGGTATCGGCAGTCCCGGCAGCAGAACGTGCCAGTAGATATGCTTGAAAGCCAGCTTCCCCAGGTGGTTCAGGTACGACTCCTTGTGGACAAAGGGGACGGATTTATTTTCCTCGACTATCGCTGGAACTTTATCCGCTGCCTTTTCCTGGTGACCCCTGTAGCGCTGATCTACGATGTTTACCCCACAGCTGACCTTTTTAGGCGTCATTCCAGCATGTTCTTGGCCGGGATTCGGTGTCTTTCGTGAAATCAAAAGACGCTGGATGTCTGCCTATGCCGGCATGACGGGATAATTTCGGACAAGAGTGTGCTTTCGCGGTAACGATGATCCAGGACTAAAACAGACACGGATTTATTTGAACTTCTCATTTTTGAAAAGGATCTACTTCCTTTAGTGTGACAATGCAGGCCCGAACAGGCATTTCGTTTGCCAAGCCAGTCGATAAACATTAGCATTGTTATTTTTTTCAATAGGTTATAACAGATAATCCGCCAATGATCAGATTGTTCCCACTAGCCTGGCTGCTGTTTCCCGGCCTGGTCGTAGCCGATCAAAACCAGCCGGTGCAACTGCAGCCTTCGAAAGACCTCCACATGTCCAACCTGACGCAGCTGACCTTCGAGGGCGACAACGGCGAAGCCTATTTCAGTTTTGACGGCAGGCAGCTGATTTACCAGTCCAGCCGCGGCGGCTATGAATGCGACAAGATCTGGACCATGAATATCGACGGCTCCGACAAGCGCATGGTCAGCCCGGATCACGGCGCGCATACCTGCGCGTTCTTTTTCCCCGGCGGCCAGCAGCTGGTGTTCGCCTCGACCAGCCATATCGAGGGTGCCTGTCCGCCTAAGCCGAAATGGCCGGATCATATCCGCTACGCCTGGCCTTTGTATCCCTACGATATTTACACTGCCAATACCGACGGGTCGGGCCTGCAAGCGTTGACCGACAACCCGAAGTACGACGCCGAGCCCATAATATCCTCTGATGGGAAACATATCGTGTTCGGGTCACAGCGCGATGGTGATTTCGATATCTACCGCATGGATGCCAACGGCGGCAACCTCATGCGGCTGACCGACACGGTGGGTTACGACGGCGGACCCTGGTTTTCGCCCGACGGCTCGCAGATCGTGTGGCGCGCCTGGCACCCGCAGACCGAGGAGGACAGGGACCAGTGGCGTGACAACATGGCGAAGGATTACATTGTTTCGACGCCGCTGGATATCTGGGTCATGGATGCCGATGGCGGCAACAAGAAGCGCCTGACCGACAACGGCGCCACCAACTGGGCGCCCTCCTGGCACCCGGACGGCAAGCGGATCGTGTTTTCCAGCAACATGGACGACTGGCGCGATGACATAAAACAGTTCGGCCACAATTTCGAACTCTACCTGATCAACAGCGACGGCACCGGCCTGAAGCGTATTACCTACAACAAGGTCTTCGACAGTTTCCCGATGTTTTCGCCGGATGGCAGGAAGATCGTGTTCGGCGCCAACCGCAATCCCGCCAAGCCGCGCGCCACGGATATCTTTATAGCCGACTGGAAGGAATGATGAGAGCGATTGCCTGGCTTGTACTGTGGCTGTTTACGGGGCCTTTGTTCGCCTCCGAGGCGATACCCCGACCGCTGCAGCATGATCTCAAGGTAAGCCTTTACCCCGAGGAGCGCAGCCTCCTGGTCATCGACCGCATTGTTCTGCCCGACGCCATGAACACGCTGAAGCTCGACCTGCACGCGGGGCTGGATCCGCGCTTTTACGCCGACCGGGGCGAGGTCGAACTACTGTCGACGACACCGGTTGCCTCCCATGTCAATCGCTATGAGCTGAAACTGCCGGCAGGAACAAAGCAGATCGCCGTCGAATACCAGGGTGTGATCCACCATGGGCTGAGCTCGAGCCGTGCCGAACAGGCACGGGGGTTTCGCAATACAGCCGGGATCATCGATGAGCAGGGCGTGTTCCTGTCCAGCGGCAGCGTCTGGTATCCGCAGATACCGGGGTATCCCTACATGACCGGCGAAGTCACGGTCCGACTGCCACCGGGCTGGAAGTCGGTCAGCCAGGGCAGGCGGCTGGCGCAGGAAAGAACGCCCGAGCGGATGCGCGAGGTCTGGTCGATCGAGCATCCGCAGGAGGAAATCTACCTGATCGCCGGTGAGTTCACCGAGTACAGCCGCATGGTGGGCGGCCACAAGCAGGCTGTTGTGTCCCAGGTATACCTGCGCGCGGCCGACCTGAACCTGGCCAACAAATACCTCGATGCCACCACCCGATACCTGGCGATGTATACACAACTGCTGGGTGAGTATCCGTACAGCAAATTCGCGCTGGTGGAAAACTTCTGGGAAACCGGCTTCGGCATGCCGTCCTTCACGCTGCTGGGCCCGCGCGTGATCCGCCTGCCGTTCATTATCAACACCTCCTACCCGCACGAGATCCTGCACAACTGGTGGGGCAACGGGGTCTACATCGATTTCTCCACCGGCAACTGGAGCGAGGGCCTGACCGCCTACCTGGCCGACCACCTGATCAAGGAACAGCAGGGGCAGGGCGCCGCATACCGCCAGCAGAGCCTGCAGAAATACCGCGATTATGCCGCCAAAGGCCGGGACTTTGCGCTCACCGAGTTCAGGTCGCGCCACAGTTCTGCGACCGAGGCCGTGGGCTACGGCAAAACCCTGATGCTGTTTCACATGCTGCGCAGGAAGCTCGGCGATGAACTGTTCGTGCAGGCACTGCAGCAATTTTACAGGGACTACCGATACCGCCGCGCCGGCTTCGCAGATTTGCAGCGGGTGTTCGAGCAGCAGTCCGGCCAGTCCCTGCAAAGGTTTTTCAGCCAATGGGTGGAACGCACCGGCGCACCCGAACTGGTGCTCAAGGACACCCGGGTTGAGAACGAAGGTTCCAGCTACCGCCTGCTGCTGACCATCGCGCAGGTGCAGGAAGGCGAGCCCTACCACCTGGATATCCCGGTGGCAGTCTCCTTGCAGGAGCGGGTCGACGCGCGAATGTTCACAGTGTCGATGGATGCAAAACAACAGACCTTCACGCTCGATCTTGACGCACCGCCGACCCGCGTCGACATCGACCCGCAGTTCGACCTGTTCCGCAAGCTCGCGATCGCCGAGACACCACCGGCGCTGACCCGGCTGTTCGGTGCCGATGACCTGCTGGTGGTCATGCCGGACCAGGCGCCGGCTGAACTCAAGGCCGCCTGGCAGGTGTTTGCGGAAGATATGACACACATGGGGCCGGAGCGGGTCGAGATCGTCCGTGACAGCGAACTGGATGCCTTGCCATCTGACCGGGCGGTTGCGGTGCTGGGCTGGCGCAACCGGTTCACGCCGGCGATGCTGGAACAGCTGGCCCGGCACCCGCTTGAATTCAAGGCCGATGCGATACGCACCGCATCTGAAACCACGCCGCGATCGCGGCATGCGTTCGCCTGGGTCACGCGCGCTACCGGCGACGATGCGGATTCAGATACGCCGGTGCGCGCGCTGATCACGGCCGATCTTGCCAGCGCACTGCCGGGTCTCGGACGCAAGATCCCGCACTACCACAAGTACAGCTACCTCGGCTTTGCCGGCGAGGAACCGCAGAATGTGCTCAAGGGGCGCTGGCCCGTGACCGATTCACCGATGAGCGTGGCGCTTGAGGCCGATGCGTTGCCCGCCAAGCTGCCTGCAACCCCTGCGCTGATCGACCCGGTAACCCCGTTCGATGCCGGACTCATGATGGATACAATACGCTACCTCAGCGATCCGCGGCTCGAGGGCCGGGGACTGGGCTCGGAAGGGCTCGAGCAGGCCGCCGGCTACATTGCCGCTGCATTTGAAGCGGCCGGCCTCGAACCGGCTGGCGATGGTGGCAGTTACTTCCAGGTGTTTTCCGCGAAGGGGGAAGACGGAAAACCCAGGCAGCTGAAAAACGTGGTTGGCGTGATTCCGGGTATTCATGCCCAACGCGGCGCCGAGAACCTGGTGTTCGGCGCGCACTATGACCATCTCGGGCTGGGCTGGCCGGATGTGCGCGGCCAGAACCACGGCAGGATTCACCCGGGTGCGGATGATAATGCCAGCGGCATCGCGGTGTTGCTGGAACTGGCCCGGGTGCTGGGGCCCCACATGAAACCGGATCGCAGCATCGTGTTCGTTGCCTTCAGTGGCGAAGAGGCGGGTCGTGCGGGCTCAAGGCACTACGTGACTAACAGCAAGAAATATCCGGTGACGAACGCCATCGGCATGCTCAATCTCGATACCGTCGGACGACTGTTCGACGGCAAGCTGATGGTGCTGGGATCGGAAACCGCGCCCGAGTGGCCGCATATCTTCCGGGGCATCGGCTTCGTCGCCGGCATACCCTCGGTCATGGTCAGCGAAGC
>Ga0180437_10009548_pt1 | contig 11992 bp, 31 predicted proteins | sample SS_ome_4_FD_132410 | JGI IMG/M metagenome (GOLD analysis project Ga0180437, IMG submission 132410) | Hypersaline lake sediment archaeal communities from the Salton Sea, California, USA - SS_3_D_1 metaG | ecosystem: Environmental > Aquatic > Non-marine Saline and Alkaline > Hypersaline >... | reverse complement strand
TTGTCGATGGTTTAGCTCAAACTAATTAATTCCTACTAGGCCAAATTCCTATCCACACCATACGATTACGGCATTCCCGCCCTGTTTCCACCCCATATTTATTGCGTAGGCGTTTAATGTGGTCCGCCAAATTCTTACGTTGTGGCGGTCGATTCACCCATCTAGCGGGCAGTAGTTGCTCTTGCGTACATGGTACAGGATAGTACATAATTACAATACCTTATGCGTCATTAGGAAATTCTAGTTCTAAAAACCCCTCACCATCGGACCTAGCAATACACTCGAATACCAATTCGTATGCTTGGCGAACCCGTTCATTGTGGTCGCTACACCCAAAATTGCGGGTTAGTTTCAGCCTATCAATTAACTCGTGACTGGCTTGTTCGTGTGTGATTTTCATTATACTATAACCTTATCGGTTTGTCAAGTATTTTTTTAGACGTTTAATAGTTCGTCATAATCTTGAGTAACATAAATACTACGATGTCCATGGTAATACTGAATACCAACCACTAGTGTATTACCGGATGCTATATTCCAATGCGGGAAACCCTCATCTAGTTTTTTCGCTACTTCCCCCCACCCATCGGTCGATAGTTTCTGCCGACCTAGGGGTGCCACCACTAAAATCGTGGATACGGTATGTTTTCCCCTCTAATACCTTTGTTTGCATAGTTCTATCCTACAATAATGAATTTAGTTCTACCAATAGACCCAATTTCGTTGATTTGTTCCCAATCCCAACCATCTTGGAACCTATCATTATCCCCATCTTCCCTCCAAAATAGCTGACCAGCTTGCCACCTAATCAAATTCGCCACTTGTTTTAGGCTACAATAAACCTTGCCAAAATCCTTTAGTCCATACCCATCGAAGCAATCAATCCCATCGATAGGCGAACCATTGGCTCGCAATTCGTCGGCAAGTGCCACCGCCTCTTTTAGCTCTTTTTTATTCATGGTTTCATTATACCATAGTTATCGGTTATGTCAAGGGTTAGTCGGAAATTTTTCCCGTAGTTTCTTTAGTAGAGATACATCCTCATCCGATAGGGAAACAATCTTAACTTCCCCCACCTTACGTATCACAAACTCAATAGTTTCTCTATCCCCTTGCAGTAGTCCCCTTTCCAATGTTTTAATCATTATATCATAATCCTTTACTATTGTCAAGTGTTTTTTTTACAAGAAACGACATATAGACCTATCTATATCTTCCTATGGCTTTTATTTAGGTTTATGCCACTATATGCGTGATTCCTAACAATCAGCCGCCTCTTGTCGGTGGTTTAGGTCAAACTATTTGTCCGCTTTAGTTGGTAGTTTCATTTATTCCAATTCCCATCTATTTGATTTAATCGGCTTTTAATTCCTAAATAATTAGCAGAAATTAGTTTTTTGTTTTTTGTGCTTGTTACGGTTGCATTATACTATACCTTTTTTCGTTGTCAAGACTATTTTTTATTTTTCGTAAACCCTTACGCTGTCTATACATTATACCCATACAACATATACAAAGAGATATACACAGACAAGGAGGGGCCTAGACGGGGGGCAACTTATACTCATCACGCCCAGCTACACAACCGTTCACCACACATCAATGACCACTTATATTGACGTTATTTGTGGGTTATACACCCTATTTATACGTGTTTTTCAGTGTTTTTGTGGGTTATGGACCCATTACCTATACCTCAGATACAAGTAAAATCCTACCGTTAACAATGCCTTAAACAAGTACCAGCAACCTATTAAGACTACTACAATATCCGCTAAATGACTCATTTTTTAAGTGTCCGTTATAAGGTTTTAGCCCTATGTAGATACAAAGTGCGATTTTTCCTAATCCTATACAAGCTATAGAGTTACATCATTTACCCAAAATTGTCACGGTCATTTCTACCACATTAGATGCCTTGCCAAACTCAGGATTATGGCAAAAGTATGATTCGCTATCGTTATCCGTTAGCCCATAGACGGTATGCCCGCCTAGTTCTCTTGCCTGACCTTCAAAGTATTCTACCCAATCGTCGATGCTGGTGATATCCTCATCGTCTAGCCCTGAATCATCCCCATTAAATAGGTACGATAGAGCGTAATCCGGCACTTGCAATAGGTCATATTCTGCTAGTTTTTTCATGGTCTAGTACCTTTTTAGATTTTCATCGGCTATAGCACCACTATACTATAAAATATCGGATTGTCAAGCCAAATCTTTATTAAGTCTCAAGATAATTTCCCCACATTGTTCTATAGACAAAATCCCATATGTATTCATATTTAGGATAAAATGTCTCAACTTTTCCTTTTCATTCTCCTCTGCCCTTGCGGACACACTTATAGCCCACCCCATTAGGTATTGAAATACGGGGTCTTGGTACACGCTGGGTAGAGGCATTTTCATTTTTCCTTTGTATAGTTCAATTCTACCATATTTATCGTCAGTGTCAAGTTAAATCTTTAGTTTTTTTTAATGTTTTTTCCGACTGCCGTTTGTTGTGCCTTCATTCTACTATAACTATTCGGTATGTCAACCTACAAAGTTTAATTTTTTTTGCCGACTATCTTATAGCCTGTTTAGCTGTAACAAATCGCGCAGGGGCATAATAGGCACCCTCTATATAGAGAATGCCCGTTTTGACCCTATACCGCTAGCCTACCTCTAGTTATGGTCCCCACATCCCGCATTAACGCATTCTATACAATACCGCTCACCCCTAACGGGGCGTAGTTTCCCCTGAATCCACTTCATAACCTGATAGTATGTCTCAAATTGATACCATCGGGATTCGCATGATACGCATTTTCCCCGATACTTGGATTCAATCTCGTGAAATTCCAGCATAGCTATATATCCTATGTGGTTTGTGGGTTTAGTCTATTTTACCTATCTTTCCTAGATATCCAACAACGTAGGTCCATTGGGGGAATAGGGGGTCTCGGCATTTTCGGGATTTTGATAGAATGCGACCGCCCTATTCAATGCTGCCGCCCTATCTTCCTTAGCTTGCCTATCTTGCCTATGTTTATTTTCCGCAATTTCCATATCGGACAAACCGCTTTCCCGCCGTTGTCTCCACCTATGGCCCCCTATCGACATATGGAAACACGTTGATGGGTGGGGGGTTTGTTCGATAATCTGCTCACAAGTAAGAGTAGGGGCGTCATCATTGGTCCACTCATAACCCATATTATCAGTAAACATAATAGAGAAACTCCAAAATTAGAGAAGGGGGGGGGAATTACCACAAATTGCCGCTATTTTCCTTTGTATAGGAAACGTCTAGCAAACCGTATTGCCCGATATTGGGCATAATACCTAGCTTTAGGTGTATCGCCTAGCCTACGTTTTCGGCTTATGTCGCCTATTTTACGCATTTTGCCATACTCCTATGCGGCTACACGTTGCCCCGATTCGTAAGGGGCTAAATCGCATCGGGACATATAAATGCCATCCGATGCCTGCACGATGTCAAGCGTATCGCAAAGAATAGCATTGTTTCGCTCCGTTGTTCGTGATTGCCTTGCCGATGTCCCCATTGTACAGGTTGAATCGGCCTAGTCAAGCAAAATCTTAAAAAAAAGATAAAAATAATTGGGCGCGGAGATTGGATTCTAGGCGCCGATTTTTTTAGGGGTATTCCCATACGTTTATTGCAAGATATCGCGGGAGAATGGACGCTAGGTGCCTTAAAAGCTAAATCACTCAGATTCGCCAAACGGGGTTAGGTTGGTATGGGTAGCCCTTGGCGGTTATCGCGTGAGAGGGGCCAGCAGAGAGCCCTAGAATAAATGCCAGCGATTAGGTGTGAGATAATGCAATTATCGTGCCAAGATTCGCTTGTCTCAAAATGAGACGGTGGTTGATATGAATCAATAGATATACAATGAAAGATGTGGGGGTTTGCCCGTGTGATTGGAAAGGGTATAAAGGCTATGGGATTTATGGGGGTTCGCGGGAATGTGCAGATATTGCATGTGTTTTATGGGGATTCGTGGGAATGCGTATATAAGCTATGGGGATTGTGGGAGTTGATGTGAATTGCTACAATAGTGATGAATGATGTAATAGTTCGCCGGTCTGTCCGAAAGTCTACAATACCTATGGAAGAGGGGTGTTTTTTTAATCCGAACGGGTTTTTGCGGGGCGTGGGGAAAAACAGATGGGCGTTTAGGCGAACTGGATGCCCTCATTATAAATAGGCCACTTTTTTAATGCTTCTATATCTACTATAAATCCTATTGAAAATATTGTTCCGCATTATATACTGAAACCACCACTTTTATCATACCTTGCACAAATCCCGCTCGTCTACATGTAACAAACCATTGTGAACCTTCCTGTGACAATTCCCGCACAGTAAAACACACTTTTCAATTTCCTCAATAAAATCATCTAGACTATATTTTGATTTGGTCCACATATGAGATACCATATCTACCTTGTCTTTTAGATGGTGAAACTCAATGCAATAATCGGTACGTTCAGAACATTTACAACACCCTCTTTTACGAATAGTATTATATAGTTCTTTTTTTGGCTTTTTTGTCCTCCGATTCTTAGAGCCACATGATTTGCAACGGATATTATGTCGCTGTATTGTTTTGTCACAATCAATACACTGGTTTTTTGGTTTAGTTGTAGGACATCGTTTACACATTACAAATATCCTCCTGATTGGCCGTAATATCCCCCTTATGTATTTTCTTATGGCAATTTACACACACAACAATACATTTATTGATTTCGGTTTTTATAATATCATATGCAAAACGAGGAGGCTTACGAAACACTTCGTATAAAGCAAACTGTTTAGTACTTGAGTCATAATGATGCAGGTCCATACAACACACTTCTTTTTCGTCACAATAAGCGCACCCCTGACTTTTAACAGATAAAATCAATTGTGTTTTCTGTTGTTTTTCCGATATACCCCCGCACTCAATACAACTATTCCTATGTCCCGCGCCAAACCGAGCAAAATCTTGAACCGGCTTATCTTCCTCACATGTCTTACACACCTTAAAACCACTAATACTAGGCTCGTCTAAAATCCTCCCAATCTCTTTTTGTAATCTCCGCTGTTCTTTTGCCCACCACTTTTCCCTATCTTTAGCCGCCGCCCGAACTTCCGCACTAAATTCTTTAAGCGGTTGATTATAACACATATTGCAAATATCAGAGTTAGGATGAAATGCTACACGCCACACTTTCTCCCGCCCACAACACCCACACACCTTTCTTTGTATATATTTTCCTTTATACTCTGTATGATATTTATTGTTGTGATATGTTCTAGTACACTCTTTACACTTACTGCTTAGTCCATCTCTCAAAACAGCATTCTTATTAAATTCAGATACATGCTTCTTTTTATGACATCCTTTACACGTTTTAGTACCTTCTGTACGCGCTATATATTTCTTTTTATGTTTATGCTGTTTCTTAATATCGGTTTTATAATTAATTTTTATACAGGATTTGCAAACATATTCTCTCCTATTGTTACCACGTTTATGAAATTCCTCCATATTTTGTTCTATCCGACACTGTTTGCACATACGAGTCTTAATAGTATCCATATTATCTCCTTAACTAAAAATAGATGTAGATACTATATTATACACAAATTTGTCTATTTTTTTATTTTAAAAAACCCCCACCTGCATCCCACTACAAAATTTCCATTTATCGTATCAACAATCCCATATCATAGATAGAATAATTTCTCAATTCCACCCACAGATACATCAGTGAATAATAATTAGTATAACACTCACTATATGCGCGGCACTCTTGTCTACTCTGATATTTAAATACTACTTGATAACTATCCATTTTTTATACTCACTATCATCATATCACATTCGGGCTTTCTTAAACAGAGCCATGTGGACCTAATCTTTACACGGCGACAACACGCACGATGTGCCCCATATTCTGCGGGACCATTGAGCGTAAATATTTTTTTATAGGGTTCCATTTGGTCTAATCGCAAATTTCAATCTGTCTACATCATGCATTCTTAGGTTAATCCATATCCCACTCATTTTCGCTTTCCTACAACACGCAGTATGAGTGCGGAATTCTAGATGCCTATTAAATCTGAACCAATTTTTACTGTGCATCAGGCCGCTCCTTTAATCACTACGTGGAACATATACCGGCGTCTTATCTGCGCCCAAATATGTCCTCTGCTGGGGGTCACACCATAACAAGCTGCATAGGCTTTATATTCTATATGACTATTTGAATCAAATTTTAACCAGCAGGAATTCATCGTAAATTAGCCCCATCCCTAATGTCCAAGCGGAACCAGCGGAAATGGTCTAATATAATACTAAAGAGTTGAAACCCATCATAACCATACTCGGCATACTCTGTAATGCAGGTGGCTCTATCTAAAAACGGGTTATGGTTATAGGACATATTTACCCCACACCACATATTAGACGTGCTGTTCATTCAACTGCTCCCAACGAATTTCCTGGCGTATCGCCCTTATTAATGGCGGTGTATTATACCTCACGAGCATTCTCCATATGTAGGGTATATTGTCTTTCTTAGCCACGGCCCCCTGGTGAACCCCGGCTTCAAGCGACCCATAAATATAAAATGTGTCCCGATATGAGTGCATCAGATTATCGCCTTCCCAAATTCCCCATCTAAAACCTGTCTTACCACCCATATCTCCTGTGGTGAAGTATTCATGCTTATTTTGTTCATCTCTTAATAGACTCCCTCTTAAACAATACTCGGTTTCGCACAATTTCCCCCACACCCGATATCTATGATTTCCCCAATTATACCGCCCATGATAATCACACCCGGACCTGACAATACGATACGGAGCATATAATACCAGCGCCCAACCCAACTGCACTTCCAAACGCTTATTTAAACGGACCAATCCCATCCTATTGTCTCCTGTTTTACACTACCACGCACCTCCATGCACACATCTTCTAGTTGTGTGTTCATTCATCACCCCCACTTATAGTTATGCGTAACGGAGTAACTGACCAATTCACCCAATCCCACACTATGTGTGAAAAAGACCCTCTAATACGATAGCTATAAAACCAGCGGTGCTTCCATCTTAACTTATCGTTTAGTTTACCCAACATATCCTCCGTAAGATTATTAGGTATTTTACAGTGCGAATAAAGCATGCTATCCATAACGATGCAAATCCTGTCTACGAATCATTCTAAGACCCGTTAGAGTGCCTATCCACACGGTATCAAGCAGCGTACTTTCAGCATAGAAGAAGAAAGTAGTAAAAATTGGGTTTTCAAGCCTCCCGTATTTTTCAAATACACCGAAGGGTAAATCGTTCATTAGACCTCCTGTAATTGACGTATCATATCTAATCCACCACCATTGTCATATGTCATCGCCATTCCATTATTGGAAGGAATAAAGTTGTTATTGGCCATAACACACTAGCCCGCACTTTTTCTTGTATAGGAAAATCACAAGAGTCTTGGAGAATTATATAAACCCCCCACTCTAACTCACTACAGGAACAAAAATTACCCTGATAAGTATTCACTGTGTTGCTCCTTAACTATCCCGTTGATTAGCATAATTGTACTTGCTACGGGCATCCACAAAATAAAGTCCAGATTTGTCTTCGCATAATCAACCCATATCCAACCGTGAGACATACGAAAGTTATGCCGCATCCTATCTAAGAGGTATCGACTAACCATAGACATAATCCGAAAATGTTGGTTTTGTACATCGTTCATATTTCACCTCGCCAATATTTTGTTTCCCGTAAGATTATTATTTGTCTATGTAGGTCAGTGAAGTTCTTGTACATTACTTGTCTTGTGTCGTGAGATAGGAGCCACCATGCATTTGCAGTTGTATCCAAATAGTTTTGCTGTATGTTACCTTGTTTACTGTTCATATATCATTCTCCTATCTACGCGAATACATCCTTCCCTATAAATCGAAATCTATATGTAGATTTTGCACTATAGATATTTCCCCCACACTACATCCCGCCAACTTATTAATATACCTATTCGTCTAAAATACAACCACGTGACATCTATCAAATCGTATTCAATATATTGCCTTATACTAAAGTAGACGTGTGTTTCAGACGCTCCTAAAAGTGTGAAATTTTGAAAGTGTGATTTCATATCCATTTATTTATGCCCTCCTGACTCATGCATACAAGAGTCCGTCGTAAACATGATATTCTTTCCAAAAAAATATGGCTAGTAACTCTCTAACGACAGTTTGTTTATATGTCCAGACAACTGATTCAGATTGAATATAAAAGTATCTATGTATGGTGGTGCGGATATAATCAAAGCTTTCTTTTGACAGGTCGCTCCATATACAGTGTCCTACCTCTATCGGGATTTGTAGGAATTGACTTCTTGTACTTTTCATCTATATCCACCCAATTATCTAAAACTAATGGTGTAACTTTTCATGCCTGTATCGTAGACATTATTCTTGTGGTTGCGGTGTGGCTTTGCATCATTGCTTCTGACAGACTGTATAAGACAACCCAATACCAATCTGATGAATGATATAGGGCGTGTATTTTGATTTTAGTACTTCTCATGTTCATGAATTTGACGCATATATATAATGGGAATATCTTTCTATCAGAAATATAGTATAACCTGGGATTGAAGCTATAATATTTTGGACTATCGGTGTATTAGCGGCTGTTAAATATCTAATATAATAAATCTGCGCACTTCTAACATTGATAGACATGCTCTTAAAGGTTCCGGGGGCATTCAGTTCTGGGAGTTTGTATCGCATGTCTAAAATATAGGTGGGGTTCATGGTCTTATCTCTCTCACAAGTAAATATCTTTCTTTTCTCATTATTGCATAAACCCCATGTTTACAGTCACATACATCTCTTGTTATTTTATACCATGCTCCCTCCCACTCTAACTCTCCCCCGTCTTGTAAATATCTTTTATAGCTATACATATTCATTCGGATTCCACATTATAGTATAGTTATCAAATTTTTTGCAATATGACTGTACGTAATCTATGTATTTCTTCAATATGTAATTGACGTCTATGTTTATTCATTTCTTTATTTTCTTTTATTTTATCATTGGCTGCGACATACTGCTCCCAATCTACCCTCCCACACATTCTAAAGTAGTGTTTTTTACTGGTCATTTCTTATCCTTTTGCCTCAACCTCATCCACGGCTTATTTTTCAACGAATTTGCACCAGGAAAAATACACTCGTAAATTTCCTGTTCAAGACCATAGTAGTTAGTAAATTTACCCCAGTGTGTATTCATCGCGCCCCCTAATCATCCTAACAGTCATATAACAACTTACGGACGACATATTAAACCCCACCCCCACCGCTACATATGAATAGCACCCACGATATGCCCGATTTTCTATCGGACTGTACTGCTCAAATTTTTCAAATTCCGCCACCATCTTTTTCAACCTTGTATATTTCCACTAAACATATTAATCACTCTATAGGAACTATAGTTTCTTAACTCGTCCCACAGATACATCAATTTATAATGCATAGTATAACACGCACTATATGTTCTGTGTTCTTGTCTACTATGATATTGTAATATTTTGCGATAACTGTTCATTGTTTAAAATATAGGGGCAATTGCCCGCCTTGTGTCTATGCGGAGCCATTGAGACCGTTTTCCGGCCTCCTGTTCTATTAGTCGCCAAATACTGGGAACACCACGCAAGCTTCGTCTCGTGTCTATACGGGGCAGGAATTCTTTGGTAGTATACAGCATATAAAGAATGTAGGGGGAATCGAAATTCATGGACGAGGGCAATCGTACTTTTTGATGTAGGTATACTGTGTGCATTCTTTATCTTTCTTCAATGTCGTTTGAAATACATACGCGCAAATGACCAACATTCCACTGATTTTTTCCTGCACGCCTTTCATCTTACCGCCCACGCATCGTTCCGCAGCCAAAATGTCCACAGGAAAGTTTCAGATACATCCAACCAATATGTGCAGTCATTAATACTAACCATCCGTTGTTTAGCCTTCGCAAGCGCATGTCTTGACGACAACCACGTTTGGGTAAATCCCGGTGAAAATTTCACCCTATCGAAAAATGCCCCCCAATAAGGGTTATTGTCTACTGGGTACACGAATGTTCTCCTGTCGCAGCTTTACATAAGATATTTTAGTATTAAATCCCCGCCACACCCCTAATATCCTGGTGGGTCCGTTACAATTCCTTTCTCAAACAGGTGGCTCCATATGGCTCGTATGATGAACCATGAACTGCATTTACGAGCTTGCCGTATCCATCCTATATTCGGGTAAGACCTTGCCCTTAGTCCATACAAACTAAATTGTCTTCTAATTTTATATAAACTGGCGGAATTCATGTTCGTTCATTATCATTCTTATTATAGTGTTTCGTAATATGTTTTATAGTTCATTTACTCTATCTCTACCATGATATGGTTTATCCACACCCCTCTTTGGTTTGTGTATGCCCACGCATATTCAAATGGCCCGTAGGTTAAACGTTTATGAATGTGAGAGTATATTGACATTTCCATCTCTCCTAAAAATCCGACGAGCCCGCCAGAGACACTAAAAACAAATGTGTATGATTTCATCCAAATATGGCTTTCATAAATAAATATGCGAAATGTCCGGGAATTGTTCTGAGAATAGAATTATTTATTGGGGCGATGCACGCACTAACTTGTTTTACATACATTGTGTTATATCGTTGAAATTTGGTATCCACGGCAATGCCCACAAAACATCCACGGGCAGATGGGGTGGGTAGTTGTGAGCGAATATGTATGGGACTAGTGGGGTTCATCGTTTCTAATCTTTTCTATAACTGCTTTTGCTACTATGACTAATATACTTGTGTTATAAAAATAAATCCACATACCCCAACTACTTTCCCACACATTCTAAAGTAGTGTTTTCTATTCCCCATCTCTTATCCTCTGTGGTATTTGCCATATCGTGTCCATTTTTATAAGGGGGTTTGGTCTTGTTATGACAGATTGTATTCTTGCGTTGCCATGAGAACTTGCCCACGCATCCGAGTCTATTAGACCCCAGTAGCAAAATGTTTTTCTATGAGAATTCATAAAAATATCCTGTCTTTTATATCTCTCGACAGTCTAGAGTGTATAAAAACGGATTTAGTAATTATGGGCCATACATGATTATACCAACCACATCCTTTCCAAGCGTCTAGCTCTAGTTGTTGACATCTTCCAAAGTTGTTGCTTAGGTATTCCATTTAATTAATCTAGCCATTCTAGTATATGTTGGAGTATCATAAAAATAATACCACCCCCGTTGTTTAAGAGATGCTGAAATGGGCCATATAACATGCCAATCTAAAAATCCTCCCGATACAAAACTACCCGATTGCAACTTCATTTATTCATATCCTCAACGGTTTCCTGGCATAATCTTTAATATTTATATGAACTCCTGATATGGTTATATAAATATTTTTGTGTACTAATAATTCTATTGATACCACTGTATCATGTATCCATGTCCACCCTAGTTCAGATGGTTTATGCTCATAATATCTAGATAAGACAGTATAGACAGATGGATATAAGGTAACACTATTCATTGTTGTTTTGTTCTTTAATAACCTCTTGTATGGCTTGTGATTGAAATGTAACCCAGTTATACAATCCTATTACAGCAAAAAGAATACCGCCTAACATACGAGGAGTATCATTATTGCTAAGACCTGTCATAAACGAGTAAAGTGTTAAAAATAGAAAGAAAAAAACTAAATATGCATATCCCATTTAAACCTCCTAATATCATAGGGCATATATAAAAAGAAACGTAGTGGTAGTAAAAATACAGTGGAAAATTCCAAAATATAAGGATGATTCAGACCAGGTTTTTTCACTTGAATCTCTTACTGCCCACCAGAATAATGTCCACTGTTGGCTTGTAAGGAGATTGCAGCAGTCTCGTTTAAGTGT
>Ga0180437_10009546_pt1 | contig 11993 bp, 27 predicted proteins | sample SS_ome_4_FD_132410 | JGI IMG/M metagenome (GOLD analysis project Ga0180437, IMG submission 132410) | Hypersaline lake sediment archaeal communities from the Salton Sea, California, USA - SS_3_D_1 metaG | ecosystem: Environmental > Aquatic > Non-marine Saline and Alkaline > Hypersaline >... | reverse complement strand
TCAAAATTCAAACCATTTTCATAGCAGTAGTGTCTAAGGTCTGCTAGTAAATCTTGCAAAATTTCAGGATATACTTGGCCGTTATCGGTAGTCAATTTGGCATAGTGTACTAATGTCTGTTTAGCAATTTCGGCATATAACATTTTTTTGTTGCTCCTTGTCTCTTATATATGCAAAGGCCATGCCAAAAAAAACCTGAATAATTTCAGGCATGGGATTCTAGTCCCTGTGGGGAAATCCCCAATTTGCTATGCAAAAAATATCAAGCTTGCGAAATCATTAAGAAAAAAACGTGGGGAAAATTTTGGCATAATTCTTGCATATAATTTTCATATATGATAGCCTCAAATTTGGCATACTTTTTGCATCTCCGATTTTGGCATGATTCTTGCATGTGTCCATTTTTTGGATATGTCCAGAATTTGGACAGTGTGAAACATTTCACATGCCAGCCAAGACCCGTACAAGAAGGAGGGACGGGTATTATAGACGGATATTATACGGGAAATCCAGCTCGGAAAAAAATTATACTAAATTTTGTATAAATATGAGTTATCCGATTTTCCGTATCAAATATGGCATTTTCCCAGGATTCCCGGTAGCTTATTTTTTCCCCAGGATTCCCGGTAATTTTAGCTGGTGTGTTAATTTACAACAATTGGTGTAATTTCATACAACATTTGGATTATTGCTTCATGGACCATGATCCCGAAATGGCGTACAAATCTGGAATAGAATGCAGATTATCCAGCTTAATATGCATTAAAATACAAATATGACTCTTTTTTTCAGCCATTTTGTTGGGAATTTAGCCATTATTTTCACTGGGATGAAAATTTGACCGGATTTTGACCCCCTATTTGACCCCCAGTATTTTTTTCACGTAAGCTTTAGCCACATAGTTTCTTACTATATCACGGTCAAATGGATGGCAAATTGTCAGGAGGATAGTTTGATCTTCTCGACCTCTACCTATGCCACAAAATAGCTTTCCAGTTTTTTTAGCATCGTAGTATTTTTTAAAGAATTTTTCCTGATCTTTCAAACTTCGTGGTTGGCTTGGAATTCCATAAAGAATTTCGGTCATGCTTTTTGCACCTTGCGATTGCTGTGTACTACACCAATGAGCATGTCCTGTTTTTGCCTTTTCGGCACCGCAATCACATTTCATATTTCTTCTCCATTTTCAACTAAATTATGTAATAATCCAATACTAATAGCTCTCATGGCATCATCGGAACGGCAAGGTTCATATTCATTGAGATCCTTAGTGGGATCACTGTCACAAGTCTCCCGAAGTCCAATGCTACCTTCAGTTATCTTAATTAGGGTTTCTAAAATCACTTTCTGAATATATTGTTCTCTTTTAGATTTCATTTTATTTCCTCCTTAAGTGGTGTTTTGACTAATTCTCCACAAGCTTGTAAAAAATGAGAAGCTATTACTAATGTCCAAAGCCACCAAGGAAATACCCAATTCAATGGTCCGTATGCCAAAATTAGCATAATTATTATCATCTTATTCCCCCTTTAGTACTTTTTTAATTTCTTCAATAAGTTTCCATAAGGCAAATGCTACCTCTAAACGAGGTAAATCTTTTCTTGGATCTTTGATAACGGCTTTTTTCAAGCTTCTAATTAAATCCAGTATCCTAGAATTTTTTTGAGACTCGTAATATAGTTCAGTCATCAGACGAGCTAAACTGTGATTTGCCACTTAGTTCTCCTCATAACTACGGTTTAGATTAACGGCTTCCTACCAATTAGGTCTTTCTTTATCAAACTGACCCGCTTTTACAAATTTTAAAAGCTCCGTCAGAATTTCAATTTTAGAGTTAATAGTAATACCCCAAACTTTATTTTCCCCACAACATTTATCTTTTTGATAATTTAAAGCTTCAATCCAATCTTCCAAATGTTTAATAAAATTTAATTTATTCATCGTTTACCTCATCAATAATTGTCTGTAAGGCTTTTTTACCTCTAATTTCTGCATCTGTTAATATTTTAGGTCTTCCATTGCGAGTGAGATGAAATCGCCGGCAAATAGGACATTTATACACATCTAAAGTTTGTCGTTTATATTTTTTGAACATATTCGCGTACATTTTGGCAATTTTCTTAGTGTTATACGATTTCTTCTTACGGCAATTAGCTTTTTGTTGATTTTCCTCCATCTTTTTTCTCCAATCTTTTCCATTCAAATTTAACATCATCCCAGGTTAATTTTTCGTCACTATTCTTAATTAGATGCTGCCTTGCTTTATACAGTAAATCCAAACATTTCCCGCAAAGCTTGTAATTCTTTTGGACATACAGATCGTACACTTGAAATTTTGCTTTTTTATCGCAATGAACCGTATTTTGACAGTCATTTTTTCTGGCAGGGGCCTCCCTATAATTTTTTTTATGCATAATCAACTCCCAATTAAAACTAAGTAACAGATATCTGGTTTATGGTAATTTCTATAGATTTGCCAGGTATGATATTTGCTTTTTCTACCTTTTAAAAGCTTTTTCAACCGCATTTGAAGTTCTTTTCTGACCGCAAAATATTCTTTGTAATCCCCGTATTTACCGGCAGCTTTTAAAATCCTGGCCGGCAATTCTTGTTCCACAACAACTGTACTGTGAATTTCTCTTCGTTGACCCCGTTTCATGATGCCCTCACGCCATATCCGAGCTTATAAATAGCCTTAACAATATCCTGCTCCTCTGTAGTCTTTTTTGTGTGGTAATCATTGTTATCATACAATTCTTCAAAGACTTTTTCTGCCCAATTTTTCGGAATTTTTTTAAAATCCACGACGGCGCTACCAATGTATTTTATTCTCCAAACACTATGATTCTTTATTTGATGCATTATTTTTTCCTTCCAAAATAGCTGAAATTTGTTGTAAATCTTTTGTGAAAATCCCTTTTGTTACAGGATTTCGAAGCACATATGCCGGATGAAAGATAGCGAAAACTTCTAAATTATGGTCTTTGAGATGACAATTTTTAACCATTCCCCGACACCTGGTAATACTGAACTCCGGACCAAAAAAGAATTGTGCGGCAATCCTGCCCATCAATACTAATATTTTTGGCTTCAAGGCGTAAATTTGTTTGAATAAAAATAACTTAGCACAAATTTTCTGTTCTTCAACAAAGCGTGGATCTCTATTATTAGGTGGCCGGCATTTCACTACGTTTGTGATATAAATTTCTTCTCGGGGGATGCCGATAGCTTTTAGAGTTTGGGTAAGTAAAGTTCCGGATTGGCCCACAAAAGGTCTTCCTGTTTTATCTTCGAGCGCACCCGGAGCTTCACCTACCAGCATTACTTCTGCATCGGTTGGTCCTTCTCCAAATACTACATTATTTCTGTTTTCGTGAAGAGGACAGGCAATGCAATTTCTAGCTTCTGCTAACAAACTCATTCTTTTACCTCAGTTTTCACAATTTGGGTTTCATCAAATACGGGCATTCCATTGTGGTAAAGAAATGCTTCAAGCTCTGTATCATCTACTTCATTAGTGTATTTGGCATAAAGAATCCGTTTATTTACCAAATCTTTTTGTACTGAATGGATTGCCCAATTGGCTCCGAAAGCCTGGTCAATTAGCTCTTTAAGTTCCTTGAAACTTCCCACTCTCAACTTTTCCATAGTGGCAATAGTATTTCCTTTAAAATTTAATTTAACATCATATGTGAATTGCATGTCAGTCTCCTTTATTTTTTATTCGCCCGGCCATTTAGTAAATCTAAAATTTTAAACCCAACAATTTTTGGGCTTTTTCCGTATTCGCTAATCCAATTTTTGAAATCTTCTAATTTTTCACTATCTCTAACAGTTTGTTTGAATCTATTAAAAGTCAAAATTCCTACCGGCGTATTATCATTACCATCCACATCAATTCTTCCTGCCAAAGATTCCGTTAATACAATTTCTTTAATAGCTTTTACACATTTATCATGTTCTTTTGTGCTGGTCCAGGGCGTCCAAGAATATACCCGTTGAATATAATCCATTCCGGGTTTTATGAAAGTGGCTAGAATTTGGATGTATGGATTCAAATCCACTTTAAACTCTTCTGCATCCATATAAATTCTTCTCCAACCATTTCCCTTATTTGGTTTTTCATTTTTCATATTGTTGAATTCTAAAAAATTTAATTGATTCAAATAAAATTTTTCATCTTTAAAAATTTTATTTTTATGTAATCGTTTAAAATAATCATAATCTGGATAAATCATAAGCGCAGCTAGACGGTCACAAAATGGTCTCCAATAATTACCTAAAAGTTTTCTACCCCCTTTATAGGTAGAAACAGCTTTTGACACTGCCAAAGAACCATTTTTACAAAATGGAAAAATTTCTGACATCAAGTGGTATCGTGAATCGGGATTGTGAAGCATATTAGATAGAATTCGGGCTTGCGCAATTATATCTTCATCCTTTACGAGTAATTTGACAACCCAAATTAAATGATCTTCAGAAATTCTCCCCATTTTTAAATTTTTAGCAAGGAGAGCTTGCCGAGTATGGCCTACAATTAAACGCATTAAATGGTCAATGGTGATAAAATTTCCATTAAACCCTGTAATAGGCCAAGGCCAACTTTCATTCATTTCACTAACTCTACGCTCATTTACAATGGCTCTACCTGAATCATCTCGTTGAATAGGGCTTGGTGGAAATCTAAGAATGTCTTTTACTTTATATTTAGCAATTTCCACATATTCCGTGAATAATCGCAATACCATCATATCCAAATCTTCATCTACTTTTTCTTCAAAATATTTTTCCACGGGCTCTACATTATTTAGATTTGGATGGATAATTTTTCTCTTACGTCGAATAGCGGGTCGCAAAAATTCTGATTCTTGGATTTGATTATTGGACATTTTTTTTCTCCTCATATAAATAGGTTACTGAATCGTTTTGTTTTTTATATTGATGCTTCATCCATTTTTTCTGCTCTTGATCCCAAGTTTGTAAAATTTTAATGGCCGGCAAATCTTCACCATGTTTGATAATCAATTCGTATCCATGTTTTGGACCACCTTTAAATTTACACAATGTATTTTGATAGGTCATGATTAAAACTTTACTCCTAATTTCAAACAAATCCATTGAAAATGCTCTTTGATTCCCATAATTGTATGATATCGACTAACGGCCAATTTCCATTCAGTATCCGCAATTTCTTTATCTATTTTCGAAGCTTTAGGATTTTTTAGAATCAAAAGCTGTTGATCCTTTATTACATTTGCCTCTTCCATTTCATCTTGTAACCAGTTATTAAACCGTTGTACATGCAGAGTCATTTCTTCCAATAATTCCTCTTTATCCATTTTTGGCTCCTTCTCTGGCATGAATTTCGGCAGATAAAAAATCTCTAAAGTCCAGTTCAAATTGCTGCCATTCTTTCAACAATAGAAGAAGACGTTGTTTTAATTCTTTTTCCCGGTCTATTTGGTCCGATTCTTTCATTAAGCATCCTGTACCCAAAATTTGATAGATAATCCAGGTATTGGCTTGGTTATTTTTAATGAGATTAAGAAAAATTTCACTATTCGTCATTATCTTTCCTCCGGAGGGCTAACAAAACCACGTTTAATTAAATGCATGGCTGTCCTACCGTACCACCCTTGCAGCTTCCAGGCTAGTCCAGTATCTACCAAAAATTGCCAAGCGTCAAGGATTTCTTCTTCCGTACCGACTTCGAAACCTTCTACTAATTGACAAGCTTTAAATGGGGTCATTATTGATTCTCCTATCCATGCCAAGATTCGGGCTCTACGGCATAAATTTGAACGGCATCTTCGTCAGCTTCTTCCCAATCCACTCCGCCTTCCTCAGCGATATCGAGAGCAAAATCCTCTGCCTCACTTTCATCATAAGCCTTCACTTCTATTATAGCTTGGTGGGTAACCATTTTGGTAACAGTAACATAAAATAGCGGCATAAATATCTCCTTTTTAATTTTTTTATCTTTTATCCGCAACTATTGCAAGGAGCGTGCCAAGATTAAAAAAAATTATAATTGATTGAAATCATTATGGAACATAGAAAGCAACATATTTGACGCAAATGTGCAATTGTCACAAATAAGCACAGTATTTGTGACAAATTCATGTTTAATTAGTGGTAATGATTAAGTAATTAGGTAGGTGTGCCACTTTGTCGCAAATGAGACAAACTGTCACAATTAGGGGGAAGGGATTTTTATAATCTCACAGGGGCACCATTCTTTAATGGCAGGATAATACTTCCGGCCCATATCATCAATGGCGTAGGAAATTTGCAATTCTTCACAAGCCTGTCGTTTATTTTTGGTACAAATTAGGTGGGTATAGTGAATGCCGTATTCCTGTAATTCCTGAAGACGCTGTGTGGCAAAATAAGGAGTAATATCAGTAATTACATACCCCTTATGTCCGGCATCTATTAAAGCTTTACTCACAACAGCCCAGAATTCCGGAACTTCTGTAATTACGCCATCACAATCTAAAGCTATGTTCATTATAGGCTTTCTTTATTCTTTTCAGTTTTTAATTTTTCGAGCTCTTTTAGGACTTTCTGATACTCATTCCAAAGCCGGATCATTTCCTTTTCGTGGGGGAACAACATCGGACTGTCCTTCTGAAGGACACCTCGCAGCCATTGGTAATTCATGTCCGGTAATTTCAAGTCTTCCTTGCTCCTTTAATACTTTGGCAATTAACGCCCAATCAGAAATCCACTCACCCTGTTTTTTCTCATTATATTGTAACTCATCCGGGTCATGGGTGGCAATGATTTTTTGAACCGTGCTGCCCCAAATGATGCCCTGAGCTTGATCTAAATGCATTACAGAAACATTTTCCCACCACCATTCTACCGCATCTTCTCCTAGCAATACAATGAGCCTGGGATTAACTTCCTGTAATTCGACTTCCAAATAAGCCGCACAATCAGTCCATTCAGCTAGTGTGGGAGGATGGGGAGCCCAACATTTTACAACGGGACTGGTATAACAATGCTCTAGCCGGTTTAAACCTAGATTCTTAAGAGCTTTGCGTAACCAATCCGCCCCGCTGCCTGTTTTGGTGCTAAACATTGAACCATATTGGGATTGATCCTCATAATCTTTAATGGGTCCGCGAATAAAAAAGATATGGGGATCTTTTTGATTTCCGGCGCCAGGAATAACTTGTTTACGATATTGACATCTGGAGCAATCCACGCAATTTTCTAATCCGGTTTGCCAATTTCTATGCGGTTTGGTAGTCATTTCTTATTTTCCCTTCAATTTCACTCAAAGCATGTCGCTTTGCTTCCTCTATTTGAGGTTTAATTTTAACTAATTCCTCTAAGATTTGATCCCAAACCTCCATTTCTAAACGCTTTTCGGATGGCTTGAGAATTTCATCCACATATTTGCTATAGAAAATACCCCATTTTTTTCTGCCGGCCACGGTAATTAAGCTGAGTTCTTTTAAGGCAAAATCGCAATGATAAATACCATCCAGCAAAAGGGTTACATCATAGCGTCGTAATTTTTTATAGCGTATTTTGGGCTTCCGGTTTGGGAGCATTAAAAGCTTTCCCAGCCAGGTTTTTGTGTATTCGGTGGCTAAGGCGGTCTCAGCTTCATCTACCCAGCCGGCTTTCAAAACCTCTGTTAAATTCACTTCACGCAATATAAATTGATGCCGGATAAATTCCAGCTCATCCTCTGTTAGCATTATGCTAGCTCCACGAATTCCGGTTCAAATACCCATGTATTCGATAAATCTTTTTTATATTTATCTCTTACCCAAAATTTAAACCTAATTTTATAGTAGCGGGCGTTCGGCCCAGGAGATCCCGGTCCAGAAAGTAATTGTCCCGCTTTTCTATCAAAATATCCTTTTAAATGGGGTCGGTCAATCGGATAACCGCCCTCTTTAATACGCCCATAAGCTCGGGCCATAACTTTTACTCCTCCGTGAGTAAAGGATTACTCTGTTTCTTTATATGATAACTGGATTTCTGGTAATAATGCAAGTCATAATTTCTCCAGAATTCCCGTATATTTTTCCCATCACAATCAAAAATAGCCACTAAATTGCTGATTTCCCTAAAAACCAAATAATTTCGGCATTTTGGACAAATATGAGTCCAATTTTCTGCCCGCATCCCGCCTTGGGCAATTTGCAGCACACAAGCTTCGCAGGGAGGATAAATAGACATATAGGCAAAATTTACCAATTTCCGTTCATATTTAACCTGCGGATCAATTGCTTCCGATAAAGGATAAATAAATAGATCCGTTAAAGTAGCTCCTTCCGGAAGCTCGGATTTATTCATACTTCAAAACCCTCATCAGTATTTGTGGGAGAATCTACACATTCCTGTTGTAACTCTTGGCAATCTTTAGCTTTTTTGAGTTTTTCACGCATCTTTTTTTCGGCATTATGCATGATATCCTCAATGGTGGCTTCTGAAAATCCTAATAAATCTCCAATTTCTTTATTATTAAACTGAAATGTCTTTTCTTTCAATGAAAAAACAATTAGGGCGCAATTAAGGTGTTCCGGAGAATTGATTTTCCAAGGACAACCAGAACACATCCGAGAGGGTCCTAAATCCCAATTGGCCAGGATAAACTCCGCAATATGCTGATACTGGTGTTCAGGATTTTCCGGAAACTTAATAGGTTGGATATCTTGAAAACGCGGGCATCGAAGATTCGCTTCACTGTTGGATCTCAAGGCAGCAATCAATACTTTCTTATCGAGACCTATTTCGTCTTTTTGCAAGCTTCCGGGTACGTCGGCGGGATCTGATTCGTTTGCGGGCATTTTTGAATGCTCTCTCCTTTTCTATTCTTTGCTTGAGAGTTAAAGCTTGCTGTTTTGTGGCCGCTTCATTAACTTTGCGACCAGTACAAATCGGGCATTTTCCCGTGCCATACATTTGTTGGTAAATATGAACCATTGCCAACACTTGCCGGGTCATATAAACGCCTAGATCCTCGTTTTTCTTTTCACAATGATCCATAATTGCTTTTTTTACATCTTCCGGGAAAGCTTGTAAAGTGATCGTCCAAGGTTCGTGTTTTTTCACTTCCGGGGCTATTATTTCTTCTTTCCCAGGTTCGGCGGATAAGGGGCCACGGGTAATTTTAACTTGTGGGCCGCCTGAATCGTTCACATCCAAGTTCTGCACTATTCCGCTTTGTGGGACTGGGATTGATTTTTCCGCAGTTTCTTCCATAATTTCACCTATTTAGGAATATAAATTTTCGGAACCACGTCTGCCGGTTTGCCATCGGCACCCAAAATTCTGGTTTCCTGTGCTTTTTTAGCCTTCATTAGAGTTAAGGTTTCATCAGGAGCAAGATTTGAGGAGAGCCGGCGAAAAAGACCGATGATTTGCATTTCTTGAACACTCAAAGGTACAAAAGCTTTCTGAAGTTTTCGACTTCCAGTTTCAATACCAAAAGCCAAAGCTTGTACGGCCTCATTCATATCAATTATCAATTCACCCTTTTCGCCATCCTTGGCTTTGGCCACGGTCTCATCCAATAGATTTTTAAAATAATTGACCACTGAATGTGCCGCGTGACTAAAAAGAAACGAAACCTCATCTTGAGGATTTAGAACTTGTACATCTTGCTCTAAGTTCTCCGTTTTTTTATCAGCATCTTCTACCATTCTATTCTCCTAAAAAATGAGCGGCGGGCTCGCCCCCGGAAGGCGACTTCGGTTGCTCTGGCCAGCTTCCTTAACTCTAGGCTGGTCGGCCAGAAATGCTGGTATAATTGACCAGCCAGGGCTACTATAATGCCTTTTCGAGAACCCTCCCGCTATTGTTAAAAAATGACAGCTAATGCGACAATTATAGCCAAAACAGCTGCAATTGTCAAGAGAATTTTAGGGTTTCTCATTAACCAATTTCCAAATCGTCTCATGTATTTATCCCTCCTCTTCCTGGTCTCCAGTGGGAAATGGAGCCAGGCCCAGTTCTTGAGCTCGTTTTGCGGCTTCTTTAAGCATTCTTTCTTTTTCCGCCACCAATGAATCAGCACTTTTAGATTGTGAATCCTGTGCGGGTGCCATCGGAATTGTTTGTTTTGGTTGATCGGGACTGTAAACCATTATTTGTACCCCCTTGATTTATTCTTCTTTGGATAGAGTTTTTTTGCTTTTTCCACGTTCTTTTGTCATACCGGTGGCGCGTTGTGCAAATCGTTTCGCTTGGGCACCTCCGCCACCTTTTTTTGTTTTGGCAGGAGCCGGTTGCCCTGGGCTTTGTGCTAGAATTGCCTGTTCTTTCAATTCTTCTTCTTTATCTTCAATATCCTTAGCTTCTTGGACCATTTCTTCTTTCAAATGCGGAGGAATAGTCGGATCTAACTGGACTACCCGATATTTACGGATTATCTTATCTCGGGATAAGGCAGTTAAGCGGCTATTTTTATCTTTGGGAGATTCCGGAAATACTGGACCCCAAATCACGGTCATTATATCTTCCATAGCTTTCTTTTGCCCCAAGGCTTTTCGACAAAATTTTACAATCTGTCGTAAACCATCTTCCAAATCAAGGCGTCGATCATTAGTGGCATCAACAATATCCGTATTGATAATATTTAAAGCATCTCCTGAAACATTTGTAAATGCTTTCATCTCAGATGATTTGGGCACCCCTACCGTGCGATAGATTAAAGTGGAAATCAAATCAATCATTTTAAAAACCGTATCTGGAGATCCTTCCCACTGGAGTACACTTAATTTGGCATCCTTTTCTGGAAACGCCCAAATTGAATCAGCCCCTTTCACTTGATTCGTTGGATTTATATTGCTGCCCGTTAAAATCATTAAAGGATCAGCCATTTGATCCACAGCATACAAGGTACGAGTAACTAAACCATTGAGAGCATCAAATTTCCCATGCAGGCCAAAATATTCAGAAGTACCATAAACCTCATCTTCTGTATTATTACGCCAAACGATAAGCGGAAACATTTCCAATTCGGGATAATCAATTTTTCGCACCAATGTATAAATAATGGAATCGGTAATAGCTTTTAAATTAGCTTTAGCGAATCCGGAACCTTGAATTTTGGAAAGAATATCTTGAGTTGAGGAAGTGACTCGTTGATCTTTTTTCTTAACTCCTTCATAAATTAGGGTAGAATCTCGAAAAATTTCTTCTCTATAGAATTTTTTATCTGGAGTTTCAAATTGATATACCCAAGCCAGAATATTTGATCGGTCTCTAGGATCTATAACTGCATGAAAATGCTCAGGATCAGCTCGCGTAAATTTAATATCCGTTTCTAAAATTTCTTCTTTTAGAGGAAGTTCTACATTTGCCTGCGCCGGAATCTCATCAATCGAAACACGTACTGTTTTATCTACTTGAGCTTTCCAAAAATCATCGCCTGCCCATAAATACGTTCTGGAAGTGGCTTTTAATTTTTGGGTTAAATTATTTTCACCCCACATTTTATTAAAGCCATCTTTAAAAGTTTGGGGAGCGGTATCAAAATTTAAAGAATTGATTCCCTCAAATCGGCCTTTTCCAACCAAAAAGCGGGCACCTTTTAAGATTACCTCTCTTGCAATCCCAAAAACAATGCGGATCATATCTCTCAGAGGATCTTCGTAATCTAAATTGATGGTTGGGGGCTCATTCTTGAAGTATCGGCGATTTTCAGCTATCATAGTGCGCCGATAAGTAAAAAATTCCGCCATAGAAACTACTTTGGAATCGCCCACATTGGCTAGGGGCTCTAACCCCAATTTACCCAACATTTGAGAATCCAGTTCCGCATGGGCTCGCGGATAACGGAGATCCCCGCTTCGAGCCTCATAAACTCCTTCCGGCGGACCTAGAAAGCTAATATCTAAAAATTGTGGAGCATTTAATGGATTAAAAATATTTCCGAAATTAGGTGGCATTTACCAATTATCCCCCCCCATTGAAATCGACTGCATGTACTCGGATTATGTCCTCTAATTGTTGTTGATATGAAG
>Ga0180437_10009545_pt1 | contig 11993 bp, 11 predicted proteins | sample SS_ome_4_FD_132410 | JGI IMG/M metagenome (GOLD analysis project Ga0180437, IMG submission 132410) | Hypersaline lake sediment archaeal communities from the Salton Sea, California, USA - SS_3_D_1 metaG | ecosystem: Environmental > Aquatic > Non-marine Saline and Alkaline > Hypersaline >... | reverse complement strand
GCGGCGCAAGAGCGTTTGCTTGACGCTGGGCAGGGGCCAGCGGTCACACTCACGCCGTCAACGCTCGATCAACTGTTGACCAGGTACTCTTTCAAGCCGACCCTGCACAACGTTTTGATCGGTGAATACGTGGACGCGGGCACGGTCAAGCCGCTTACTTTGTCAATTCCCCACGCGGTGCACGTCCTATGCACGGGCGCGAGCGGCCTGGGCAAGAGCACGTTGCTTGAGGCTGTGGCCCTCCAACTGGCGGGCCTGGACAATGTGCAACTGGCGGCGATTGACTACGGATCCGGCACGTTTGACGGCCTAGAGAGCGCGCTACACTGGCAGATTGCGGATACTCCAGAGTTGGCGATTGCACTACTGCGCGAGCTGCTAAATCTGTGCGAACAGCGCAAGGCGCTCTACAAGCAAGTGGGCAGGGTCCGATCCCTTGACCAGTACAACGCGGCAACGGGGCAAAATCTGCCCTTTGTCGTAGCCTTTGCCGATGAAACGGCGGCGCTTCTGGAGCATACCGGCACCAAGCCGCTTTTTGTCGAACTGGCACGGCTAGGGCGGAAGTCTGGCGTGGGCATGATGCTGGGTAGTACGGACTTCAAGGCGACCACGCTTCCCAGCGAGGCACGGTCGAACTGTCAAGCGCGGATTGCGTTCTGGCTTGAGCGCGGCTTGTCTCAATCGTTGCTCGATTGTAACGACGCGACCGAGTTGGGCGGGGTAGGCGAGATCGTGGTTAAAAAGCCGGGTATTGCTGGCACGGTGCGCGGGCGCGCGCCCAATGTCACAGAAGCGGCCTACAAGGTACTGCCCCTGCGACAGGATAGGGTCCTGACCCTGGACGCTGTGCCAGTGGCCAGCGAGCCCAGCGGAAACGGGCGCGTTGACCTGGACGCGGTAGACGATCCCGAGCTGCCCGACGTGGAGCGGGTGCGCATCTTGCACGATGCTGGGGCAAGCGATTCGGCGATCGCGGGCCGGGTGTGGCATAGTAACCCGTTCTACCTGGACAAGGTGCGGCGCATCCTGGCCGATCCAACTGTTGTTGTTGTTGCGAATGATGCCCCGAACGGGCACAACAACACGCCCAACAACAGCGGGCACAACAACAACAACAACGTGAGCGCGCCAGATTGGTGTGAGTTTTGCAATCGAGACGCCGACAGTGTGCCAAGCGGTGTGACATTCTCAACTTGTCCGGGCTGTGGCGTGGCGGTCTGTTCTGACTGCCTGGCCGATGCAGACGGTACACACTGCCCGGATTGCCGGGATAGCAAGGGGGTCTAAGATGTGGACTTTAGTTTTTGCACTACTTGCGGCGCTGCTTTTATCGAGGTCCTTTGAGGGTTCAGTGAGGGTCAAGGGTGTGTTCTTTGGGGTTACGTTTCTGACCCTGGGCCGGGTACGTTTGCACGCCCGAACGTGGCGACCTGGTAGACTTTATCTTAGAGTGGAGGTTGTCTAAATGAAAACTGTAACAGCGGGGGTCATCATTCTTGCCTTGTGCGTGGCCGTAATCCTGGGTACAACGGTCCTGGAAAAGGGCGGCCAGTGGCAACAGGCACGCGCAATCCGCCAACTTGATGCACAGATTGCGCAAAGTGAAGCAGCACAGGCAGAGGCCGAAAACCTACCGCGTGCTATTGCAGAGGAATGGGCAGGCATGACCGAACACGCTGAGACTATCGCAAACCTGGAGCGCGATAGGGCTACAACGGACGCTTTGATAGAGCTGGCCTTGTCCGACCTGCGCGCCGAGCAGCAATGGCGCGGCTACGTACAAGCGATGTTTGCCCTTGTGCTTGTGTCCCTGATCGCCGGCGGCGCGCTATACCTCGTGCACGATGCGACCAAAGAGAACACCAGGAGGGCCAGCGATGCCACTTGAGGTATACACCGCGGCCGACGTCCGGGCGGGCATTCTATCCCGGCTTGTGCTGGCAATCGAGGCGACCAACTCGGGCGGGCGCTTGAATGTGGATTTTTGCGCTGGCCTGGCGGCAATGGCAAAGAGCGAGGCACTGGCCTACCACGTCAAATGGGGCGACTTGGTACAAGATGCCCGGCAGGCGCTGGGCGACGACCTGGCCGACCTGTTGGACGCGGCGATCAGGTGTACCGCGATCGAGGGATAAAGTAGACGCTCCCAAGGCAGCAACCAAGGGAGCGTCCAGGGGATACCCTAACCTATCCGGGCCGGGTACATCCCCCATTGTACCATCAAAGGTCACATCATGGCAACTGAGCTTGATTTGTACCGACTGCACCAAGAGCAGCGACGACTCGACCAGGTATACCGCTTCTGGACTGCGCCAGCGGAAAACCCAAGCGACCCACGTCGCCAACTGGCCGATTCAGCAGAGAGAGAAGCAGCCTACCGACTGGCCCTGGGCGGGTACGACGTCGCCCTGACTCGCGAGTATGGGGCACGCTTTGACCTGCTAGTCGAGAGCGCGCTGAGGGTCGAGGTCAAGGCTAGCACTTGGCGTCCAGCACCAGGCAACCGGGGGCGCTATCAAGCACTCTGGCACAACAAAGCCGACTTGCTCTTGTGGCTACTGGCCGACGTCGGGCGCTGGGTCATCATACCGGCTGACCATCTCGGGCAGCGGCGTAACTTGGCGATTTGGAGCTTTGACCCGACAGAGTACAGCGGCCAATGGTCAAGCTACCTGGGCGCCTGGCCCATCGTTGACCAGGCGCTAGAGATTGCCCGGCAAAGGGGGGAGATACCATATCAGGAGCGGCTATTATGACAAGTCAACTGACACCGTACACCGGGCGCGACTTTCCCGACCCCCTGACCCTAATCGAGAGCGGCAATCTCGCAGACAGTACCAAGGCGCTGTATAGGGGCATCCTCTTGCCCATTGCCGACAGAATCACGGACATCCAAGCCCTTACAGCCTACGCCGACAATCTGAGCGAGAGCAGGCGACGAACGCTCAAAAGTGCTGTTTCTCTGTGGGTCAAAGAGTGCACCAAGCTATTAGAGAGTCAAGTCACGCCCGAGACGTTGGCCATCGTACAGGCTACCGTCATGCGACTAAAGGCGCTGCCCAAGGCAATCAGGGTGTCAACGCCCAAGGGAAAGCGCGCGCACACTTGGCTAACCGAGAAACAGATAACCAAACTCTATCGGGCCTGCGAGGATGAATTGATGGGCCTGCGTGACCGTGTGGCCCTGGGATTGATGGTCACTACTGGAATCCGCAGACAGGAGCTAGTCAATCTCCGATGGGCGCACATTGTACGGCAGCCGTATGAAGGGGAGCTTTGCGCTGTTGTCTCTGTTGTGCAAGGCAAAGGCGGCAAAGACCGCGCTATCCCTCTGACTGTCCAAATGGACAAGCTGCTTGACGAGTGGGCCGGATGGGCCGGGCGCAAGGGGTACGTGATCCGCTCCCTGGGCATGGCCCAAGACCTGAGCAACCCCGAGACGCCTATGAGCTGCGCCGCGATTCACAATCTCGTGAAGAAGCGTGGCAAGCTGGCCGGGATTCCCAGCCTGGCGCCCCACGACCTGAGAAGGACCTTTGCCCAAGCGATATGGGAGAACACGGGCGACCTGCTACTTGTCGGCGCGCTGCTGGGGCACAGCTCAATCGAGACGACGCGCCAATACCTGAGCTTGGATGTGCGAAAGCAGCGCGAGGCAGTCCAGGTCATCAAGTGGGGACCAGGAGAGCCATAGGGCAACCATTTATGGTGGGTATCCTACGCGCACATGCTCAGAGAGCTTCTAAAACGGGTATGCTAACTAAAATCTATAGTTTGTCAAGTGTTTTTAAGGCGTCCACAGACAAGTCCAGACATTGGCCTGACGCAGGCACAGGTGGCAAGGCTGCTAGGAAAGTCACAGGGAGCTATCAGCCAGCAGGAGAGTGAAAGCAATATTAGTTCTGATAATACTTTCACCGAACCCCGCGACAGGCGTACCCAAGTCCCATCTTCTGAGCATGACTAGTTATGTAAACGAGTTGACAGGAATCTCGAAAGGCGGTATGATGAATGTACAGACAACTAGAGTTAACGCTATCCGCACACGCGGAACGGACGGCCAGACGGCCATGCTGTAGGCGCACGCCTATCGTATGGCCGTTTTTGCGTTCAGGAGGAAACGTGAAACAGGATAGCAGACTTGACTTGAGAATCCCCACGCACACAAAAGAACAGGCGGCAAAAGTCGCGGCCCAGCAACAGGAGAGCCTGAGCGGGATGGTAAGGCGCATGCTGGCCAAAGCTATCGCAGAGGCAGAGGCAAGGGCCGAGGCTGAACAGGCCGGGCAGGCTGTAGGCGCCGCCTGGACTGCCAAGCAAAAAGGGAAAGCAGCGTGAGCAGCGGCTATCGTATCCGTGCCAGGCGCACGGTGGGCGAGATGCTGGCAGAGATGCCTAAAGCACAGGGGACAAGAGGACAACTTGTTGGACCTGGTGTTATTGGCCCTTCCAGTGCGGAAGGGCTAATAGATGAACCCGCTACCCTCTCAGAGATGGGTATCAGCTATACCGAGTCCTCACGCATGCAGACAGAAGCCATGTTACCATGGGAAGATAAAGCGGCGCAGGTGGCAAGGCTGTTGGGGAAGTCACAGCAGGCAATAAGTGCTAGTGAAAGTGGACATGATACAAATTCTAGTAATGTGTCCACCAGTCCGTGTGACGTTCGCACCAAGATACCGACCACGAGCGGCAAGGCGCGGCCTGCGGCAATCCCGGATAGCCAGGCAAAGGAAGAACTGGAATAATAGTTTAGCTTGTTTCTAAACCATTTTTTGGCCGATAGGGCCAATTTTTGGCAAAAAAAATGCCCCCGAGGCTACAACTCGGGGGCCGCCCATACGGGCACAACAGGGCAGACGCTAGAAGCACTACTGTAGACAGTATACACCGAATCGTGTATGGTGTCAAGTGAGGGTCAGCAATGACGCAAGAAAGACTACATCAAGATTTTTACTCATTCCTGCTGTTCATGCAGCAAGACATTGATGCGCCCGACTTTACGCATCCCGTCTTATGCCAAATTGCGCCACAGGTGGCGTGTGAGAAAGGCGCGGCGCGGCGGATACGGGCCTGTCAACGAGAGCTAGCCAAACGCAACGGCGACGGCGCGGCGCTGTGGCAGTCATTGGAGCAGGCGGCCATAGAGATGGACAGCCCGATAGTAGCGCGTCCGATTTGGGAGTTTTTCACGCTCAAGGATGCCTATCAAGAGAGACCTCCTATCGTGTATGCTGTAGATGGCCTGTTTGCCTTGCCGTCTCTCTCTGTCGTATATGGCGCGCCAGGGAGTTTTAAGAGCTTCATCATTGCGGATATGTGCGCTTGTGTGGCCGGGGGGCTGGGCTGGCTAGAGCCATTTCCCGGCAAAGAGGACTTGGCGCCCGTCAACACAAAACAGGTGACGACGCTGTGGATTGACTTTGACAATGGGAAAAGGCGCACACATGACCGGATGGAGGCACTAGGACGGGCGCATAGCTTGCCAATAGAGACACCTTTCTTTTATGTCTCGATGCCCAGTCCGTGGCTTGATATGAGCGATGCGGATGCCTCTGCTTTTCTGGCGGAGCAGATCCAAGAAGTCAAGGCACAACTCGTGGTGATTGACAACTTGGGTACGGTGAAAGGTGCTGTAGACGAGAACAGCGGCGAGATGGTGCAGATATTGTCGGCGTTTCGGCGTGTGGCAGAGGATACAGGCGCGGCTGTTGTGCTCATACACCATCAGCGCAAGACAACGGGCTATGGCTCTCGCATCGGTGAGAGTTTGCGCGGGCACAGTAGTATTGAGGCTGCGCTTGATTTGGCGCTACTGGTCGAGCGTGAGGAGCACGCGGATAGCGCAACACTCAAGAGCACCAAGGTGCGTGGCGCGGATGTGTTGCCATTCGGTGCGTATCTCGTGTATGAGCACAAGCCCGGCACAGATGAACTGGCCCATGCTCGTTTCTTTGGATGGCCTGTCGAGGACGTATCGAGTAACGCGGCAATTGACCGGGCCATACTAGAGACGCTGGCCAACGAGGGCGACAAGATGCACAAAGGCGATCTTGCGGATACCGTCAAAGATGCGCTGGACGGTGTAGGCATTAACCGGATACGCGACCGCATAGACCACTTGCACAGTGAGGGGAAGATCGTCATGGAGAAGGGCGAGCGTCGCGCCAAGCTATACAGTTTGCCTAGCACAACAGCGCCAGTTTTTGACACTAGCAACATAAGTGAGTTCATCAAGAACGCACCCAAGCAAGTGGCTATGGCCTAGTTCAGATTTACAAATTCACGAGACTTACAGCAGAGGGTGTAAGTTTGTAAGAGTCAGAGTCACTCAAACTTACATATTTACCCCCCCTTAAAGGGGGGTAAATGTAAGTTTGAAAGACTCAAAGGATTTGAAGAATGGACCTATTGACGACTGTTGAGCGCGATACTGGCGCAGTGTTTGAGGTAACGAGCACGGGCAAGGATGGACCTGAGCATACTGGGCCTTGTCCGTTTTGCCGGGTAGGTGATGACAGATTCCACGTATGGCCTGAGCATTCGAGCGGCAAGGCGCGGTATTGGTGTAGAGTATGCGACGAGAGCGGCGACCACGTTGATTACCTCATGGCGACGCGGAACATGCGCTTTGTAGAGGCCAGCAAAGAGACGGGCCTAGACATTGGGCCAGCACAGCGCCAGAGACAGCGCCAGAAACAGCACCAGGAGCAACACGAGAAGCATGGGCACGGGCCAGTCAGCCCGCCAAGTGAGAAGTGGCAACATGCGGCACGGCTGTATGTCCGACTGACACAGCAGAAACTGTGGAGCGACGGAGGCAAGGGAGCATTGTCTTACCTGATGGGTACTCGCGGCCTGCACGAGGAGACCATACGTCGCTTTGGACTAGGGTACAATCCCAAGGGACACAACCAACCGGGCACGGCCTGGGGCCTTGATGGGCAAAAGGTGTGGTGCGCGATGGGTGTCACAATCCCGTGTGAAATTGACGGCGTGCTGTGGTACGTGAAAACGCGGCGGCCTGTTTTGGGTGGTGACGGGCATCCTGACGCCCTGGCGCGGGCACTGTCTCACAAGGTATCCTTTGCAACGGACAAGAAGTATTTTGCAGTGAAGGGCGGCGTAGCCAATGCCATGTATGGCGCGGATGACTTGACCAGTGACGGGAGGCCGCTGCTAGTCTGTGAAGGCGAATTCGACGCCATGTTAGCCTGGCAGGAGCTGCGCGACTTGTGCGATGTCTGCACCCTGGGCGCATCCAAGGGTAAGGGAGGCATCCCGGCGCAGTGGCGCCTATCTCTGTTGCCCTATGACTTAATCCTCGTGGCCTACGATGTGGACGGCAATGGAGCGGGCGACAAGTATGCGGCGGGCCTGTTGGAGCAGTCCAGGAGAGCGCACAGAATCAAGGTTCCTATGCGCTGTGACCTGACGGATTATCACAACATCGGGGGCGACTTGCGCGCGTGGTTGGCGCTACAACTGGCGATGCTTGAGACAGAGGCTAAAGAGCGCATGCGGGCCGGAGCAGAGGCTACTAATACGGGTGTGGAAAAAATTCCACACCCGGAAAGTGAGCAAGGCAAGTCTCGCGACCATGCTGCTACCCTGTTTAACACCAATGCCCGCGAGTGCGAACAGGAGCACGTAATCTATGAGGCTGTGCCATTGGATGGCCTGGGCGACTATCTCAAGCGTGAGGGCCTGCGCGTTGTCTCCTCTGCGTGGCCTGACCGGGCAGCGGCGCCAGTCGCACACGTTCAGGAGACGGCCAGCAGGTGACGGGTAGGCGGCACGAGTATACACGTCTAAGTGGCTATACTGGCCTGGTGACAGCGATGCTCTACCGAGCGGTGCGAGACGCCAGGCTCAAATCACGGCGCGCGGATGCTGTACGTTTTCTAGCTAGCGTCGATGCCGGGAACTGGATTGAAGCACTTGGGCTAGACCGTGGACTCCAGCGTGACCTACTGCATAAGGTGGGCGCGGACATAACACCGAGGAATCATAATGGATAGTTACAATGTAGGCAACGAGAACGCACTACAGCACGGCGGCGAGCGCGCAGTTAAGGCGCTATCCGCTGGCACGTCTCTAGTAGGCATGGCGCATCAATTACAGCTAGAGGTGCACGACGAGATAGAGCGAGACGGCTTACTAGCGGTTATGCGTGTTGAGGCAGAGCGCTACTTGGCAGTGGCGCGCCTGTTCTTTGGCTTGGTGCTGGGCGCTGAAAGCCTGGACGACGTAGACCGTTTTGCGAGGCGCTTTGGATGGTTGTCGAGTAAAGCCTGGAACATGCTTGAGCGACTGCGAGAGTTGGAAGGGGATCCCAACGCCATAGACTATGAGGACATCGTCAAGGAGCTTGACTTGTGATTTCAATCTCGCGCTGGGCTGAAAGCAAGGTTGGGTTCTATGTTGATAGGCAATGGCTTGCTGGCCGATGGGTGCACGGTTGGGAGCCTATCCGACTGGCGCCGTATCATAAAGATATACTGGAGCACATCTTTACGCCAGATGAGGAGGGCCGCTATCTCTATAGCACGGTGGCCTGGTGCGAGCCCGCCAAAAGCGGCAAGTCGGCCATAGCTGCGCTGTGTGCTCAATTCGTCGGCCTGCACGTGGGCCAAAACTCAAGCGTAGTGCTAGCATCGAACAAACAGAAGCAAGCGCAAAGTGTTATGTACAAAAGCCTTGTGGACTCTGTGACCCATAACCCGGTGCTCCAGGTCGAACCGAGCCGCCTTGAGGTCGAATTCCCAAGCAGCGGAAACAGAGTTGTAGCGATTCCGTCAAGTGCACGGAGTGAGGCCGGGGCGCGCTATTCCCTCTTTTGCGTGGACGAGCCCTGGGGCTATGTGCATACGGACGCTGTGCGGTTGTTTTCAGAATTCAAATCCGACCCGACGAGGACCTTGAGCCTCAAGCTGGCGATTGGGTATGCCGGGTACGATGGCGAGAGCAGGTTGTGGCAGGAATTGCTAGACAATGGTATCCAGGGTGAGCCAGTCCTAACGCATATCACAAACGAGGACGGCGAGCCCGCCTGTTTTGCCAGGGGCGACCAGTTCACTTTTTGGTCTGACCGGTGTAGGCAAGGTTGGCAAACGCCACAATGGATTGAGAGCCAGCGCCAAGCGCTACGGGGCGGCGAGTTCGCTCGAATGATTCAATGCCGGTTTGTGGCCGGGGAGGGCAATTTTTGCGAGCCCGACGTCTGGGCCGCATGCATCAATCCTGACCATCGGCCACTAGAGCCGGGCAGCAAGGAGCCTGTTTTTGTGGGGGTTGACCTGGCGATTGCTGCTGGGGGCGACAATGCGGCGATTGTGGGGGTTTATCCTCAAGGCGGGCGCGTTAAGTTGGCATTCCATCGGGTATGGGAGGGTAGCCAGCGCAAGAATGCGCTGCGACTCGGGCAGACGGTCAAGCCTTTTCTGTTACAGGTTGCCCGTGATTATGACCTGCAAAGCTGCTATTTCGACCCGTGGCAAGCGCAGAGACTCATGGAGGAACTGAGGGCCGAGGGCATTCAGTGTGTCGAGGTTGTGCAAAGCCACAGCTCAAGGGCGCCGCGTGATACCTGGCTGTGGGAGGCAGTCCACGACGGGCGCCTGGTACTGTATGACCATCCTCAGATACGGGGGGCCGCATCGGGTGCGATTGCCCGTGAGTTGGGCACGGGGCAGATTTTTTTAAGCAAGCGGTCAAGGGCGAAAATCGACGCACTTGTTGCATTGTCAAACTGCGCATCGGCGGCCAGCAGCGGCACGCATCGGCCTACCATTGCACTCGTTAGCCTGGACAGCCTGGGACAACCGGCGATGACTGGACGGTCTATGATGGAGCGTTCCCTGCTGCATGGCATGCGTGGCCCTGGTGTTCTTGAGCTAGTCCGGGACTACGAACAGACAGAACTACAACGGAAGTATAGAGAGTCACCTTATCATGTTGGGTAAACATATCAATGTATGGAGGATACAATGAGCGACAAGTATGCAACACAATGGACAGGCATTCTCGACTTTGCGCAAATGTTGCGAGACAACGCAGCGAACGAGCGCAAGCCTGGCCCACAGGCGGGTATGGTGAGTGTAGGTGGTACGGTCATCAGCCCTGGCGTGGTGTCTAGTCCGCGTCAAACCACATCGTTTGGCTGGGTACAGGATGCGAGCGGCAACCTCGTGAGGGCATCAAGTCCGCGAGGGCAGGCGCTACAGCGTAGCCAGTCCAAAGGCAAGAGCCTGCTTGAGATGGTGAGCATGGCCTACAAGGCCATCGAGGGGTTGGGACAATGAGCGAGAGCGCCAATGTACGGCTTATCGACTTCAGCGGCCAGCATCGACAGTGGCGTGAGGAGAACGCCCGGCAGCAAGCTGTGGGCATTCAGCAGTATCGCCAACAGATGCAAGCCGAATTCGAGCGCGAGAAGGCGGCCATTCAGCAATGGCGCGCAGAGACGGATAGAAACGCGGCGCAATGGCAGAGCTACAGGCAGAGCGAACAGGCTACACTTGTTGCCAACGAACCGGATGTGCAACAGGCACGGGACGCTCTCCAGGCGGCGGCTGTTGTGGTCAACGAGTGCAATCAAGATGTGCAACTAGCAGAGGTCGAGCTAGCCAAGCACACGCGCCCGGCAGACAAGAGCGAGATACCTACCTGGGCACGGGAGCACGCAGAGTTACAGGCGGCACTTGACGCATACAAGGGACTGTTGGCAGAGGCAGAGAGCGCCTATCGCAGCGCACAAGCCAAGCTGGAGCGGGTACAGAATACCGCGCTTGAGCGCCTGCGCCTGGCTGTGGTTTCTGAGCGTGACAAGGTGCTTGCTGCTGGCCGGGAAGAAGTGCGAGCACTGCACCAACAGCTAGACGACGCTGTGCAAAAGTGGGATGCTGCGTTACAGCCTATACTTTCCAAGATGGAAGTTTTAGGACTGCCAACGTCCATTCCATCGGATAGGCCAGTGTATGACGAGCGCGACCCGCAACTAGCGCCACCTTGGCAGCGTCCACAAGTGGCGGCCTGACATATTCCCATTTTCCTTCAGGATGGCGGGCCAGCGTCTAGGACGGGCGACGTCGTGTTTTCCCATTGCATGGCGTGGGCCAACGTTAGGCGCTGGCCCTGGGGCTGTGACAATATATGTCACAATGTGACTAGAATAGGTGCGGGCTGTGTGCATCGTGCTACGTAGGGCAGCGAGTTTAGAGGGTGCTCCACACGGGCAGGGGCAACATATAACCAGTATGAAAATTCATACTGGTTATAGGATGCTCCACGCGGGCAGGGGCAACATTTTGCAGGAAAATTGCAGCCAGTACCAGGGAAACGATTCTCAACTTTTTCGCAATTTCGAGCCTGAAGTCTACACCGTGTGGGCACGCGGCAAAAGTGGGGCTTGACAAGTCCGGTGCGAGTATGGTATAATTTACACAAGTGTAAACAGGATGGGAGGGCAAGTGAACGCCAAGATAGAACCTAGGGACTATACAGCCAAAGAGCTTGCAGAAAAGGCCGGGGTCACATCGGCGCGCATTCGTCAATTGCTTCTCGATGGAACACTTGAGGGCGTCAAGCGTGGGGGTGCGTGGTTTATCCCGGCAAGCGTGGCGCAAAGGTGGCTTGACTCTAGGCAGAATGGGCACAAGTAGTGCTCTTTTTTTTGTGCCTTGCTACTTACAAAAATGTAAACTCTGAGACTTGGCGTACAAGTCAAAAGTTTGCTGCTTGACAAATGGGAAGAATCGGCTAGCTATCGGGCGATTCAAGAGGGAACAGTTATTTATTGCTCAGTTATTGCCGGGCTACACCGGGAGCAGACAGGAGCACAAGATGGACTATCAAACAATCAAAGCAGAGGCACGAGCGCGCGGCGTCCGGGTTACGGACTTGATAGCACTCGCCCCACAGAACGACCCGTTTTACACGGGCACGTCAGGGGACATCGAAAAGGCCGAATGGTTCACAGAACTGTGGCG
>Ga0180437_10009544_pt1 | contig 11995 bp, 9 predicted proteins | sample SS_ome_4_FD_132410 | JGI IMG/M metagenome (GOLD analysis project Ga0180437, IMG submission 132410) | Hypersaline lake sediment archaeal communities from the Salton Sea, California, USA - SS_3_D_1 metaG | ecosystem: Environmental > Aquatic > Non-marine Saline and Alkaline > Hypersaline > Sediment... | reverse complement strand
GAGCTTCATTCCCGGATTCTCCGCTTCTACCTGTTTGAGGCTCGCCACGGCCCGACCATCGGCTTCACTCTGGCCCTCCGTCCTCATGTTGCCGAAGCGAATCTCGACCACCTTGGCGCCACCTCCGCCCTGGCCGCCGGCGGCTACGGGCAACAGCACCGCCGTCATCAGCAGCGCTGCTGTACCGATCAGCAACCATTTCTTGTGTCGCTCTTTCATCTAATGCCTCCTTAGTGTAGAGCTTTTGAATGAAACCATTATAGACCCGAGCCCGGCAGCTGTCAAGTTTTTTTTGAATTTTCATAAATTAATTTGAAACTTGAAAATTTTATTTACATTTCCCGTATTTTGGATTATGATGGGGGATGAATCGGAATTGAGCTTTCGGCAGGCAAACCAAGAAGGATTTGGCGTGAAATCAGAGAAACAACTGTGGGACAAGGCGCTTCATGTCTGGACAACAGGATCTCAGGAGCTTTCTGCGCTGAGAGACCATGTCAACCCACAGACCTTCATCGAGTGCCTGAAGGCAATCGCCGGCTGCAAGGGACGCATCGTCACCTCCGGAGCCGGAACATCGGCGGCTGCGGCCCGGAAAATAGCCCACAGTCTCTCCTGCATCGAAAGGCCCGCTTTCTTTCTTTCACCGGCGGATGCCGTCCATGGCGGTTTGGGGTCGGTGCAGAAAGGGGACGTCGCGGTCTTGATTTCCAAGGGAGGCGGCACCAGGGAGATCATCAACCTGATCCAGCCGCTGAAAGCCAAGGAAGTTTTCATCATTGGTGTCACGGAGAACGAGGAATCAGTTCTGGCTCGGAACGCTGACCTTATGCTCAAGGTCAAGGTCGAGCGGGAAGCGGATCCCTTCAACATGCTGGCTACCACCAGCACCATGGCCGTGGTGGCTGTGTTTGACGCGATCTGCATCGCCCTGATGGAGCATACGGGGTACACCCGGGAGCAGTTAGCCGTGATCCACCCCGGAGGAGCGGTGGGAGAGCGGCTGGGCAAGGGCGGGAGCTGACACGGGTTCCGTCGTTGCGGTGCTCGTGCAACGGATCACAAAAGGGTGATCGGAGGAAACGGGGAAAATGAACCCCATAGATGTGAAACTGGCTGAACGTCAGAAGCAAAACAATCCGGTTCGGGTGGCCTTGATCGGTGCCGGACAGATGGGCACTGAGATCGTGAGCACCGTCGGCGAGATGGCCGGGATGGAGGTCGATGTCGTGGTGGACATCGACAGGGAACGCGCGCTAAACGGTTATCAACACTCCAAGAAGAAAAGGAAAGGCGTATTCACCGAGGACATCGACAAAGCGAGGTCTGCGCTCCAGAGCGGCAGCCAGGTTGCCACCACCGACTATCGAATCGCCACCAGGCTTCCCGAAATCGAGGCGGTGATCGATGCCACCGGATCCACCGAGACGGGAGCAAAAGTATCTCTGGATTGCTTCGATCACAAGAAGCACGTCGTCATGATGAACGTGGAATGTGATATCACGATCGGCCCGATCCTGCGGCAGATGGCCGACAACGCCGGAGTCGTCTACACCCTGGCCGCAGGGGATGAGCCGGCCGCCATCATCGAGCTGTACCGCTTCGTCCATGCCCTGGGGTTTACCGTCGTGGCGGCCGGAAAAGGGAAAAACAACCCTCTGGACATCTACGCCACCCCCGAATCCGTGGCCGAGAAAGCCCGAGCCCGGAAGATGAATCCCAGCATGCTCTGCGAGTTCGTGGACGGTTCCAAAACGGCCGTGGAGATGGCCGCGGTTTCCAACGCCACCGGCCTGCTTCCGGATATTCCGGGCATGCACGGCGCAACATCCACCGTCGATACCCTGAAGTCGGTGTATTGTCCCAAGAAGGACGGGGGCGTGCTGGACAACATCGGCATCGTAGATTTCGCGATCGGCGTGCATCCGGGAGTCTTTCTCGTCTTCACCACGGACAATCAACGGCTGAAGGAGGCTCTGATACAGCGGGACATGGGCGACGGTCCCTACTATCAGCTTTTCCGTCCGTACCACCTGTGCAGCATCGAAGTTCCTCTCACCGTGGCCCAGGCGGTTTTCTACGGTGAGTCTTCGGGTCATCCCCTTCCGGTCATGTCATCGGAATGCATCACCATTGCCAAGAGAGATCTGACATCAGGAGAAGTTTTGGACGGGATCGGCGGAACCTGTTACCGGGGAAGCATCGAGCGCTTCACCGTGGCGCGACAAGAGGGGTATCTTCCCCTGGGACTGGCCAAGGGTTGCATCTTGAAAACCAGCGTAAAGAAAGATACGGTGCTTCGATACAGCGAAGTTGAAATCATCGGACAGTCGGTCCTGCTCCAGCTGAGACGGATTCAGGACAGGCTGTACTCCGAAACCTGAAACAGGGGGACAGGACGGGCTCATGGATCTGATCGGATTGGACGTCGGCACCACCGGCTGCAAGGCCGTGGTGTTTTCACCTGACGGTGAAACGCTGGGCTCCGCCTATCGGGAGTACGGTATTCTCTCGACGGAGCCCGGGATGGCCGAGCAGGACGCCGAGCAGGTCTGGCAGATCACCTGCCAGGTGCTCGGGCAGGCGATACGGCGGGCTTCCGGCAACCAATCCCGGGCCGGGCGCGTCGGGGCCCTGAGCCTCTCGGTCCAGGGGGATGCGGTGATTCCCGTAGACCGCAACTTCACACCGGTGTACAACGCCGTGCTGGGGATGGATTACCGATCCCAGCCACAGGCGCAGATCTGCAGGGAGCGCCTCGGAGACAGGCGTCTTTTCGATCTGACCGGCATGCGGCCCCATCCCATCAACTCCCTGATCAAGATGATGTGGCTGAAGCAGAACAAGCCGGATGCCTTTCGCCGGGCCTGGAAGCTCACCACCTACGCCGACTTTGTCCTGGGCAAGCTGGGTGCTGAAGCGGTGATCGACCACACCATGGCATCCCGCACAATGGCTTTCGATTTGAAAACAAAGAGCTGGGCAAAGGAGATCCTGGAGCCTGCCGGCATCGATCCGGACCTGCTCTCCCGTCCCGTTCCGTCCGGAACCGAAGTTGGTACGGTCAGCAGGAGCGCCGCCCGGATGACCGGACTGTCCGAAGGGACGGTGCTGGTTACCGGGGGACACGACCAGACCTGTGCCGCCCTGGGGGCCGGGGTCGTCGGAGAAGGCAGAGGAGTTGTATCCACAGGCACGGCGGAGGTGCTGTCCGCCGCCTTCTTCGACCCGGCCCTCAACGACGCGATGTACCGGAGCTTCTACCCCTGCTACCTGTACACCAGGCCCGACATGTATTTCACTTTTGCCCTGAACCATGTCGGCGGACTGCTCCTGCGCTGGTACCGGGATAATTTCGCTCTACCAGAAATCGAGGAGGCACGGGCCGCCGGCGTCGATCCGTACGATCGAATCCTGGAAAAGGTACCGGAGAAATCCTCCGGAGTTCTGGTGTTGCCCCATTTCAACGGCAGCGGCACCCCCTGGTGCGACATGGAATCCAAGGGTGCGATCGTCGGTCTGGATCTCTCCACCACCCGGCACGATATCGCCCGTTCCATCCTGGAATCGCAGAGTTACGAGCTGAAGATCAACCTGGAAATGCTGGAGCAAGCCGGGATCAACGTGAGCGAGTTGAGAGCCGTGGGCGGTGGAGCCAAGTCGCAACTGTGGCTTCAGATCAAGGCGAATATCCTGGCCAGGCCGATTACAACCCTCAAGTTTCGGGAGGCTGCCTGCCTGGGGGCTGCCCTGCTAGCCGGAAGCGCCACGGGTGTGTTCCTGTCCCTGGACAGTGCGGTGGCACGTGCCGTTGTTCCGGATACTGTAATCGAACCGGAAAAGCATGCGGTCCGGCAGTACGAAGAGAGATTTTCGGTGTACAAAGAAGTGTACCCGGCATTGGCTGAATTGAACCGGAAATTGTAAATCTTGAATCCCTAATTAGGGGAATTGTCAGGGGAAAAAGGATGAACGAACGAAACTTGGAACGAATCCCTCGAAGCTGCGGACTGAAAATCAAGGCGGTATACGCTACCTTGAAAACAGCCGAGCGGAACGCCACGGATTTCATCCTACAGAACCCCGATGAGGTCAAGGATCTCACCATCGTGGAGTTCGCCCACAAGGCACGGTGCAGCGAGGCCACGATCGTACGGCTGTCCAAACGATTGGGATACAGAGGGTTCCCAGAGCTCAAGGCTGATTTCGCGGATTTAGCCGAGGGGGGGGAAGACGGCCTGGAATATCGGGGAATACAAAAGAAGGACAGTCCAGAGGAAGTCGTACAGAAGGTCGTGGACGCAACAATCGAAGCCCTCCGGGATACCGTGGCCATCATGGACAAGAAGGAATACGGGAAGGCTCTAAAAGCCATCGTGAACGCTCCGAATATCCTTTTCTGCGGTGTCGGAGATGCCGCACTGGTGGCCATGGAAGCGTACCAGCGCTTCGTGCGGGTCGGGCAGAACTGCTGTACCAGTGAAGACCCGGACCTGCAGCTGATCCTGGCCACAAACTTGGGCAAGGCGGATGTCGTGGTGGCGGTCTCCCACTCCGGGAAGAGCGCCACCGTGATCAACGCGGTGAAGGCCGCCAAACAGGCCGGAGCGACCGTCGTTGCGATAACGAATTTTCCGGTATCTCCTCTTACAAAAAACTCGGATATCGTACTGCTGACCGCCGTCTTCACCCAGCACATAACCGGGGAGGTGATCTCCAAGCGGGTGTCGGAGCTCTGCATCATCGAAAGCCTGTACATCAACTACCTGCTTCAGAAGGGCAAGGTTGCAATGCGCACCCTGGCGGCTTCGAATGAGGCGGTCACGGTTAACAAGCTTTGGACCTGAACGGAGAGCAGCCTCATTGTCCGGCACAGGGGTAAGCTTGGCATGAAGCTGGGAATCGGTTCATACGCATACGCCTGGGCCATCGGCGTTACGGGGTATCCGGGTCCCTCGGATGAAGCCGGGCTTTCCGCCGAACAGCTGCTCCGCAGGGCCGCGGCTCTCGGGGTTCGGGTCGTGCAAATCGCGGACAACCTGCCGCTGCACTCCCTCACCGAAGAACAACTCGTCGATCTTGAACGGCTTGCCGGGGAGCTGGGCGTCGGCGTAGAGGTCGGTACAAGGGGAATCCGGGATCTTGATCGGTACCTCGAGCTGGCCGTGCGATTTTCCTCCCCGATTCTCCGAGTCGTGATCGACACGGCGGATCACCACCCGGATCTACCCGAAGTTGTCCGGATCTTCAGGACCGCCATGCCCGCCTTCCAGGGGGAGGGAGTGGTTCTGGCCGTGGAGAACCACGACCGCTTCACCGCCCGACAGTTCAGGGACATGGTCGACGCGGTGGGCAGCCCCGACCTCGGGATCTGCCTGGACACGGTGAACTCCTTCGGCGCCCTGGAGGGGCCGGAGGTGGTGATCGCTCTTCTTGCTCCTTTTACAGCCAGCCTCCATATCAAGGACTTCACGATCTATCGACCTGGCCACAACATGGGCTTTATCGTGGAAGGGTGCCCCGCAGGGCAGGGAAGGCTCGACATCCCCGGGCTGTTGAAGCAAATCAAGGCTGCCGGCCGGAACCCCAACGCCATCCTGGAGCTGTGGGTGCCCCCGGAACAGACTATCGAGCAGACAATCACCAAGGAACAGGAGTGGGCCGAGACCAGCGTGCGCTACCTGCGCACCCTGATTCCCGAGTGACCACTCGCTGGCGGATATTCTTGTAGGCGACAGACCAAGCACTGTATAATTCTCTCATGGACAGTCCGGATGTCTTGTGCGAAAAACTCAAACCCTATTTCATGTCCCGTTCCGATATTGCCATGGCGTTTCTCTTCGGGTCTGCCGTTCGGGGGAACCGGACCAGCGAATCCGATATCGACATCGCTGTCTACTATTTCCCGGGAACCAGAGCGCTCGAGTGGGAAGAGGAAATCAACTATACGGCCACCGATGAAATATGGGCGGAGATCGACGCGATCACGTCGGCAAACACGGATCTCGTTGTTTTGAACAACGCCCCCGCCACGCTCGCGTATGCGGTTCTGGATGAAAATCGGCCGATCATCATCAAAGACCAGTCCCTGTACTGGCGTTTTTTTCTCACGGTCAGCTCCGCAGCGGAAGACTTCCGCGAGTTTGCCCGGGAGTACTGGGAAATCAAGCAACGGTCGCTTTCGCTGAGTGAGGTGGACAGAGATCGGCTGCTTCGAACCGTCGATTTTTTGAAAAACGAGCTCGCGGATGCCGGTACGTTCAGAGACCTTTCCCGGGATGTGTATTTGAAGGATTCAAACGCTCGCCGAAATGTGGAACGCTGGATCGAGAACATTGTCAATGCTTCGATGGATATCGCCAAAGTACTCCTTGCATCCAGCGAGAAGCGAATTCCTCAAACCTACAGAGAGATTTTGTCCGACTTGGGCACCTTTCCGGATTTCGATCCGGGTGAAGCAAAAAGGTTGGCCGGATTCGCCAAGCTGAGAAACATACTTGCTCACGAGTATCTGGATATTCGTTGGTCCCGGATTTCAGCCTTCCTGCTCGAGGCCGTGCCTCTGTACGAATATTTGGCCACATATACGTTGAAAATTATCTCAACCTAAAACGAGACGCGCCGGCAGGACGGTTCCGACTGGTCGGCGGGAAACTTCAAACCCGTATTCTTTTAATCTCGTCGAACAGGTATTTTACGTTTACGTAGGGCACGTCGGGGGGAATGTGGTGATCCACGTTCGGGAAATAGCCGCCAAGGCGGAGCAGCTCCCGAACCTTGTCCAGCTCCTCGTCGATCTCCCGCTTTCCTCTAGCCAGAGCGCGCTTGTCGATGTTTCCGATCATGATCAGATCCTTGCCGAATTTCTTTCGCAGCTTCAGCGCATCGTTCCCCGCTGCGACCTCCAGCGGATAGGTGGCGTTGATCCCGCAATCCAACCAGATCGGCAGGAGCTCCTCGATGTTGCCGTCGCAGTCCAGGATCAGGGCATCCACCCCGTTATCCCGCAGCAGATTCACCACCTTGCGGTAGCGCGGCACCATCACCTGCTTCACGAACGCGGGAGACACCATCGGACCCTTGTTGAAGCACATGTCTTCCCAGATCCACACCCACTCCAGGGTCACCCCGGCATCGAACACCTTTTTGGCCATCTGGTAGGCCATCCAGGCCTGGTGGTCCATCATCTCCTCCACCAGCTTACGGTCCTCGTAGATGGCGATGCTGATCCCTTCCAGCCCCATGTAGTTGCGGGGATTGCCGTAGATCGACAGCAGGTTCATGCCCAACGGGAAGTCCCGCTCCTCCCAGAACGCACCCTCCTGTCCCGGCCGGATCGGCCAGCTCATCCTTCGATCGCGCATGAGCTTCCAGTCCTCGGGCCAGCGCCCGGGGCTGTGCGGATCCAGCCGCTTCTTGAACGCAAGCCAGCTCGCCCGGTCCTTGACCGGGTACTCCAGTATCTGCGGGATGGTGTCGTCCCGCTCCTTGCGTCGCTTCACGACGGTGCCGTCGTAGTCGATCTCCACCACGTGCTCGGCATCTTCCTCCAATACTTTTCGCTCGAAAATCGGATTGATGGCCACCACCCAGGGGGGATTGTCGCACTTGCCCATGCCGAAGATCGCCCCGGCAACCGGGACCGCCTCATGCTGGTGCTCCCGGCCCAGGAAGTGGAGATTCACCTGCTTCATGTTCGACAGGTCTTCGACCGGCATGCCTTCGGCCTGCCAGCGGTCCAGCGCCTCGTTCCAGGATGCTGCGCTGAAGATGAAGGGCGGTTCCACCGGTTCGAAGTTGCATACGTGTTTGAAACGTTCTTTCGGCGTCACTTGGGTGCGCACGATCACAGCGCGATCATCACCTTGATCGCCCGGTCCTTCGCCCGCTCGATATGGTGATAGGCCTTCAGATACTCGTTGAATGGGAAGGTATCGGTGATCAGCTCCTTCAGCCGAATCCTGCCGGCGGCGATCAGCTCGATCGCTTTGTCGTAGTCCCTGCGCTGGTACATCAGGGTACCCAGGAGGTTCAGCTCCCGGTCCTGCACCAGCCCCAGGTCGACCACCGGTCGCTTCCCGAACACCCCGACCACCACGATCGTGGAGCCCTTACGGGCGCAGGCAACCGCATCGGTGATGGTCGCCTCGCTGCCCACGCACTCCACGATCAGGTCGGCCCGATCCTCGCCGAGCTCCCGCAGGATCTCTTCATCCAGTTTTTCCTTCTTCGGGTTCACCCCGGCTTCGATTCCGCAGCTCCGGGCAACCTGCAGGCGGAACTCGCTCAAATCTGTGATCAGTACCTTTTCAGCGCCCAGTGCCCTGGCCGCCTGAGCGACCAGGTTGCCGATCGGACCGGCGCCGAGCACGATAACCTTCTTTCCCGCCAAACCGCCGCCCAACCCGAGTTCCGCCCTTACCAGGGCGTGCAGGGCTACGGCGGTCGGTTCGATCATCGCCCCTTCCTCGAGACTCATCCCGGCAGGCATCTTCAGCACCTTGTCCTCGGAAACGGCGAAGTACTCCTGGGCGGCCCCGGGCGCCTGAAACCCCATCACTTTTAGAGAGTCGCAGATGTGGTACTGACCGTTGCGGCAGGCATAACAGCGGCCGCAGGTGATCTGGGGCATGATGGTCACCGGATCCCCCGGCTCGAATCCCCGAACCGAATCCCCGATCTCAGCCACCAAACCCGCCACTTCGTGGCCCTGCACCACCGGGTACCCGGTGTAGGGGTGCAGCCCGTGATACACGTGGATATCCGAGCCGCAGATTCCGATGCGCCTGATCTGTACGAGGACCTCTCCGGAACCCGGGATCGGCTTGTCCACATTCCGGAACTCGATCTTCCCCGGAGCAGTCATTATAGATTGTTTCATCTGCGGCTCAGGGCTTGAAGGCCTTCTTGCAAGCATTCCAGGCGGCGATCAGCCGGTCCTCGTAGTTCGCCTTGAACCGCGGTATGTCACCGGCCTTGTCATGGAAAGCCACGTACTCCCGGGCCGCCCGGTCGAGGGTTTTCGACCAGGTAAAGTTCGGGAAAAAGCTCTTGAATCTGTCCTCGGAAAAGGCCACGTGAAAACCGGTCAGCTCGCTCAGAAGATCGTCGGGAATCAGCTTCTTCTCCAGGGGATACAGCAGTTCCTTGGGGATGTGCACGATCCTGGCTTCGACCTTCAGGGCCCGGGCGAACAACTGGTAGTACTCATCCCCGGTCATGTAGCTCTCATGCCCGCAGGTGAACCCTTCCCCCGCGGTTCGGGGATCCAGGATGATCTCGGCGATCATGCGCCCCGTGTTGTAGGCCGCCGAAGGATGAATCAGGGTCTGCCCGTCCCCGGGAACCACTACCGGCTTGCCGGCCCGCAGGCGCGCCATCAGCTCCAGTCCGCCGAAGCGGGAGAAGAAGCTCAGCACGAAGGGCGGGCCGAAGGAATAGGAGGGCCGGGCCACGGCCAGGGGAATGCTTCCCTTCTCATGCTCGGCCCGGAAGATCTTCTCGCACTTCAGCTTGTCCGTCGCGTACTGGGAAATGGTTTTGTTGAACGGATCGGATTCCCGAAAGGGAATGCGCTTCAACGGATAGCCGTAGATGTCGCAGGTGCTGACGAACAGGTGCTTCTCCACCCTGTCCCGCAGAACCGAAACCAGCCCCCTGGCCTGGGCCGGGGTGAAGCAGCACACGTCCGCGGTCAGCTGGGGTTTGAAATCGTCCAGAGCGGCCTGGATCTCCTTTGGGTTGTTGCGGTTCCCCCTGTAGAACTTCACCTTGTTTTTCATTCCCTTGTCGGGACTCTCAGGCAGGGTGAAGATCGCCACCTCGTGGTTGCGTCCCAGGATCTCCTGCACCGCACTGGTGGAGATGTTTCCTGGTCCCCCGATGAACATCACTCGGCTCATTCTTTCCTCCTAGTTAAAACACGTATTTCGATTTGCCTGCGTCTATCCGGCCCGTACCGGCATCATCCTACTCGTACTCCAGACACACCATCCGGTAGTCCTCGAGCTCCGGCACGGTGAAGATCAGCCATGGACCATCGATACGGTAGGGTAGCGACTCCCCCGCGGGAAGCACTGTGAGCTTTCCCGGTGTTCTGCCCCGGAGATTCAGCCGCACGGTCATGCCGTGGACCGGCACGTTGGGCATCGTCTCCTGGATGTTGAGCAGGTGAAGCAGGCAGCGCCCCTGCTCCGGCTGGTCGAACAGGGTCAGCTCCACGCACTTGGGCCCCTGCACCTCGAACCACGGCGGGTGCGGACAGAGGCTGCGGATCAGCCGCACCAGCAGCTCCCGCTGGCTGTGGTGGTCCATGCTTTCCAGCACTCCCGCCGCATAGAGCACCTTTCCCTTGCCGAAGCAGTTGAGCACCAGCGCGGGATGCTGCGTCTGGATTCCGGGCGGATCGGTCAGGATCGAGGCGTACTTCGTTCCCTCCGGATCCGAGTACGGCAGGGTGATCGTGGCCAGAACCTCCGCCCCTTTCCGAGCCGAAACCAGAAGCTGGGAGTCCCGCAGGGTGAGGGGATACTGTGCTCCGAACTCTCCGAACAGCTCGGCCGACGACGCGGTTGAATCCAGGTAGGTGAGGATCGTCTCGGTTTCCCCCTGATAGGAAACCCCGAACAGATCAGCCAAGGAAAAATCTTTGTGGCGTTGTCCCTCTCTGCTGATCAGGGAGGTATTCTTGCTGGCGTAGAGGCTGCCCCCGGATTCGACGTAGCCGCGCAGGGCATCCGCTTCCCCATCATCCAGCATGATCACGTGGGGCAGAGCGATAGCCTGGTACTCGGAGAGCTTGGACAGATCCTTCTTGGTCACCACCCCGAAAGGAAGGTGCCACTGCTGCAGGGTCCTGGCCAGGTTGAGGGCGGCGCTGCGGTGGGCGGTGGCGCCCGGGGGGGGAGAGCCGGGCTGAAAGCAGTAGCGGGCCGGAGTGAGGGACCGGCTGTTCTCCGCCGGATCGAAGACATTGTCGAAGCTGTAGTAGATCCCGATATCCTGGCAGAAGTTTCCTCCCGCATAGGGTTCGTAGCGCTCCAGCTCCTGGAAGATCGGTGCCACACGCTCGTAGTTACGACGGTGCACGGTTCCGATGGGATCCACGGCATCGATGAAGGACATGGCCCCGTTGTTGGAAAAAGCCGCGAACACATTGGCCCGCAGCTCCTCTGTGGTGCGGGTGATCACGTGCTCGTGAATGTTGGGATAGCACCAGGTGTTGAGGTGCTCGAAGGGCTTCTTCTTACTGACCGCATAGAACAGCTTGGCATAAAAGCCGATGGTGTTCCTGTCCCCGTACAGGTCCGCTGAAAGCCAGTCGTTTTCGTCGACCATTTCAAGAGATGGGGCAAACAGCCAGTCGTGGTTGAAAGTCTGGGACTGGTGGGCCACGGTCGCCTCGGGTTTCCTGTTCTTGATGGTCGAAGTCACCAGATGAATGAACTCCAGCAGCCACTGCTGTCGCTTCCTCTGAAAGCCGACCCACAGCGGGTCTTCCCAGTTGATGGTCCGGGGAATCTCTCCTCCCACCTCATCGTGGTAGCGGCTGCGGCAGGCAGGGCAGAAGCAGACCGTGGGCCAGAAGGTCATGTCGGGCCAGACTCCTTCGAACTCGTAGCGCTCGCAGAGCTCGTTCAGCTGAGCCGCCACGAACGCCCTGTAATCCGCGTTGTTGGGACACAGCACGCTGAAACGGCGGGGATTGCCGAAGTTTCCCATCAGCAGCTTGTCGCTCCTGCCGTCGGCGTCCACGATCAGGGCCTCCGGGTGCTGCTCCCAGTACCAGTCCGTGTAAATCGTGCAGTAGTAGAGGATCACCGCGATGTCCCGCCTGTGCAGTGCTTCGATCATCTCGGCAATGACATCCCGCCCCTTCCAGGCCTCGTGCTGCTTTCCCACCTTGGTCGGGTAGTTGCACAGTCCCGTGTGGGTGTTGGTCATGATGGTGGCGCTTTTCATCCGCCCGGCGGCCACGCAGTCGGCGAACTGCTCG
>Ga0180437_10009542_pt1 | contig 11996 bp, 10 predicted proteins | sample SS_ome_4_FD_132410 | JGI IMG/M metagenome (GOLD analysis project Ga0180437, IMG submission 132410) | Hypersaline lake sediment archaeal communities from the Salton Sea, California, USA - SS_3_D_1 metaG | ecosystem: Environmental > Aquatic > Non-marine Saline and Alkaline > Hypersaline >... | reverse complement strand
TGTCCTTGATGTCAACGTCGGTGCCTTCGGCATAGACGAGGTAACCATGCTCCCCCGGGCGGTCCGCGCGGTGTCGGACACAGTGGACGTGCCCCTATGCATTGATAGCAACAACCCGGCAGCGCTGGAAGCAGCAATGAAGACCTACAAAGGCAAACCACTTATCAACTCCGTTACGGGTGAAGAGGATTCGTTAGCGAGGATCCTGCCTGTGGTCAAGGAATATGGAGCAGCAGTGGTCGGCCTGGTACAGGATGAAGAAGGTATCCCGAAGGACGCAAAACGGAGGGTAACCATCGCCCGTAACATAGTAAAACGTGCCGGGGCATTTGGCATCGGCCCGGAAGACATCGTGATTGATTGTCTGGCCTTCGCCGTAGGAGCCGATACCAGCTCCGGGCTGGCAGTCATGGAAGCTATTCGGACGATCAAGCTTGAATTGGGAGTGAATATGACGCTGGGAGCCAGCAATGTCTCCTTTGGTCTGCCTGACCGTGATCTGTTGAACAGTGCCTTCGCAGCAATGGTTATTGCTGCAGGTATTACTTGTCTTATCACGGACGCGGCCAAGACAAAGCCAACCATCGCTGCCGCTGATCTGGTTTTGGGTCGCGACAAATATGCCAGACGCTACATCGACGTATACCGGCAGCGCCGTAAACAGTAGATACGGTGGGAAACGAATGACGGGGAGGAAAGAATGACAGCCAGAAACATACTAAGCGAACTGAGTCGCTACAAGATAGGCACCTTCGCCCACATCATCCACAGACACGCACTCCTGTATCCGGACCGGGTAGGCTTCGTGTATGGGTCCGAGAGAGTAACCTTCTCCGAGTTCAATGCCAGAATAAACAGCTTGATACACGCATTACAGGCGATGGGGCTCAAGAAGGGAGATGTAACTGGCATCCTATCATGGAATTGCCTGGAGTATCTTGAAGTCTATGGAGCAGCGATGAAGGGCGGATTCATTGCGTCACCGTTCAATCCCAGGTTGAGAGAACAGGAGCTTGAGCACATCATAAACTATTCAGAAGCCACTATCCTCTTCGTAGGCCCTGAATTGGTTGAAATTGCTGATCAGCTGCGACCGCGTCTGCCCAGAGTAAAGAAATTCGTCTCTTTTGAGAAATCTGCCCCCGATATGACGAGCCACCGCGACCTGGCAACTACCTATTCGAAGGCAGAGCCTGATGTCCAGGTAGATGAGGATGACCCGTTGGGCATCGTCTATACCAGCGGCACCACTGGTGTGCCCCGCGGTGCTCTGTACAGTCACCGCCGCTTCATAGATGATTCCAGGACTCTGGCTATGGATATGTGCCTACGGCCCGGACATAAGCGTATCCTGATAACGCCTCTTTTCCATATTGCCGGCAACAGCCACTTCCGCTCCTCCCTCTACACGGCAGGGTGTAATATCATTATGAAATTCTTTGACCCGGAAGCAACACTGCGCGCTATTCAAGGTGAACAGGCCACTCATATGGACATCGTGCCGACTCACCTGGTAGCTATGCTCAACTTTCCTGACATTGATAAGTATGACGTCGGCTCACTGGAGTTCCTGTGGTACGGAGGCTCACCCATGCCATTGGAGGTGCTGAAGAAGGGGATACAGGTTTTCGGTCCTATTACCGCTCAGGGCTATGGACAGAGTGAAAGTGGCCCGGCTATCTGTCACCTATCAAGAGAAGACCATAATGTCCTGGATAAACCTGAGAGGGAGCAGAGAAAACTAGGGTCAGCAGGTCGACCGGATATCGGGGTGCAGGTCAGGATACTGGATGAGAAAGGTAAAGATGTCGACGCTGGGGAGGTAGGTGAGATAACCGTGCGGAGCAATCATCTCATGGTCGAATACTGGAACAGACCGGATGATACCCGGGACGCCGTGATCGATGGCTGGCTGCATACGGGAGACATGGGCTACTACGACGAAGAGGGCTATATCTACATTGCGGATCGGAAGAAGGACATGATTATTTCTGGTGGGGAGAACGTATATCCCCGAGAAGTGGAAGAGATCCTATACCAACACCCGGCGGTCCTGGAGGCGGCAGTCATAGGAATTCCTGACCCGTATTGGGTAGAAAAGGTTCATGCCGTGGTAACCACCAAGAAGGGTGCAAGCAGCACCGCTGAAGAGCTTATTGCTTTCTGTAAGAAGCGCATAGCGGGCTACAAGACACCGAAGAGCATAGACTTTGTCGATTCCCTGCCCAAGAACCCCGCCGGCAAGATTCTGAAGAGGGAGTTGAGGGATAAGTACCGGACAGCATAGATGGGGCTGGGATTGACTGGCTGCCGAACAAAAGTTATAATTCGGCGTTGTGGTGGTTGCCTGTCAGGGAAGGATTTCGTCGAAATGCCAGCTTCTCAGTGTGTTGCCAATAGCCAAGTAAGGAGGGAGTATGGGTGTACCGGTTAAGGAAGAGGTAATACGCACCAATTGCCGAGGTTGCCACGGAGGGTGTGGCGTTCTCGTTCACGTCAGAGACGGCACCATTGTTAAGATTGAAGGTGACCCGGACTTTCCTACCAACCACGGGAGCATGTGCAGTAAAGGTCTCGCCTTTCATCAGCTCGTGTATCATCCCGATAGGGTCAAGTACCCGCTCAAGCGGGCCGGTAAGAAAGGGGAAGGCAAGTGGGAGCGAATTAGCTGGGATGAGGCCTTTGACACCATTGTCAACAAACTGAAGCAGGTAATAAGAGAAAATGGTGCGGAGTCAATTGTACTGGCACAGGGCACCTCGAGGGAAGGGGAGTCATTCCTGGCCCGTTTTGGCAATCTACTGGGCACACCGAATGTTATGGCTGCCGGGCATTTCTGCTACCTTACCAGAGTTGGTGCCAGTCTGGTTACCTGCGGCAATCTTCCCATAAGCGATTATGACGGTGACCCCAAGTGCGTAATGGTATGGGGAAGCAACATATTCTGGACTAATCCCGACGAATATACTGGTGAAAACCTTTGCCGCGTACTAGCACAGGGTGCGAAGCTGATTGCGATTGACCCCAGGTTAACCTATACGTCAAGCCGAGCGGATGTCTGGCTGCAGCTGAGGCCAGGGACGGATGGTGCTCTGGCTCTCGGTATGCTGAATGTGATAATCAACGAAGGCCTCTACGATAAAGAGTTCGTGGAAAAGTATACCCATGGCTGGGACGAGTTCGTGAAGAGAGTTAACGAATACCCGGTGGAGAAGGTAGCTGAGATTACCTGGGTGCCGGCGGAAAAGATAAGAGAAGCGGCTAGGTTGTTTGCTGAAACGAAGCCAGCTACTATTCAGTGGGGAATCTCTATTGAACAGACCATCAATTGCATTGACAACGACCGTCTTCTGATTGACTTGGTGGCAATCACCGGCAACCTGGATGTGAAGGGCGGAAGTGCCTTCTTCCTGCCCCCGAGAGGGCAGACTATAAGCCAGTTTACGTTTCACAAAGAACTGTCTCCGGAACAGAGTGCCAAGTATGTGGCTGGCGACGCTCATAAACTCTGCCATATGATAGGGCTGGTACCGGAGAACTATGTCTATGATGCCATTCTTACTGGCAAACCCTATCCGGTCAGGGCGATTCTCCTTCAAGCTTCCAATCCGGTTGTCACCAGGCCTAATGCCAGGATGGTCTATGAGGCATTGAGCAAAGTCGAATTTCTGTCGGTGGCCGATTTCTTCCTTACGCCGACTGCGGAACTGGCGGACATCTTCCTGCCGGCGGCTACCTGGCTGGAGGCAGACTATACCGGTGGATTCTTTTTCCGACATGGATATTTGTTTCCCAGGAAAAAAATCGTCCAGATTGGCGAATGCAAGTCCGATTTTGAGATATGGAATGAACTGGGGAGAAGGATGGGACAGAAACAGTGGGCTGACAACTACATAGGTGACCTTGACCAGATACTGGCTCCCGGCGGACGCACCTGGGCTGATGTCAGGGACAAACCTTACGTGAGAGGTGAGGTGAAATACAGAAAGTATCTGGATCGGGGCTTTTCCACCCCCACCGGGAAGTTCGAGCTCTACTGCACTATTTTCGAGAAGTGGGGTTATGACCCACTGCCGACATATAAGGAAGTACCGGAAAGCCCGGTAAGCAATCCCGACGTGGCTGAGGATTATCCCTATATCCTGGTAACTGGCGTCCGGTCGCCTGTCTTCTTCCACTCGGAGCACCGTATGATCCCCTGGCTTCGCGAATGTCACCCCGACCCCATTATTGAAATCCACCCCGATACGGCGAAGAAACACGGGATCGAGGAAGGCGATTGGGTGTATATTGAGACCCCTCGGGGAAGAATCAGACAGCGAGCCAGGATGGCACCCGGAAACAATCCTCGCGTGGTATGTATCCAGCACGGCTGGTGGTTTCCGGAAATAAAAACACCTGACCATGGTTGGGACCAGTCCAACAGCAACATCCTTACCGATAATGACCCGAAGACCCTTGACGTAGCTTTCGGTGCCAGCAATCTTAGAACCTTGATGTGCAAGATATATCCTGTGAAGCAGGAGGAGGCAAGATAATGTTCAAGGAATATAAACGAGTAACCTATGCCGACAACTGTATGGGTTGCTTAGCTTGTGAAGTAGCCTGCAAGCAGGAGCATGATTTTCCAGTCGGGCCGAGGTGGATAAGAGTCTTTCCTGATGTAAGAGACACAGGCGACAAATTGCGGTTCACCTATCTGGTTACCGAGTGTCATCGTGCTGCTACACCTCCGTGCAGCGCTGCCTGTCCGGCGGAGTTGGATGTCTGGAAGTATGTGCAGCTGGCCGCGGTGGGAAGATTTGAAGAAGCGCTGGAGGTGATAAGGGAGACCACGCCTTTTGCGGGCGTCCTCGGGTATGTGTGCACGCGGCCATGTGAGGCGGCCTGTGAACGGGGAAATATCGACATACCGGTGGCTATCCGTTCCATAAAAGGGTTCCTGGCTGACTACGAGATGAAGGCGGGCCGGAAGAAGGGAGCACCGGTAAAGAGAACGAAGAATGCTAAGGTGGCCATCATTGGGGCGGGGCCAGCAGGGCTTTCCTGTGCTTATGACCTGGTAAGGCAAGGTTACCCCGTTACCGTGTTCGAGGCTGACTCGGAAGCCGGGGGATTGATGCGCTGGGGTATACCCGAGTTCAGGCTCCCCAGAAACATACTAGACAATGAGATAGGCTATATTGAGGAGTTGGGGGTAGAGATTAACACAAAGACCCCGGTGAAAAGTCTGACCGAAATCTTCAATCAAGGATACAAAGCCATTTTCCTGGGCATCGGTGCTGGCACCAGCCAGAAAATGGAGATTCCAGGCGAAGAGAGCGCGGGAGTATTCCACGGTCTTGAATTCCTTAGGCAAGTCAATTCTGGAGTCAAAGTCAGCTTGGGAAACAAGGTAGCGGTCATCGGCGGTGGTAGTACAGCAGTGGACGCTGCTCGGGTGGTCCGCCGCTCGGGGGCTAAAGAAGTGACGATTGTTTATCGTCGCACCCGTGCGGAGATGCCGGCTGTTGTCAGCGAAGTGGAAGAAATGGAGCGCGAAGGAGTCAAGATCCAATTCCTGGCGGGACCGGTCGAAGTAATATCCGACGAGAAGGAAGTGAAGGGGATGCGATGTATCCGCATGGAAATGGGCGCACCCAATGCCAGTGGGCGCCGGCGCCCTGTGCGTGTCGAGGGCTCGGAATTCACCATCGACGTTGACAACGTAATCATAGCTATCGGTCAGGCGATGGACAGGGCGATTATGCCCGAGGGTCTGGCCTTTACCGATTGGGGGGCTCTTGTTGTTGACCCGGTTACTTTGCAGACAAGTATTGGAGGTGTATTTGCCGGGGGAGATAGGGTATCCGGACCAAGCGATATTGCTGGTGCTATCGGTGGAGGCAAGCAAGCAGCGATTTCCATCGACCGTTATCTTACAGGTGTGGATACCAAGGAGGACAGGGAAGTGAACTTCAGACTGACCAATGGCGCTCCCTGGGAGGAAAGCACCAAGCGGGCGTTTGCAGCCATCTCAAATGAGCAGGTAGCTCTGGCTGAGGCCAGACGTTGCTTGAATTGCGGTACTTGTGTGGAAGGGCTTGATAGAGGGAAGCAGCCGGCGTGTGCCAGTGCGTGTCCTGCTCATGCTATCTACTACCATGATATGTGGCCGCTGACTTCCAAGACCGGCATGCTTAAGGTGTAAGGCACGGTAGTTCCAGTTAATCGACTATTTGACTGATCAATTGTTTGTGGTATAATCTATTGAAGCCAGTGACAGCAGGTACCCGGAGGGTTTAAACAAATTGCCTGCCGAGGCGCAAGTTACACCTGTGTCAACTGGCACAGGAATTTTTATTATTGACTCTCCCCTCCAATGTAGGCGAGAGCTGAACAGAGTGTAAATATGTTAAAAGAAAAGAAGATGCAGATCGTGAGCAGCCTGACCGATGATTTGTTGCGAAGCTCCATTATCATCTCTACCAATTATCATGGCCTGCTGGCTAAACAAATGGCTGAGTTACGCAATACTCTGTCTGAAGCAGGAATCGAATACCATGTGGTCAAGAACACTCTGGTCTACCGTGCCGCTGACAGGGCAGGTAAACCGCAAGTGATGAACATAATCGAGGGTCCCGTGGCCCTGGCTTTCGGCTATGATGACGAAGTCAGGGCAGCTAAGCTCCTCAACCAGTATATCAAGTCCGCATCATCATCTCTGCAAATTAGAGGAGGACTGTTAGGAGATCGGGTATTGACTCCGGAGGAAGTGATGAGCCTGGCTACTTTGCCACCTAGAGAAGTCCTCGTCTCCAAGCTGATCGGCCAACTGCAGGCCCCGGTAGGGATTTTACATAATGTCCTTAGCTCTCCTGTGCATGGGCTTGTGAACGTGCTACAAAACAAAGCACAGACTACTAAGGAATAATGAAGGAGGAAACCATGTCACCAGAGGAATCAGAGAAACAAGTTAAGGAAGAGAAGGCAAAGAAAGCTCCAAGGGCAAAGAAAGAAGTTGAGCAGGGAGGAGAGCAAGGAGCTTCAAAGGCAACGAAACAGGCTAAGAATTTGACCAAAGAAGAGATCATCGCTGCCATCAAGAGCATGACGGTCCTGGACCTGTCTGACCTGGTTAAGAGCCTGGAGCAGGAATTCGGAGTTAGTGCTGCTCCCGTAGCAGCAGCAGCTCCGGCGGCCGCTCCCAGCGAGGCGACAGAAGCAGCCCCGGCAGAGGAGAAGACAGAATTCAGCGTGACCTTAAAGAGCTTTGGCGAGAAGAAGATTGAAGTTATCAAGGCAGTGCGTGAAGTGACTACCTTAGGATTGAAACAAGCTAAGGATCTGGTGGAAGCTGCCCCACAGATGGTAAAAGAAGGCGTTCCCAAGGAGGAAGCCGAAACGATAAAGAAGAAACTAGAGGCCGCTGGAGCAACTGTAGAGGTTAAGTAGAGTCAACTCGAAGTTGTGGCAGTTGTGAGTGGGGTTAGAGAACATGTCGTCGGTCAGTTACCTGGCTATCTTGGGGCTGGGAGGGTTCTTTCTCCTCTTGGGCATCATTTTCGTTATCTGGAACAAGAGGGAGAAGGAAAGATACTACAATTCCATTCTGTTGACCCAAAGGGATGTTAAGGAGTCTCTGACTCATGACCCGGACCGCCCTTGGCTATCTGCCTGGCAGATAGGAGGCAGGATTTCGCTTGTCCTTGGCATTATGCTGCTGATTGCTGGGGGAGTTCTATGGCTCATTGCACATTAAGCCTGTCCTGAGCACTAACGGACGAAGGCTTTCTCTGCAAGATTGTTCAGTCACCTGGATCTATGCATTTCATAACACCAGACCAAGCTTAGGGAGATAACCGGTGCGGAAGAACAGGATGCCTCCTCGGGTTGTTCTATTTCTGTGGCCTGCGTTAGACGGACTTCTGAGACGAATCTATCGCATCAAGCCACTGAGAGCCGACGGCAGTGGCATTATTTGTGTCAACCTGCACTGCTACAGGGGCCCGACCAGGGTACTCAGTGACGGCTGTCACGTGAGAAGTGGAGACACAGTAATGGAGCTGCATTTGAACAACGCCTGGTTCAAGAGTAGACGCAATCTGAACCTGGGGGCCTCACAGTCGCCCAAGGAATTCCTTGGTTGCTTTGCGGAGGACCTGCGCTTTCTGGGACAGCAGATGAACGGCGGGATGTTTGGAAACGTTACAGCACTCCACGGTAGCACCCTCTTCGATGCGGCCGCAAGGCGACTGGGATTTCAGGTTGATGAACTATCCGACAGCTGGTGGAAGATGGGGGCCCGCTTCTATATGGCCGGTCTAATGCAAGTCTACCATCTGCGTCCGGGCGACGCATCTGAGTTCAAACGGAAGACCTGGGAACTTACAGAAGTGTGGTTCTCCAGGACGGCACTCCTCGCCAGGTATGGTCAAGAACATCCCTGAGTGTGCTTGCATCCCTATCCGGGCCTGCCAGGCTCAATGCTTTTCCTGTAACTCCAGCAGCTCGGGTATGGTGACGAAGTCATAGCCCCTCTCGCTAAGGGCCTCAATGAGCAGGGGCAAAGCCCGCAGCATCTGGCTGCGATCATAGCCCGGTCTACCGTCTCGACCGTCATGCAGGACGATTACGCTTCCTGCCTTCACCCGCTGGACGATAGTGTGTACAATCTCATCGCTGGACTTGCTCTCCTTCCAGTCTGTCGTCATATTGTCCCAGGTAACTACCATGTAGCCGAGGCGGCGAACAGCCTGCATCAGCCAGGGAGTGCGGAACCCGTAGGGAGGGCGGAAAAGGCTGGGCTCGAATCCGGTACACTTATAGATTGCCTGATGAGCTAGTTTGATGTCACGCGTAACTGTGCTGCTGCGTCTTAGAGACAGAGATTTGTGGTGGTAGTAAGAGTGATTTCCAATCACATTTCCCGCTTCTGCTATCCGCCGGCAGGTATCAGGGTGACGGCGAACATTCTGCCCGATGACGAAGAAGGTCGCCTTTATGCCATAGTGTTCCAGTATGTTGAGAACCTGCGAGGTGTATGGTTCGTTCGGGCCATCGTCAAAGGTCAGAGAGATCTTGGGGCGATCCCGATTGCCGTTGGGCCATACCTTGCCGTAGAATCGGGAGCGAGGACTGACCCCGTGGTAGGCAAACAGGGTACTCAAAATACCGATATCAAAAACGTAGATCAACCTTCCCACTGCCTCAATCACAGGTCCCAGGTGCAACCAGAGTAGGCCGAAAGAAAGAGCAACATACCACAAGGATGTCCTGAGCTTCTCCGAGGAGAAATTGGTGACCACTGTCTGCCACGTTTTCGCCGGCAGGTCTTCCAGCGTTTCGGATATTGGCTCGTACCAGAAGAGTATAGAGAAGTAGTTAACGACCCAGTTCCAGTACAGAGTCACCACTCCAACCCTTTTGAGGCGACGGGCCGAGGTAAGGACAAAGAGTCGGGGAATAATGCACCCCTTACCGACTTTCTCCAGTCTCAAGGAGAGTTCATACTCCTCTCCATAGAACCTGATCCTGGTATCGAAGCCGCCCACCTCTTGGAGAGCTGACCGCCTTACGGCGAAGTTGGACCCCCATACGGCGCTGCCTTTGCTGACGACTTTCCGAAAGAGGTGGTCTGTGATAATGCTGAGGAAATTGCCGATGTGGGAAGCAATGCGGGCAAACTTGCCAGCGTCGAAGTAGGCGTAGGGTCCGCTGATCACCACCGTCTTGGGCTCTCGAATGAAGCGGGACACGAGGGTGGAAAGCCAGCAGGCCGGTGCCTGGGTATCGGCATCGATGAAGGCGATGATGTCTCCCCTCGCTACGTCAGCGCCCTTCTGTCGAGCACAGGCAGGACTTCGCCGGCTTTCATAGACAACTCTGGCTCCCCAATCGAAGGCTATGCGGGCGGTATTGTCCGTGCTTGCGTTGTCAACCACGATGACTTCATATCCTGCCGCGTAGTCCTGCTTCCTTATGGATTCCAGACACAAAGACAGGAACCTCTCCTCATTGTAAGCTGGTATGACCACCGATACAGATGGTAACTCTTTGCGGCCCGCCGTTTGTGTCTGCATTGCGCGACCTCGGCTCAATGCTTGTCAGCGCCCTCAACGCCAAGTCTATAGGTGATCTCCTTCAACGATACTTTGCCGGCAGACAGGACCACCTTTAGCGCATCGTCCACTGATATGTTGGTTCGGATAACATCGCCCTCCTTAACTATTTCCAGATAGCCGGATGTGGGGTTGGGGGATGTCGGGATGAAGACGCTGAGCAGCTTCTCACCGGACTCGGTGCGGGACTCTCTGGTTACGAATCCTATGGCCCTCATGCCCTTCTTGGGGAATTCCACAAGTACTACCTGTAAGAACCTGCTCTGACCGGAAGTGGTGAAGCTTTCCATGATTTGCTAGATGCTTGTATAGAGGTACCGAAACAGAGGTACTCTTGCCAGCAGAGATTCTATGTAGCCGATGAACCTTTTTCCGACCACACTGGTCGCGATAACTCCGGTGAGGTAGATTACTGCTATCGTTATGGCAATGCCCAGGCCGGGAATCGTGTAACCGAGCAGGTACTGGGCTGCTGGCTGTAGAATGCCGTCGATAGCAAGAAAAAGCCAGCGCAATATGTATATGGCGACAATAATCGGTACAACGACCAGGACTCCGGCCAGGAACTGGGTTCTTAGTTTCCTGTTCACCCCACTCAGAGATATCCTCCTGCTCGGTGTCATCGCCCTGATCTTCCTGCCGGTTCAAAATAACTCTTCATAACTATTCTAGCACTGTGAGAGCGGGAAGCAAGATGGCCCATTGCACGGCACCAAACGAGTCTTGTGCTCATACCACTTCCTTGTGCCGGTACTGTAGAGCTTCAGCCATATGGTGAGTCTTTATGATTTCGCTATGCTCTAGATCGGCGATGGTGCGGGAAAGCTTGAGAATGCGGTGGAAGGCCCGACCGGTCAGATGGAGTTGCTTCATAGCGGCACGAAGCAGGCTCTGCGCTGCTGGTTCCACCGTGCAGAATTCTTTGACCTCCTTGGGTGTCATATCGGCGTTGCACCTTATCTTCGTCCCTCGAAAACGGTCAAGCTGTATTTCATGGGCCGCCTTAACCCTGGCCCTGACTTCATGTGCGCCTTCCGCGGGCCTGTCCTCGGTGAGTTTTTCGTAATCGAGATGGGGAACATCAACGAAGATGTCAATGCGGTCCAGTAGCGGTCCACTTATTCTTCTGTGATACCGAGAGACTTCCCCTGGTGAGCATTTGCATTCCTTGAACGGGTCGCCGTAGTAGCCACAGGGGCAGGGGTTCATAGCTGCAACCAGCATGAAACTGGCGGGGAAGGTGACGCTGCCATGGACTCGGCTGACGGTTACAGTTCCATCCTCTATTGGCTGACGGAGGGACTCGAGGGTGACGTGCCCGAATTCGGGAAATTCGTCCAGAAACAGCACTCCGTGGTGGCCCAAGCTTATCTCTCCGGGCCGAGGCCACTGTCCTCCCCCTACCAGGCCGGCATGAGATACGGTGTAGTGAGGTGAGCGAAACGGGCGTTCTACGACGATAGGTGTATCCTGTGGCAACAGTCCACTAACACTGTAGATCTTGGTTACCTCTATGGCTTCTTCCATGCTTAGGAGGGGCAATATTGAGGGCAAGGCGCGGGCTAGCATGGTCTTGCCGCTCCCCGGCGGACCACACATCAGGATGTTATGTCTTCCGGATGCCGCTACCTCCAAAGCCCTCTTGGCATGCTCCTGGCCCTTGATATGAACAAGGTCGAAATCATAACTCGGACGGGACTCATGTTCCCAGTTCAATCTGTCCGTGTATTCCGGGATGTTGGCTCCGCCTTGAAGGTGAGCAACCAGTTGTGCCAGTGATTCAGCCGGGAATATATGCATGTTGTTTATCAAGGAAGCCTCTTTAGCATCATCCCAGGGCACAAATACGGTAGATAGCCCTCTATCCCTGGCCAGAGCCACCATAGGCAATACCCC